>Ga0068707_1004083_pt1 | contig 10130 bp, 6 predicted proteins | sample YNPNPMetaG_FD_66600 | JGI IMG/M metagenome (GOLD analysis project Ga0068707, IMG submission 66600) | Anoxygenic and chlorotrophic microbial mat microbial communities from Yellowstone National Park, USA - YNP NP MetaG | ecosystem: Environmental > Aquatic > Thermal springs > Hot (42-90C) >... | reverse complement strand
TAGACCGTGGTAAGGCCGCGCTCTCTGGCCAGGCTGGCCATAGGCAGGACACCGTTGGTGTGACGGACACTGCCGTCCAGAGAGAGCTCACCGATGAAAAGGGAGGAAGAAACGTCCGCCGTAACCTGCCCTGAGGCAATGAGCAGGCCCACGGCAATGGGCAGATCGTAGGCCGGTCCCTCTTTGCGCAGATCGGCCGGGGCCAGGTTGACGGTCACCCGGCTGCCAGGGTAGACCAGCCCCGAGTTCCGGATGGCGGAACGGACCCGCTCCCTGGACTCCTGGACGGCGGCGTCAGGCAGGCCGACGATGGTCAGGCTGGGCAGGCCCTGTGAGATATCCACCTCCACCTCGACGATGGCCCCTTCCAGGCCGATCACGGCGCAACTGAAGACTTTGGCCAGCATTTTTTACCCCTCATCAATAACCTCACCAGATGAGCCTTTTTAACTCTCCCACCTCAGCCAGTTCTGGAAATTGCTCCAGGTCAGGCTCAGCCAGTAGCGCTTTGTCCAATGGCACGGGCAGCCAGAACTCCTCGCCTTCTTCTGGCATGTCGGTACACACCACATCGTTGCTTACCAAAACCTCGTCGGCACCAAAGAAATCGCGGACGCGCACCAGGTATTTACGCAGAGCTTCCCACCTCGGATCGCCCACTTCTGGTTCAAAATAGCGGGGGGTGAACAGCCACGAGGCGTAGGATCGCCCTTCCCAGGTGAAACACTGCCATTCCGGTACGACTTCCTCACCCCCCGAGGGGAGGGTAAACCTCTGCACCCCAAAAGCGGCATTCACCTCTTCCTGAGTGCGTCCCACGCGGTTCTCTATGATGATGACGAAATTGACGCCCATTTACGTGCCTCCTTCAACAGGTGGGTAATCCCAACAAGCGCGCCGCATTGCCACCCAGGATCTTGTCCTTGGTCTCCTCAGCGAGAGGCAGGCGACGGATGGCGGCGATGTTCGCGGCGATGTCGGTTACAGCCGGCCAGTCAGAACCGAAGATGACTTTATCGGCCAGCTTCTCCAGCTCAGGGAAATAGACCAGCAGCTTTTGCGGGGGCAGGCCGGTGATCTCCATGTAGACGTGTTCGTGCAGCCTGGCCAGGAAGAAAGCCCGATCGTACCAGAAGCCCCGCCCGCTGTGGGCCATGATGATGGTCAGACGGGGGAAATCTACAGCCACGTCGTCCAGGTAGAGGGGGTCGCCGTACTTGAGACGGGCGCCGGGGAAGGTCGAAGAGCCGGTGTGGAACATGATGGGCACGCCCATTTCCTGCGCCCTGGCGTATACGGGATAGAGACGGCGGTCGTTGGGGTAGAAGTGCTGGTAGACCGGATAGAGCTTGAGCCCCCGGTGCCCTGACTCAACGCACCGCGTCAGTTCAGCCACAGGGTTGGGTGTGACGTAAGGGTTGATATTGGCGAAGGGAATCAGGCGCGGGCTGGCCCGGCAGAACTCCGCCACCCGGTCGTTCGGGCTGACGCCGGTGGTCAGGGGGTTTGTTTCGGCCAGGCAGACGGCATAGTCTATCCCTTGCTCATCCAGGTACTCCAGCATCCCCTGGGGCGTATCCAGCACGCGATGCAAGTGTTCCGCCGGTTCGCCCTGCACCGCTGGACGCAGCCAGTTCAGCAGCCAGGGGGCGTACTCCTCAACCGTAGTGACGTGGAAGTGGAAATCAACGACGGGCATGGTCATTCTCTGCTCCAACTCTCCCCACCATCTGTGGTTTTGTATAGTCCCTCGGAGGTAGCCGCATAGACGATGCGGCTGTCGGCGGGATCAACGGCCAGAGCGTGGATATGCTCAATGGTTGTGGAAAGGAAGAAGGGGCACGGGCCGGGCCGGCGGGGGAGACCGTTGTTGATGGCCAGCCAGGTCTGGCCGCCGTTGGTCGTTTTGTAAAGCCCGGCCTGATGGGTAAGGGAATTATAGCCTGTGCCCTCGTAGAGCACCTGTCTGTCTCCTGGGGCGATGGCCAAAGCCCAGGAGCCAGCCCTGGTCACCTCCTCACCAAGACACTGGCGCCCCGAGGTCAAATCCCACCAGGTTTCGCCGCCGTTGGTGGAACGCACGGTCCCTGCACCTCGGACAAAGTATACCCTTTGAGAGTCCTGGGGGTCAAGGGCCAGGTCACGGCCACCCCGACAGATACGCCATACTTCCCCACCCACCTGGCCTGACTCACAGACAGCACATGGTAGACAGGGTTCTCCTTCCAGGTCCAGTCGCGGGTCGTAGGCGTTACTCAGGGCCACGTATCTCGTTCCGCTGGTGGGATCTATGGCCAGAGACGCCACATCGTTTCCCAGGGCTTCTCTGCCAGGGGGGCTCCAGAGCCATTCCCACGTCTCGCCTCCATCCGTGCTTCGGTATACTGCTGACCCTGCTGCGGGGCTGGCCCGCAAGCCAGCGTACATGATTCGTCTGTCACCAGGGTCCCAGGCCAGAGCGCCCACCTGCTGGTCTTTGGGCAGGCCGCGCCGGATCACCTCCCAGGTAGCTCCTCCATCGGTGCTCCGCAGTACCCCGGCCCAAACGGCGACAAAGACCCGCCTCGGATCCGCCGGGTCCACCAGGATGTCCTGCCCGCTGCCATTCAGAGCGGTCAGGGCCCAGGAGAGACCACCATCGGTACTTCTGTAAATCCCCGCCCCTTTGATCGCCACATAGACCCATCGGCCATCGGATGGAGCGACGGCCACCGCCAAAACGTCCCCCCGCTCCGGCAGGCTACTGAGGGGCATCGGCACCAGGGTAGCGGTTGGGGAGGGAGGAGGCGTTGGAGTACAGGTGGTCGTTGGTGTAAGGGTGAAAGTGGGAGTCGGCCTGGCTGTGGGCGTATCGGCTGGTGCAGTGGGAGTTGGAGCAAGAGCCAGGGCCGTAGGCGTCGCTCTCATTCTCCCCTCTATGTCCGTCCCAGACCGGACAACGAATCTTCCCAGATAGCCCGCTACCAGAAGCACTCCCAGCAGCAGAGCAGCCAGCCCCATCCTCCACCATGGCTTCCTGCGCTCAACGGGTACCCTGGCCTTCTCCCTCTGCCACTGTTTAACCGTTCCAGCCAGCTCTCTTTTGACCCAGCCTATCCTTTTCTGGTCTCTCAACCATAATCCGAAGACCTCGACATTGAAAGTATAGGGTGCCTGGGCATTGATGATTCCCCTTAATGAAAGGTTGACCAGAGCTTTCGCCACCTGGCGGGTGGAAAGCGGTGCCTTTCGTCGCCTCAGGGTGGTCAGGAGCTCATCCCTGGCGATGGCCTGTCCCTCCTTTCCCTTCGCCTGAGCCAGGGCGGCCAGCACGAATTTTTCTTCAGGTGTCGAACTGTCCCAGAGTAACTGGCAATCGGGCCCGGCTCGTTCGACGGCCTCAGGGAGAACGGTCTCCACGTCGGTGGGAGTCACTGTATTGACGTTCACGCGCTGGCAATAAGCGAAGAGAGTATGGCAAAGGAGTTGGAGATAATAGGGATGGCCAGAGGTGAGGGAAAGGAGGCGCTCAACCGCTTCGGGCTCATAGGTCAGAGCCCCCTGGACGGGTTGCACAATCAGGCTGATAGCTTCTTCCCGATTCAGGTACTCGACCTTCTGTTGCACGCCGGCCACTGGCAGAGAGGGGAACTCCTGGCTTTCCTGGGCGAGGATGAGGCCCAACCTGGGGTGCTGGTGGGTCAAACCGAGCAGGTAACCCCAAATACCGTCTGGCCAGGGAACCTGTTGGGCTTCGTCGAACATCAAGAGGAGATGCCTGTCGCCAAGAGCCTCACTGACCCTGGCCAGAAAATGGTAGCCAAAAACGCGCTGGGGATCGGCCAGGAATTGCTCCTGAGATGGCAGCTCGACCTTGATGTCTCTGTCTCTAAGAACCTGGTGGATAGCAGAGGCTACTTCCCACAGAAAGCTTTCAAGGCTGTCGCCATGGAACTTTTGGAGGTCCATCAGGACAGGGAGGTACAGCTCGCCCAGGCGATGGCCAACCTGGTGGAGGAGTGAGGTCTTGCCCATCCGACGCTGGCCATACAGGATGACGAGGTTATCTTGCTCCCGGTCCATGAGGGCTTCTTTGATGGCCCGAAAGATGTCATCGCGGCCAAAAAATAATTCTGGGGCGGTGATCGGGCTCTCGAAAACGTAGGGGTTGATGGAATTTTTATCCATGACTGGAGTCGCTACCACAACTTGGCGTAAAGCGGGATGGCATCCTGCTTTACAGGTTTTCGGCTGAGACGGCGCAGCGGAAGCCGACGTTAGTAAAAAACAGGAAATCGCCGTCAAGGCGTACGGTGCAACTGGCAACGGTCAGGTCGTTCAACCATGAGGCCCCACGCAGGACTCGCCAGCCGCTGGCTTGCAGGTCTTCCCGGCCATCGTCAGGATCGTATGGGTAGGGTTTATAGAGGCTGCTGGTCCACTCCCAGACGTTGCCCACGGCATCTCCCATACCTTCGGGGCTGTCACCCTGGGGCGAATACATGCCGACCGGGGTCGTGCCGCCCGGGCCTGTTTCCTTTGTGTTGCAACGCCCGGCGACGAACTCATTTTCCCAGGGCCAGCGCCTCCCGTCAGTGCCCCGTGCTGCCCTTTCCCACTCGGCTTCGGTGGGCAGACGCTTACCAGCCCAGGCGGCGTAGGCCAGGGCATCTTCCCAGGTGACCAGGACCACCGGATGCTGGTCTTTGCCTTCGGGGCAGGTTCGTTTCTCTGGATCCCAGTTGTAGGTTCTACAATCAGCCCAGGAGACATCATAATAAGGAACCGGATGACCGGTCTCGTCCAGGAAGCGCTTGTACTCCTCGTTGGTCACCGGGTAGCGGTCAATGTAAAAAGAGGCCACATAAACCTCATGTGCCGGCCTCTGATTGTCACTGCCCTCATCGCTGCCCATAAGGAACGTTCCTGCTGGGATGTAAATCATCTCCTTGCCATCTTTGTCCCAAATAATGCGCCTGGCTCTTTCTTCCGGAACAGGCATAATCCACCTCCAAAAGTTGTATCTGGATAGAGCCGTGATGGTTCATTCCGGTGAAGGGGCCCGGATTTCAATTTCATAGGCGAGCACACATCCCCCAAGCCAGAGGTGGTCGCCGGGGGTCAACTGAACCCTTTGCCCCATCAGAACGGGTCTCCCATTGATTTTGGTCCCATAAGGGCTGCCCAGGTCTTCGAGGGAATGGACACGCCCCTGACTGATGATCCTGGCATGGCGCCGGGCCACTCTCTCACTGGTCTCGCCTTTGTCCCTCAAGTCAATATCTGGGGCGAAACCGAGCGCCGGGTCAGAACGCCCAATAATCCACTCCCCCTGCTCCGGCAAATCAAAGCGTTGGCCAGAGGGGGTAACGAGCAAATAGAAGCGGACCTTGAGACTGGGTGGGGGGTTGAGAAGCCAGTGGGGCGTGAGATTATAGACGGATAAGCAATAGCCCATCGCAATGCGGTCCCCCTGGCGCAGTCTATGCTTCTGAGCGATAGGCAGGCGCTGGTTGTTGACTCGGGTGCCGTTGGTACTGCCCATGTCTTCAATATAGTGTACGTTGTCCTCACCATAGATTCGGGCATGGCGACGCGAGACAGTCAACTGGCCCCGGTCTTCGTAGGTCAGGTCAATGTCCGGGAAAAAATCCGTGTCCGGATCGGGGCGGCCGAAAATGATTTCTCCCTCAACAGGTAAGGCAATGCGCCGTCTGGTTGGTTCCAGTACTAAGGAATAAAGTTTGCGCTCCGGCTCCTTTCGCCCCTCTGAAACCTTCTCGGCAAGAGGCGGAGGTGGCAGTTTCACCTTAACCTGGTCTGCCTGGCGAATCGGGGGCCGGATGGTTTCCACTGGCTCTGGGGGGATGCTGACCGGAGCCGACTCAGTGGGTTCGGGCCTCCTGGCCTCTTCTTCTGGCCCTGCCTTCTCGCCCTCTCTGGCCAGGCGCAGGCGTTGGGCCAGAGCAGACTCGCGATAGGTCCTGGCTTCCTGCTCTTCCTGGACACGGAGACAGCTTAACTGCAAAATCCTCCACATCTCCTCGGTATCCGTGCGGGCTTCAAAGGCTCGCCGGATCATCTCCTTAGAGCTGGGAGAGGTATGGCTTTGAGCGATGCAGCGGTCTCGGGTGGCTTTGGGGCATTGCCGGCAAATGTAATCAGTACCCATCGGCCTGGCCTTTTCTACCTGAACAATTCGCTTCAGGAGGTAGAGGAGAGACCACTTTCAGTATATCATCTTTCGGGCACCTTGTCAATGGTTGGAACTTTTTGAGCTCATCCAGCGTCTGATAGTTGAATTCAGGGGCATTCCCGCAGGTTCCAGCAGTAGCAATGAAACCGGCTCTGGCTGGCAGCCTGTCGGAGTAAACCAGGTGAAGCGTCTTTGAGCCCTGGAGGGGCAGAGCGCCGTTCTGCCCCTGGCCGTCCGCCTGCGCGGACGGAGGCGTCCACGCCGGTGGACGCCCGGCTGCAAGCCCCTGAGCCTGAATTTCGCGGTCATAGCCTGGGAATAGCCCCTCTCATCCCCCTTCAATGGGAAAGAGGGGTGTGAGCGGGCGGCGAAGCCGCCCGCTCACACCCCATTCCCTTAATTCCCCCTCCCGGGGTGGGGTTATCCACCTGGCCAGGTGCGAAATTCAGGCTGAGGTGCGATTTGAGCGTAGGGGCGGAGCGCTCCGCCCCTACTTGATGCCAATGGGGCATAGCGGCGCTATGCCTCTACTTTAGCCGGTGAAATAGCCGGATTCCGGCTGAAGCCTCCACTCCAGAATCTCTCTCCGACAGGCTGCTAGCAGAACATATTATACGTTATACGGAGGTGATTGCCATGAAAAATAAAGCGTCCTTTGCTATCGTTATCGTAGTGGGATTGTTGCTGGCAACAGTTGGCCCGGTCTACGCCGACGGTATCATCATCCCTGAACCGCCGATACCATGCCCCAGGTGCCCGCCACCGCCGCCGATCACCAAGATCCCCAACCTGGCCATCAAGTATCACCGGGTCAAGGTGACCATCGAGGATCAGGTGGCCACCACTCATGTGGACCAGGTCTTTCTCAACGAGTCGCCCTGGGAACTGGAAGGGACCTATATCTTCCCCCTGCCCGAAGAAGCCGCCATCTCTGAGTTTGCCATGTATGTGGACGGCCAAAAAGTGGAGGCCCGGGTGCTGGAGAAGGACGAAGCCCGTCAGATCTACGAGGACATCGTGCGGCAGAGGCGCGATCCGGCCCTCCTGGAATACGTGGGGCGCAATGCCTTCCAGGCCCGCGTCTATCCCATCCCCGCCCACGGCGAGAAAAGGGTCGAGCTCGAATACAGCGAGGTCTTGCCCATGGACCAGGGCCTGGTCAAATACCTCTATCCTCTCAACACCGAAAAATTCTCCTCCAGGCCCATCGAAGACGTGTCCATCAGCATCGAATTGCATTCCCACGAGGCCATAAAGGCCATCTACTCCCCCAGCCACGACATCGCCGTAGATCGCCAGGGCGACTACACGGCCCGCATCGGTTACGAGGATCACGACGTCAAACCCGACCGCGATTTCGAGCTATACTACAGTGTTTCCGAAGAGGACTTTGGATTGAATCTGATCAGTTATCGAGAGAAGGGGGAGGATGGCTTCTTCCTCCTCCTGGTCGCTCCTAAGCCAGAAGTAGATGAACAGGAGGTGATTGCCAGGGATGTCATCTTTGTGGTGGACACCTCGGGCAGCATGAGAGGCGAGAAACTGGAACAGGCCAAAGACGCCCTGGAATTTGTGTTGGATAAACTCAATGAGGAAGATCGCTTCAACATCGTCGCCTTCAGCACCGGGGTGCGCCAGTACGATGACCGCCTGCGGCCGGCCAACGAACGCCAAGAGGCGCGGCGCTTCGTGCGCAACCTGACCGCCTCCGGAGGTACCAACATCAACCGCGCCCTGCTGGAGGCCCTCGGCCAGGTTGATAAGGAACGGCCCACCATCATCATCTTTCTGACGGATGGCCAGGCCACCGAAGGCGAAGTCGAGACCGACCGCATTCTGGCCAACGTTGACGACGCTGCGCCCGACAATGTCCGCATCTTTGCTTTCGGGGTGGGCGACGACGTCAACACCATCCTGCTGGACACTCTGGCCGAGTCCCATCGGGGGACCAGCGCCTACGTGCGACCCGGTGAAGACATTGACGAGGAGGTCTCAACCTTCTACACCAAAATCAGCACTCCGCTCCTTTCGGACATCGAACTGGACTTTGGCGACATCCGCGTTGAGGATACCTATCCCTATCCTCTACCGGACCTCTTCGCCGGCACCCAACTGGTGTTGGTGGGCCGCTACCGGGAAGGCGGCGACACAACCATCACTCTGGAAGGGAAGGTCAACGACCGCCTGCAAAAATTCGGGTACGAAGACGTCCACTTCCGTGACCGGGGTGGCGATGAGTTTATCCCTCGCCTGTGGGCCACGCGCAAGATCGGCCATCTCCTGAGCCAGATTCGCTTGCATGGCGAGAGCCGCGAGTTGGTGGACGAGATTGTGGAGTTGTCGGTGCGCTACGGCATCATCACCCCCTACACCTCCTTCCTGGTGGACGAGACCGAGGACGTTCTCAGTGAAGAGGGGCGGGACCGGGTGGCCGAGCGACAATACCAGGCCATGGCTACCCCCGCGCCGGCCTACGGAGCAGGAGCGGTGGACAAAAGCGAAGCCGAGTCGGGCCTGCGCGGAGCCCAAATCGCGCCGATGGCCCCGGCGGCCATCCCCTCTGAAGGGGGCCTCAGGGGAGGAGAGGTACCAGTCCGGGAAGTGGTCAGGTACGTCGGCGACAAGACCTTTGTGCTTCGGGATAACGTCTGGATTGACACGGCTTTCGACAGGGACAAGATGACCACAACCCAGGTCCGCTTTGGCAGCGACAACTACTTTGCGCTTCTGGCCGCCCGGCCTGAGTGGGGCAGGTACTTCGCCCTGGGGACCCACGTTATCGTGGTTGTGGAGGGCACGGCCTACGAGGTGGTGGAGGGTGAGGTGCCAGAGGTGGAGGTGCCGCCTGCTCTGGAGCCTGCGCCAACCCGGTCGTCTGCCGTCCCAACTCGCACCGTTGCCTCAGCGGATGCTTCGTCGTCTCGGCGGGAGGGTCTTTGCGGTGGAGCTGGCGCCGCTCTACTATTGCCCCTGGCTGGCCTGGTGATCGCCCGTCGAGCGCGATAGGTTTCAGTAGCTCACCATACCGCACGATTGAAATCGGCCTCTTCAGGCGCTCGCGCCAGGTATCGGCCCTCGGGGCGAGGCCCCTCGGGCCGTGGCCCTGCGCCGACCCTGCTCCTGGATGCGGTGGCAAAGAGGTCGGCGAAGGCCGACCATTGGCCGCAGGCCCTAAAGGCTGTACGGGCGAGGTGCACCTCGCCCGTACAGCCGCCGATTTTTTGAGGCGGTCAAAAGTGTAAACCAATTTCCAGGAGAAAATGAACCGTCCCGGCGAGATGGTTCAAACTTCCAGAGAAATTGGTTGACAATTCCAGGCATGCTGAATTTTGCCCCTCTCCCTACTGCCGCTGTGCGGCAGCGGGGAGGGGGAGAAGATGAGGGGTTTGGGGCGGGCGGCTTCGCCGCCCGCCCCAAACCCCTCTAAGATTCCCCCTTCTCTCCCCGCACAAGCGGGGAGAGAAGGGGGCAGGGGGATGAGAGGGGGTAAATCGGTGTGCCTGAAGTGTCAACCGATTATGAACCATCCCGTCCCGGCCGCTGGATTGTCATTCCAGGTCGTCACTACGGGTAAAATCGCCAGAGTCCAGGATAAATCATCGGGCTCTGGCCAAAGGGCGGTAAAATCGCCCGGAAATAGCCCGCTTTTAGCGGGCTTCCCTTCAGTCTGGCGATTTATCGCCAGCCCTGGCGGGCTGAACAGTTACGTTTGGCTCCGTTTCTCCCAAATCGTGCGGGCGCACCATCCCGGCGCGCAGCCGGGCCAGCTCCTCCTCGGCCACCCGGCGGGCGGCGGCCTCCTGTTCAGCACGGGCCTCGGCTTCCCGACGGGCCGCCGCCTCCCGTTCGGCCCGGGCCTCGGCCTCCCGGCGGGCCGCCGCTTCCGCCCGGCGGGCAGCCTGCGCCTCCAACGGCGACAACAGCTTCTCCCCCGTCTTCAGGTCATACAGCCATA
>Ga0068707_1004082_pt1 | contig 10131 bp, 7 predicted proteins | sample YNPNPMetaG_FD_66600 | JGI IMG/M metagenome (GOLD analysis project Ga0068707, IMG submission 66600) | Anoxygenic and chlorotrophic microbial mat microbial communities from Yellowstone National Park, USA - YNP NP MetaG | ecosystem: Environmental > Aquatic > Thermal springs > Hot (42-90C) >... | reverse complement strand
ACACTCACCGCCGCAACAAACCGTGGCGCACGTTCGGGAGGACAACCGATGTCATTGGCCCTACCCCAGCACAGCTCTGGGTATTGATCGAGGAAGATCCCGCGAGTGTCAACGACGCTGCATTTGCAGTGGGCATGAACCGTGCCCAGTGGCTCGATTGGCCCGGTACGTTACACGACTTTGGCTGTTGCGTGGGCTTTGCAGATGGCCACACCGAGCTGCACAAGTGGACAGACGTCCGCACTCGCGTAACCTCGGGCAAAGTCTCGAGACTGGAGGTGCCCGGCAGCAAGGACTGGCTCTGGCTCAGCCAACGCACCTCGGCCCGAGCAAATTGATACAATGGCAGAGGTAACAAGGTACGAGCTTACCTGACTTGAGAACTGAACGATCTGAATTTGTTCTTGATGTGCACTTCCCGTAGCCACCGCATTGCCCCAATTTGATCCCGGTCGATGTCGCCTGTTTCGACGGGAATTTCAGTTCAGCACCTCGAGAGCGTTACATGGCTTATCTTGCAGCTTGATTACAACTGGTTTTTTGCCCGACCGAACGTTGTGGAAATGGCACAACGTGCTTTGCCCGGCCTTTGGCATTGTGCTCGTGGTGAGCGACCCGGTGTATCGGCGTACACGGCGGGGGGCGAGGATTCCAGGTTCTTCAATGTTTATTGAGCGGCACATGCGCAGCATGCCGTGTATAGAGTGCCAGGCACCATATCAGCGGTTTCATCCCACCGACCGGTCACGGTTTGAAAGTTGCGCGTTGCGCGTTGAGTGTTGAGCGTTGAGCGTTATCAACAGGACGACCCGATCGGGTACCGATTGGGAACGTTCAACGTCCAACGTTCAACTTTCAACGTTCAACGGAATGAATGGAAGTGCGCATGGAGGAGGCGCGATAGGGTGCCAGGCTCGATGTTCGGTGTTTTGATTTGGGAGTGACTTTGGCAGAAGAATCCATATAACACAGATCGAAAGCACCGAAGTGTTGTCGCACCATGAACGTATCGATCATTCTGGCTCACCCTTCGCCGGGCAGTTTCAATCACGCGATTGCGGCAATTGCACGCGCCAAACTCGTGGCGCTTGGCTGCAATGTTTGGCTGCATGACCTGTACGCCGAAGGATTCGATCCGTGTCTTACAGCGAGCGAGATTCCGCGGGAAGCGCCCCTGCCACATAACATTGCCAAACACATCGAGGAAATCACCACAGCCGACGGCATCGTCGTTGTCCATCCGAATTACTGGAGCCGACCGCCTGCGATCCTCTGCGGCTGGGTGGATCGCGTCTTGCGAGCCGGTCGGGCTTACACGTTTGTGCCCGATGGGAAAGGCGGCGGCAAACCGGTCGGCCTTCTCAAGGCGCGCGCGGCTCTGGTAATCAACACCGCTAACACGCCACAGGAAAAAGAGGTTGAATTGTATGGTGATCCGCTGGACATCTTGTGGCGAAAGGTGGTGTTTGGTCTGTGCGGCGTGCCGGTTGTCGAGCGGCTTGTTTTTACCCCTGTTATAACCAGCACATTGGCACAGCGCCAGACCTGGCTCAGCATGGTGAACGAGGCTGTTGATCGGTGTTTCAACACTGCGACCAGGTGACGCACTCGGTTCGAGCTTCTGTGTTGTCCTGACGGGCGACAGAAAGAGTTGGATCGGACTGTGGAGCGTCGGCGGCGCAGCGAAAGCCGGTGTAATGAATGTTGACCCATGCGGGGTCGTTCCCGCGCCGCATGGCGCAGCGGAAGTGGTGGCGCTGCCAGCGAAGGCAAGTGCCACCGCGCACGACGCGTTGGTCACCGTTGACCGGGGGGCGGAGGTCGCCTGTAGCGTACCGTTGATAGACGTCCCACTGGTACCAATCAGCGCACCACTCGTCCACGTTACCGGACATTTGGAAGATGCCATACGGTGAACGACCTTGAGGGTATGCATCCACCGGTGCAGTTGTCTCTGTTGCATGGCGATCGCCTCCATGCCAACGGAGCGCGTCGGGCCGCCATTGGTTTCCCCATGGAAAGATACGCCCGTCTGTTCCGCGGGCGGCTTTTTCCCATTCCAACTCCGTTGGTAATCGGAGGCCGGCCCAACGGCAATAGGCTTCGGCACCGAACCATGTGACGTGAATGACTGGATGGCGCTCGAAGCCTTGCCGGACCTTGTAGTGGATGCCAGCCAGGCCCGTCCGAGTGGCTGTGATGTATTCCAAGTTCGCCCCAAACCGCCGAAGTTCTTCCGGCGAAGGCTGTGTTTCGTTGAGAAAAAGTGCGAACTGCGCGTTGGTCACCGAGTAAACACACATGTAGTAGTTCGGCAGGACAGCGGTAAACTGCGGTGTCTCGCAGACCAACAGATCGGGATGCCCGAAAACGTCCATGGCTGCCGCAACGGCGACTTGTTCCATCGTCGAGCCAATGATGCACGCGCCTCCGGGAATGAGTTGCATCACCGAGCCGTCTTTTGGATTAACGATCCTCGATTTGGGGTTTGCTCCCGATTGGGATTCGGTTCCGGTGTTCACATCGGGATCAGGAGACTGCTGTTTGTTTCTGCAGGTGCTCAAGGTCAGCAGCCAGACGCGCAACGTTGTCGTCGGTCCCGGTCGCGTTCGCTTGCATCTCGAACCGCGGCCGCAGCAGACCGGCTCGCGCGTGGAAGGCGGCGCGCAATTCGGTCAGGGCATCCGCATGCCATTGGCGCAAGCGCAACCGGTAGCTGTCCAAGAACTGTGAGATCGGGAATTCAAGTTGATTTTTGATGCGGGAGTGGACATGACGTTCGAGCAATGACCTGCCCAATAACCGGCTGGTGAATGTGGGATGCAGCCTCACCTGCTCGACCAAAGCCGCCGCATCAAACAACGGCAAGCCGGATGCTGTTGGCAGTGGCTCAACCGCCGTTTGGGCTGGCAACACCGCGCGACTGGCTTGTGCGAGTGCCGTTTCGAGTTTCCGGCGCAGGTTGTCCAGGAGATTCACGAGCCTGGTTGCGTGGTCGGCCAGTGCCGAATGAAGCGCAGTCCTGAGAACCTCGGCTGTTTCCTGCGGTGTTGTGTGGCCTGCTTCCCATGCTGCGACGATTTCCGATGAAGCCCTGTCGAGGATTGGTCCGCCCAACCGGAATGTTTCTTCGACGATGGCCATTCCCTCCTGTTCAGCACGTTCCATCAGATAATCAGCTTCGCGCAGAGTTTTGAGAGCTTGGGCCAAATCCTCGCCCGGGGGCGAAGCAGTCGCGTGAGACCTGGCTTCAAGCCTGAGCTGGAGGGTATGCACCACGGTCTCACGCAAGGTGCCGATTTTGCGCCGGAGCGCCGCCGCTGCCTGCTCACGGTGTGTTTGCAGGAGCGGTTTTAGTTCGTGCTCGAACCACGCTTCGCACAGGCTGACGTCCGGCCCCATCACACTGATCAAATGGGCCGGGACAGCGGCACCGAGCTGCCTTGCCAGTTGCTCTTTCACCCACGTGAGCACCCGGTCGCGGTCGGCTGGCTTCAGTGAATCGGCCTTGCTGACGAGGACCATGGCGCGTGCGCCTGCCCGATGCAAAGCCTGCACAATGTCGATGTCTTCCTGAGTCAGAGCAGAACCGGCGTCCACCAGCACCAGCCCAAGATCGCACCTCGGCAAATAGAACATCGTCTCCCCGGCGCCGCTGGCTGCCAACGAGCCAAGGCCGGGTGTATCGACGAACGTGACGCCTTCTCCCAGGCGAGCAGCGGGCACTTCAACCAGGATGCGTGTTACGTGCCGTGCGTTTCCGGGGTTCTGTTGTTCGGTCGAAAACTCGGCCAACCGTGACAATTCAATTTCCATCGGCTGCCTGTCGGCGAATTCGATTACGGCGCGCGACTTTGGTCCGGAGCGAACGCGCGTGGGAATTGCCGTAACGGGGGTTACCCCAACCGGAAGCAGTTCCGAACCAAGCAAGTAATTCAACAGCGACGATTTTCCGGAGCTTACACGGCCGAAGATGCCGATTTCGAACGTGCGGTTCTCAAGTCGTTCGAGCAACATCGCGAGCGTGCCGCGCAGCTCGACCAGACCGTGGGCGGTTATGACCCGCTCGAGTTCGCGCAGCAGCGGGACTTCGTTGTGTGTCTGTTCCAATTTTGCCAAGCGATCCTCGAAGTCCGCCCCCGGGCTTTGTGCGAGGTAATCAGCGAGCCCGTCGATCTCGGCCCGCAATTCCGCCACCAGTTTGTCAACGCGCGTTGCAGCGGCCTCGGAGAGCTTGCCATACCCGGTCATTCGCCTTGATTCCATTTCTGCGAGGGCGATGTTTGCAAACACGATTGCATTTTGTGCGGCCCACCGTGCGCCGCTGACAGGGGCGGGCATTGGGATGCGCAATTCCTCCAAATTGCGGCGCATCAACCCACGAATGCGGGCCGCGAAATCGTGTGTAACCTTGCGTTGAATGGGCGTGGTGTCGTCCACGTACTCCCGAAACGGCGAGGGCGACCCTGCAGAAGCCATAATGTGCTCGGCTTTGGACAACAACCCGTCAATGTGGCGAAACGTGGTCACGATGTGTCGGACGTGATTTTCGTTCAATCCGCTGATTTGCGATCGCTGCGCAGATTTCTCAAACATAATCCTATGGCGTCGGGCTTTTCTTTGATTGTTTGTCAGCAGCCGTGGATAGAACGTCGTGAATACGACAATCCAGTTTCAGCAACCGCAGACTCGAGGAGCTGTGCACATCGTAATTGCCATTTGCCAACGCGGTCAGAAGCCTGCAGAGCTGCGACGGGTTTCCTGCCGAAGCGCGGTGCAGCCAGTCCGCGATTTCCATGGCTTCTGGCGTGATTGATCCACACTGCACGGCCCCGGCGACAAGCAACCGCGTTTCATGCGGCTGAAACGGCTGCAGTTGGATGCGATCGAATCGGACCAACAACGGAAGGAAATGGCCTATATCCCATGCGTGTTCGGAACGGGTGACCACCCAGACAGGCAAGCGCCGGCAAACACATTCGATAAATGAGCTCAGTCGGGGTGTGGTCCATGCCAGCCCGTCGAACACGACGGTTTGTCCGGATCGTTCCATGGCTGTCAACAGCCGGTTCTTGCGCTGGACCAGCTTGCCATCCCCGACCAAAAGCCCGAGTTGTTGTTCAAGGGCGGTGGAAATCTCGGACAATCGCGCTGAATTCTCGCAAATCAGCAGTGGAATGCCGGCCGCCACACGCTGAACAAGCGCCGTCTTGCCCACGCCCGCCGGGCCGACAATGAGGACGTGTTTTCGTTTCGCGTACAACTGTTGAAGCTGGGCGATCTCTGATTGCCTACCTACAAACGGCAACTGCAGGCCATGGTGTGCCGGTGACCAGCCGAGAGGACCATTTGAGATTCTCGTTTGCATGACTCACTGCCGGTTTCAAGGCTTTTTTCGGCAGGAGTCATCAGCTCTGAAAAAGACTTCAGGCGGTTTACCGCGGGACACTGCCCGAGGTTGGCAAACTCCATTGCCACGCGTTCAGTTTATCACCTTTCCCTCCCGATTCAAGGCTCGGGCGCGCAGAACCGCTGGCGTTGTCTGGCGAAGGCATGTTGCATGTCGGTAAGCTGCGAGGTTATTCTTGGCTCATGTCGATCGAACAGATAGTGGGTTTGTCGATTGCCATGGTGGTGATGCTGGTTGGGCTTGCGGGCAGCGTGTTGCCAAGAATCCCCGGGGCGCCGCTGATCCTCGCCGCGGCGGTTGGACACCGGCTTTACTTCGGCCATGCCGGACCGGGCACGCTTGTCCTGGGACTTTTGGCGGGGCTGACGTTGCTCTCGATCGGGCTTGATTATTTGGCCACCATGATCGGCGCAAAGAAACTCGGCGCAACATGGCGCGGAATGGTGGGGGCCACCCTTGGCGGATTGGTCGGGCTGATATTCGGTCCGGTTGGTTTGTTGGTGGGGCCTTTTGTGGGGGCGACTGCGCTCGAAATGCTCAGCGGTCGGGACATCGAGTCTGCCAGTCGGGCCGGTGCGGGCGCGTTCATTGGGCTTCTGGCCGGGGCAGTGGGCAAAGTGGCCTGTTGCCTGTCAATGATTGGCTTGTTTCTCTTTGACGTTCTAAGGAAGACATACGCGGGTTGAGAATCCGGTTCGGCCCCGGTTTGGGCTTGAACAGTGTTATGTCCTTTTCACAACCTTTCAGCCATGCGATCTTCCTTCGAGCACAGTGTGTCCTGCCACCTCGAATTTCTCCGTGCGGTTATTCTGTCCCTGGCGGTTGTTGTCGGAAGCGGGTTGTTGGGTGAAACAGATTTTGCAGCAGCGGCTTCTGCCTTCAAACCGGGAGACTTTGAGGTCTGTGTTGCCATGGACGAGCCCCACGTTTTTGCCACGTCGTCGGAGCGTCTCACCGCCACGGCAAAGATAACCATCACAAGAAAGACCGGTACCCCCGCGAATGGCATGATTCGGATTGGCAGGCCGATGAACCAGGCTGAAACCCAGGCGGATTTCCAAGAATTCGGATTCGATTTGACCAAAACCAACTCCGCCACGGTCACCGCCCCTCTCGCTGTTCCGCCCATGGAACACAACGGGCGTGTTGTGTATCCGGTTAATATTGTCATGGGTTCAGAAAACTATGTGACCATGGATGTGCGCTTGGCGCGCACGCCGGTTTGGCACCTCATCGGACCGTTCGAAGGCGGTCCCAACACTGCGCACAATACAGTTTTTCCGCCCGAACAAGGCATAGATTTGGCGGCCGCCCATCCCGGCAAAGGCGGTACGTCCGTCCGGTGGCAGCGGTTCCCGGCAACGGCACAGCAGGAAAACGGGTTTTTCAATCTCGATGAAGCTCTTGGAAAGCCCGATGAAGCAACGGCGTACGCTTTGTACGAAGTCGTTGCCATGGACGACGACATGCCGGCGCGGCTGGCCTTGGGCAGCGACGACTCGATCAAAGTCTGGCACAACGGCAAGCTCGTCCACGACAAGGTGGTTACGCGGTCGGCGGAACCGGGCCAGGACCTCGTTAATATCACTTTGACCAAAGGAACAAACACGTTCCTCGTCAAAGTCTGCGATGGGGGCGGTGACTGGGGCTTTTTCTTCGACATTCAGGATCGTAATGGCGCACCGTTGGAAAATCTACGCCAGCGGATCGGTTTCTCGCAGGTTACCATTACAGACCCGGTGTTGCGACTCACCGAGGTGACCAGGACCAGTGCGTCTTTGAAATGGGAGAGCGATGTGCCCAATGTGCCGCGTGTGATCGTCCGCAAAGCGCTCGAAGGCAGAGCCCTGCCGGTCTGGGGCGATGTTCCCAAGAGTGAAATGGTGAAAGCAGACCCGGACGCAGCACCAATCGTAGTCCAAACGACCGATTACACAACCCGGCACACAGCAACAGTCACCGGCCTTCAACCGGGCACGCGGTATCTTGTCAGTGTTGATCCTGCATGCGGTGGCACCGAAAGCGAAAGACTGAGCTTTTACACGGCGCCACCGGAAGGTCTAACCCAGTTCCTGAAACTGCGGCTGATTTGCATCATATTCTCGAATGTGACCAGGGACGACAGCCTGACCGCGCCGGGCGCGCGGGAACCCGCACCCGATTCTGAAATCCAGAAGATCAAGTGGGAAATGCGTCAGACCCAGCTTTTCTACTGGGTTACCAGCGGCATGCGTTTACAGCTTGAAGTTGACTACATAGTTGACGATCGGTTCTATGAGATTGACGATGCTGTTTATGGCATTGGGTATAACGGCAAAGACGAGGCGGCATTGGAAGAACTGCTGCCACGCCACGGACGTAGAGTCAGCGACTACGACGGCCGGATCTTCATCTCGATAGTTAAACAATGGGATCCGAATGCCAACTCCGGTGCGGGCGCATGGCATTATCCGTTCGGCGGCGGTGGAACCATTGGCCCCGAAGAATATCCGGGTTACGGCAAAAGCGCATGGCGCGGAGGTAGCACCTCGAATAGCGCATGGTTGTTCTGCCACGAATTCCAGCATCAACTCGATGCTCTCTACCATTGGTCGATGGGCCCCGAACACCTCTTCAATCATTTTCAACCGTGGGACGACACCGCCCACCGGCACGGCGAGCATTGGGACGGCAACGGCTGGATTTTCTGGGAATGGGCCGGGTACGTGACCCGCGACCATCAGTGGTATCCGCTGCTCGAACCCAAACTCGGGTTCAGGTACTTCACCTGTCGTTGGGGCAAAGTCATCAAGACAACAGATGCCGACAACGACGGTATTCCTGATGACGCGCCAGACTTGCCCTTGGACGAAAAACGGTTTGGCAGCGACCCGACCACGGTTGATACCGACAAAGACGGGCTCAGTGACATGATGGAAGTCATGGCATGCCGGTGGCTCGAGTTCGGCTTGGACGAAATCTGGGGTGGTGATAGACGCACACACTACTGCAATCCACATGACCCTGACTCCGACAAAGACGGCGTGCGGGACGGCGACGATCCATACCCTGTTTACCCTGTCAACCCCCTCGTTAAAAAGGCTGAGAATCCATCCGGGCCAATCCCACATACCAGTTTCCGCCCGTTCGTGAAATTTCGAGACTTTGCGTACGAGGCGGACTTTCGACTGGCGTGGAACGACGACTACTTCGTCATCGAAATGTCTGCTCCAACACCTCCGGCAAACATGCGCATTTATATCGATGCCAATGACAATGGCTGGTACGTGGGTGGTGACAACTACGACCTGCGTGTCCACCCAAAAGGCGACGCGCCCGCAGGCGGAGAATGGCACGCCAATGCCAAAAGAACATTCGCCGTTGCATTCCACAACTGCAGTGTCAAAGGTAAATGGCCGTTCTACGACCCGGATTGGCAGCCTGATTCGGCCTTCGATGCCTTTGAAACCACGACCCAGGCGAAATACTCGATCGAAATCCGCATTCCCAAGGACCCTTCACGCGGACTCGACCTGCGAGAAGGCAAGAGAATTGGTATCCTCATCGCCATCAATCCCGAAGGCGGGAACGGTCGGCCAAATGAACACGGCGCCCTGACAGTGTTCGAGCCCCACACGTTTTTCACGGTTGAACTGGGCAACTGATGCCGCAGGTGGACAAGCTCGCATGGGGATAAAGGCTTTGGGCGCAAGAATTGCTGTTGACGCTATTCAATTCATTTACACGGACTCAAGTTTGTGTCCGGCACTAAGGGGGCACTCGACCTGTTAACAACACGTTGATTAGACGTTGGCGGGCCGGTGAATAAGAGGCGAAAATATGAAGATTTTTCTGGAATTCTGTCCAACAAACTGGCTAAATTTACCTACATCCGAACGCGGCGCTTGCTGGATCGATACGAATTGTCGGCAAATACACCAGTTTTTCGGTGAACGGTCATGACTGGACGGGAACGAGTTTTGGGACATTTAGAGGGCCAGCCGGTCGATAGCCTGCCCTTGATGCCGATTACGATGATGTTCGCCGCCGACCGCGCCGGGGTGAAATACCGCGATTACGTCACCGATTATCGCGTCTTGGTTGACACCCAAATACGGATCGCCGAAGAGTTCGATTTCGATTACGTCTCGTGCATATCCGATCCGGCTCGCGAAGCGGCAGATTGCGGAGCTCACATCGAGTTTTTCGAGAACCAACCCCCCGCCATTGTTGAGGAAGACGCCCGTTTGGCAGAGAAAACAGAGCTTCTCCGGCTCAGAATTCCCGATCCGCTCGGCGGCGGGCGAATGACGGACCGGGTGCACGCCGCGGCACTTTTCAAACAGAAGGTGGGATCAAGCAAGCTAATTGAAGGCTGGATCGAAGGCCCCTGCGCCGAGGCCGCAGATCTCCGCGGCATAAATACCTTGATGATCGACCTGGTAGATGATACGAGTTTCGTCTGCGACCTTTTCGAGTTTGTAGTCGAGATGGAATTGCGCTTCGCGCGCGCACAGGTTGAAGCGGGCGTTGACATTGTCGGCGTGGGTGATGCCGCCGCCTCGCTTGTTGGACCGCGGATTTATGAAGAACTGGTGTGGCCTTACGAACAGAAGCTGGTGGAAGGTTTGCGAGCATTGGGAACGCGAGTAAGGCTCCACATCTGCGGCAACACAAACAAGATTTTAACTGGCATGGGCCGTTTGGGATGCGACATTGTGGACCTGGATTATCCCGTGTCG
>Ga0068707_1004081_pt1 | contig 10132 bp, 13 predicted proteins | sample YNPNPMetaG_FD_66600 | JGI IMG/M metagenome (GOLD analysis project Ga0068707, IMG submission 66600) | Anoxygenic and chlorotrophic microbial mat microbial communities from Yellowstone National Park, USA - YNP NP MetaG | ecosystem: Environmental > Aquatic > Thermal springs > Hot (42-90C) >... | reverse complement strand
GTTTGCGTAATCTTTGGTTCGACGACTGGAAGTTCTGGTACGTTGGTTTCTGGAGGCAGCTCAAAGGCGAATTTGTTCTTTGGAGCTCTGTTCTTTGCTTTTTGCAAAAAGGCCTCCTAGTTTACAAATTGTTCTTCATCTGTGAATTTTTCAAGAAAATCTACGAAGCTGTCGCGCCCTTCTTGCATTTCGTCCAGGTCCAGCCTTTTCTCGATTGCTAGCGCCATCAAAATCCCGCCCAGTCGGTAGCTGAAATCGGAATGGTCGGAAAACTGGCTGAGAAGGTCGTAGATTTTCAATGCATCATCCAAAGACAACTCTGACATACCCGTCCTCCAGCAGGAAGTTATCGTTTTCGATTGCTCGAATGGTTCTGGCCGGGATCAGAATGTAATCTGTTCCGGTCATTGGATCGGCGAAATCAGGGAGTTTTTTGAACCAGTAATCTTTGATTTCATTTGTTCCTTTGGTGTAGTTAGTAAGTATCCTTGTTTCATAGACATTTTCATTCGGTGTATAAGTGAAGACGTATTCTATTTGAGAACGCTTTTTTGGAGGAGGCGGTAGCTTCATGAAAATCTGTTCTTTTTTGTTCTGCCAGATGACCAGCCAGATTGTATTACCATCGAATTTGTAAATTTCGGAGTCGGCAACTGCGATGACATTCGGTTGCTTTTTTTGCCACTCAGCAATTTCGCAGGCGAGACATTTTGTTTCGCCCTTTTTGGGAACGAATGGGCGTTGACAGACTTCACAAATCATTGACTGAGTCTTGCAAGCCAGCCAGGTAGCGAGCGTTCAAGGTAGCTCAGCGTCGTGGTAAACACAGGATACATGATTCGACGCTGGCGTAGAACGAAAGCTGGATGAACCATTGGAAAAATGTACAGTCCCTTTTCCTGACAGAATATCTCGTAGCCGGCCAGTTTGGTTATGGATTCATGTTTTAGTTTAAATCCAAACCTGGCGCTTAAAGCTTGTAAGGCAACGCTTCCGAGCGTAACGATAATCTTTGGCTTGAGTGTATCTATGAGTTTTTCCGTCCATTCCCAGCAAGCGTTGACTTCTTTACTGGTAGGGGTCCGGTTTCCTGGAGGACGGCAGCGTACCACGTTAGTTATGTAGAAGGAAGTCTTAGCCAGCTGTGGCATACCTCCAATGGCGGAGCGGAGGAGCATCCCGGAGGCGCCGACAAAAGGACGATTCTGTTCATCCTCTTCTGCTCCGGGTGCTTCTCCCAGATACATAACTGTAGGTGTGTTGCTGCCTTCCCCCAGGACGGGACCTTTGCAAGTCTTTCGGATTTCGCACTTAGAACAGCTGCGAATATCCAAACTACTTCTCCAGTTCTTCGACTTTCGTCAGCTGGTGTTTCAGCGTAACGCTGCTATGCCCGTGAGCTCCGAGCTTCATTTCCTGTGGAAGGTAGATCATAGGAAGCTCGCAAGCCGGGCATTTGAAGGAAGTTGAAACGTTTTCAGCTATGACTCTTCGACCAGTGTTCTTGCATTCAATTGTCAGCCTGTATTTCATTTTATCTCCGATTGGTTTTCAAAGGCCAAGCTTTCTAACAGCGTTACCATAGTATAGCAGTTGCAACAAGTTGTCAACTGTTATCTAGCCTTTTTGCATTTTCGGTACTATAGCTTCGGAAAATGAATCTGTCAATTCTTTGTTTCAAATCCTCGACCTCCTCTTTGATTTTGTCAACTTCGCACTTCGTGTCCAGGTATTGCATGCCCTTGATGAATCCCATTATTGCGCCGACCAACAAAAACCTCCACCACGGCATTAAGCAGCTCCTTTCTGCGCGTAAAGCGCGGTTAGATGCTTTGATTCTTTGTGGCTTTGCTGCTTTGCGCTCCTGCATCCTTGTACATGTGTTTCACATGGAACTATAAGAAAGACACTATTTCCCGTGTGTCCAGTAGCACATTCTTATACCACAAAAGAGTTGCTTTTTTTGGTTGTACGGGCGCTCTTCTATTTTTTTAACCCAAGTCTGGACAGTATAAAATCGACGTATTTTAGCGACGCTTTTGCTTCTCGGCTTTCTATTTTAGCGAGCAGATGTTCGACATGGGCTATCTGCTCTTTTAGATGCCGTTGCTCTTCGAGCAGCTCCGCCCGCTCGCGGTCAAGTCCTGATAGGTCACAGGCGCAAAGTAGAAAAATAGCCAGCGCGCAGAGAATACCCAGGCAGAGAGGAAGCGCGCCATGCTGGCAATTACTAACTCTGGCGCGGGCTCGTACCATTTTTGCTCCGATTAGATGCGGTATGAAAACCATGTAATCATATCACAACAAGTTGAGACAAGTTGTCAACTGTTATTTAGCCTCGGCCACTTGCTTTTTTTGATTTATTAGATAATGATGTTTTCCGTGGTCCAAACAACTAACTTTTTCTAAAGGAGGCTAGTAATGGATGTGAAGATCCCTCGAAATCCTGCTGTCGTGGAAACCCCCAAACCGCAGGATAATTCTCCAGAAGCAGTCCTGGAGAAAACGCTTTCTGACTATGAGGAGCGACTGAAGAAGGTAAATCTGTCTCTAGAAGACGCAGCCGAAATTGTTCGGTGCGTTTTTGAACAGGGATTCTACGAAAAAAAATATACTATACATAAAAAGTACACAGTAACTTTCAGAACCCGGCTTACCGCTGACGTTGATAAGGTTCTTGAGCAACTGGAAAAGAAGAATATAACCAACAATGCTGTAGTTGCGCAGACGCTTTCTAAGTATCATCTTGCAGCATCGTTGCAGGAATTCAAAGGAGTTAGCCTGCGCGACAAGCCGATGGAAGAAAAAGTAAAACTCATCGAAGCGATGCCTGATGCAGTCTTTCGAGCACTGTCCAATAAACTGGCAGACTTTGATGCTATGACCACTGCAGCACTGTCGGAGGGTGCCGTTGAAAATTTTTAGCAATGCCGTGGGGTGACTTGCGCGCCACGCTTTATCTGCGTGGCATCAAGCTACCGCCGCGGAAAAGCCTGGCTGAGGCAATTTTGATGGAATGTTTGATGCGTGAAAGGACTGAGCAATACATCCGGGAAGAAATACAAATGCTGGCAGCACTTGCTGGAGCTCCCAAAGAGGTGATGCTTACCAATTTTCACAAAGACGTGGATAACCTTTTGCGTAAGCACGTTTTTCGCTCTGCATACAATGTGCATGCAATCAGAGAAGAACGGAATAAACTGCGCGCGATGCTGGACGCTGTGAGTAAGCTATGAGAACACTTGACGACGTACTGGGCCTGACACCGCTGCCTCCGCACATCATGATGACCACGCCCCCTCCGTCTACGCAGCTGCAACATCCAATGCTGCCGCCAATGATGTACCATCCTGCGCTAAGTGCAATGGGGGCGCCTCCGCCGCCACCACCGCCGGCAGTCATGGTTCCTGTGCGTCCACCTCCACCTCCGCCGCAGCCTCCGATTATAATGCCACAAGCGGTGATGCAGCCGCAGCCAATGCAGCCTCCAGTATATTTACCACAGATGCAGGTCCCAACTCCGAGCATTGGCACTGCTATAGTGAATGTTGGCGCAACCGTGGGTTCCTGGTTTTCTCCAACTTCTACGCCAACAGCGATTGGTGGGAATATTGGTTACAGCATGGCTCCCGCTGGCGGGCCTGGTGGGACAAACCAGCTTAGATTTGCGGAACAGATATCCCGGATGACCGGTGAGCAAATTCGCAGCATGATGGATAAAGCCTATATGGAGCGAGCTGCGAGCATCGGGGGCCTTGTTGGCAGCGTTCTTGGCGGTGTCATAGGAACAAAGTTGGGGCCGCTGGGGTCGCTGGCTTTTAGTTTTGTAGGCGAAAAGATTTTCCGTGGCATCGTAGACAATCCTTTGACGCGGCTTCTGTTCTCTCCGTATACGGCACATACTGGCGAAATCATGGGCGGCGCTGCACAAATGATGCTGGGAACCCAGGGCACCCTTGCTCTGGCGACGCCGGGCGGCGCTGCGACCGGGTTGGAATACAGCCAGGCTTATCAGCTTAGTACACGCATGATGCATCAGGCGCAAGCCTGGCGATGGTCTACCGGGGCTTCCGGTGCCGAAGCTGAACGTTACTTCCGTGAGCTTTCTGGATTGTTTACCAGCGCTGCGCGCAGTGGAATCTTTGCAACCGCGTCTAACGTTGACCAGGTGATGGACCAATTCAACAAGGTCCTGAAATTCTCCGGTAAGTTGGCGCGGTTGATGGGAGACCCTGACATAAAGAAAAACATCGAGCACCTTGGGCAGCTTACAACAATGGGCATGACGCTTGACCAGGCAATGGCAACGACTGAACGAGTTGCTCGGTTTGCCCGGCCGTTAGGGATAAGCACCCAGGAGCTTTTTGCTACCGGCGGCATGGCAGGCGCACAAGCCTGGGCTGCTGTCGGACTTGCTGCTCCGGTTGGCATAGCTCACGGTGCGTATTCGCAAATGTTAGCTAACCGAATGTGGGGGTCTTTGTCTCCTATGACTGCGCAGATGATCGGTGGGCAGCAGCAACTGGGGCAGCTCCTGACTCAGATGGGTGCGCAATTTGCAAGCGGACTTCCCGGGCAGTTGCTTGCTATGACCGGTCTGACTGCACAGGGCGGCGTTCTCGGGATTTCTACCGGACAGATGCTGGGCGCACAGGGCGGAACGTTTGGACAATCTGCCGGTCTGGCTGCAGTGAGAATGGCGCAAGCAGCGCGTCAAATGGTAAGAGCTGGTACGGCGGAAAACTTCGGCGCAGCTTACGCTCAGATTATGATGCAGCAACAGGAACTGGTTTCTGAAGCATTCCAGGATCCTGAGCAGTTGTTACGCCAGACTCTTCAGACTGCAGTACAACTGCGGCGTTCTGGATTGCCTGCAAACGTTGCGCTTATGCAGATTGTGCGTGGCAACCCAAACGTAGCACGTGCTCTGCAGCAAGCAGCTGCAGATCCAAACTTTGTGCAACGGATGCTGAACGTCGATTCTGATCGACGTGCCCGCGAAGCTGAAGCCAATTTGCAGGAAGTTCGGGAACGTGCGCTAGCGCACGAGCACAGTGTAGAACGGAATGTTGGAATCATTGGTTTAATGCCGGCGTGGAGACGTTACATCGCGCGTCCCGTAACTGAATTTTTCCATGAACGATCCGAACGCCGAACATATGCGGATCTTCTGGCAAGAGGTATGATCGTTCCGGGCATTGAAGTCAGACCCGAAACGATTCAGATGATGGAACATTATGGCATTGATATCGGTAGCGCAGAGACGAATGTGTATGAGCGTGCTCGCCGGGCGCTTCGTGCGCGTCCTGGAAGAGCAGCGGGAATGTTTGGTTACGAAGCTGGCGTACTGCGGGGAATCGGTCTAGCGGGGCAAAACTTGTACGCTGCGTTTGTAGGAGAAGAAGAAGCGCCGACTTGGCTTACTTATGCAGCAGAATCGCTCGTGGGTTCACGTTACCAAAGGCATGCAAAAGCGCTTGCGCAGACAATGACTGGTTACATGCTTGATCTAGGAGAGGCTTTGCAGCGAACAGAACCCGGGGAAGCGGTCGCGGCGGCTAGGAAAAAACACCCGAATGTTTTACGCTGGTCCAAAGAATTATACGAACAGTACAAATTGGGGGAAAAGGATCTCAGTCCAGCAGCACTTCGGGAATTTGCTGCTAGAAAATTGGGATACAATCTGACTAACTTGACCGGCGAACAGTCCAGGGAAATAACTGAATTATCTGTAGCTTTGGTTGGTAACATAGCAGGTGATCGTGGAAAGGAAATTCGTGCAAGTCTTTCCAGTAAAACAGCAGCCGTTGCTGATGAATTGGTAAAGATGAGCGACGAAGAAGCAAAAGAGTTGATGAGCGATACTCTGGATTATACAGAAGAGCAGCTTAAAAAAATTGGAATAGAAGCAACTGCTGGACAAGTACAAGAGGCAGTACAAAAGCTTTCCAAAATGTCAGAAGCGGAGTTCAAGGATCTTTTCGAAGGCAAAGATGTAGGATCACTCGAACAGAAAATAGCTTCTATGTTGGGAGGTGAAGCTGGCGAAGCTTATGCGCAGTTGCAAGCCATGAGACAGGCTCCGGTGGGAGTACGCCGCGAAACGTATGGAAGAGGTATATTAGGGTCCACAGCAAGGGTTATACGTGCTCTTTCACCTGCCGAAGCTCTTGCAGAACGCATCGCAACATCTGGAAATGTGTTTGCTGGAATTGGAATGGCAATGTCTGAAATGGCCAGCGGTAAAGTTCCTAAAGAACTTTCGCGGCCGGCGGCTGCTCTGGTTGGTTTAATGACAACTCTACAAATGTCAGCAGAGCGTGCTGGAGGCGTTACACCTCCGTCCAGGGAAGCCATGGAACTTGCGGAAACCTTGAAAGCCCTGGGAGCTGGGGCAGGGAGAAAAACAATCGGTCCTGGCGGTGGAACCAAAGATTCTTCGGAATTATTGTACACCGCTTCTGTTAATTTAAATAAGGCTGCGGATAAATTGCTACAGAAAGCTGGAGAATGAAAAAGATACTGATAAAACCTAAAGAATTGCTGGAATTTCTTTACATCAAGACAGTTTTCAGTGTTAAGAAACGTGAGTCAAAGACTGTGCTTAGTTTGCCAACTGCATATCAACTGCTTCAAATATTCATTCGGAAGGGAAAGCTAAATGGCGAATGAAGAACTACCATCGGCCGATCTTGTAAGCGGTTCGATATTCTCTTCTGAGCATCCTGAAACATCGTCTGCGTTGTTTACTCTTGAAAAGTTATTACCCGGCCAAACGGCTTTCTACAAAGCTGCTGATGTCATCCATATGGCACGGCTTTATGTACCTGATCTCAGCAGGTTAGTCAGTGCCACGAAAAATAATGTAAACAAAAAACTGTTCGAACAGATTTCCGATCAAAATGGTTACATTGATTTCTTGTTGAGCTCAGTTACCGAACAACAACGAGAGCGCGTCCAGGTTTTTGAGACGGTTGGCGATGAATACGCTGCGTATTTCTTTGGCAAAACCCCACCGGTTTTTATTTTTACCGGACAGCTTTACAATGTAAAACAGAACAACTGGCGCCACGCATTTTTGCAGCTTTACAGCGAACTGTTGCGTGGAACCAAGCTGCAGCGTTATTATCGGTATGTAACAGTTTATTATGATCGCATTTATGTGATTGGATCTATGATTTCGTTGTCTACAGAGATTCGTGCTGAGTCCCAGATGGTTGGTGCTTTTACCTTCGAGTTGCTGGTGAAGAAAATGATGTTGATGGACAAGGCTGAAGATTTCAAACCTTCAAAGATACCGCTGGGTCCAGGTATAAAGCTGACTGGGAGCGGGCAGACTGTGTCTTACACGGGATACACATCTGTTAATATAGAACGAGCAAAGGAGTGACGCATGGCGTATCTTTCGGCTATCGTAAATGAGTTTGCACCTTTTTTTGTAATGAGAAAGATTCGTGATCTTTGCATCGAAGCTGGCTGGGAAGATGTGACTCCTCAAGGCGGAGACCCAAGGATTATTGGATATTTTTTGAAGTCTACGGGGGAGTCTGGAAATGAAAATATCAATGTTCATTTCTGGACAGGATTAGATCGCTGGAATAACATTCCAACCAAAGGATATTATAGTTATACAGGTTATCTAGCAAATGATATCCAGGCTGATACTACAACGATTACACTGGATTCGGCCTCACACTTCCCTGGTACCAGCGGTGGTGTTATACTCATTGACAATGAATTAATTGCATTTTCTGGAAGATCAGGGAATGATCTTACAAACTGTTCCCGGGGCTATTTATACACAACTTCTGGAAATCCTCCGCCTTCTAATGGTCCGGCAGCTCCGCATTCAGCAGGAGCGGCGGTTCGCCTGGTTTATTCTGATTATGATTCTTATTACAATGAACAACTTTTTGGAGAAATTTTCGTAAATCGAGACCTTAATAATTACATACACACATCGACATTTAACGTGTCTGGCGTCGGACAGGCTACCTGCGCAGCAATTGGAGATGGAATCAGAGACGTCTCGAATTATTTTAACTATCATACTCTAATTCGTTTAGGAAGCGGTCCTGATTATCATTGGCGTTGGGTGAAGGCGCACAGTTATTCGTCAGGTACACATACATTTGATTTTTCGAAGACACCGCTTCCAACGAGTTTTATAGGTAGTGATAAACCTGGAGCTTTGTTCAGCGGCGGATTTATGCCGGGTTATTCTCGCAGAAATAATAGTTCTGATACTGCTGCAGGAGCTGTTCATGCAGCTGTGTGGGCGACATTGACGAAAATGTATTTTATCTACGTTTCTAAGGATTATATCTGGATTGTTGTTAGATATTCTGGTAATTATTATCTGTTTTTTATCGGTCGCGTGATACCGCCGCAGTCTTCGGCCAGGGATGAACACCCAACAAATCCTACGATTGAGATATGTACATTCGGTGCTACTTATACAAATTGTGTTTATAGCGACATTGGAAAAATTGTGAAAAGAGGTATTACCGATCTTGGGACTCTCTGGCATTATGACAATACTGCAAAAACCTGGTACATTAATAGAACTCAAAATGTTAATGTGAAAATAGCTTCCGGAGACAGCCTGACAATCAGTAGTGGTGCTGGCGCAGGAACTACAAATGCCGATGGACAACCGTTCGGATTCCTGACTTCTAACATTAAATTCTACGAACCGACTAAAAAATTACGTATATTTTCTACAACAGTCAACGACCATCTCAATCCCCGAAATTTGAAAACGGAAGCTGACTCAAGCTGGCCGCCGCTTGATCCCGAAGAAATTCCAACAGAAGAGTACGTAGTACAGCTGCGAATACCAAGATCAATCACATTCGTTTTTAACAGCAGCGGATATGTTCCGGCGGATAATAGTGATCTGGGAACAGTCGTAACCGGAAACAATTCGGGTAATAAAGGCATACTTATTAGCTACGATAACGATCAACGTACCTGGATTGTTTATCCAGCATTTGATGCGGAGAACTGGTTTCTTACTGACACAGCTGTGACTGCAGCCAGCGGGCATGGTGGGACTTTAACGAGCAAGAGTCTCAGCGCTGATGGAATGATAAAATCGACGCAAAGAAATTATTACATTTACAGCGACGCTGTTTCAGGACAGCATCCGTTTCCTTACTGCCGGAGCTTTAACTACGATAGCGATTACAGTTATCTGATCCCCTGTTATTTCTGGAGTCCTTCAGACCAGATCTGGAATCATGCATCACATCGTCAAACGTACAGAGCATTTCATCAAAGCGGAAACAAGTACAATCCGCATACCAGCAGTTTAAATTATGCCAGATTGGACTACAGTAGCTTTTTTGGAACCGTTGTTCCGGATTATGTACTGGATGGATATGTCCCCGCATTGCTGGTAGCGCTTCGTAGTTCAGATAATGATGTTTACGGAGTGTTTCGCGGTGTATTTGGAGTTCTACCTAACATTGGGTATTTTAGTTCGACTCCAAACGCCGTGACGCCAGAAGACTATTTTCTGGCACTTGTTAACGGCGAATATAAAAAATACAGATATTTTTATAACGGCACGGAACCTTCTCGTTACTGTCTTGGTCCCGAGAATCAATGAGCAATGGGAACTTTTAGAGGTTTTTTACAGCTGCCCAGTTTTGATTTTCTAGCTATGGCAATAATCGTAGCTAGTATGAAAAACTCTCTTCCTGTTGGGTACATGGCACTTTTGCCTGTAAAGGCTAAATGACAGTTGACAACTTATCACAACTGCTATTACTATGGTAACGCTGTTAGAAAGCTTGGTCTTTTGGAAACCAGTCAATCCGGAGATTGCCGTTTAGTTTAGGAAATTAGAGATGGTTTGCTCGTACTTTTTATTCTTTACAAGTCAAAAGACTCGAGAACCAAGGGCGACTTGTGAGTCTCGATCCAAAAGTGCGGACCTTCCTGACTTTATACAGGCGACTGTGGAAAAACCGGTCGAAAACTATATTGAAAGCCGGATGGATCGAGACTATAACGGCGCACGTGGGATTTCCCTGCGTGCTTTGGGAGATTCACCCTCAGATCCGAAAGATCTGAGCATTGCGAGTCAAATCCTTAATAGTAGGATTTGATAGCAAAAAGGAATCGG
>Ga0068707_1004079_pt1 | contig 10139 bp, 6 predicted proteins | sample YNPNPMetaG_FD_66600 | JGI IMG/M metagenome (GOLD analysis project Ga0068707, IMG submission 66600) | Anoxygenic and chlorotrophic microbial mat microbial communities from Yellowstone National Park, USA - YNP NP MetaG | ecosystem: Environmental > Aquatic > Thermal springs > Hot (42-90C) >... | reverse complement strand
TGGCAACCAGCCGCTTACCTCCCACGCTGTAGATAGCGCCGAAAAGAGCCCCCAGGACCAACAGCAAATCCCCGCGCAGACCAGGCGCCGACAGGGTGAGATGGCCCGCTCCCTGGCTCACCAGTCCCGCGCCCACAAAGGCGCCCGCCATGGCCAGCCACTCAGCCAGGGCAAGGCGCTCACCCAGCCAGAACGTGCCGATCAGGGCCATGAAGACGGTAATCAGGTTGGTCAGCACACTGGCATTGATAGCAGTGGTATACCTGAGGGCCAGGTTGCCGGTGGCATAGAAGAGCGTAATGCCGACCAGCGCGATCCATGCTGCTGCACGGCCATCCTGGCGCAACAACCTGCCGACGGAGCATAGCTTGCCTGTGGCGGCCAACCAGCCCAGCAAAGCCAGGGCAGTGACCGTCCAGCGACAAAAGGCTACCATGGTCGGCCCCAGCCACCTCATGGCCACCTTGGTGAAGACGAAACTGGCACCCCAGAAAGCCACCATGCCTCCGATCATGCCCCAGTGAAGCAACCGTTGACGCATAGGCTCTGCAGCTCCTCGCCGATCCTCCCTTCCACTTTGCCCCATGGCTGACCAGGAATAGATGGCACTCCTTCGCCAAGAACGGGAGCCTCAGGTCCCCAGCTCACCTGCCGAAACAGGCACTACCCGATTGCCCTGCAGCTTCAGCGAGAGCACCTGAGAGGTGTTATCGGGCCCCATCGAGACACCGTAGATAGTATCGGCGACCTCGATGGTGCCGCGGTTGTGGGTGATGATGACGAACTGGGTCTGCTTGCTGAGCGCCTTGAGGGCGTCGCGAAAGCGGCCAATATTGGCCTCGTCCAAAGCTGCATCCACCTCATCCAGCACACAGAAGGGGGTGGGCCGTGCCTTGAGGATACTGAAGATCAAGGCCGCGGCAGTAAGGGCGCGCTCGCCGCCCGATAACAGCGCCAACCCCTGTTCTCGCTTGCCTGGCGGCCTGGCGATGATCTCGACCCCGGTGGTGCTGGGGCTATCGGGCTCAGTGAGCACCAGCCGCGCCGAACCGCCACCGAACAGAGAGACAAACTCTTCCCGGAACTGGGCGGCCACAGCTTTGAAGGTGGCCAGGAATTCCCGCTCCATCACCCGGTCCAGTTCGGCGATCACCTCTTCCAGAGAAGTCACAGCCTTCTGCAAGTCCTCTGCCTGCGAGGTGAGGAAGTTATAGCGCGCTTCAAGCTCATTATACTCCTTGATGGCGTCCAGGTTCACGGGGCCCAGGCGGCTGATCTGCTGGCGCAGATGCCGCACGTCATCTTCCAGCCCTTCGGGCAGCTCTGTGACCTTAGGAAGGCGGACCACCATGCCGTTCAGGGGCAGGGGTATCTGGCTGTCGAGGACCTCGGAAGCCTCCCAACCGTCAGCTTCGCTCAGGACGACCAGCCCCAGCTCCTTCTCGATGTCGTTGCGCAAATGAGACAGTTTGTCGCGCCCGCGCTGGACAGCCAGCTCGGCCTGGTTCTGGCGCATCTGGGCCAGGCGCAACTGTTCCCGCAGGTTGTGCTCCTGGGTTTCCTGGTCGCGCTGCTCGTTATCGAGAGCTGCCAGCCTGGCCTCTGCCGGCTCTATTTTGGCCATCAGGGCCGCGAGCTCGGCGGCCAGGGCCTGAGCAGTGCCAGCCAGCTCCGCCATGGCTTGCGCAGCCTCTGCTTGTTGGGCTGCCAGCATACGGACACGTTCTTCCTTGGTGGCAATTTCCTGTTGGCGTGCCTGTTGTTGATTGGCCAGTTCGGCAACCCTGGCCTGGTGGCTCTGAAGCTGGCCTGCACTGACGGCTGCCTCGGCGCGCAAGCGGGCCAGGTTGGCCACCAGTTCGTCGGTGGCCAGGGCCGCCAGCGCGCGGTGGGCTGCTTCTACTGCTGCTTCCTGGCCGACAAGCTGTTCGGCCAGTTTGGAGATAGTGGCCTGAAGTTCAAGCCGGCGCGCCTCCAGCTCGGCGATTTCCTGCTCGCTCTGGCGCAGGCGCTCTGCGTGCCAGGCCTGGGCCTGACGGGCCCGCTCCCAGGCCAGTTGAACATGGTTGCGTTCGTTTGCCAGTTGTGTCTGCCTGGTTGCCAGTTCGTCGCGCTGGCTGTGCAGGGCATTGATGGCAGCTATAATGGCAGCCTCTCGCTCGCGCGCGGCTGACACGTCAGCCTGGCACGCGGCCAGGCGGGCTTCCGCGGCCCGCATCTGGGCCGGCAGCTCGCGCAGGGCCCGGCCGCGGGCCAGCAGGCCGCTGTCACGGCGCTGGTTATCGCTGCCACCCGTGACGCTGCCACCCGGCCGCACGATCTCCCCCTCCAGGGTGACCAGGGCAGCCCAGCCGCCTTCGGAGAGCAGGCGCCGGGCCGTGGGCAGGTCGCGCACCACCAGGGTGCGGTTGAGGGCCAATTCCACGGCAGGGCGTACTGCCTCGTTGCATTTGACCAGTTTGCTGGCCAGGCCGATGACATCGGCCATGTGGGGCACTGTGGCGGGTTGGCCTGGGCGCAAGGTGTCCAGCGGCAAGAAGGTGGCACGGCCGGCCTGGCGCTTTTTCAGGAAGGCAACAGCGGCTTCCGCGTCTTCCCAGCGCTGCACCACGATATCCTGCAACCGGCTGCCCAGGGCAGCCTCGATGGCCCGCTCCAGCTCGGCTGGGACTTCGATCAGGTCGCCCAGGGCACCGATGATCCCTTGCAACTCGCGGCGCGCGGCCAGAACGGCGCGCGGGCCGGCGCTTAGCCCGGCACCCTCTTCCCGCAACCTGGTCAGCAGCTCATACTGATCCTGCAGGCGGGCCAGGAGCCGTTGGGCAGCCATCAGTTCCTCATTGGCCTTCTGCTCGGCCTCTTGCGCGGCTGCCAGCTCCTGCGCCTGACACCGCCCCTGCTCTTCCAACCTGGCCAGCTCGGCCTGGCATGCGGCCACCTGCTCGGATAAGCGGGCCATCTGTTCGGCCAGGCTGGCCACTTCAGCCGCTGCCTCCTGGACAGCCTGATCCTGCGTCTGGCGGGCGGCAAGCAGTTCGGCCTGTCGCTCGCCGAGTTGGGCCAGCCGCGAGCGGTTTGCGGCCAGTTGGGTCTTGAGGGCCAGGGCAGCCTCCTGAGCCTGATTCAGCCGCTCTGCCTGGAGCCGGCGTTGTTCTTCCCGCTCATCCAGCTCCTGTTGTGCAGCAGCAACCAGGGAGTGGTGTGTCTGATGCACCCGTTGCGCCTCTGCCAGTTCCCGCGCCGCGGCCTGCAGCCGCGCTTCACCATCCTCAAGCAAGGCGCGCAGGTGTACCAGCTCGCGCTCCAACTCCTCACGCTGCTCGCCCCATAAGCGGTGCTGTTCGGAGCGCACAGCCAGTTCGCGCTGTACCACCTCGGCCCGACGATGCAACTCGCTGCTGGCGCGATGCCACACGCTGAGTTGCTCTCTCAGAGAAGCGCCCTCGCTGCGACGGCTGGCGCTCTGCTCCAGCAAGGTGTTCAGGGCACCTGCCAGCTCTTCAGTCACAGCCGTATGCTCGGCCAATTGATCTCTGGCCAGGGAGAGCACCTGCAACGCCTGATACCACTGGTAGCCATACCAGGTTCGCAGCAGAGCATCCAGATCAGTTTTCAGTTGCTGGTATTCGGTGGCCCGGCGGACCTGTCCTTTGAGGTAGCGCAGGCGCGGGGTAAGCTCGGCGATGATGTCTTGGGCACGCGTGAGGTTGACGCGCGCATCGGCCAGGCGTTGAAGGGCCTCTTCGCGCTTTCTTTGGTGGACGGTGATGCCGGCAGCTTCTTCAAAGAGCTTCCGGCGCTCTTCCGGCCGTTGGGAGAGGGCCTGATCCACCAGCCCCTGGCCGATGACCGTGTAAGTGCGCTCAGCCAGGCCGGAAGAGCCCAACAGCTCTAACACATCGCGCAGGCGGACGCGGTTGCCGTTAATGTAATACTCATTCTCGCCCGAGCGATAGGCGCGCCGCGCGATCTCCACCTCGCTGAACTCAACTGGCAGCCAGCCAGTGCTATTATCGAACGTCAGCGCGACGTGGGCCATGCCCAGGCGAGGGCGCTGATCGCTGCCAGAGAAGATCATGTCTTCAGTGCGTTTGCCGCGCAAGACAGAGTAGCTCTGCTCGCCCAGCACCCAGCGCAGACCATCAGCGATGTTCGATTTGCCGCTGCCGTTAGGCCCCACGATGGCGGTAATGCCTTCATCGAACACGAAGACGGTACGCGAGGCGAAGGTTTTATAGCCCTGTAGTTGAAGCTGTTTAACGAAGCGCACTGGTCGTACGCACCCACTTTAAATTATCAGCGGGCGCCAACCTGAACGGTTGCCACAGCAACAGCCCGGCGCGCCCGCTGATGTCAGGCTTCATTGGCCCCAAAAGGGGTTAGCGCGACATTCTGTGCTTCTCGAAGCAGTCGCGACAGTAAACCGGACGTCCCGTCTGGGGCTCAAACGGCACCTCGGTCTCCACACCACAGTCGGCACACGTGACCTTATATAACTGGCGTGTGCCATGACTGCCTCCGGACCTGCCCCGGCGTTCGGTCCCGCCATAGGAGCCCCGCCCACCTCGGCTACCGCCCCCATAGCTGCTGTATTCAGCAGCCTCGCGGGAGGCTTTCCTGGCAGCCCGGCATTCAGGGCAACGGGTTGGCTCGCTGAAATCCCGAGCAGCGTAGAACGACTGCTCGCCAACACTGAAGGTGAATTCCCTGCCACAGTCGCGGCAGACCAACGTCTTCTCTGAGAACTGACTCACGGTAAATCTCCTTTTTCTTTACTGAAGCCTGCTCGGGGCATCGGCCAGTTGATACGAGTTCCAACCGGCCTGCCCAGGCAGGCATTTTACCCGGCGACGTGCCCATTCTCATCAGCGTCCTTACCGTGAGTACCAGTTCTGCCGCGGCCCCGCCGCGCCAACGATCAAGACCCCGTGTATGTGGCTGACTGTTACACGTCAAAATACATTATAGCCCTTTTCGCGATTCTGGCAAGAAAGGCAGCCCCAACTCTAGGGCCCTGCTCCTGCCCCGCTCCTCCATCGCCTTCACGAGCTGCTTATCCCTGGTGGTTGTTCCCTGCCACCTGCGACCTGAGCCATGCTTCGATGAACATATCAATTTCGCCGTCCAACACGGCTGTCGGATTACTTGTTTCCACGTTGGTGCGCAGGTCCTTGACCATCTGGTAAGGCTGTAGCACGTAGGAGCGGATCTGGTTGCCCCAACCAGCCTCCACGTGTTTGCCCTTCAGCCGCGCCTCCTCCTCTTCCCGCTTCTGCAGCGCCAGGTCATACAGCTTACCGCGCAGCACGCGCATGGCCGTCTCCCGGTTTTGTAGCTGGCTGCGCTCATTCTGGCAGGTCACCACGATGCCAGTGGGGATGTGGGTGAGCCGTACGGCTGTGGAGTTCTTCTGCATGTGCTGTCCACCCGCGCTGCCGGCGCGAAAGACGTCCATGCGAATATCTTCGGGGCGGATCTCGACCTCAATATCATCCTCGAGGATCGGCAGGACCTCGACCAGCGCGAAGGAGGTGTGGCGGCGAGCTGCCGCGTCGAAGGGGCTGATACGCACCAGGCGATGGACCCCGCGCTCGGCTTTGAGGTAACCGTAGGCCCACGGGCCATTGATTTCCACGGTGACGGTCTTGATGCCGGCCTCTTCCCCATCCAACTGGTTGGTGATCTCGGTCTCGTAGCCGTGCCGTTCCGCCCAACGCAGATACATGCGCAGCAACATCTGCGCCCAGTCCTGGGCCTCGGTGCCCCCGGCCCCTGCGTGGATGGAGAGAATGGCGCCGTTGCGGTCATAGGGTCCATTGAGAGCGAGCTGAAACTCCAGCTCCTGATAGCGTTTTTGCAGTTGAACAGCCTCGGCCTTGATTTCGGCAATCGTCTGCTCATCGTCGCTCTCCTCGGCGATGGCGAGCAACTCCAAAGCATCGGCCGTGTCTTGCGCCAGCCTGTCCCACACAGCCACCTCTTCCTGCAAACTGGTCAACTTGCGCATCAGGGCCCTGGCTGCCTCCGGATCGTCCCAGAAAGACGCATCGGTGGACTGCTCTTCCAAGCGGGCGATCTCGGCTCGTTTGCCGGCAATGTCAAAGGCGCCTCCGCATGCTCTCGATCTGTTCAGCCAGTTCGCTAAGTTGGTTACGGATCTCGCTCATCTTACACCTCTCCAAACATTTGTCAGAAGCAGGAGTTACGCCCTAAAGTGCGTAACTCCTGCCCCAATCTCCCCTGCCTCTAGGCCAGGATTCCCTGCACGAATGCCTTGGGGTCAAATTCGGCGAAGTCGTCGGGCTTCTCGCCAGTGCCCACAAAGCGCACCGGCAGACCCAGCTCCTGCTCGATGGCAAAAACGATGCCACCTTTCGCAGTGCTATCCAGCTTGGTCAGGATAATCCCTGTGACCTGAACCGCGTCCTTGAAGTGCCTGGCCTGGCTGATGGCGTTCTGGCCGGTGGTGGCATCCAGCACCAGCAGTGTCTCGTGGGGCGCGTCGTGCACCTGCCGGGCACAGACGTTGCGCACCTTCTCCAACTCCTTCATTAGGTTATATTTGGTGTGCAACCGGCCCGCAGTATCCACAATGAGAAGGTCAGCTCGCCGGCTCTCCTGGCTGGCCCGAATGGCATCATACACCACCGCGCCAGGGTCTGCCCCCGGCGCCTGGGCGATCACATCCACGCCAACCCGCTCACCCCAGATCTTGAGTTGGTCAATTGCCGCCGCGCGAAAGGTATCGGCCGCGGCCAACACCACCCGCTTCCCGCGGCGCTTGTAATAGTGGGCCAGCTTGGCAATGCTGGTCGTCTTGCCCGAGCCATTCACCCCCACCACCAACACCACAGTCAGCAGGCGCGGGGCCTCAATGGCCGAGGCCGTTGGGTGAGCCAGCAGCTTTAGCAGTTCGTCGGCCAACGCCTGGCGCAGGTCCTCCAGGCGTTTGATGTGCTCCTGACGAGCCACCTTCTGCAGGCGTGTGACAACCTGCATGGCGGTATTGACACCCAGATCGGCCTGGATCAACAGCGCCTCTAGCTCCTCCCAGGTATCATCGGTTATCTCATTCGCCTGGAACAGCGCCGTCAGGCGCCCCATGAACCCCTGCCGGGTCCTGGCCAGGCTCGCCTGGATCCTGGCTGCATCTTGACTTTGCTCAGCGGGCGTCCTACGCAAAAGGGTGACCACCTTACTCCTTGCCTGTCCTTCCATCGCCACCTGCCCGGCCATGCCATAGCTCCCCTGCTGACCACCTTCTGGCGGCGGTTAAAAACCCCAGACTGCTGGGATCTGGGGTTCTGAACAAAGCCTGGCATGCCATGGCTGGACAACTCTGCCCGACGCGGCTCGCCGGGCACGATAACATACACTGTGTCGTGAACATGTAACTATTCAGGCGGTGACTGGAAGGGCCACGCCGAAGGCTCGCCCGAGGCGTCACCCTTTTAGGGCCTGCGGCCAGTGGTCGGCCTTCGCCGACCTCTCTGGTGATGCACACATGAAGAGTGTCGGCCTCCGCCGACACTCTTCGGGCCGAGCCCTTCGGGGCGAGGCCTGGCACGAAGTGCCCAAGGAGGGCGATTTCAATCGGCCTGAATAGTTACGTGAACATTATACATGAGAGGGCAGGAATGACAAAGCAGTTGCGCTGTGCTATACTGGCCGGCGTGAAAGAGGTGGGAGAGAAGCCTATGGTTGATGAGGAAAAAAACGTACAGGCCCTTGCCGACCGCCTGGGGCTCCTGTTCGAGGACCGGACCCTCCTGCGCACAGCGCTCACCCATCGCTCGTATCTCAACGAGCACCCCGATCTCGATTGGGAGGACAATGAACGCCTGGAATATCTGGGTGATGCGGTGCTGGATTTCCTGTTAGCTGAGTACCTGTTTCACCGCTTCCCCAATGCCTCGGAGGGGGAGCTGACCGCGTTGCGGGCCGTTCTGGTCCGCCGTGATACTCTGGCCCGCCTGGCTGCCGGGTTGAGCCTGGGCCAGGCCCTGTTCATGGGGCATGGCGAGGTAGAGACGGGTGGTCGCGAGCGCCCAGCCACCCTCTGCGCGGCTTTCGAAGCCCTGGTCGGCGCGCTCTATCTCGACCAGGGCCTGGCGCGGGTAAGCGAGTTCGTGCTGCCGCTGATGGAAGGGGAGCTGGCCGCGGCCCAGGCTGAAGTGGCCGATAAAGACCCCAAGAGCCGCCTGCAGGAGCTGGCTCAGGGCACCCTGGGGCTGACCCCGCGCTACCGTACGGTCAGGGCAGAAGGGCCAGATCACGCCAAGATGTTTACGGTCGAGGTGTGGATCGGGGACAGGGTTTGTGGCGAGGGGCAGGGGCCGAGTAAGCAGATCGCTGCCCAGCAGGCTGCGCTGGATGCCCTGGGCCACCAGGACAGGTGGGCCTGGACCTCCGCGGAGGAGCAGTAAAAGCTCCCCGTTGTGGGCCCTCTGTCCTATAGCCCATACGGCGGATGGCTGGTAGAATATGATGTGTCATGCCAGTTTGCCGAAAGTCGCTATCAGCCCACAAATAAGGAGTGGCAACCATGCCGCCGTTGATCCTGGTGGTAGACGACAACCCAGAGGTGACCCAAGTCGTATCTGCCATCCTGCGTCGCAAACAGTATGAGACGATGACGGCAACCAGTGGCCAGGAGGCGCTGGCGCTCATGGAGAAGCGCCGACCCGACCTGATCCTGTGCGACATCATGATGCCAGATATGGATGGCTACGAAGTCTTCCAGCGGGTCCGGGCCGACCGGCGCTGGCGCACGATCCCGTTTGCCTTCGTCACTGCCCTGAGCGACCCGGAAACCCGGGCGCTGAGCAGTGAAATGGGGGCCGAGGCATTTATCGCCAAGCCGTTTCAACCTCAGGAGCTGCTGGCGGTAGTGGCGGGGATGCTCCGTCGCGCCGAGGAACTCCAGAGTTATACCGAAGCCGAGCTGGAGTCTTTCAAGTCTCAGCTCCTATTTATGATCACCCATGAGCTGAACACGCCCCTCTCGGTGATCCGCATGCTGGTGGAGAGCATGCGCAGCAACCTGGCGCGGCTGAGCCCTGAGCGGCTTGCCGAGTATCTCGACCTGCTGGCGCGCAGCACAGGTGAGCTTTCCTACATCGTGGAATCCATGCTGCTGGCCATTCAGATTGACAGTGGCCGTGCGCAGGCTCTATACAAGGCGTGGGCTGCCCCGCAGCTGGTGCAAACCGTGCTGGAGACAGTCCTGATCAAGGCTGCCCCTCAGGCAGCCGAGCGCCATGTGTCGGTGGTGCGGCGGGGGTTTGGCGAAGCTGCGTGGGTCCGGGGCCATGAGGAGCAACTGCGCCAGATCTTCAGCCGGGTGCTCGACAATGCTATCCGCTTCTCCCCTCGCGGAGGCACAGTGGAGGTGCATCTGGCGGCCAACGGCCAGCAGGTGCGGGTGACCTTTAGCGACCAGGGGCCAGGGATGAGCCCCGACGAAGTGGAGGCCGCCTTCGACCGCCTGCGCCAAATCAACCGCGCCCAACAGGAACAGCAAGGGGTGGGCCTGAGCCTGAGCATGGTGCGCTCTCTGGTGCACATCCACGGTGGAGAGATTACCATGCGCAGCACGCCGGGCCAGGGCACCAGTGTCACCATTACCCTGCCGCGCATCCCGGCACCCGTCAAGCCATGAAGGCGGCTCCTGCGGACAGCTTTACCTCCCGCAGAAGTCCCCTCTCGCTATAACTCTTTTGTAACTATTCAGGCCGATTGAAACCGCCCCTCCTGGGCACTTCGTGCCGGGTGTCGGCCTCCGCCGACACTCTTCATGTATGCATCATGAGAGAGGTCGGCGAAGGCCGACCACCGGCCGCAGGCCCAAAAAGGTGACGCCTCGGGCGAGCCCCCGGCGTGGCCCTTCCAGTCACCGCTGAATAGTTACCTCTTTTGTACCTATTCAGGCCGATTGAAACCGCCCCTCCTGGGCACTTCGTGCCGGGTGTCAGCCTCCGCCGACACCCTTCATTTATGCATCATGAGAGAGATCGGCGAAGGCCGACCACCGGCCGCAGGCCCAAAAAGGGTGACTTCCAGTCACCGCTGAATAGCTACACCCCTTTTCTGCAGCTACGCTTTACACCAGCTCCTTCTCGTAAATGCGATGCCGCTTA
>Ga0068707_1004078_pt1 | contig 10140 bp, 6 predicted proteins | sample YNPNPMetaG_FD_66600 | JGI IMG/M metagenome (GOLD analysis project Ga0068707, IMG submission 66600) | Anoxygenic and chlorotrophic microbial mat microbial communities from Yellowstone National Park, USA - YNP NP MetaG | ecosystem: Environmental > Aquatic > Thermal springs > Hot (42-90C) >... | reverse complement strand
TATTAGCCTATCGGCCGGATGGAACTCGCATGTTTAACTATTTTCATCGGTTTGTTGTGTTTATCTTATAAACATGCTCGTTTCATCCGAAAATAATTTTTAAGTTGCTGACTTCCTTTTGGTTATACTTACCTTCTTTTAATAGCCACTCGGCCGGATGAAACGAGCATGTTGCTTATAATTTTCATCCGTTTGTTGTGTTTACAGCGTCAACATGATCGTCTCATCCGAAAATAAATTTAATTTATGGTTTAACAACCTCCGAGGACGCTGAGGAATAGCGCAAGGACTACAAAGAAAAATTCTTTTGCACCCTCTGCTTTCTTTGCGGTTAGTACCATATCTTGTTGTATCCATATAACAATGCTTAAGACATTATGCTTTAAAAAGAGATATCCGCCCGACCTATAGAGTCTATACGGTGTACTTTGAGGTTATGTAGTATATGGCCAAATACTTGTTCCATCGGTCCTTGTAATGTTTTTTGGATTTACTCAGTTCGTCTCAGATAGGGAAACGCTTTTGTTATTAGTGGTCTTCGAACGGTCTTCGTATGTAGCTTTAAGCTGTTTAGCTTCATCAATAATGCCATCATCGGTAACATCGTAGTTATTGATAATGCTTTCGAGCGTTTTAATTGCCTGAAAGGCATTATTTTTCTGGTAATATATTTTGGCCAGAAGGATATAAGCTTTTGCCACCCAGTATTGATGGGGGGTATTAAGGTCGACGAAGTTAAAAATTTCTTTCATAGCCTTGTCGGGCTGATTCTGTTTGAAATAACTTTCGGCAATCAGATATTTAGCTTCGGCACCTTCCTTGTTTTTGACATCTCGGGCTAGACGGCGGAGTTGTTCCATTGCTTTGCTATCTTCGCCCAAAGTAAGGTAAGATTTAGCAAGAACGTAACGTGCAACACGTTCGGTTTCCTGAGCAATACCGGGTGTATTAAGGAGGTACTGGGCTGCATCGATAGCTTCCTGGTAGCGTTTGAGCTGATAATATCCGATAGCCTTCCCTTGTCGGGCCACAAGCCTATTTTCGGCCACCTCGGCAATGCTATCGAGAAACTCGCAGTTCGAAACCGCAGCATAGTAATCTTTCTTTTCGAGATTTAGCTGAGCAGCGGCAACCAGGGCCATTTCCGTAAAACTGTTCCGAGGCATGCCGATAACGCTGTTGAGATGTTCAAGCGCCTCGGCCGGCATGTTGGTGCGCAGATAACAATCGGCCAGGCAAAAATGAGCATTGGCAACGAAATTGCCGCTGGGGAAGGTTTGCAGATACTTTTTCAGCCCCTCAATTGCTTTAGTCCATTTTTGTTTGGTGTACAGATTCTCAGCCGAATAGTACAAAAGCGAATCCTGCTCGGCCTGTCCTATTCCGCTGCCCCCCAGCGAACCGGACAATTTCAGAAACTCGTCGACCTGATTGAGTTCAACGTAAATATTCCTGATCCCGTTGAGTGCACTTCGGGCTTCGGGGGTATTGGGATAGTCGGCGATAACTTTTTTATACTTTACAATAGCCGAGTCGTATTGATTATTGTTATAGTCGATGAGTCCCAGCTGCAACCACGATTTTTTCACGTAACTGCTCAGGGGAAACTTTGAAATGATTTGCCGGTAATATTTCTGGGCTTCGCCCGAATTTTGCAATGCCAGATAGCTTTGTCCGATTTCATAGAGGGCATCATCGTAATACACCGAATTAGGCGAGGTACGGATAAGTTCGTTGAGTAGCGTAATCTTCTGCTTATGATCGCCCAGCAAGCCGGTAGCAAAGGCACGCTGAAACATGGCATAATCTTTATCGGCTGCACCTTTACGGATAGCCTGTGAATAGGCCGAAATGGCCTCTTTATATTTTGCGGAAGCAAAATAGCAATCGCCCATGCGGTTGTAACTGTCGGCCACCAACCGATCTTTGTCGGCAGGTTTGTCAGTAAAACGCTGAAACCACTGAAGTGACTGCGAGTAGTTTTTTTTATGAAAGTAGCAATAGGCGATATTATAGGGGACAACGGCAAATTCGGGGGTTTGGCGGGCTGCAGGCGTATCGTAGAACTGGAGATAACCTTCGAGTGCTTCGTCAAATTCTTTGTTGCGATAGTGAATTTCGGACTGCCAGTATTGGGTTCGGGCAGCAATTACCGGGTCGCTTGAACTGTAACGCTGGGCAAGTTCGAGCTGTTTGGCGGCATTATCCAGATCAAGATTATTGAACAATTCCAGTGCTCTGAAAAATGCGGCACGTTGATAAGCTTTTCGCGTTTTGGCATCCTTGTTTTGTATTTTATTCAAGTAATTAAGCGCTTCCTGATAATTGTGCGTATTAAGGCAAGCAGTAATGAGATACTGGTAAGCCTCTTCACGGCGCCGCGACTGCGGGTAACGAGTCACATAATCGCTCAACGCCTTAATGGCATTATTGAAGGGCGTATTGGCCAGCTCAAGGGTAAGGACAGCATAGTTAAAAGCTGCATCTTCCTGAATATTTAGATCGAAATCGGCCTGTGCCGCAGCCGAAAATGTTAGCATGGCCTTGTCTTTGGCATTATCCCGAAGATAACAGTACCCCAGATGATAGCTTGCATTTTGCCCGATGAGACTATTATCGGCAGCTACCTTCTCGAACAGAGGAATAGCCTTGGCATAGTCGCCTGTCTGATAATAACAATAGGCCGGCTGATAATAGCTGTAACGATCGGGCTTTTTTTCTTTCGACAAATAGCGTTCGTAGTACGGGATAGCTTCCTTATATTTATTTTTCCGATAGTAGGCATTTCCTATCAGATAAGCTATTTCGGCCTCACGCGAAGGTATTACCGAATCGATGATGGGAACAGCATACGCCAGTAAATCATCGTCTTTGCCAAGATAATAATAACATTGTACAATGTAGTACGGCACTACCTGGGCAAAAGTCTCGTCATCCTTTAAGCGAAGAAAGCCCTCAAGGGCTGTTACATAATTTTTCTGCATAAATGCAATGTAGGAGTAGTAGTACAGCGCCGCAGAAGAGAAAGGGTTGTCAATATCCTTGATTTCGTAAAACTCGATACGCGCCCGATCCAGACTGTCGAGCATAAGCCAGCTGTAACCCAGCTTAAAATGCAACTCCGACTTTTCGTCATCGTTGAGATTTTTTGCTTCAACCTGTTGATAATAGGCAACTGCATTTTTATAATTCTTGTTAACATATTCGTTATGGGCGAGTTGAAAAAGAACGATGTTTGTCAAGGGACTTTCGGGGTATTGGGAGAGAAAATTTAGCCCCTTGATTTTGGCATCCTTGTGATAGAGTTGACTGCTGCACAAAAAGGAGTAAAAGGCCGCCTCGGTTTTTTGCTGATGAGTAGCCTGCGGGTCGGATAAGATTTGTTCAAAAACCTGCTGAGCTGCGACGTATCTTTCCTTTTCATACAGATCTTTTCCCAGGACAAGCTGGTTGGGATGGCCATCGCTATAGGATAGCTGCCCCCAGAGCCCTACAGGAAACAAAATGATGGCAAGGGCAAAAAGGATGATATTCCGGATAGGATACGACATAGGCAATATTTTGAAGTTGTCGACCAGATGATATAAACGGGGTAAAAATACGAAATATTGAGTTAAGTGCCCTAATTTTCGTATTGAACAAAATCATTTTGATCGGATACGATAAGGCGGGGTTACCCAACCGTATTAAGGCTAACAACAGGCTGATATAATCGTCCCTGCCATGTGTTTTTTTCCTCCAGTTTTTTTTCGAACCTACGAATGATATCGTTGGTTCGGAGTAATCCCCAGCCTGGTCCTTCGAGGAACCAAGGGGGCACTTCGCCGGCAACACGCTCAATGACAAAGGCGGGATTCAAACGTTCCACCACCGAGCAAATCAATTCAAGATACTGGTCGAGGGTGTAGTGCTTGAAAAAACTGGGATTACTGCGGTACATCCTTGCCATGGCAGTATTTTTCACGATCTGCAATTGGTGAAACTTGATGGTATTCAGGGGCAGGGCCGAAATGATTTTAACGGCATCAATCATCATCTCCTCGGTCTCGTAGGGAAAACCCAGAATAAAATGGGCTCCGGTTTTAATACCATACTTTTTAGTCAATTCAAGCGCCTGCACGGATTGTTCAAAGGTATGGCCTCGGTTAATTTTCTCGAGGGTAGAATTGTAAACCGATTCCACGCCGTACTCGATAATGATGTAATATTTCTCGGCCAAGCGGGCCAGATATTCGAGTTTTTGTTCGTCGATACAATCGGGACGCGTACCAATAACCAGTCCAATCACATTGGGAAAGCACAGCGCTTCCTCATACATTCTCTTCAGTTCGTCGAGGGGTTTGTAGGTATTGGAGTAGGCCTGAAAGTAGGCCAGGTACATTTTGGCCGTACGGTAACGTTCGCGGTGAAACTCAACCCCCTCCTCCAGTTGCTGAGTAATCGACTTGGAAGGCTTGTTGTACGAAGGATTAAAAGCGTCGTTGTTGCAATAGGTACATCCACCGTAGGCTACAGTGCCGTCGCGGTTGGGACAGGTAAATCCCGCATCGATGGTAAGCTTTTGCACTCGATGTCCGAAAATCTGTTTAAAATATTCCGGATATGCATTAAAACGCCGGTTATGTCGCCACGGATATTCCAAGGGATAATGTTTTTTTTAAAATATGATACCCAAAAATTTCACAAAGCAGTAAAGCTAAAAACTTTTGCCATAAAAACAATCAATTCCTCTAAGTGTTGAATGAAGATTGCATGGAATGTATGTTTAGATTTTTATACGCTGCAAATCCCGCAAAGATTTTTTTTGTCTGCAATACCAGCAGGCAGGACTTGAAGAAAGGGGGTTGAATCGTCAGTTTTTTATTGGTTATTATTGAATAATTTTCTTGTTGTCTGAAAAAATCATCCTTACTTTTTGGGTATAGGATGTTTTTGAATTCAAATATATAAAAAATTACAACGCATCAGATTTTTGCATGACTTTTACAGTTATTTATGAAACGAGCATGTTTATTGATAAACACAACAAACCGATGAAACGAACTTGCGAGTTCCATCCGGCCAACGAACTAACAAAAGAACGCTTGTGTAATCAAAAGGTAGTCAGCAATTTAAAGATTATTTTCGGATAAACTTATAGAGAATACTTTTGGCAAAATCATTGTACTTGCGTTTTGTCATAATTCATTGTATTTTGCAGGTTGATTTATGAAATTATGTTTATCAAAAAACATATAAAACGAGTATGTGGATGCAGTAAACACAACAAACGGATGAAAATTATAATCAACATGCGAGTTCCAGCCGGCCGAGAGGCTATAAAATAAGGCAAGTATAACCGAAAGTTAGTCAGCAACTTAAATATTATTTACGAATGAAACGAGCATGTTTATAAGATAAACACAACAAACCGATGAAAATAGTTAAACATGCGAGTTCCATCCGGCCGATAGGCTAATAAAAGAAGATAAGTATAACCAAATGGAAGTCAGTAACTTAAAAAATATTTTCGGATGAAAACATGCTTATTAGATGTCGGGAAATTGTTTTTATTTGTGCGGCTTAGGTATTATTCGTTATTGGTCAAACTAAAATTGCGCAATTTATTATGTTTTTTTTGACCTCATTTTTTACTTTTGTAAAAAACATCGGTTATGCGAAAACTTACTATTCTTCTGGGATTATATATGATAGCCAGCCAAGGAAGAGTTCACAGCGAGGAAAACAAAATTCGTTTTTCGGTATTTGCTTCGCCCTGTATAAACTGGTTTAAGAGTGATGTTCGTTCGGCTAAAAATGAGTCGGCAGTTATGGGTTATAATATTGGTTTTGAAATGGACAAGTATTTTGCCGAACATTATGCTATCACTACAGGGGCATCAATTACCACCCTGGGAGGAAAATTGAAATACAATTATATAGCAACCTACAACACGTCAGATACATCGATACAGGTACCGGCCAACACACTTGTAAAGCACAGATTACAATACATTTCGGTACCATTAGGCTTAAAATTTACTAGTAGAGAGATAGGTTATACCACCATTTATGCCAATCTGGGCTTTGCTTCGTATTTGAATATCAATGCCGTAGCCTCTACCGAAGATACACAAGCTACGCTCGACAGGGATAATATTTCGAAAGATATTCGTTTTTTTAACCTGGCTTATTACTTTGGCGGAGGCATACAGTATTCACTGGGAGGGAATACGGCAATCATCTTTGGAGTAAACTTATCGAACGGACTGCTGGATGTAACCAAGGAAAGAAAAGATAAAATTGTAACCATGAGTTTTACTTTTCACATCGGTATGCAGTTTTAAGGGGGGATTAAAATGCAGATAGCGCTTGCACAAATCAACTTTATCATTGGGAATTTTGAATACAATGTTCAGCGAATCCTTGAAGCAATCCGCAAGGCTAAGAAAGTAAATGCCGATCTCATCATCTTCTCCGAACTGGCAGTGACAGGGTACCCACCCCTTGATTTGCTCGAGCACAGGAGTTTTGTCGAAAAAGCAATAGAGTGTATTCATCTGATTGCAAAAGAGTGTTATGATATTGCAGCCATTGTAGGTGGCCCTTCATTTAACCCCAACGAATCGGGAAAAGTACTTTTCAATTCGGCATATTTTCTTTGCGAAGGAACCATCAGGAACGTGTATCATAAAACATTGCTGCCCACTTACGATATTTTTGATGAGTATCGCTACTTTGAACCCAATCGAGAATTTCAGGTAATATCCTACAAAGGGAAAAAAATCGCCCTCACCATTTGCGAGGATCTTTGGGACAATCCACCCGTTGAGTATGCGCTCGGACGATCGAGATTGTATACCGTATCCCCCATGAAAGAATTGCTGAAACATCAACCTGATTTCATCGTCAATATTTCCGCATCACCTTTTGAATTTAACAAAATAGAGGTTAAAAAAGCCATTTTTACGGAATATGCGCAAAAAACACAATTACCCTTGTTTTATGTCAATCAGGTAGGAGCCCATACCGACCTTATTTTTGACGGTGGTTCAATGGTAATATCCCCCAAAGGCAGAATTATAGACACGCTGCACTTTTTCAGAGAAGACTTTAAGGTATACTTTCTGGATGATATAGTAAAGGATGCGCTGGTCTATTCTGCTCCCCATAAAGATGCCATAGCCCAGATGCACGATGCGCTGGTGCTGGGAATACAAGATTATTTTGCCAAAACGGGGTTAAAATCGGCTATACTGGGACTTTCCGGAGGCATTGATTCGGCGGTAGCCACCGTCCTGGCAGTTGAGGCACTGGGGCACGAACGGGTAAAAGTATTGCTAATGCCCTCAAAATTCTCCTCAGAACATTCTGTGACAGATGCAGTTGAACTATCCCAACGACTGGGTATTGAACACCACATTGTACCCATTCAACCCATTGTAGATAGCATTCTGAATACGATGCAACCCTTTTTTAATGGACTCCCGGCCGATGTAACCGAGGAGAACATTCAGGCCCGTGTCAGGGGTATTTTACTGATGGCTATGTCGAACAAATTTGGACACATTCTGTTAAACACCTCTAACAAAAGTGAAATTGCAGTGGGTTACGGAACACTATATGGCGACATGAATGGCGGATTATCGGTGCTGGGTGATGTATATAAAACCAATGTTTACCGTCTGGCACAATATATTAATCGGGATACCGAAATAATCCCGCAGAATATTATCTTAAAAGCACCTTCAGCCGAACTCAGACCCGGCCAGAAGGATAGCGATTCGCTCCCACCCTATGACATCCTGGATGAAGTTTTATTCCGTTACATTGAACAGCAAAAATCGGCCAATGAGATAGTAGCCGAGGGCTTTAGTGCTGACGTTGTGTATAAAATAATGCATATGGTAAATACCAATGAATACAAACGTTTTCAGACCCCGCCCATTCTTAAGGTTACCTCAAAAGCTTTTGGCCAGGGCAGACGAATGCCTATAGTAGCACGTTATTAGAATACCTAACGATTGCAACTATTATATAACTTAAAAGGGGAGATTTATGCAAGCCATTTCGATAGAAGAGTGCAGGGAATCATTTGAACAGAATGGGTCGATACTGGCATTGCTCAAGGATGAAGAAAAGCATTTGCTGCGATCAACCATCAGTTGCATAACGTACGAACGGGGAGAAGTGATTTTTTCGAAAGGAGATCTTGTGTGGGCTTTTACTGCTGATGTTAAAAGGGAAGGTAAAGATTTTCAAGGAGGGCATAGGCGGCAGAGAGCAAATTGTTCGCTTAGCGCGTCCTGTGGGTTTCGTAGGTTACCGTTCATTCCTTGCCGAAGAACCCCATACCACAAGTGCCATCGCACTGGAGCCAACCATTATCTGCATAATTTCACGCGATATATTTGTCAAAATCATCCAGTCGAATCATGCCCTGACGCTGGCCTTGTTTAAGGCATTTGCCACTGAACTGTGACTTACCTACAATCGTACCATCACATTGACTCAGAAATATATCCGTGGTCGGCTGGCTGAGTCGCTGATATTTATCCGTGACACCTATGGGGTCGAAGAAGATGGAGCCACCCTGCTTGTATCCATGACCCGCGAAGAGCTGGCTAATCTTTCGAACATGACCACATCCAATGTAATCCGCACATTGTCGAGCTTTGCTGCAGAAGGACTGGTGGCGATCGAAGGTAGAAAAATTAAAATCCTCGACTACGATCGCCTGCTTCGGGTAAGCGAGATGGGCTAATTGTTTTTTTGTTTTTCAGCCAGTTTCTCAATGCCTGCTGATAGGCATGGGCATTTATATTATGTTGGCTCAGGGTTTGTGCAAACACATGTCGTCCCGAGAAATCGGGTTTTGCACAAAAGTACAGAAAATTGTGCTGTGTATAATTGAGCACACCATCTATGGCTGCTGCTGAAGGGGTACATATAGGACCCGGTGGCAAACCCCGATGAAGATAGGTATTGTACGGGGAGGGATAGCTGAGATGTTTAAGCAATATCCTTTTTATCTGAAAATCCTGAATTGCATATCGCACCGTAGGATCGGCCTGAAGAGGCATCCCTTTTCTCAGTCGGTTAATATAAACACCGGCTATTACGGGGTATTCCTCTTCGGCATTCGATTCCTCCTCAACAATCGATGCAAGGGTAATAACCTCGATAGGGGTTAAATGTAACGACCGGGCTTTAGCCATACGCGTACTATCCCAGAACGTATCAAATTCCCTGTACATGCGCTTTAGCAGTTCATCTGCTGCAACATTCCAGAATACATAATAAGTGTTTGGAATAAATACCGACATGGCAGTTTGAGGAGATAGATGAAATTGTGACAGCAAGCCCGGGTCGGTCAGCACGTGCATGAATTGTGCCGAATCAGGTTCAAGGTTTTTGTCCAGATAGGCAGCTATCTGCGGCAGCGTACGGAATTTGCGCAAGATAAGGGAAACGGGTTCCTGCCGTCCCGAACGCAACAGATTAATAAGTTCCCGGTTGTTCATGCCCTGAGTAAGCTTATACCGTCCGGCTTTCACGTGACGAGGATAATCCTTTTGCCGGGCAAGCCACTTAAAAGTCTTCATACTACGAAGATAGCCTGCCGAGTCGAGAATATTGCACACATCGTTGAAGTTAGCACCCGTGGGAATGTACAAATAAGCTTTAGCGCCTTTTATGTTTACGTTGGGCGCCAGAATATATCGCCAACCCTGGTACGCCAGAAATACCAATATCATTAATAGAAAAATAAACAAAATACGCAGGAAGCGCTTAAATCGCATGATCATAGATAGTCGTTTTTCAGTAAATAACAAACAATTACTTTTTGGGTTTTTACAGAAAGCTGGTTTAACAAAAGTAATACCAACCCCCATCGGCAAGATAAGAAATTTTTCTGTGATCGAGTAAAAAAATGGTCTCAATTATTGATAGAAAGGCAAAGGTTCACGAATGGGGTAAAAAAAACCATGCACTCTGAAACAGGGTGCATGGCCAAAAACTACTAACTTACTTACTAACTAGTCGACCCTTAAAAAGTCATTTTTAATTTTTTTGAAAAGAGGGGGTGGAAAAGAAAATGAAAAAATAGCCTTTGAAATTGAAAAAACAGCGTCTGAAAAAAGTGAAAAAATTTTTTCT
>Ga0068707_1004076_pt1 | contig 10141 bp, 6 predicted proteins | sample YNPNPMetaG_FD_66600 | JGI IMG/M metagenome (GOLD analysis project Ga0068707, IMG submission 66600) | Anoxygenic and chlorotrophic microbial mat microbial communities from Yellowstone National Park, USA - YNP NP MetaG | ecosystem: Environmental > Aquatic > Thermal springs > Hot (42-90C) >... | reverse complement strand
CACCACCTCTCCCTTGTACATCACCGACACGTCCACATTGACGATGGTCACCTGCGAGGTGTCGATAAACTGGAGCCCCCCGACCTGCTGCTCGGGGGGCTTGGCGGCTGCCGGCTTCTCCTGACCGTACGATCCAACCGCTGCCAGAAGACCCACCCCCAGCAACGCGGCTACCCGTAGTGCCTGCACACGATCCTCCCAAGGAGCAGTCTAGCAAAGCGGCGCTGCCGCGCTCAGTAGTCCAGGTTGGCCACCACCGTGGAGGTGGTTTGCGCCAGCGTGTCGTTGACCGCTACCCGCAGAGAAGTGGGGCCCCCATCCAGTTCCAGGGTGAACTTGAAGGCAAAATAGCCGCGCTTGCGAGCCTCTGGCAGCTTTTCGGCGCTCACTTCGATGGGCAGGGTGCGTTGCGCCAGCTCCGATTGATCGCCCCGTGGATCCACGCCCACGATCACCACCTGGACCTGTCCCCAGTACCCTTTCCCCCGGGGGATGAGCGTCAGTTCCGCGTAGGGGATGCGCAGCTCGGCTTCGGTCCGATAGATCCGCATGCCGCGGGCGCCGAGACTGAGCCGCGAGGTGGGCTTGGAGAGCACCAGCTCGATCCCCAGCGGGTTTTCCGCAAGGCCGGTGAGGAGCGCAGCGCGGGAGCGCTCGGCGTCACGCACCTCGAAGGGACGGTCGATGTACCGCTGCCGGTGCGTGAGCTGCCAGTCGGGGTGGTCCTTCACCTCCACCTTGATGGTGTACTCCTTGCCGTCGCCATAGTGATCGGGCTGGTAGGCCAGCGAGTAGTAGGAGGAGGTCACCCGCTCCACATCCGCCAGCGCCACGCCGCCATCCACGGTGAAGATTGCGTCACCGCCGGTGAGTTTGGCCGCCTGGATGAGCGAATCCTTGCGGTCAGCCTCGCGCCAGAAGCGAATGTTGGCCACGTCGTTGAACTCGGGGGCGCGGGAGGCGGCCGCCACGGCATCCAGCGACTGGTTCCCGGAAGGGTCGAGGGTGTAGAGCGTGAACTCCAGCTCGCTGGCGAGCAGCGCTGCCCGTCCGTACAGGCCTGCGTTGCGGTATTCGGGTGGCTTGTCCAGCCAGAAATCCCACTCCCGGTACATGGGTACGTTCTCGGCCCGGGGGAAGCCCGGCGAGATGAGCACCACGATCTTGCGCCCCTTGACGCCGGCAAAGCGCTGCACCGTGGCGGTGAAGGCGCTCTCCACCCGGCTCACCATCCGCCGCATCTCCTCCCAGTACTCGGCGTTCTGCGTCTGGCGGTACTGGTAGGTGCTCCACACCTCCCGGCTGGGCAGATCGCTCACGTTGTAGGACGAGAGCGTGATCTGCCGCTGCAACCCCGTGGCCGCGAGGCGATCCACCTCCTTGAGCGCCGCCAGGAGCTTGCTCCCCGAGGCCGTGGGTTCGGTGTGCACACGCAACGCCCCGTCGAAGCTCACCACCGCCACCGTCTGCCCCGGCGGCAGGCCCCCCGCCACCTGTTCGCGCATCCGCTCCAGCACCCGCCGCTTGTCCGGCTCCGCCAGCAGGTACAGGTCAAAGAACAGCACCGTGGTGCGGGGTGCCGGCTCGCCCAGCAAACGCTCGTCCGGCGCGCTGCGGACGACACCGCCCTCCACGGCGAGAAAGTTGGTGATGACCTGCTCCTGCCCGTTTTCCAGGAGCCTGAACTGCTCCCGCCCGAGACCAGCCACGGGGACGCCGTTGCTATCCCGCACCTGCACGTCGACCGTAATGTTGTTGACCTGGACCTCGCTCACGAAGGTGGGTGGCTGTTGGTTCTCCTGCGCCCACGCTCCCGCTCCCACCACCCCCGCGACCAGCACTGCGATTGGAAACCTCATGCTGCTCTCCCTCCCCGCCTGCGATGGAGCAATTGCCGTGCCAATCCTCCACCCGGACATGTCGGATAGACGACTTCCGCCCCGACCCCGACGGCTGGCTGCTGCTCCCTTGTCACGTGCCTGTCGGGGCGACTATCGTAGCCGCGTGCGACGGCAAAGGAAACCCCACCCGGGTTCCCCTCCCCACCCGGGCCGCACCCACCTCCCCTGTCCTGCCGAGAGGACAGCACCACCGGGGCGGAGGGCGGGCGCACCAGGAGCGTGACGGTGCAGGTCGTGATCACCGGTGGCGCTGGCTTCATCGGCAGCAACCTGGCACACCGCTGCCTGTCGCGGGGGGACCGGGTGACGATTTTGGACAACTTCTCCCGGCCCGGCAGCGAGGCCAACGTGGCGTGGCTGGAGGAGCAGCACGGCAAGGGATCGTTCCGACTCGTGCGCGCCAGCGTGCTGAACCGCCGGGCGGTGGCCAGTGCGGTAGAGGGGGCGGAGCTCGTGGTCCACCTGGCCGGGCAGGTGGCGGTGACCTCGTCCCTGGCGGATCCGCTCGGAGACTTTCGCGACAACGCCTTTGGCACCCTGGCGCTCTTGGAGGCGGCGCGCCGCAGTGGCCGCGACCCCATCTTCATCTACGCCAGCACGAACAAGGTGTACGGTACCCTGGAAGGGCTGCCCATCCACGAGGAGGAGACCCGGTACACGCTCCCCAGCCGGCCCTTTGGCATCGACGAGCGCCAACCCCTCGACCTGGCGTCCCCCTACGCCTGCTCAAAAGGGTGCGGCGACCAGTACACCCTGGACTGGGCCAGAAGCTACGGGATGCGAACCGTGGTGTTGCGGCAGAGCTGCGTCTACGGGCCGCGCCAGTTCGGCGTGGAGGATCAGGGGTGGCTGGCCTGGTTCATGATCGCCTCCCTCACCCACCGACCCATCACCATCTACGGCACCGGCAAGCAGGTTCGGGACGTGCTCTACGTGGACGACCTCCTGGACGCCTACGACGCGGTGGTGAAGAACATCCAACTGGCCCAGGGAAAGGCGTTCAACGTGGGGGGCGGGCCCGCCAACACCTTGAGCGTCTGGGTAGAGTTCGAACCCATGCTGGCCGCCCTCCTGGGACGCCGTCCCTCCCCCCGCCATGGGCCGCCCCGGAGGGGAGATCAGCGCTACTACGTGAGCGATATTCGCCGCGCGGCCGAACTACTCGACTGGCGCCCCTCGGTCCCCCCGGCACACGGGATGGAACGGCTCTTCCGCTGGCTCGTGGACAACCGCCACCTCTTCCGTTGACTGGCCGGCCAACGATCTCCAACAACCGTGCGAATCCTCTTGACCCTCACCTACTACGCGCCCCACGTTTCCGGTCTCACCACCCACGCCCGGCGACTGGCCGAAGGGTTGGTTGCGCGCGGGCACCGCGTCACTGTGCTGGCGGCCCGCCACCGCCGCGATTTGCCGCTGCGGGAGGAGCTGGGTGGGGTGCAGGTGGTGCGGGTCCCCGTGGCCTGGCGGGTGAGCAAGGGCAGCGTCATGCCCACCTACCTCCCCACCCTGCTCCCCCTCCTGCAAGCGGCCCAGGTGGTGGCCATCAACCTCCCCAGCGGCCCCACCGAAACGCTCCTCCTTCCCCTCCTGGCCCGCCTCCTGCCCCGTCGGCCGGTGGTTGCCACCTACCACTGCGACGTGGAACTGCCGGGGGGTGCAGCAAGTCAGCTGCTCAACCGCGCCCTTCGTCTGGCGAACCTTTTGGGAGTAGCCCTGGTCCGGCGGGTCGTGGCCTACACCCGGGATTACGCCGAGGCCAGCCCCGTGCTTCGCCGCTTCCCCCACAAGCTCGAAGTCATCCCCCCACCGGTGGACATCCCCCATCCGGATCCCCAAGCAGTCGCGGCGCTGCGCCACCGTGTGGCGCCGGGTGGTGAGGTAATCGTCGGCCTGGCCTGCCGCCTGGCGCACGAAAAGGGGATCGACTACCTCCTCCACGCCCTGCCCCTGCTGGAAGAGCGGCTTGGCCCCGTGAAGGTGGCGTTTGCCGGACAGGAGGCGGGGGTCATCGGCGAGGACCGGTACTACCGGCAGCTCCAACCCCTCCTCGCGGGAGCCCACCAGCGTTGGGTCCCCCTGGGAGTCCTGGACCCCGTCCAGCTCGCCGCCTTCTACGCGGCGTGCCACGTCACCGTCCTGCCCTCCGTGAACAGGACCGAGAGCTTTGGCCTCGTGCAGGTGGAGAGCATGCTCTGCGGCACGCCGGTGGTAGCCACCGACCTGCCCGGCGTGCGGGTGCCGGTGCGCTCCACGGGCATGGGGTTGATCGTTCCCCCCCGCGACCCCCTCTCCTTGGCCGCGGCCATAGCCCAGGTGGTTACCGACCGCGCCCGCTACGTCAAGCCCCGCCGCGTCGTGGCCGAGCACTTTTCCCTGGCCGAGAGCCTGTCGCGCTACGAGGCGTTGTTGTCCCGGCTGTGCTGCAGCCGCGACCGCCAGCGCTGAGGCAGCGCCAGGCGGGCCGCCACGACGCCACCGCCCCGGGCTTCGCGTCCCGTACAATGGCCCTGGCCGTGACACGGCCGCCCGAGGTGGCGATGCCGAGCCCGTTTCGATGCTCCGAACTGTGCCGCGCCATGCGACCTTCGCCCATTCGCGAGCTCTTCAAGCTCACGCAGCGACCGGGCATGATTTCCTTTGCCGGCGGGCTCCCGGACCCCGCCATTTTCCCCGTGCAGCAGTTCGCCGCCTGTGCCGAAGCCCTCGCCAGCCGCGGTACGGTGGCGCTGCAGTATGGACCCACGGAGGGGTACGGCGAGCTTGTCGCTGTGCTCCAGGAGTTGATGCGGGGGCCCCTGGGGCGGTCACCCAGCGCCGCGGAGATCCTCGTGGCCTCGGGTTCGCAGCAAGTCATGGACCTGGCCGGGCGCGTCCTCCTGGATCGAGGCGATATTGTCGTGGTGGAAGCGCCCACCTATCCCGGCGCCCTCCACACCTTCCGCAACTGCGGGGCCGGTTTTGCCACCGTCCCCTGCGATGGCGACGGGATGCAGGTGGACCTCCTCCCCGATATCCTCCAACAGTGTCGCCGCACCACTGGCCGCCTGCCCAAGCTGATCTACACCATCACCAACTTTTCCAACCCCTCCGGAGCCTGCCTCGCCACCGCTCGCCGCCAGCAACTTGCCGAAATTGCCGAACGCTGGGGGATCCCGGTGTTCGAGGACGACCCCTACGGCGAGTTGCGCCACAGCGGCGAGCCCCTCCCCACCATCTTTTCGCTCACGCCGTGGCCAGGGGTTCTCTACGCTTCCTCCTTCTCCAAGATCTTGGCGCCTGGGGTACGGGTAGCCTGGGTGGTGGGCGATGCCACCCTCGTCCGGGCCATGGCCATTGCCAAACAGGGGGTGGATCTGTGCACCTCCATGGTCAGCCAGGTGCTGGTGGCCGAGTACTGTCGGCGCGGCCATCTGCTCGCGCACCTGGAGGCGATCCGCGCCCACTACGCGCGCAAGTCGGCGCTCATGGCAACCGCCCTCAGGCAACACCTCCCCGCCGGTGCGGCGAGCTGGCACGAACCGCAAGGGGGGTTCTTCTTCTGGCTGGAGCTGGCGGCCACCGACAGCCGGTCCCTGTTCCACCGTGCGGTCGAGAACGGTGTCGCCTTCCTCCCCGGCGACGCTTTCTTCCCCGAGCCGGGAGAAACCGTCGTTGGCAGCTGCGACGGTTCGCACTTTGCCCGCCTGTGTTTCACCTTTGCCTCCGGCGAGGAGATCGACGAAGGGTGCCGGCGACTGGCCCTCTCCCTGGCCAAATCGTGAGCAGCAGCGCCTGCCGCTGCTACACCGTGCTCTGGGGATCCACGTCGATGACCCGGTGCACGCCGCGCGGCAGGGGCATGGCCGCCACCTCCTCCACCGCCTGGCGCAGCTCTGGCCGTCGGGCCGCGAACAGCAGCAGCTGGACGCGCCACTTCCCCCGCAGCCGGGCAATCGGGGCCAGGCTCGGGCCCACCAACCGCACCCCCGTCGCCGCACTGTCCAGCTGCGCCGCCGCCCGCTCGCCCGCCCCCCGCGCGGCCGCCTCCTGGGCCGCCTCCCAGCGGATCAGGGCCAGCCGCGCAAAGGGCGGGTACCGGAACGCCTGGCGGTAGGCCAGCTCTACCTTGGCAAAACCGGCCACGTCGTGGCGGGCTGCACAGCTCACCGCGTGATGGTCCGGGTGGTACGACTGGAACACCACCCGCCCGGGCGCCTCCCCGCGCCCCGCCCGCCCGGCCACCTGGGTGAGGAGTTGAAAGGTCCGCTCGGCGCCGCGGAAGTCGGGGAAGCCGAGCAAGTTGTCGGCGGCTACCACGCCAATGAGGGTGACGCGGGGAAAGTGGTGCCCCTTGGCCACCATTTGCGTGCCCACCAGCACGTCCATGCCCCCCGTGGCAAAGCTCTCCAGGGTGGTGAGGAGCCGCAGCGGCGAACGGGCCGTGTCGCGATCCAGGATCCCCACCCGCACCTGGGGGAGGAGGTGGGCCACCTTCTCCGCCACCTTTTCGGTCCCCACCCCCACGTCGTCCAGCACCTCGCCGTTGCAGCGCGGACAGGAGGTGGGGATGGCCGTCTGATGGCCGCAGTAGTGGCACTGCAGGGATCGCTGCCGCCGGTGAACCGTCATGGGGATGGAGCAGTGGGGACAGGCCGCGTGCTGCCCGCACATCCGGCACAGCAGCACCGGTGCCCACCCTCGCCGGTTGACCAGGAGGATTGCCTGCTGCCGCCTGCCCACCGTCTCGGCAAGCAACTCCTGCAACCGTTCCGAGAAGATCACCCGTCCGTGCTCGCCCTTCTCCGGGCGCTCCCGAGACAGGTCCACCACCTCCACCTGCGGCAGCGTCCCCCCACCCACCCGCTCGGGCAGTTGCAGGACCTCCAAGCGCCCCGAACGACCCAGGCGCAACGCCTCCATGGACGGGGTTGCCGAGGCCAGCACCACCGGCACCTTGCAGATCTGCCCCAGCACCAGCGCCAGGTCGCGGGCGTTGTAGCGGGGCTCCTCGCCCTGCTTGTAGGAGGGGTCGTGCTCCTCGTCCACCACCACGAGCCCCAGCCTCCCCAGCGGTGCCCACAGGGCTGAGCGTGGCCCCACCACCACATCCACGCCGCCTCGCCGCACGCGATCGAAGATCGCCGCCCGATCCCCCTCGGGCATGGCCGAGTGCACCACCGCCACCCGCTCGCCAAAACGGGCCGAAAGCTGGCCGGCGAGCGCTGGCGTCAGGGCAATTTCCGGGACCAGCACGAGGGTTTCGAGCCCCCGCTCTCGCGCCGCAACCGCCAGGCGCAGGTACACCTCGGTCTTGCCCGAGCCAGTGACACCAAAGAGGAGAGAAGCGCAAAAACGCCCTCCCCCGAGCCGCGCCTCCACCGCCGCCACCGCCGCTCGCTGCGAGGCCGACAGCGCGGCGGGGGGATCCAGCGCCGCCATTTCCCAGCGCGGCACCTGGCGCGGGCGCTCCTGTTGGAACCGCCGCACCCAGCCGGCGGCCGCCAACGCCGTGATCACCGAGCGCGAGCAGTGGCACGCCGCGAGGGCCTCCGACTCCAGCACCACCCGCCCCTCCTGGTGGAGCCACTCCAGCACGCGGCGCTGGGCCGGTCCCTTCACTGCCGCCACAGGCCAGGCCCGCGTCGCGGCCTCGGAGAGGGCCAGCGCCGGCACGACGCGCCCCCCGGCCGTTCCCACCGGCCGCTCCACCACCCGCACTGCCTGGCGCGACACCAGCTGCTCCAGGAGTACACCGAGTTGCAAGCGGTTCCAACCCTCGGCCCACAGGCGCGGCACGCTGATCCGCCGCACCGCCACCAAGCGCTGGAGCAGCCGTAGCTCCTCCCCCCCCACCTGGCCTAGCATTTCCACCGCCCGCGGCCCCACCACCAGGAGGGGGGGCGGCGCGGTCAGGAGCGGTGCGGGTACCGCCGCGCGCGCCACCACGCCCAGGGGCGCCGCGTAGTACGCCGCGGCAAACTCCATGAGCTCGAACAGGTGCAGCGGGAGGAGCGGTTCCCCCTCCAGCACGTCGCCCAGTGGCAAGACCCGGTCGGTCGCCACTTCGGCTTCGGCCACAAGGCCCACCACGAGACCGATCCGCAGCCGACCGCGCAGTGGGGCGCGAACCCGTACTCCCCGTTGCACCAGCCCTTCGAGCTGAGATGGCACCGCGTAGGTGAGGGGGCTCGGCAGCGCCAGCGGGAAGACGACGTGCGCGTACACCGGCGCGGATCATACACGCGAGGGCTGCGCCGCGTCGGCCGGCCTTCCCCCGTGACGACTTGCCGTTGGTGTCACTGCCCCGTTATTGTACGGCCCATGACGAACCTTGCCTCCCGCCGCCGCGACATCCTCGAAGCAGCCCTCGCTCAGGACCGCGGCCCCGGCGGGCTCACCACCGTGGCCCTGGCCCGTCGCATAGGGTTCACGGAGGCTGCCCTGTACCGCTACTTCGACGGCAAGGGCGCCATCCCCACCGGCCTGCTCTACCACGTTGCCGAAGGGCTGTTTGCCGCCATGGGCCGCGAGTTGCGGCCGGAGGAGGCGGAGGGACCGGCCGCTATCGTTGCCCAGCTGCAGCAGCACCTGGAGCGTTTTGCTGCCCAGCACGGGCTCTTGCTGGCACTGCTCCTGCACGCTGCCAGTTCCCGCTCGGAACCACTCCTGGAGGCGGGCAACGCTGTGCTGGAGGAGTACGGCCAGCGGATGACCGTCTACTTTGTCCAGGCCCAGGAACTGGGTCGCCTCCCCTCCCGACTGAGCGCCGAGGAATTATCGATGCACTGGATATGCCAGCTCCTCGGAGGCTTCCTGCGCTCCCAGCTCGGTCGCTCACCCTGGGTGCCGCACCGCTTACCCGGTTTCAAGAGCTTTGCCGCGCAGCTCAGCCAGCCCCTGCACTCGAGCCGCGACCCGCAGTGAAGCCAGCTTTGCCCGGTAGCTCAGCGGGCGATCGACCGTTCGAGCCACACCTCCAGAAGGTGCAGCGTCGTCTCCACCGCCTTGGCCATCCACTCGAGCGACACCCATTCCCGCACCGAGTGGAACGCCTGACCTCCGGCCCAGATGTTGGGCGTCAGGAGACCCATGAACGACAGGCGCGCCCCGTCCGTCCCACCGCGAATCGCCTTGCGTTGCGGCTCGAGACCGCTGCGCCGCACCGCTTCGAAGGCGTACTCCACCACCCGCGGATCCTGGGCCAGCTGGTACGCCATGTTGCGGTACGACTCCTTGATCTCCACGGCAATGCGCGCGCGCGGGAAGAGCCCCTGCACCTCGGCCACCGCGGCCCGCAGCGACGCCTCCCGCTCCGCCAGCTCCTCCTCGGTGAACGCCCGCACTAGGAACTTGAGCTCCACCTTTGCCACATCCCCCCGCACATCGTAGGGGTGCAGGTACGGCTCGCGCCCCTCGGTGGTCTCGGGCAGAAATTCCTTTGGCAACCGCTCCACCAGTGCCGCCGCCACGCGTACCGCGTTCACCATGATGCCCTTGGCGTAGCCTGGGTGGACGTCGTGCCCCTGGATGGTCACCAGCGCCGAGTCGGCGCAGAAGGTCTCGTCCTCGATCTCACCCAGGTCCGAACCGTCCAGGGTGTACGCCACATCGGCCCCGAAGGCCGGCACGTCGAAGTGTTCGGTGCCCCGCCCCACCTCCTCGTCGGTGGTGAAGGCAAGGCGCAGCGGTGGATGGTGGAACTCCGGGTGCCGGCGCAACCACGCCACCAGCATCATGATCTCGGCCACCCCCGCCTTGTCGTCGGCACCCAGCAGGGTGGTGCCGTCGGAGGTGACGATGGTGTGCCCCAGGCAACGCTCGAGGTTCGGGTTTTCGGCCACGGCAATCCGCTCCCCTACCGTTCCCGGCAGGGGGATGTCCCCGCCACGGTAGTCGCGGATGACCTGCGGCTTCACTCCCCCGCCGGGGGTGCCGTGGTAGGTGTCGAGGTGGGCGATCAGCCCCACCGTGGGGATGTGCGCGGGGAGCGCCTCTGCCCCGGGCAGGTTGCCGGGAACGCTGCCCCACACGTAACCCCACTCGTCCACCCGCGCGTCCTCCACCCCGAGCTCGCGCAGCTCCGCGGCCAAGAGCCGCGCCAGATCCTTCTGTTTTTCCGTGGAGGGGCTGGTGCTGGAGTTCTCGTCCGACTGCGTATCGATCTGCACGTAGCGCAGGAACCGCTCCAGCAACTCGCTCCGGTCTCTCTCGTCCAGAATCACTGGCACCACGGCGTCCTCCCGGTGGCTGCTGCCACG
>Ga0068707_1004074_pt1 | contig 10143 bp, 7 predicted proteins | sample YNPNPMetaG_FD_66600 | JGI IMG/M metagenome (GOLD analysis project Ga0068707, IMG submission 66600) | Anoxygenic and chlorotrophic microbial mat microbial communities from Yellowstone National Park, USA - YNP NP MetaG | ecosystem: Environmental > Aquatic > Thermal springs > Hot (42-90C) >... | reverse complement strand
CCTCAAGGAGGGTAGCCTGCGCCTCCTGCACCACCAGACCAACACCCAGATCGAGGAGGGGGTGATAAGCCCGCATCACCTCCTGCCCGCGCGGCGTTGTTCGGTTCATCTCGGATACTCCGGGATAAGAGGACAGGCCAGACTCCCGCGCCGGCCAAAGCCGCCCTTCCTGCTCCAGATAGACCTGATAGGCCGCGCCGCTCTGGTCGGTAGACAAAAGGGCTTCCAGCGCTTGCGCCCTAAGACATACCGCCAGGATGGAGGCCGAATGCCGCAACCACAGGACAGGGTCCGCTGTGCTCAAATCCAATACCGGGCCGCGCACGGCGTTCGCGCTGACCGGGGCACAGTCTCCCCAGGTCTGGGTCAGGCGCTGGCCATCCGCAGCGAAAAAAACAATCCCCTGCACCTCTGGCAGCTGGACCTGCAGCCCGGTCCAGAAGGTTCTGTCTTCCCGTGCAGAGTCCCAGGGGAGGGTCTCCAACCGCATCCGCCGTTCCGCTATCCAATTGTTAAGGTACTGGGCTTTGCTATCGCCGATCGCTTCCAGTTTACGGGTCAGCTCAGCCTGCAAGCTGCGTTGACTCTGGATGAGCGCATACCAACCAATCAGACTGAGAGGAATCAGGGTGAGAGAAAGAAACGCGGTTAAAAGCGTGCGTCCCAGGCCGCCCCGCATCCCCGTTGTCGGCACCACGCGCGAGACGGAGTCCCGTCCCATGATTATTCAGGCTCCCAGACCTCTTCACCTTGCAACAAACGCCGAATTTGCTCGGGAAAACGATTTGGATCCAAAGGCTTGCCGATAAAACCAGAAAAACCGGCCTGTCTGGCCCGTTCGATATTTTCTTTTGAAACGTAAGCCGTCACAGCCACGACTGGGACATCTTTGAACTTAGGGTGTGCCCGCAAATTCGCCAGGGCCTGATACCCGTCCGCATCCGGGAGGAAGAGATCCATGAGGATGAGATCAATATCCCCAATCGCTTCAGCGAATTCCACCACCTGCCAGCCTGAGGGTTTCCACTCACAGCGCTTCACTCCCAGGTAAGCCAACAACCTGGTAATGAGGAGGAAGTTGTTAGGGTTATCCTCGACCACCAGGACGGTGGCCTGAGATGGATTCCTAGCCTTGCCCATAGGCACTCAGCGCTTAAGCTTGAGGAACTTTTCGACCTGACGCGGCAGAGCATCCACATCAATGGGTTTGGAAATATACCCATCGCACCCGGCCTGCAAAGTCTTCTCGCGATCGCCCTCCATAGCGTTAGCCGTCATGGCAATGATGGGAATGTGTGCCAGATCAGGATTCTGCCGAATCAGGCGCGTTAACTGATAGCCATCCATATCCGGGAGGTTGATGTCCATCAGGATCAAATCGGGCATCTCCTGCTCGGCCAATCGGATACCGGTTGGCCCGTCCTCCGCCTCGATGACCTCGTGATCTTCCACCATCAGAATGCGTCGCACTAATAAGCGGTTCCCTGGATTATCCTCAATGTACAAAATTTTGGCCATAAGCACCTCGCCAGTCCTGATTCACGCTCAAAGGTTTGAGCATCACAACCCCATTATAGCATACAAGCCCGATAAGAACGAAAAAGACCATATCACGCCGATAACAGAATCATTACAGGCCTCAGGTCAGGCCCTGAATAAAAAAAGTATACTCTCCTTGCCTGATGATGCAAGCGCAAAAGCTATGGGTAGACGGGACAGGAATACCTGCTCAGGCTGGCAGTTGACCGCGCCGCTCTCTGCCTCCGAGCGCCGGTACGACAACCTCCCTATGCCGCCCCGCCAGCGCCTAGGGAAGCGCTGGCTGCGGCATAAGCCTTCAGTCGCCAGACGGTGGGTGGCTGAGCAGTTACGGACAGGATAATAATCCTGGTAGCGCGAAGGGTCCCACCCGCAACGCAGCGGGAACTGACGCTCCCCTTTGAGCTGGAGCGCGCTCGCTTCGTCCACGACGCAAGCCCAATCGCGAACCAGCATTTGGGTTGGTGACAAAGCTGTGCTATCATAAGGATATCACTTGAAGGTTGTCCCCGTTTATGGCAAGTCAGGCCAAAGGAGGAAGAGATGAGACCGTTATGGAAAGTGGTCCTGATCGTTATGGTGGGACTGAGCCTGGTACCGTACAGCCCGGTCCGGGCACAGGGTATCAATGGCCAATACGTCGTCCAACCCGGAGATACACTTTTCAATCTGGCCCGGCGTCATGGGATCAATGTCCAGGACCTGGCTGCGGCCAACAACCTGGATTGGCGCAGCTCGTGGCTCTACGTCGGGCAGGTGATCGTGATCCCGACCGCCGGCGCTCCCCCGGCTGCTCCGGCCCCTTCAAACTCCATTTACACCGTCCGTCCCGGTGATACGCTCATCGGCATTGCCTTGCGGCACGGCGTCACAGTTGCCGAACTGGCCAGGGCTAATGGCCTGTTTTGGAATAGTTGGGTGTACGTCGGACAGCGCCTGACCATCCCCGGCGGAACGATCAGTCCTGCCCCTTCCCCGGCCCCACAACCTGCTCCCGGCGTGCACGTCGTTCAGGTCGGGGACACCCTGTTCAGCATTGCCCGGCGCTATGGCACCAGCGTGGCCGCAATCCAAAGCTATAACGGCCTGGGGAACGCCAACTTGATTTACGTAGGGCAAAGCCTGAAAATCCCCCCTGCGGATTATGCCTCTCCCGCCCCTACGCCCGCGCCCCCTCCCTCAGGCTACGGCCTCAACGGTGAGAAGTGGATTGACATTAACCTTTCGACGCAACGCATCACCGCTTACGAAGGCACGACGGCAGTTTATACCGCGTTAGTCTCTACAGGCATCGCCCGCTATCCTACCGTCGTAGGGACCTTCAAAATTTACGCCAAATATCTATCCACCCGCATGACCGGTGGCAGCGGAGCCGACTATTACGACTTACCCAATGTCCCCCATACCATGTACTTCTACCGTGGCTACGCCATTCATGGCGTTTACTGGCACAACAATTTTGGAACGCCTATGAGCCACGGCTGCGTTAACCTGTCCCTGCCGGATGCGGAGTGGTTCTACAACTGGGCTCCCATCGGCACAACTGTCGTAACCCATTACTGATTCAGGAACTTTTCGGCTCACCCTGGCGTCAGAAGTGCATCAACCCAATAACAGGGGAAAACACTCTACAGGAGGTAGCGATGTTTACATTTACGAAACGAACTTTAGGGGTAGCCATGGGACTGCTGCTGTTGGCCGCGTTGATTTTGAGTGGTTGCGCTGCTCCCGGTGCTCAGGCGCTGGTCGCCAGCACGCCGAACGATACTACAGCCTATACCATCTCGGTGAACGGAACCGGCAAGGTCACCGTCACTCCCGATACTGCCGTGATTAACCTGGGCGTCGAGGCTATCAATCCCGACCCGGCCCGCGCTATCAGCGACAACAACGAACGCATGAACGCTGTCCTGACAGCCATCAAGGCCTTGGGCGTCGAAGCTAAGGACATTCAAACCACCAACTTCAGCATGTGGATTGAGAATATCTACGACATCAACGGTCGCAGCACGGGCGAAACCCGCTATCACGTCATCAATCAAGTCAGCGTTAAAGTACGGGATATTGCCAAAACCGGTGATGTGCTGACAGCAGCGCTCAACGCTGGCGCCAACAGTGTCAACGGCATCAGCTTCACCGTCGCTGATCAAACTCCTCTCGTTGAAGCTGCCCGCGCTGCCGCGGTAGCCAATGCCAAAGCCAAAGCCGAACAACTGGCTCAAGGCCTGGGCGTGAGCGTCGGCAAGGTCCGCACCGTTACCGAGTCCTCCTACACCCCGATCTACACCGAAGCCAAAGCGGATCGCGCGCTGGGCATGGGAGGGAGCGTGCCCGTAGAAAGCGGACAATTTGAAATCAGCGTAGATGTGCAGGTTGTGTTCGACATCCAGCAATAACCCTCCGCAGAAGACAGGGCCGGATGCCAGGCATCCGGCCTTTTTTGTTGGCATTTGTGGTAGAATACGCATCCGCCTGTTCATTGCACTTGAATCAAAGGACATAAAAACTTTAAAGGATGACCATGTCATCAAAACTGAAGGCCTTAATCATTGTTTTCGTTATTCTGCTGCCAGGCCTGGCAGGATGCGGCGCCAGGGCAGCAGAAGATCCGGATGTGCTGATTGCCCAACAGGCCTGCGCCAGGGCTACCGATGCGCTCGCTCACTATCAATGTCTGGAAAGCCACGCCCTGACCAGCCGTAACCCGGCCGTATGTCGTCTGACCGGCAGCGAACTGGAAGGGCGCTGTTTACAGAACCTTTATCAAAAAAGCCAGGACCCAAGCTTGTGCAGCCGGATTTATCTGGAGGAAACACGACTGGCGTGCCAGGCTTATTATGCAGGGCCAGGCTCGAAACCCTCGCCCACCCCAACACCTCAGCCTGCTGCGACGCCTTTCCCCACCCCTCAACCTACGCCCACCCCTCTGGGTGACTTACCCATCGAGCAGGTCTTGCCGGCTCAGGTCACACCGCCGCCGCCCTCCTGGCACCCCGCCACGCCGGACGGCTCTCCTGAACGCGACCCTGTAGCCTGGCTTCGTGCGCATGGCCGCTTACTGACGGATCTGCTGAACAGCAGCTCTGAAGTTGAGCAGGCCTTGCAACGCTATGCCTTGTTGATTCCCGGTCAGGCAGGACGGACAGAAACGCCAGCCGCCCTCTGGTCGGTTATAGCGGAACTGGATCAAGATGGCGCCTATGAATGGCTGATCAGCGCGCCCCGTCTCGACCGCCCTTGTCTGGATACGGAGTGCTACACCTATCTGTTCATCTTCCGCTACCAGGAAGGTCTCTTCATTCCGGCAGGAGTGATTCCCGCCGCTAACTGGCTGGAGGGGCTGGCCAATCCTCGTTTCGTCAGCGTTGAGGATCTGGACGCTGATGGCAATAACGAAGTGGTACTCAGCACACAATCAGGCGAAGAGACGCAAGTCCTGGTAGGGCGCTGGCAAAATGGACGCTGGCAGAGCCTGAGCGCCGATCCCCTGAGCTATCCGAATGCGGAAGTACGCCTGGAAGACATCAACGGGGATGGCTTAATCGAAATCCTGCTCCACGGTGGCCTCGTTCAGGACCCGCAGGCCGGATTACAACGCCCGCAGACGCGCGTTTACGCCCTCCACTACCGGCGCTACGTCCTGGAAACTACCCTGGGCGACGCTGACCCCCATCCTTATTACCGGATGTTAGATGCCAGGCGTGCCCTGGAGGAGAGAGATACCGAAACAGCTTTGGAGCTGGCCGAGGACGTTTTCAACGAGAAAAATTACGCGACCTACGACCAGGTCAATAGTTATGCGGAAGCGCGCATCGTCCCTTACGCCGGAGCGCTCGCCATGCTGGCCCGGATGCAGCTCGAACAACCGGGCGCTGTCGCAGAATTGATGATCGCCATCGAACAGCGGTATGGTGAGAGCGGCAGTCCCTTTGTGGAAGGAGCGCGAGCAGCCTGGCAGGCCTATCGTCGCACCCAAGACCCACTGAGTGCCTGCCGCGCGCTGGAAGAGACCGTAACGCTTCAAGCGGCCAAAGCTCCGTTTTTTGAGGTATACGGCACGCGCACTGAGCGTATCACCACCTGGGACATATGTCCCTGGGATGAAAAGCCGCGTCAGGGGACGCCCCCCAATCTCTAATTCCCTTCCGGACCTCCATGCCGAAACTTAAGGGCGCTCCCTGAATCGAATGAGGGAGCGCCTGGCTACAGCGTTGCCCTGTTTTGGGACCTCAGCGGTTCCCGCCCAATGAACCAATCCTCATTCTCCTATACCCGGAACGGAACCTCACTATCAGCCCTGACGTTTATTCCATACAACTTACATTTCAACTGGAGGAGAAACCTATGCGTTACCGATTTGTGTTTGTCCTGTCAATGATAGCCCTGATCAGTCTGATGGGCTGCAGGGGAGGAGCCGGCACCGCCACCCCCACCGTGGATTTACCCAGGCCCAATCAAATGCCGCCGGCCAACCCCAGCATCACGCCCCCTTCCATCCAGGCCACGCTTACCGGCAATCCCTGGATTCTGGTGAGCTATGGCCCGGTTGATGCCCAGATTCCTGCCGTTGCAGGACGCGACGCCTTCTTGCGCTTCACCGAAACCGGTGAAATCAATGGAAATACCGGCTGCAACAGCCTGGGAGGGAAATACACGTTGGACGGCAACTCGATCAGGGTGAGTGATCTGGCCATGACCATGATGGCCTGCGAAGACCCCATCGGCCAGCAAGAGAGCGAAGTTCTCGAAGCGCTCCGCGCCCCTGAGCGCTACGTCATCGAAGACCGCCTGCTTAAAATCTTCTATGCCGGCGGGGAAAAGGTGCTCATCTACGCCGCGGATTTGCCCAAGTTATAAGAGGTAAAAGCAAAGGCGGGGTGCTGAGAGGCACCCCGCCTTTTTCATCGGTCAGTGGTTAGAACTCCGGCCCAGACCAGACGTCTATGTAGGCGTTGAAGCAGTCGCTCCAGGACAAGGCAGCATCACTCCAGGAGAGCGCCGCATCATTCCAGGCAAACACGAAGTCGCTCCAGGACAGGGCTCCATCACTCCAAGACAACGCAGCATCACTCCAGATGGCGATGAAATCGCTCCAGGAAAGCGTAGCATCACTCCAGGAAAGAGCTGCATCACTCCAGGCATTGACAAAGTCACTCCAGGAAAGAGCCGCATCGCTCCAGGAAAGAGCTGCATCGCTCCAGGAAAGAGCCGCGTCACGCCAGGCATTGACAAAATCGCTCCAGGAAAGCGCAGCATCACTCCAGGAAAGAGCTGCGTCACTCCAAGAGAGAGCCGCATCGCTCCAGGAAAGCGCAGCATCACTCCAGGAAAGAGCGTAGTCTCCCCAGATAACTACGAAGTCACTCCAGGAGAGAGCCGCGTCGCTCCAGGAAAGGGCGGCATCACTCCAGGAAAGGGCGGCATCACTCCAGGACAGCGCCGCATCACTCCAGGACAGCGCCGCATCACTCCAGGACAGCGCCGCATCGCTCATGCAGAAGAAACCATCGCTCCAGGACAAGGCAGCATCACTCCAGGAGAGAGCTGCGTCACTCCAGGACAGCGCAGCGTCAGTCCATTCGGGGAAGCCATCTGTCCATGTCGGGAATACGTCACTCCAGGAAAGAGCTGCATCGCTCCAGGACAGAGCCGCATCGCTCCAGGAGAGGGCAGCATCACTCCAAGACAAAGCAGCATCACTCCATGAGGGCATACCATCACTCCAGGAGAGAGCAGCGTCACTCCAGGAGAGAGCAGCGTCGCTCCAGGATAAGGCTGCATCGCTCCAAGAGAGAGCTGCATCCTCCCAGGTCCGGAAGCCTTCTAATCCAGCCCAAGCAGGAGCGAGGTACTCCCCATTCCAGGTGTAATAATGGCCGGTAGCCGTATCATGAATCTTGAACACACCGGCAGTGAAGTCGAAGTAAGTCATCCCCGCGAAGTGCATCACGCCGGCCAGATCGGCTTCAATATCCAGCCCTTTGTTGGCGCGGCCCTGAATGGGAGAGAAGACGGCCTTCGGCGCCCAGATGCGCCCCATGCCCTGCTGCCACATGCTGTAGACGGTAGCCCCATTGTTTGCGTTGAAGTGCGGGCTGGCCGTCATGGTGAGCCGATACTTGACCTGATCCGGAGTGAGGTTGGGATGGGCGCTGAGCATCAAAGCTACCACGCCAGATGCGACGGCGGCAGCGGTCGAGGTGCCGGTCATGCGGAAGTAGTTCCCGGGCAGGTTGCGCTCAGGATATTGACCAGCCAGGTAGCTGGTATTCTTCATCACCGAGATGATGTGAGCACCCGGCGCGATGACATCCGGCTTGACAAAGCCATCCATGGTCGGGCCGGCGGCGGAGAAGGGCGGGATGAAGTCATCGCTGAAATCTTCCGGTGTGTTGTTATCGGTGAAGGCACCAACGGTAATCACGTAGGGGGTGTTGGCGGGAACTCCAACGGAGAAAGGACCAGGACCAGCGTTGCCCGCACTGGCGACAACTACGATACCTGCCGCCCAGGCCTTCATCACCGCCAGGTCAAAGGGATCGGCCCAGTAGGGAGTGTACGCGGGAGAGTGCATGGAGATATTCAGGACCCGGATGTTGTAAACGTCCTTATTTTGCACGACCCAGTTCAAACCGCGCAGAATGGAAGCGTAGGTCCCCGCACCAGTCTCATCCAAAACACGCACTGCTACCAGATTCACCGCGGGGGCTACACCCTGGTACTCTTGATCCTGTGTTTCGTACACGCTGTTAGCGATAATGCCCGCGATGTGCGTGCCATGCCCATTGGGGTCCTTGGGCGATTGATTAAGTTTGTTGGCCGAATAGAACTTGTCATTAATAGCGTCGTAGTAGGCCAGGATACGTTGGTTGTTGTTTACGCCGTGCTTGAGACCCTTCATGGAAGGGTCAATGCCGGTGTCCAGAATAGCCACGGTCACGCCCTGCCCAAGAACGCCCTGCTGCCAGACCTCAGCCGCCCCAATGGTCTTGCTGAATTCAACATCAACCGCGCCGTTGTTCCCGCTGGCTTCCGGCAATGCGGCGCCCGTCACAGCGCGATCAGCCATAGCCACGACACCAGGGATGTCGTTGAGTAAGGCGGCCTTGGCGACTGGCACACGGGCAATCACCGTATTCAGAGCCGTCAATTCCGTCTCGACGACCCCATCTACGGCCTTGACAGCGGCGAGGGCCTGATCAAAGGTAGCCCCTCGCACCACCATGCGCGTCCGGGCCTGGCCACCACCGGGGAACAATGTCCCTATCAGGACCAGGACCAGAACCAGTGAAAGGACTCGCTTCCAGTTCATATTGACCTCCTGAATAAAAATAATTTCCCCACCGGGTAAAATTCTACCCATATTTTAACCTAACCTTACCCCCCAAAAAAATAGTACCTAAGTACTATCTTCAGACCCTGAAATGACCTCTGGAAACGCTTGTGAGGGGGAATGGCCCACATTTATAACTTTCGTTACGGGTAAAAAGAACGTACGGGTTCAGGCTGCAGTTGAAACCGCGCCGCTTTCTGCCTCCGAGCGCCTGTAGCGGCATCCCTATGCCGCCCCGCCAACGCATAGGGATGCGCTGGCTGCGGAATAAACCTTCAGGGGCTGAGCAGTGGCTATTCGTGGACGGTCTCTTTCGCCTGCTTTTTATTTCCAGCGTGATAGGCTCACGCCTCCGCCCCCATCAGAGTGTCCACCACACGGCTGACACGCCTGGCTTACGGATTTGGCAGGGCATTGATGGCTTCGCGGCATTCACAGGCGGTGCGGGTTTCTCCGCCACGCTGCAATACCCCATCGTAGGCGGCATCTGTAGGTAGAGCCTGCCATCCGCTCAGCACCATCGGCCAGCGAGGATCGAAAGCGGCAATCCACACGCCGTTGTAACGCCGGGCGAAGTGTAAATGCGTGGCGTTAGCCGCTCCTCCTTCACAGGATGGATGCCCCAGAGGAGCCCCCACCTCCACTTCCTGCCCGACTGGAACCCGCCCGTCGCTGCGCAGATGCAGGTAAAGCAGGACCCAGCCAGAACCGGCAAAGCCGTCCTGATCCAGGTCCAACAAAACCATGCCCTGATCGCTGTAAATGACGCGGCCCGCGGCGGCCGCGGTGGCCCAGTCATCGCTCTGATAACACCCCAGTTCTGTCCCCGCCGGGACAAAGTCTAAGGCAGCCCAGGCACTGCCATCATCCCAGCCGCCATGAGGGCCGCCTGTAAAGTACCAGGTGGTGCCGCGTGACCAGGGCAGGGTCAGCTCCGGCGCGGGCCCCGTGGGCAGCAACGGATCAATGGCATAGGTCCAGGGATCGCCAAACCAGCGTTGATAGACCTGCAAAAAGCCCTCTGGCCCCAACCAGGCCTCCCAGGTGGCCGCATCCACGCCCTGGGCCAGAGCTCTTTGCAGCCCCGCGGTGCCGGGATTGAGGTCCTGCGCTAACAGACGCCGCTCGCCCCCGGCTAACAGCACCTGCTGTTTTTCCCCTCGCATTTGCGCATAAAAGCCGGCGTTGAGCTCGTCTGCGGCCAGGCTGAGCTGGACGGAGAGCCTGTCCCAACCGTTGACGCGATAGCCCATCGGGAAGTGCCGGGCATC
>Ga0068707_1004073_pt1 | contig 10146 bp, 10 predicted proteins | sample YNPNPMetaG_FD_66600 | JGI IMG/M metagenome (GOLD analysis project Ga0068707, IMG submission 66600) | Anoxygenic and chlorotrophic microbial mat microbial communities from Yellowstone National Park, USA - YNP NP MetaG | ecosystem: Environmental > Aquatic > Thermal springs > Hot (42-90C) >... | reverse complement strand
CCGGCTGTCCTTGCGCGCAGCTCCTCAGCGGCGCACCGGCACCTCGCGCTCGGTGGGGCCGGTGTAGATCTGGCGCGGCCGGTTGATGCGGGTGGCCGGGTCCTCCTTCATCTCCTTCCAGTGAGCGATCCAGCCCGGCATCCGCCCCAGGGCGAACATGACGGTGAACATGTTCGTGGGGATCCCCATGGCCTTGTACAGGATGCCGCTGTAAAAATCCACATTCGGGTATAGCTTGCGCTCGATGAAGTATTCGTCACTGAGCGCCGCCTCCTCGAGATGCTTGGCGATATCCAGAAGCGGATCCCTGACTCCCACGTGCTCAAGCACCCTGTCCGCCTGTTCCTTCAGGATGCGGGCGCGGGGATCGTAGTTCTTGTAGACCCGGTGGCCGAACCCCATGAGCCGGAACCCCGACTCTTTGTCCTTGGCCATGGCGATGTATTTCTTGTAGTCGCCGCCGTCGTCCCGGATGCGCTCCAGCATCTGGATGACCTCCTGGTTCGCTCCGCCGTGCAGCGGGCCCCACAGGGCGCAGACTCCGGCCGAGATCGAGGCAAACAGGCTGGCCCCGCTGGAGCCCACCATTCGAACCGTGGAGGTGCTGCAGTTCTGCTCGTGGTCGGCATGCAGGATGAGCAGCAGCCGGAGCGCCTCTTCCATCACAGGGGGGACCTGATAGTCCTCCATCGGATGGGCGAACATCATGTGAAGGATGTTGGCGGGGTAGCTGAGATCGGGCTTGGGGTAGACGAACGGCTCCCCGATGGACTTCTTGTAGGCGTAGGCGCTGATCGTCTTCGCCTTGGCCAGCACCCGGATCATGTTCAGCTCTTCGTCCCCGTCCGGATAGAACCCCGAAAGGGAAGCCACCATCGCCGAGAGGATCGCCATGGGGTGCGTCATGGGCGGGAAGTGGTTGAAGAAGTTCTTCATGTCCTCGTGGATGATGCTGTGCTGCGTCATCAGCTTCGAGAACGACTCGTATTCCTCAGCGGAGGGCCACTTCCCGTAGATCAGGAGGTAGGCGACTTCAACGAAACGGGCGCCGGCCTCCACAATCTTCTCGATGGGGTATCCCCGGTAGCGCAGGATGCCCCGCTCCCCGTCAATGTAAGTGATCGCGCTCTCGCAGGAGCCCGTGTTGGCGTAGCCGGGATCCAAGGTGATTGCGCCCGTTTTCGCGCGAAGCGAGGTGATATCGATGCCCACCTCGTTCTCTGAACCCACAACGACCGGAAACTCGTATTCCTTGCCTTCAAGAATCAGTCTGGCTGTGCTCATTGTCGCTGCTTTCCTTACTGGCCCGTCGGCAGGGGGTTGCCGGGACCTGCTGGAGGAGGGCTGCCGCCTGCGCGCCGGCCGCGCCCGGCGCTGGAAAGCCTTCGGCTCTCTCCGGCACGCTGCGCCGCGCCGTTCGGAGCGTGTGGGGTCGCGCTCGCTTCCCACGGCGGGACCCGCCGCTGCCGCCCCCTTTCCCGCACCACGGCTGCCGCTTCATCCCCGGCTCCGGAAGGACGAGGAGATTATAGACATCCGGCCGCCGGGCTGTCAATGCGGGCTTTTGCTGCCCGGCGTCCCTTCCGGAAGGCCCGGAAGCAAAAGGGCCGGCGGCTCCCCGCCGGCCCCGCTTCGGTGAAGGTTCCGTCAGGACCTATGCCCGGGTGACGACGAACTCGCCGTATTCGTCCCCGCACTCGATCCCTTTAGTCTGGACGCACTTGAACGTCCGCAGACCGCTCTTGCCGGTGGGGTCGTACGGCCCGCCGTAGGCCAGATCCATGAACGCGGCGCAGACCCCCCGCACCATGAACGCGGCTGGCCGGGACCTCTGGCCGTAGCGGACCACGTCGGCTTCATAGTAGTCGTAGGCGTGGACCACCATGCGTTCGTTCGGGACGAGCTCCACGATCTCGCTCTTCGCCCAGCCCCAGGCCGTGAAGACCGCGAACGCTCCGTGCAGGACATCCTCCGGCACGCGCGTGACCATCGGCGCGACCACGGCATTCCACTCATCGGAGGTGATGATGCCCTGCCCGGTGTGGTAGCCGCACTCCTGAGCGGCGTTCACCAGCAGCCATTCTGCGGCATCCACCAGCTCCGGGCCCACCTTCCGCGTCAGCCTCTCCGAGAACGATGTCCAGAACCTTGCCGGCATCTGGTTCACGAAGACGTTGAAGGCAGGGATCAGCCCCTCGTCATTGTTGACGACCTCGAGCTTCGAGAGGGCATCGATGATCTTCCTGCGGTCCACCGTGGTATACAGCGCGCTGACATAGGGCGCCGTCTCTACCGCTCTGTTGACAGCCATGGATAGCCTCCTCCGTCTAGCTGGCCGAGATCTCGAACATCGAGGTCTCGGCTCCGGCCACGATGCTGCGGGTCTCCCGCACTTCGTAGCTCCTGGGCGCCCTGTCGAAGATGGCCGAGAACGCCCCGGCAACGAACCCTCCGGTGATGAAGTTGACGGGCTGCTCCCGCTGTCCCCACTTCTTCACCCAGCCCTGGTCTATGTGCGAGGCCAGAAGCTCCACCTCTCCCGCTTCCGGACCGGCACAGCGGACCTTCAGAAGGCCCAACCCCATCGCGGCGTAGTATTCCTCCGCCACCAGGATCCGCTCCGGAATCCCGGTCACCTGATGCTCGGCGTAGTAGGTCTTCAGGACATCGTAGAAGGTGTCTTCGGCCACCTCCGCCATCAGCTTCTTGCCGTCAAGCATGCCGCAGTCATCGGCCAGCTGCGTGTAGAGCGTGGCGAAATGGTGACAGTGAAGCACATACTGCTCGCCGTTGATGCTCTGGCGCGAAGAGCGCGGGTCGTAGGTGCGCTTCAGCACCAGCCCGTCACTCAGTCTCATCGTCGTCATCTGACGTTCCCCCGTTCATCAAGCGATGCCGGCGTCTTTGCCGGTGATCTCTTTGAATGCGATTTTGAACTTTGCCAGGACCTCGGGAGAATCGGCTTCGCTCGACGCCTTCACAGTGGAGATACCGGTCGCCATCGCAAGGCGCATCTGAGCGGAGAGACCTCCCTCTTCCTTGGCGAGCTCGAAGAACTTGACCAGTTTTGCACCCATGGTCCGTTTCCAACTCCTCTTGCCGTCGTAAGGTCGTATTCCCGCCGGCGCGACGGGGCGGCAGGCGTCCCCCTCCGCTCGGCGGCGTTCACAAAAAATGCCGTTCCAGCCTTGCGATCACCTCCTCTCTGCCCTGCCGGGGGAGCACCACCTGGCAGGAGTCCTCGCCCTCGACCCCGCGGAGCTGCGCCCCGCCCGGACCGATGAGCCGGAAAAACGGCCGCGGGAAGTCCGGGTAGTATTCCAGACGGCCCAGCGCCTGGAGCCCCCGGATGTCCTCCCTTCCCCACGCTGCCTCGAAGAAATAGCGGTAGACGCTGCTGCCGTCGAAGCAGTCCTCCACCTTCACCTTCCCGACAAGCTTCACGCTGCTGCCTCCCGTCCGGCCGGGCGCGCGGCCGCCAGCGCCCGCACGGCGGACAGGGCGGCCTCGATGTCCTGCTCCGTGTTCGATCCGGACACGCTGAAGCGCACTGTGCCCTTCGGGGCGCTTCCGATCCACCGGTGGATCTCGGGCGCGCAGTGCAGTCCGGCACGGCAGCGGATGCCGAAACACTGGTCCAGAACCAGCGCCGCCTCATCCGGGTCCCAGCCGGCGATCGCGAACGAGACCACCCCGGTCCCGGGATCGTCCGGACACCCGCCGTCAAAGACGCGGACGCCGGGGATTGCGGCGAGCCCCCGGCGGAGCAGGCTGCCCAGTCCGCGCCGACGGGCGTTCTCGGACGCGATGTTTTCCCGCACCCACCGCAGCGCAGCCGCCAGCCCGGCAAAACCGGGAGAGTTCGGCGTGCCGGCTTCCAGCCGCATCGGCATTTCACCGGGCTGCAGCGGAAGGTCGCTGCGAACTCCGGTGCCGCCGGTCAGCACGGCCGGCAGCTCCACGTCAGGCGAGACATACAGCCCGCCCGTGCCTTCCGGTCCGCGCAGGGCCTTGTGGCCCGTGAACGCCACCATTTGCGCCCCCATCTCCTGCGGCCGCACCGGCACGGCCCCCAGCGTCTGAGAAGCGTCGAGCAGGGTTATCGCGCCTCGCTCCCGGGCCATCCTGAAAAGCGTCCCGGCGTCGTTCACTTTCCCGGTCACGTTGGAGGCGTGGTTCACGACAGCGAGCTCGCCGCCGCCGTCCAGCGCCCGGGCAAACTGGTCCAGATCGATGGACCCGTCCGGTTTCAGCCCGACGATGGTCAGCCGGAGCTTCCCCTCCTGTTCCAGATGCCTGAGAGGCCGCAGCACGCTGTTGTGCTCGGCGGCGGTGGTGACCGCGTGCCGCTTGCCCAGACGGGCGCAGCCCAGGATCGCCTGGTTCAACGCCTGCGTCGCCCCGCTGCCAAGAGCGATTCTCTCCGGCCACGGAACGTCCAGCAGCCCGGCGAGCAGCCGGCGGCACTCCTCGCGCGGATCCGGCAGGGACGCGGAATCCCGGCCGGCCTCAGCGGGCATCCCCTCCAGGGCCCCGCTTACCGCCTCGACCACGCCCGGCGCTTTCGGCCAGCTCCCGGCCGCGTTGTTCAGGTAGATGATCCTCATCGGGCCGTCCGGCCGAGATTACAGGACGGCACAGAAAGGGACTTGAGGGGTAAGGAGGCCCCGCCTCCGGCGGTCTGGCGCGTTCGGGCCCGGAAGCGCTGGAATGCCCGGGGTGGCGGATGAGGGCGGATGTCCCGGCGGGGCGGGAAGCGGACCGAAAAAAGCTGAAGAATCAGCTCAGAGCCGCCCGGATCTCGTCCAGCACGTACGGGTCCTGCTCCCGGGTGAGGCGCTTGCGCAGAATCTCCAGAGCCGCCGGGTCGCCGATCCGTCCCAGCGCCCATGCGGCGTGGGCGCGGACCACGGCGCTCGGATCGTGCAGAGCCTTCAGCAGGGCCGGTACGGCGGCGGGGTCGCCGAGGTTTCCCAGCGCCACGCAGGCGTTGCGGCGCAGGCGGTTCCGGCCGATCCACCCCGGCGAGCCCTTCTTCAGCGACGACTCGAACTCCCTCTGTGTCATCTCCAGCAGCCCGATGAGGTCCGGGTAGGCCGGGACAGGGCCGGGCTCGAGACCGGACGGGTCGCCGGGCACGGCGGACGCGTTCTGAGGGCACACCTCCTGACAGATATCGCAGCCGTAGATCATCGTGCCCATCAGGGGACGGAGCTCCCGCGGGATGATGCCGCTCATCTGCGTGAGATGCGAGATGCAGCGGTTCAGGTCGATCTCGAACGGCGAGACGATGGCCCCGGTGGGACAGGCCGCCAGGCAGAGCTCACAGCTCCCGCACAGGTGGTCCCGGAACGGTTCATCGAAGGGCAGCTCCGCATCCGTGACGATCTCCCCCAGGACCACCCAGCTTCCGGACTCACCCGCGAACACACAGGCGTTCTTGCCCGCCCAGCCCAGCCCGCTGGCCATAGCGGCGGCACGGTCCATCAGGGGTCCGGTGTCGCACAGGATGCGCGTGGAACAGCCGGGAACGAGCTCCTTCAGCCGATCCTCCACCACGGCGAGCCTCTCCCGCAGGACCAGATGATAATCCCTTCCGCGGGCAAACCGGGCCACGACGCCGGTGAGACTGCCCCGCGCCGGGGCGTCAGGCTCCGACGGACGCAGATAGGAGAGCGCGCAGCAGATGAGGGAGCGGGCTCCCGGCAGCAGCAGATCCGGCCGGCAGAAACGTTCCTCGCTGCCCTCAGTCAGCCCGTAGTGGCCGGCGAACCCCTTCCTCACACGGTCGCGCAGCCGCGCCGCGGCCTCTTCCAGGGGCCGCGCCGGACCGATGGCCAGGCCGGCCAGACCGGCCCGAACTGTGCATTTCCTGAGCTCCGCCGCAATAAGCCCGGCATCCATCATACCAGCATTGTAACGCGCCGCTGAAGGAGCAGGGCGCCGCGTTGGAGAATCCCGGAACGGGGAAGACGCAGTGTGCCCCGCCGGCCGCAGCCCGCGCCGCGATTCCCTCAAGCAGGAGACCGTAACCTCGACCAATGCCTGAGAAAGTCGCCATCCTGATATCGAACGAGCTTCGCCGGCAGATTTTCGATGATGTCAGCTGGGGAGTTCTGCTCGGCGCAGCGGAGCCCGTCCTGCCACCATCGGACGGGCCGGTCACGCCGGAGACGGCCCGGGAGCTCCTGCGAGGCGCCCGCGCCTGCATCACAGGGTGGGGCAGCCCGGCTCTGACCGCGGAAGTCCTTGCCGAAGCGGGCTCGCTCGGCCTGATGGCGCATTCCGCGGGCAGCGTGAAGGCCTTCGTCAGCGATGCGCTCTGGGAGCGTGGTATCCGCGTCACCAGCGCCGCGCCCGCTCTGGCCATCGACGTGGCCTGGACCACCGTGGCACTGATGGTCCTCGCGCGCAAGAACGTGTTCCTCCTGCGGGAGCACATCCGTCAGGGCGGCTGGAAGCCGATGCCGGACTGGCCATCCTCCGAGCTGTACGGCGCTGTCGTGGGGCTGGTGGGCGCGAGCAACGTGGGACGCCACGTCATCCGGCTGCTCGACGGGTCGGGCGCCAGGATCCTGCTGTACGACCCCTACGTTTCCGCGGAGGATGCTGTCCGGCTGGGGGTGGAGAAGCGCGAGGCGCTGGAGGATCTCATCCGGGAGTCCGATATCCTCAGCCTGCATGCCCCCAGGCTGCCGGAGACCCGTCACATGCTGAATGCGCGCAACCTGCCGCTGATGAAGGACCACAGCATCCTCATCAACACGGCCCGCGGCGCGCTGATCGACGAGACGGCGCTGATCGAGCTGCTCCGGACCCGCCATATCTTCGCCTGCCTGGACGTCACGGACCCGGAGCCGCCGGCTCCGGACAGTCCCCTGCGCTCGATGCCGAACGTCCTGCTCACCCCTCATCTGGCCGGATGCGTGGGAAGCGGCCAGAAGCGGCTCGGCGCCGCGGCCGCCGAGGAGGTCCGGCGCTTCCTGTCCGGCGAAGAGCTTCTGAACGAGGTCACGCGGGAGATGCTGTCCCGGCTCGCGTGAGGGCGTCAGCCGTCCTGCGCGTCCTCGATGCGTCCGGACCAGAGGTATCTCCGCGTCTCCGCGACGACGACGCCGTTCAGGAGCAGAAGCGAGGCCAGATTGGGGATGGCCATCAGAGCGTTCGCCGCGTCCGCGAACTCCCAGACAAGCGGAAGCGCCATCACCGAACCGGTCATGACCGCGCTCACCCAGAGCACGCGGTAGGGGAGCACCGCCTTGCTTCCGAAGAGGTATTCGACTGCCTTCTCTCCATAGTAGGACCACCCCAGGATGGTCGAAAAGACGAAGACGGCCAGGCCGGCGTTCAGGACCAGCGGGCCGATGTCGTGAAGCCGGGCGAACGCCTGGCGCGCCAGCGCCACCCCTTCGACGCCCTCCCTCCAGTGCCCGGCGTTGACGATCACCAGCCCGGTCATCGCGCAGACCACAACGGTGTCCCAGAAAGTCCCGGTGGACGACACCAGGGCCTGACGCACCGGATTGCGCGTACGCGCGGCAGCGGCCACGATCGGCGCGGACCCCAGGCCGGACTCGTTGGAGAACAGCCCTCGCGCAATGCCGTAACGGGCCGCCCCCGCCAAGATCCCGCCCACGAATCCTCCCGCCGCAGCTCCCGGATCGAGGGCCATCCGGACGATGAGGCCAACGGTGGCCGGGAGCGTGCGGAACCCGGCAGCCAGGATGAGCAGACAGCCCACCACGTAGAAGGCGGCCATGAACGGCACCAGCACCTCGCAGACCCTTGCAATGGTGCGGATTCCTCCGAGGATGGTCAGCGCGGTCAGCAGGGTGAGCGCTGCGCCCACCGCCCACGCCGCGCGGACGTCGGAGGTGATTTCGGCGGCCATGGACGCCACCGCGTTCGCCTGCACCATGTTGCCGATGCCGAAGGCTGCCACCGCGGTGAAGATAGCGAACAGCACGCCGGCCCATCTGGCTCCCAGACCGCGCTCCAGCACATACATCGGGCCGCCGGCCATTGCTCCCGATTCCGTGCGGATGCGATACTTCACTGCAAGCAGGGCTTCGGCGTATTTGGTGGCGATGCCGAAGACGCCGGTCAGCCACATCCAGAGCACCGCGCCCGGCCCGCCCAGAGAGACCGCGGTCGCCACGCCGATGATGTTGCCCGTCCCGATGGTGGCCGCAAGAGCCGTGGTCAGGGCCCCGAAATGGCTGACATCGCCGTCGGCCTCAGAACTGCGCCGGAAGGACAGCCGGATGGCCAGCGGCAGGTAACGCTGGATGAAGCCGAGCCGGACCGTCAGGAGCAGATGCGTGCCGAACAGAAGGACCAGCATCGGCGGTCCCCACAGGTAGCCATTCAGAACACTCAGTGCGGCGTGCAGACTCTCCAAGCTCCCTCCCCGGGCCGTGCAGAGTGAGGCGGCGGCTTCCAGCCCTGCCTCACCGGCGGTTTCTGCCCGGCGCCGCATGATTCCTGCCCGCGGGAAGCCCTCTACCGGCCCGGAGGTTTCGGAAACCCCTCCACTGGCTATACCGTCCATGAAAATGACGCCGGAATCGCTGGCTCCGTCCCGGGGTGGCCGGGCCGGTTCGTAAGCCCGTCTCAGGAAGAGGAGCAGCCTGTATGAAGACCACCGCGACAATCATTGCGGCCGCTGCGGCCCTGACTCTGGCGGCAGCGCCGCGGCCCGCCATCGGCGCGAATGAGGATGTCAAAGTCACCATCGAGGCGGCAGACACATCCATCGAACGGGTACTCCAGCAGCTGACCCGGCTTTCGGGCATCGAGTTCCTGCTGGAGCCGGGCGCATCGGGCTCTGTCGCGGTCAACCTGGAAAGGGTGCCGCTCGAGGCTGCGCTGGGGGCCATCACGCGTTCGGCGGGGCTGGAATGGTCCCGTCTGCTGGTGCCGAAGGATGCCAGCCCGGCCCAGATCCGGGATGCCTTCAACGCCGTCCGCTACGCCCCCCGGGCCAGCATCGTTGTGGACTCAAGCCCCACCCAGCCAGCCGCGGGCGTACTGACTGGCAGGGAGCTCGAGGCTGCCTGGAAGCAGCCCGCCGCGCTCGGGATGAAAGAGGTGTACTGGGTGCACCGGCCGCGGGTCATCGTGGCCGAGCCGGAGGAGAAAAAGCAGGACGGCCAGACAGGGCCGGCAGAGGAAACGGCTTCGCCCGAGAACGTCTACCGCAGCGTGACGAAATCGCTCTCCTCCCTGCCTCCCGACCAGGCCTACGCCCTGCTGATGCGGGTCACAGAAGAGGTAGTCGCCGCGATGGAGCCCGGCCCGGCAGGGAGCCTCACCGCCGGTCTGCCCTACGAACCGTCGCTGCTTCCGCCTCCTCCGCCCGTGCAGGGACCGGTGCGGCTGACGCCCGGGCCGGGACGCCCCACCATCCGCATGGGCCCTCCCGGCTTCGATCCCGTCATCCGCTACCCCGGCTTCTACTACTGGCCTTACTGAGGCGCGCCGTCAGGCTACGAACAGGAAGTCCCGCTCCTCCGCCAGCCCGCGGTAGCGCATCCAGTCCCTGATGTCCTCGCGCGCGCCCGGAGCGCCCACGGCACAGAGGGTGAGCCAGCCCTGCCTCCGGCGCGCCAGGAACTCCTCCGGCGTCCACACCGGACAGCCGTGGATGACCTTGCCGAACTTGCGTGGGTCAAGGTCCACAAAGGCCGCCGGCCGCCGGCCGTGCCGCTGCAGGCAGAGGACGAACCGCTTGCCCACATCGCCCGCCCCCCACACGACGAACGGCCTGGGCCCCGGCAGCTCCGTCAGGCAGAGATGCCGGACTTTGAGCTCCCGCAGCGCCCCGATACTGTAGGCCGGACGCGTCCGCGAAGCCCTGTCGGGACGATCCCGCCACTCCAGAACCTCCCGCCGGACCTTGCCCGCCGCCAGCCCCGCCCGATGCAGGCGCAGCACCAGGTCATAGTCCTCCGGGAGCGGCTCTGAGGTGTAGCCGCCGAGCTGCAGCATCAGGCTGCGGCGGATGAAGAAGGTGGGATGCGGCACCGGACAGTCCACCAGCAGATCCCGCCGGATCTCCTCCGGCGTCACGACGCTGTTCACCCACCGCACGAACCGTTCCATCCCCGTTGTGTTCGGCAGGCGGGCGGGGTCGGCCGCGTGGCG
>Ga0068707_1004072_pt1 | contig 10148 bp, 9 predicted proteins | sample YNPNPMetaG_FD_66600 | JGI IMG/M metagenome (GOLD analysis project Ga0068707, IMG submission 66600) | Anoxygenic and chlorotrophic microbial mat microbial communities from Yellowstone National Park, USA - YNP NP MetaG | ecosystem: Environmental > Aquatic > Thermal springs > Hot (42-90C) >... | reverse complement strand
TAGCTGTCCAGGACCTGGATCTCGAACTGGTTCATGATGATGACGCCGCTGTTGCCGCGTCCCTGGCTGTCGCCCTTGGGGGGGACGGGGGCGCACCACTCCACGTGCAGCTGGCAGTCGCCGAACTCCTCGCGGCTGAAGATGCTTCCGCCCTTCCCCGCCACCTCCATGTAGCCGTTCTCGACCTTCCAGCTGGGAGGATTGCCCTTGCCGTCCCTCCACTTCGAAAGGTCGGTCCCGTCAAAGAGGACGACCGCGTCCGAGGGAGGTTTCCCCGGCTGCTCCTGGGTGCTGAAGGTCCCCGGCACGATCACCTTCGGGTGGGGCCGCTTGCTGTCGTGGACCCGCCACTTGCCGTCGGGCAGGAAGGGGGTGTCGTCGTAGCCGGGGGATTTCTGCATCGCCGGCGCGGCCAGCGCCGCCGCCCCCGCCAGGAGTCCCACCGCCCCCAGGATCAGGTTCCGCCTCATGGCTCGACCTCCGTTTTCATGCCCCGGTCCCGCCGCCTCAGGGCAGCAGGCGCGCGGTCTTCACGTAATCGAGATTCGGGAAATATTGCTGGAGGTAGGCGTTCCCCTCCGCCTGGAGGCGCGCCTGGTCCGGCCCCCGGCCGTTGGGAAACCCCTCCCCGTAGTCGGCATACAGCCGGTCCACGACCTCCATGCCCTCGATGACCTCGCCAAAGGGGGCGAACCCCTGGCGGTCCAGCCCCTTGTTGTCCGCGTAGTTGATGAAGATCTGCGTGGTGCGCGTGCCCGGCCCGGCCGTGGCGTAGCTCACCCGCCCGCGCGTGTTGGACTGGGCGACGGGATCGTCCGGGATCCGGGCCTCCCTCCAGGCGGCCGAGACGCGGGGATCCCCATGGATCCCGAACTGGGCCATGAAGGGCCGCGGGCTGCGGATCACGCGGAAGAACCGGACCTCGTCGTAGTAGCCGTTCCGGACGAGGTTGTAGAAGCGGTCGGCACCCCGGGGGGCCCAGGACCGTGTGACCTGAACGACGAAATCCCCCTTCGTCGAGGCGAACTTCACCTTGAACTGCTCGGGCGCGGTCCGGTTCATGTCCGGGTGGGAGGGATCCAGCAGCGGGCTTGGCGGCGGCGGGGGGGCCGGGACGGCCGCCTTCGCGGCGGGGGTTCCCCGCGGGCCTGGGGATTCGGATCCCTTCTCCGAGCACCCGGCGGCCACGAACGCCGCCGCCCAGGCCAGGAATCCGCGATGCATACGGGTCTCCCGAAAGGATCCGCCCAGTATAGCGGAACTGGACGGGTTGGGAAGATTCCACAGCGGGTCGTCCGGCCGCCCGCCGCCGGACATCCCTCATCCCTCCGCGAGCTCCTGCCAGAGGGCCCGGTATTCCTTCATGAACTTCAGCCCCTCCTCCGGGTCCATCGCTCTGCCGATCTCCATCAGCGTCACGCGGTCGTACCCGATGGACCGCAGGCCGGCGAAGAGTTCCCGGTAGGGATAGGATCCGCGGAGCTCGTTGATGTGGACCGACCGGATGTCCTTCTTGAGGAGATCGAAGGACTCCCGGATGGATCCGTTCTTCACGTCCGTGCCGTTGGAGTTCCAGCAGACCCCCACGTTCCGGTGCCCGCAGTGGTCCAGGATCGCCCGCATGTTCTCGGGAAGGGACGTCCCGGCCCCGTGGACCTCCACCCAGATCTCGACGCCGAGACCGGCCGCCGCCTGGCCGCACTCCGCGAGGGCCTTCCCGATCTGCTCGAGCGTTCTGGCGGGCTCGACCCCCTTGGGAAGGGCATTGGGGCGGACCTTCACGCCGCGCGCGCCGAGGTCGGCGGCCAGCTGGCAGAAGGCGCGGCAGGTTTCGATGTTCTTCCGCACCACGGCGGGCTCCGGGGCGTGGAATTCGCAGACGCTGCCGAGGCCCCACAGGACCAGTCCCGCCTCGGTGAATTTCCTCCTCACCGCGCGGCGCTCGTCCGCGGAGAGAGAGGGCTCCACCTTGTGGGCGTGCGTGGTGCGCAGCTCCACCGCCTCGAAGCCGGCGGCCTTGCACACCCGGAGCAGCGTGTCGAGGTCCCACCGGGCGGCGACGTTGTAGGTGACCATCCCCAGCTTGAAGGGGGGAGGCGCCGGGCGCCGGGCCGCCCCGGCGGCCCATGCCCCGGCGGCGGCCAGAAACTCCCTCCGGTTCATCATGGCAAGCCTCCGTCTCGAGGAAGACCGCGGGGCCGACCGGAGATTATACGACACCCCCACCGTCGGGGGGGCAACCCGAGGGGGGATTGCCTCCCCCCGGGAATGCCGGTGCCGACCCCATCGGCAACCGAGGGGACGCGCCGATTCCCGCTCCCTTCCGGGCCGGCATGGGATAGAATCTCTTCGGAAGCCTCTTCCGGGAGAAGAATCATGAGAATCGTCGGAACGATCCTGATCCTGGCCGGTCTTGCCGCCTGCGCCACCTCGCGCGGAGAGGAGGCCTCGATCCGCCCCGTCCCCAAGAGCCTCGTGCTGCGGGCCGGGGTCCTCCCCTCCCGGTCGATCCCGGCGGAACGGGACGGCGTCCGGGTGGAGGACACCGGGGCCATCCTGTTCATCTGCGCCAATAGCGACAAGCACGAGGATCGCGAGGTCCTCATCACCAAGTGCCCCTCGTGCGGGGAGGAGAATTTCTTCTACTGGGACCTGACCGGCGAGGGATTCCGCTGCTACGCCTGCACCAAGCCCTTCCCGAACGAGCTCGTCCGGTGCGAGATCTGCGGAAAGCCGCCCCGCCGGGTGCGCACCAAGAACAAGCCGAAGTCGCTCTAGAGGAAGTCGTCGGAAGGCGGGACGCCCCCCCGCCGAGGCCGGCGGGGGGGCGTCGCTATCTTCCGGACGCCCTCAGTCCTCGATGATCCAGATCCCCCCGCGGAAGACGTGGCCGCAGCCCGGACCGTGCACGTGCCCGTGCCAATGATACCACCGCCCCCGGTAGAAATAATGGCCGCAATGGGCGTCGTGCACGTGGCCGTGCGGGACGACCACCGCCACCCCGCGGTGATGGGGATGGGCCACCACGACGCATCCCCCCAGGCCGGCCGCCAGGGTCAGCGCCGTCGCCAGCGCCAAGATCGTCTTCATCGCTCCCTCCATGGAACGGGGATCCCGATTCATATTATCAGACAGCTTCGCCCCCCCTGCCGTTTCGCCCGGCCGAACGAATCTTGCCCCCGCCCCGGCCCCCGGCGTACCCTCGATCCCATGACCTCCGCCCTGACCTTTCCCGAGGGGGACCGGCGGGCGTACCGGGACCTCCTCCGAAAGATAGACGCCTGGTTCCACCGCTGCCGCGAAGCCTTCCCGGGGAAGATCCCCTGCGGGCCCGGCTGCACGGACTGCTGCCGGGGGCTCTTCGACGTGACCCCCCTGGATCGGGACCTCCTTCTGGAGGGGATGGCCGGGCTGGACGGGACGGCCCGGAAGGACATCCGCGCGCGGGCGGCCGCCGTGCTGGCCGGCCTTCGGGCCTCCTTCCCCGACCTCGGCGGGGACCTCGGCGGCCGTTCCCCGGCGGAGATCGACCGGATCTGTCAGGAAGCCGGAGACGTGCCGTGTCCCGCCCTCGGGGGGGACGGGAGATGCAGGCTGTACGCCCACCGGCCCCTCCTCTGCCGTCTCGAGGGCCTCCCCCTGGTCGACGCCTCCGGAAGGATCGTCCACGCCGAGGCGTGCCGCCGCTGCGCCGTGGGGGTCCCGGAGGTCCCCCGGCTCGATTTCGAGGCCCTCCGCCGGGAGGAGCGGCGGCTCCTCCGGCGCCGCCCGGGGCCCACCCTGCTCATCCCCCAGGCCCTTTCCGAAGGGGTCTAAAAGCTCGATTCGAAAACGTCCCTCATGTTATCCTACCCAACCAGGAGGGACCGAACACCATGGACGCCGCCGCCCAGAAGGCCCTCGTTCGGCAGCAGTTCGCCCGCCAGGCCCGCATCCAGGAAGCCACGGGCCACTCCCGGCGCCTGGAACGGGTGACCCCGATGATCGATCTGACCAAGCCCCGGCCCGGGGACCGCCTCCTCGATGCCGCCTGCGGGTGGGGATTCGTCACCCAGGCCTTCGCCCCGCGCGTCCGGGCCTGCCTCGGGGTGGATCTCACGCCGGAGATGGTGGAACTGGCCCGGAAGATGGCCGCGTCCAAGAAGATCTCCAACGCCGAGTTCCTGGTGGGGGACCTCGAGGACCTGAAGCTCCCCGCCGGCAGTTTCGAGATCGTCGCCTGCCGGGCCTCCTTCAACCACTTTTACGACCCGGCGAAGGCCCTCTCGGAGATGAAACGGATGCTCGCCCCGGGCGGGAGGATCGTCATCTACGAATACGTGGCTCCCCCCGAGCCGGAACGGGCCGCGCTCTACCGGAAGATCGAGCAGAGCCGGGATCCCTCGATCCTTCAGACCCAGGGGCTGGAGGAATATCAGGAACTCTTCGCCCGGTGCGGCCTGGAGGAGAAGGGGCGGGTGACGAACCTCCTCAAGCGGGACTTCGACGAGTGGATGGCTCCCGTGGGCCCGGACGAGGAAACCAAGGCCCGGACCCGCCGTCTCCTCCTGGATTCCATGGAAGGGGACAAGGCGGGGCTCGGGGTGCGGGTGCACGGGGGCAAGCTCACCTTCACCCACAAGTGCATGGCCTTCCTCCTGGTCCCCAGGACCTGAGGCTCAGCCCGGCCTCCCGAAGACCCCGCAGGTGACTCCCGCGGGACTCGAGTTCCGGAGCCGGGCCCACAGGGTTCGGCCGTCGATCCGGTCCTCCAGCGCCGCCCGATAGTCCCCGATGAGCCGGCGGGTTTCCTCCGCCCCGTGCTCGAGCAGCTCCACCCGGAACCAGCGGGCCCCGGCCGCGCGCAGGGACTCCAGGAAGAGCGCCGCGCTCTGGGGCACCGCGTGATACACCGTGTTGCGGCAGGCGGCATCCGCCCGGAGGAGATGCTCCCGTCCCGTGCGGTCCCGGATCCGCACCGCCCGGCGGGCGCACGGCCGGCCGCAGTCGGCGGGACTCCGGCCCCGGGACAGCCGCGCGGCGAAGAGGCAGTGCTCCGTGTGGAACAGCGGCAGGTGCCGGTGCACCACGATTTCGCAGCGGGCCGGGTCCACCCGCTCCAGAAGCCGGCGGAGCCCGGGGACATCCAGGTCGGCTCCGGGCGTGATCCGCTCGAGCCCCCGCCCCAGAAGCTCCTCCGCCGCCAGGTCGTTGACCACGTTGAGCGAGAAATCTCCAACGAGAATCTTCCCGGAGGTCTCGCGCCGGAAGATCTCCAGGTGGGCGGGGGAACGGACGAGCAGCCCGTCGGGTGCCGCCTCCAGAAGACCGCGGAGGATCGCCCCTTCCCCCACCCTGAAGACGCGCGGCGGCGCCAGCAGGATCCGCCCCCCGCGCGCCCGGACCCTCCTCACGGCCTCGCCGGCCTGCCCGGGGTCCCCGAAGTCGCCCTCGATCCAGGAGATGCCCTCCTCCAGAGCGGCCCCCACCTGCTCGAGCGTACGGCACAGGACGACCAGGACCGGCGGGGCCGGCCCGGCCGGCCGCGGAGGCCGCCTCAGACGCTCGAGCGCCCCGGGCACCGTCCGGACCGCGGGGGCCGCCCGGCGCAGCGCCGCGAGCTCCCCCGCCAGGCGGCGGCGAAGCTCGTTGATCCGACCCACCGGGACCAGCACGTCTCCCAGCCGCACCTCCAGCCGCCTCAACGCGAAAGGCGTGTCTCCCAGGCGCCCCAGATGCTCCCGGAGGAACTCGGCCGTGAGCGGTCTCCGGAGGGCCCGCTGGAGGGGCCCCGTCTCTCCCGAGACCCGATGCACCCCGTCCGAGAACGTCACCCGGAGGGCCCCTCCGGCCTCCTCCACGAGGGCGTCCACGGGAACCCGCCGGACGATCCTGCGGTAGGTCCGGCGTAGGCGGCGGCGGGCCGCCGGATCGTCCGTCTTCCAGACCCTCCCCCCGGGGCGGGCGGGGGGATCGCCCCGCACCTCGAATTCCGCCCGCGCCGGGGCGTCGGCCGCCTCCACCGCCCGGCCCCCGACCCGCAGCGAGACGACACGTCCCCCCGCCGGGGGACCGCCGGGAAAGACGGATTCGAAGGCCACCCCGTCCCCCCGCCGGAGAGGCCCTTTCAGATCCACCACGACCCTGCGCCCGCGCGCCGCCGCAACCCTTCCCAGAAAGAGACCGCGGTTCCCCGGGAATTCCGCCTCCACGAGACCCTGGTGGTCCGGTCCCTCCAGGAAACCGTGCGAGAATCCCCGCGAAAAAGAGACCTGGAGATCCCGGAGCTCCTCCGGGGAGAGGCGCGTCGCGGCCCCCCCGTCCACCACCCGACGATAGACGCGGACGGCGGCGGCCACGTACTCGGGAGACTTCAGGCGGCCCTCGATCTTGAGGGCGTCGACCAGCCCCGAGAGCCGGGGCACCAAGTCCCATGCCGCCAGGTCGAGCGGCGAAAGGACATGTCGGCGCGGCCCGAGGGGGAGCGGTCGACCGTCCGCGATCACCGCGTAGGGCAGCCGGCAGGCCTGGGCGCAGGCCCCGCGGTTGGCGGAGCGCCCCCCGAAGCCCAGGCTGGCCAGGCACTGGCCCGAATAGGAGATGCAGAGGGCCCCGTGGACGAAGACCTCCAGCTCCGGTCCCTCCGGGCCGGCCGCCTCCCGAAGGGCGCGGATCTGGGGGATCGAGAGCTCCCGCGCCAGGACCGCCCGCGCGAACCCCATCTCCCGGAGAACCTCCAGCGCCTCGGCCGAGGCCGTCGTCAGCTGGGTGCTGGCGTGAAGAGGGACCCCCGGGGCGATCTCGCGCGCCAGCCGCGCCGCGCCGAGATCCTGCAGCAGGATCGCATCGGGCCCGCAGGCCGCGATCCGCTCCAGGAGATCCCGGAACTCCCTGAGCTCGTCGGGGAACACGAGGGTGTTGAGGGCGACATAGCCGCGCACCCCCCGGAGGCGGAGCTCCGAGAGGACCTCGGGAAGTTCCCGGAGGGAGAATCCCGGGGCGCGAAGGCGGGCGTGGAACTTCTCCAGTCCGAAGTAGACGGCGTCCGCCCCGTTCTCGACGGCGGCCCGAAGGGCCTCGGGGCTCCCCGCCGGGGCGACGATCTCGGGGAGGCGCCGCAGGGGACCCTCCGCGGGGGCCCGGACCGGAGGCTTCATGAACGCTGCACCGCCGTCACCCGAGCGAAGGATTCCACCGGCTTGCGGGTCCCGGGAAAGCCTGTTCCCCCCTCTCCCCAGGCCCCTGAAATTCTACACGATAAGCATACCGCTCGAGTGAACGAATCGGAAGCGCCGCGGAAAAAATTTTTTCGCCGTCCCGTTCCCCCTGAAGGAGTCCGGAGGGCCGGCCGATAGTACGCAGGGAGGGTGGGAAAGGGCCTTGGGCGGGAGGAAGGCATGTCGAAACACCCGTTCGAACTGCTGGGGCGCGAGGTGGTGGAGGGCGGAGTCGTGCTGATCTTCCGGTGCGCCGCCTGCGGCGGGGAAAGCCGCCTGACGATCCTCGACGACGATCCCCTCGACGGCCGTTACCCCGTGGCGTGCGCCTGCGGCGCGCAGGTCGACATGCATTTCGGCTCGCCCCGCCTGGGCCGGTCCCTCCTGCGCTCCCTCAAGCGCAGTCCCGAAACCCCGGAAGAATACCACCGCTGCACCGCCCCGATGCTGAACTGAAGGGGCGGGCCGTCACCTGCCCGCCAGGTGAATCGCCGACTGGACCAGGTCGAGGAATCTCCGCTCGTCCAGCGGCTTCTCCGGATCGTTCCACCCGGCCGAGAGGGCGTACCAGGCCCCGGCGGGCGTCCCCAGCAGCCAGGTGAGATTCAGCACGCCCGGTTCCGAGCCGCCCTTGAAGCCGGCCCGCGGGAAGCGGTTCGGCGGGACGTCCAGCCCGCGGTGGATCCCCAGGATCTCCAGCGCGACCGGATCGCCCTTTCTCCGGAACCAGTCCATCAGGCGGCAGAGGTCGGCGGCCGAGGCGAACCATTCCAGCCGGTCGACCGCGATGGGCACCGCGGAAACCGCGACCTTCCGGCGGGGCATCTGCCGCACCGGGCCCTCCAGGAGCGCCCGCCGTCCCGCCTCGCCGGCCTCCAGGTACCGGCCGCGCAGGTCGGCGTCGCTTTTCAGCTTGAACAGCTCGAGCGTGGAGAGGAAGGGGCGCGAACGGGGGGCGTGGGCGTTTCCCAGGGGCTCGAGCAAGTCCTCGATCCGGCGGCGTCCGGCGTGATGAAGGAGATGGTCGGCGGCGGTGTTGTCGCTCCTGGCGATCATCAGCGCGGCCAGCGTGTGGACCGTCAGGGGGGCCCCTTCCGGCCACGCGTGGAGCTCGCCCGAAGGAAGGGACCGGAGATCCTCTCTCAGCCGCACGATCTCGTCCCAGGGACGGCGGTCCTCCACCAGGGCGGCCAGGACGTAGAGCTTGAAGGTGGAACCGATCGCCAGGGGCCGGTCCGGATTCAGGTCGTAAAGGGGCTCGAGTTCCTCCCCGAGGCGGGCCAGGCGGAAGCCCACCGTCCCGGGGAGCTTCCTCATCTCCTCCACGACCTCGGCCATCGACCGGTGCGCTCCCCCCGAGGGGGCGAACCAGAGGCCGATGATCCGCGGGGGATCGCCCGCCGCCAGCGTCAGGGTCACCCGCAGGCGCGCCCCCTTCTCGCAGGCGAAGGCGAAGACGCCCGAGGTCTCCGACTCGCGGGCCTGGAGGGAGACGGCGGCGACCTTCCCGTGCTGCCGGTGGAGATCCCGGAGGATCGCCGCGAGCCGTGCGGGGGGGACCTGCGCCAGGAAGGTCTCGTGGAAGAGGGGCTCGAAGCCCCGGGGGTCCGGGGCGACCAGGTCCGCCACCGCCCGGGCGGTCCGCTCCAGCGGATCCTCCTGCCGCAGGATCGGAAGCAGGACCAGGAGGGAGGACAGGATCCCCATGCCAGAATTATACGGCCCCGAGCCTCAGCGGAGGATGCACTCCCGGTAGAAGCGGTCCATGAGGAAGTCGAGGCTGTCGATCGAGAGCCCGAAGTAGTCCTCCACGGGCCGGGCGACCCCCTGGTAGGAGTCGCGGAGGAGGTCGATGAAGTCCCCCCGGTACCGGCCCCCGTCGAAATGGAGGAAGAAGGCCACGGCCGCGCCGGCCCCGCGGTAGTTCGCGGAGACGTCTCCCTCGTCCCAGCCGCGCCCGTTGCCGAACCGGATCACCTCGCGGAAGGGATGCTCCTTCTTCCCCGCCCTCAGGTTCGCCCGGTACTCCGCCACGCGCCGCGGCCGGGCGGGCCACCCCACGGCGAGGACGCCGTCGCGGAACTCCGCATCCTCCAGCCAGACCGCCGCGCCCTCGGAGAGCCAGCTGGGGGCGCGCCCCGCCGAGAACTCCCCCAGGATCTGGTGCGTCAGCTCGTGCTGGAGGACGCCCACGGACATCTTCCCCTCGAAGGCGTGGAAGAAGGAGCCCCGACCCCCGCCGGAATAGAACCCGGCGGCCCATTCCGTGGGCGGCTTGGCGTGCTCCTTGAACTGCCGGGCGTCGCGGTAGAAGGTGACCGCGAGCCGCTTCTCCACGGGGGCCACGCCGAAGATGAGCTTCGCCCCCGTCCCGGAGGAGCCCCTGGCGAAGAAGAGGTCGTATTCCCCGAAGGCCTGGAGGAAGAAGGCCTCGAGACGCGCCAGGACCTTCACGCTCAGCTCCAGCCCGGCCGTGGACGCCAGGTCGAAATGCTCGCTCTTCAGCCGCCAGGGATTCGCCGGATCCGAATGCTCCCGGTCCAGCGCGTCCAGGGACGCCCACCGGCGCGCTTCCAAATCGAAGTACTCGCCCGCCTCGTACCGGGCCCTCTCCCTCTCCACGACCCAACCCCACCGGGGATCCCAGACGAAACCGTTCTTGAATTGTTGAACCTCGTAGGGACGCAGCCAGCGATCCCGGATCCGGACCTGCCCGAGGCTCTTGCGGGCCCGGGCGTTCTCGGGATCGATCTTCAGGAGGTACTGGAAGAGGTCGAAGGCCAGGCCCGGCTCGTTCGCCGCCAGGCACTTGTCCACGGCCGCCAGGAGGCGGTCCGCGAGATCCCGGACCAGTTCCGCCAGCCGGTCCTCGAACTCGCGGGACAGGGCGGAGGTCCCCTCCCCCGCCGGGAGGGCGTCGATCTCCCGGAGGAGGGGAACGGCCTCGGCCGG
>Ga0068707_1004071_pt1 | contig 10153 bp, 10 predicted proteins | sample YNPNPMetaG_FD_66600 | JGI IMG/M metagenome (GOLD analysis project Ga0068707, IMG submission 66600) | Anoxygenic and chlorotrophic microbial mat microbial communities from Yellowstone National Park, USA - YNP NP MetaG | ecosystem: Environmental > Aquatic > Thermal springs > Hot (42-90C) >... | reverse complement strand
TACTTCTGTAGATGAAGGGGTCAAAATGCTTGTAGAAAAAGGGGGTGAGGGAATGCGACAATACTACTTTGAGAAATGCAAAAGGCTCTATGCGGAGAATCCTCCGGCTGGTTATTGTCTGAGTGTTCCGCTGCAGAGAAACGATTATTCTGATCTCATTGACACCCTTCGGAGCCTCTTCCCCAACCACCCCTACCTCTCGGATGAATACTGGTGGTGGCTCCCGCAAGTACAGAAGAGGGGAAAGGAGTAAAGAGAACCCACATAGGCGAGCTCATAAGCGAAATTTGAACCCCATCGGTAGCCCTCTGGGCTGGCGGACCGTTTCAGGAAAACCGCTTTAACCCCGTTCTTTCTCTCCGAGGGTTTGCCTAACTTGATCCTGTTTCTCAGACCGGAAAGTCAGACACGAGAACTTGGAAAAAGAACGAGAAACCAATACCCGCTCAGCTCTGCCGCGCGCTATGCCCCGAACTTTTTGGTCCTGCCAGCGTTAGCGAGGATAAGGGACATCAGATCCGTAGCCCTTATCCTCCCGTAATATCCGTGTTTTGCCTGGCGCTCCGTGAAAGCGGTGCAATCGTCCGGACCAGCGTAGGGGCCGCAGATCATAAATGGAACAGGGTGCCAGGAGTGCTTCCTCAGCAAGGCAGGGGTGGAGTGATCCCCTGTTATGGCTATGACATCGGGTTTCAGCGCGAGGAGTCTGGGAACGAATCTGTCAACCTCCTCAAGCTTCGCTACCTTCCTGTCAAAGTCTCCATCCTCCCCCGCCTCATCAGTGTCCTTGTAGTGTATGAAGAAGAACTCGTGATCGGGCCAGCTCTCCTCAAGAATCCTGACCTCCTCCTCAAAGTTCTGGGGGTTGCCAAGGATATTTAGGCCGATGACCCTCGCTACGCCTTTATACATAGGATAAACCGCTATTCCAACCCCATCCATCTTGTAGCGGTCAGCGAATGATTGAAGGGAGGGCAGTTTTGAGAATCCGCGGAGGAGGACGCAGTTCATCTTTTTCTCGTTCAGGAGCGCGTAGTGCGCTTTCTGGATGAATTGCCATATAATCCTCGCAGTGCGCTCCGCCTCTCGCTTTTCGGGAACCGGGAACAAGGGCGGAACGCCCTCCTGCTGAGGATCGGTCTCAAGAACCCGGCCCGAAAGGTCATCTCCTCGGAAAACGACCACAAACCTGTGGCCTTTCACATGCTGGAGGAGGACCTGGACGCCATCTATCTCCTTTATGTTCTCCTTCAACAGCTCAACAACCCTTGCCGCGTCTTGGTCACTGGGCCTGCCAGCCCTACGATCAACTATGATGCCATCGTCGTTCAGGGTGGCGAAGTTTCCCCTTGCCGCCACATCGGACTCAGTGAGCTCCATGCCAACGCCCAGAGCCTCCAGCACCCCTCGGCCAACCTCATTCTGGATGGGATCGTAGCCGAATATGGATAGGTGGCCGGGCCCTGAACCGGGCGAAACTCCAGGGGCAACAGGATTAATGAGACCAAGAACGCTTTTTCTTGCTAAAGCGTCAAGGTTAGGGGTGTTAGCAACCTCAAGCTCGGTCTTCCCGTCCTCCGGCCTGGGAATACCGCCAAGCCCATCAATCACGAAAAGGATGATCTTTGTCTTCGCCTTGTGTATCAGGTCTTTTTCAACCAGGATCATAGCTAAATTATAACGCGGCCCTCAGGGCGAATTCACCTGAGCGCGGATGCTTGTCCCGGCACCCCCACGGCCTTTATAATTTATGGGCTTGGCGGCGTAGCTCAGCTGGTAGAGCAGGGGAATCATAATCCTCGTGTCCGGGGTTCGAGTCCCTGCGCCGCCACTATTGGAAATGTATGTTGTTTAAAGCCCGGAAGGGCCTGGTCCGGGGTGCGTTTACAAGCCTCCTCGTTATCCTTTTATCCTCATGCATCCCATACACATCTAGGACCATGAACCTTGAACCCGCAGTGCTCCTTTCGGAGGTTGGAATAGCATCCTGGTATGGCCCCAAGTTTCACGGCAGGAAAACCGCGTCCGGCCAGGTCTACGATATGTATGCAAAGACAGCCGCCCACAGAACCCTGCCGTTTGGCTCTATTGTCCGGGTTACTGACCTCAAGACGGGCAAGAACACTATCGTGGTCATAAACGACAGGGGGCCTTTTGTTGAGGGAAGGATAATTGACCTCTCGCTCGCCGCGGCACAGGAGATAGGACTAGACAAGAACGGTCTCGCAAAGGTCAAGATAGAGGTCATTCGGCTTGGAAATGGAACTGTTGAGGAGGGCCAGGCAAGCCAGTGAGCTGGCCCTTTCTCCCTACTCAAAACTGAGGGTTGGGGCGGCGATTTTGGCCGAAACCGGGGAGATTTATCTCGGCGCGAACATTGAATCCGTTTCATACGGACTTGCCATCTGCGCTGAGCGGGTCGCGCTGATCAAGGCACTGATGGCGGGCGAGAGGAGATTCAAGGCAATGGCGATAACCGCTTTTGAGGAGAAGGGTGGGGAATGGATTGAGAGGAGGGGAATAACCCCATGCGGCGCTTGCAGGCAGATGCTGGCCGAATACGCGCCCGGCCTCACGATCTATCTGAACGACGGCAGGATATACCGGATAGAGGAGCTATTGCCGGAAGCGTTCGGGCTGTGATAAGAGGACGGCCGTTCACCCTGCTTGCGCGCTTGACAAGGGACTCTATACTTCCCAGGCGCCAAGGAGGCGCCAGGAAACCAGAAACACAGGAGGTAGTAGAAATGGCGAAGAAAGCCAGAACAAACCAGGCTATCTTCTCTTCTGAGGAGAAATCCGCTGGCTACTATGATCTTTCTATTCCGACCAGTTCCTTCTCAGCCGGAACTTATTTCCTGAGGCTTGAGGCTGGGGCAAAGGCCAAGACCGAGAAGATCATCCTGAGGTGAACAAGATGAAAACGAGGGGCCGGGCTCTGGCTTACGCGCGGTCCGGCCCTTTATTCCTTAAGGAGGTGAACCTTGAACGGGTTTCTGATTCCCTCAATCCTATCTATTTGGTTTACCCATAGGATAACCGATTGGCAAAAAGCCTCTATGTTGTTCATTGACACCACGGATAACCCGGTGATCCTTTACGCGGCCACGGACGAATTCATAAGGTGCAGGTGGCAGAGCTCGGCCTGGGTCACGGATACAATTAGATTCAAGCATCGGGGAAACTCGTAGATGGGGATGGATTCTTTGAACCACATGCCCATCATGACAACCTTAAACCTAGATGCCGATACCTTCTTCTTTGCCTCCGAAATGGATACGGGCTGGAAATACTTCTTTTACTGTCCTCAGGAGTATGGTTTTGCTTACCTACGGTTTTCTATGGCAACCTACACCTGGCCATGGAATCCGCCTTTCCATATCTCCTCTGGTATGGTTTCAGGGACTCCTCTGGCTGGAGGATAGATCTGGTTGACCCGGTGTGGCAGGACGAGGGTGATTTCGTGTTCTCGTGGCCCCTCATATCCGCGGACTGGTGGTGTATCCCGCGAATCTCTTACTATCCCTATTACGATACCTCAGGCTACAGGGAGAAGTATGCCGAGCTTACACCCTTTAAACCCACTAACACCTTATGGCACGCTATCAGGAAGGGCCCTGATAACTGGGAGGAGCAGGAGTATATTACGGCCAGAATTGGGCCCTGTTCCCGTTTCCTCGCGGACAAAAAGGGATACCTCATTTCTTGTTTGAGACACCAGGCACCGATGATCTCTGGTATGCCACGACCAGGCCGGATGTGGGAGTTTTTGAATCCTTGCCCGAACCAGAACCCGGCCTGGTTCTGATCTCAACTCCATCCGGTTTCTGGATAACCGGCTACTCAGGTGAGGTCCGGATTTACGACCCCGCGGGCCGTTCTCATCAAAGAGATAAAAGGCAAAACCCTGATAAGCCCCCTGAAGCCTGGGGTTTATTTCGTTGTTGCTGGAAGACAGAAGGGCAAGGTAGGTGTCAAATAGGCCGGGCGTCCTTTCTCAGCACCGCAACATAGCTCCTCTCAAATCCGTGGACGGGGATTATCTCGCACGAGAAGCCGTGGGATTCCGCGAGCTTGCGGAACTCATCGGGTTCAATCGTGTGTATCTCAAGCCCGGTGGTCAGGTGATGGAAGCGCCTGAGCGCCCTCGTGAACCAGGTGGAACCGGTTAATGTCACGACCGCGGCCCTGCCGGCAAGCCGCCAAAGCTGTGCCATCGCATCATCTCTCGGCCAGAGAAGGACAAAAAGCCCCGAAAGCAGGACGCATTCCGCACCACGCTCAAGGTTGTAGAAGTCTCCGGTCACGAAACTGAGATTTCTCCTCCTGCAGTGCCTGGCCGCGACCGCTGTCATGGCTGGCTCCGAATCAACCGATACGATCCGGGCCTCGGGCAGGAGGAGGGAAACCCTTCTCGCGAACTTCCCCCAGCCGCCCCCTATCTCCATTATCTCTGATGGTCCCAACGCTTTTATGGCTCTCAGGGTCGCCTTCTCCGTCGCCAGCTTCAGGAAAAGCAGAGGCCAAAGCAAAAAAGCTATCTCCCTGAAACGGGGGGTCTCGTAGTAGTGAAAAAGTCCTTTCACCTTATGACAGCGAAGCTTTCCCTCCAGCCCTCACGGGAGACTATGATGTAGACGCCGGAGCCGAGGTCGGAGACCGGAAGCGCGAGCTCGCCCGGCCCCAGGAGCCTCGCCTCCTTAAGCCTGCGTCCGGCCGCGTCGTAGATAGTGAGAATGTGCTCACCCGGCGAGGAGGCCCTTACCCTCAGGTAGTCGCGGACAGGGCTACCCAAGAGCTGGAAACCGCAGGTTTTCGCGAGATCCTCAGCCGCAACCGCGAAATCCCACGGCATTGTGCCAGCGTATATGTCCGAACCCTTTGAGCCGCGCCAGTCGCACCAAACCGCCACAACGCCGCTTTCGGTTCCCACAAGCCCAAGCGCATATGACTGCCTTGGGAGGGCGTCAGGTTCACCCATCTCGGCGAAACCGCCCGCCGGGTTACCGACATTCCCGTTATACTGCCTTATGTAGAGGCCGGGGTGATCTATCCAACCGTCCCAGAAGAGGGCTATGCTGTCGCCCCGTGCGGCAACGGCAGGCCTCTGCTGGTATCTCTCCCAGGTGGTAGGGGTTATCACCTCTGAGGCAGACTCGCCTGTTGGCGTGTAGCTCCTGGCGTATATGTGAGCGATATCCTCCCAGGAGATCGTAAAGAGCGAATCCGTTGCCCCAACTGCAACATCGCTTACTTGATGGGTAGGCTCAGATACAACCATAGGCAGAGTCAATGGAGTGCCAGTTTCGGAGTAGAAGCGGGCATAAGCGGAGGCGGTTTGAACCCAAACCACGCAGAACCTCCCGTCGGGAAGGGCAGATACCCTTGGCCCGGAGACATCCCCCGGCGAGGAAACAGCGATCTCCGTCTCCGATGGTTTGAGGACGCCCTTTATGGCCCACTCGGAGCTGAGCTCCTCCCACACCGCCACATAACCCGTGGGGAGGGCGGCAACCGAAGGCCTTGTTTGATAATTGGGGCCGGGCCGGAGCGCGAAATCACCTCCGGGGAAGTTGCCGAGGGTATCCAGGAACCTCCCGTATATCTGGTAATGTCCGTCCCTGTTGTCCTGCCAAATGACGAGGAACGAATCCCCAGTTGAGGCTACTGAGGGATAAAGCTCCTTTCCAGAGCTCGCGGTCGGAACGGGAAAGTCGCTACCCATAGGGCCTGAGCTCCTGAAAAGCCTGGCGTAGACATCCGGGTTCTCGCGCGGGCCAGTATCGTTCCTGTAATCCGTCCAGGCCGCGAGGAAAACCCCGCCCGCCGCAGAGACTGAGGGAGTCCACTGGGGAGGCTCTTCCGCGTTGAGCCTCAATCCGCCGAGGGTATAAACATCAGGATCCCCCCTCCTGTTGTCCGTCCAGTAGGGGAGAAGCCCTGTTCCCTCCGGCACGACAGAAAACGAAAAGACAGAGTCAGGACTGTCGTCAAGCCTGGCCGGCCCGGCAAGCAGAGCAAGGTTGGTATCAATCAATGCCCACATGACCCGTTTGTCCTCAAGCCAAGCTACGGCAAATGTGTCGCCGAGGCTCACCCCCCAAAGCCTGGTTCTCCCGGGCGCGCCCGGCAGAACAACCTGGCTCGGGGATATCGCGGAGCCGAACTCAGTGAAGAGCTGGCCCATCACCTTATTGTTATCAAGCCAAAATGCCGCGAATCCGCCGCTCCAGCGCATTACAACGGGGTAGGTCTGCTCTCCGGCAGTCGGGGTTAACCAGTATGGCGAACCCACGGGTGTGCCGTCAGCGTGAAACACCCTGTAATAAGAGTCAAGGGTGGTGTCGCACCTGAGGGATTGCCAGGCAATCATCACGGTGGAGTCGGCGACGGCCACCCATGGATTCGCGTGATTCTTGTTCGTGTCAGCCGAGACATCAAGGACAAAGGAGGCAGGCGCGCCGTTGCTGTAGAAAAGCCTTGCGTGTATGGCCTCAGCGCCTATCCTTTCATCCTCCCAGGCTATCCACAGTATGGAATCGGCCCACGAGCACATCGGGTTTCTCTGTGCGTCATTCTCGTAATAGCTATCAACCTGATATGCCTTGAAAATGGGGTTTCCTGAGCCGGCGTCAAAAAGCCTGAACCATACCTTCGGGTAGGGGGTCCTTCTGTCCTCCCATGCCACAGCGAAAACGCCGGGCCCAAATGTAACCCAGGGCGAAAGCTGATCACCCACGGTTGAATCCCGGTTGGCCCTCGCATCCTGGACTATGGGGGCGCCCGAGGGGCCGAAAAGGCTGAAATATATGTCAGCGTTACCGTTGCGCCAATCCTCCCAGGCTACAACCACGCTACCATCAGGGGCCTTCGCGGAGACCACCTTGCCTTGGGTTGCGGAACCCAGCCTCCCCGTATCGGAGTTGAGCTTGAAGGCCCCGGCAAAAACAAGAAACCAAATCATCACAGCGAAAGTATAAAAGAGGAGCCGGGCTTGGGTCAAGGCCTCGCTCAGCACCGGCCCTTTACTTATCGGAGCTTTCGCCCCTTCTATTTACGACAGGTTGACTTTGGGGCAATCCGAAGCACTATAATTTGGCCCTATATGGGAGGTTTATTATGTATATATTGTTGAGTCTGTTGGCCCTAAACGGAACATGGGGACCTGATTGTCCTGACTGCGGGGACGAGGTATCCGGAGGCCCTAGACACGGCGGAACCGGCATAAGCTTCTACTACGCTGACACCCTTCACGGGAACTATGTCACGGGCGACACCGGCCTCTACTATGTTACCACTGGAACCGTAACCATAAGCGGAATACCCGCCGGCGCGACCATCACAAAGGCCTTCCTGATATGGACGAGCTTGCTTACCGCGAGCAACCCAGCGATGACCTTCAACGGCACACCGCTGACCGGAACGCTCATAGGAACAGCGCCTTCGCCGTGCAGGAGTAACCCTGCTTACGCTTACATAGCTGATGTTACAAACTATGTCACGGGCAACGGCAGCTACACGCTATCCGGCTTTCCGACCGAAACTGAGGGTGCATCGCTTATCGTGATATACGAACTGGCAACGGAGCCCTTGCGGAACATAGTCTTCTACACGGGCGCATACACCATAGAGGGCGGGCTTTACTACAGGTATAACTGGACGATGTCCAACTTCCGCGCCGACAATCCGGTTGGCTATGCCAAGATAACCTTCTTTTTCTATGATGGCCAAGACATACCCAACGGCTCGGATTGCGGATGGGAATACCTCTACTACGAGGCCTACGCTGACTCCAACAAGCAACTCATAGCTGGCTGGGACGGTGCCTACTGGGATGACACTACCTTCCAGATGGCCGGCTGGACGCCGCCGGGCGCTACATCTATCCAGGTAGGATACGCTACTGACTGCGATAACCACAATCAGGGCGGTTGCACGGATTGCATAGGGACGATGGGCGCGATACTGGCCGTGAACACGCCCAACCCTACCTCAACCGAGGAAACGGCTGGGGCGGGAACAGTTCGTTTTGGGCCCGGCTATGTTGAGCTGAGGGTTAAGACGGCGGGCGAGCTTGTGGCATACGCTCCTGACGGGAGGTTCGTTTCCCTAATCGGTTCAGGGGAGCTCATGCCAGGGAGATACGATCTCAGGGGGCTCGGCCCGGGGCTTTACATCGTTAGGCTCATGGGTCAGAACAACGCCATAGGAAAGGTGCTGGTGCGCTAGCCGATTTTCCTGACCTTCAGCAGTTTCACCCTCTGAGGGGTAGCATCTACCACCTCTATCGCAAGGCCCGAAATCTCTATTCTTTCGCCCTTTTTCGGCAGATGGCCGAGGTTCTCTATGACGAGGCCGCCCAAAGAAAGCGCCTCCTCGGACTCAAGGGTCACCCCCAGGATTTCAGAAGCCTCCTCAAGGTCAAGCTTAGCTGACATGAGCCAGGAGCCGTCGGGAAGGACGCGGTGGGTGAATTCCTCCTTATCGTATTCCTCCCATATATCGCCGACTATCTCCTCAAGGATGTCCTCTATGGTAACTAGCCCTATCAGTGAGCCATACTCGTCAACAACCAGCGCTATGGAGGACTTCTCGCGCTGGAAGAGCCTGAGCGTGTCAAGCGCCAGCTGGGCGTGCGGGACAAAAAGTGGCTTTATGGCAAGGTCGCCAGCCTTCACCTGATCAAGCCTGTCAAGGAACCTTATGACCTCCTTGATGTGCAGAACGCCCACCACATCCTCCCCCTCGTTTGTGAGCACCGGTATCTTTGAGTAGCCGTGCTTCTTGTATTCCTCCACCACCTCCCTAAGGGTCTGGCCTGCCCTCGCAGTTATCGCGTCAACGCGGGGAACCATGATCTCCTCAACCGTGGTCTCCTTTGCCTCAAGTATGGAACTTAGGAGTTCCTTCATGTGGGCCGAGAGGACTCCGCCTCTCGTAGCCTCAACGAGGAGCCTTTCCAGGTCCTCGGTCTTCCTGATCCTCCTACAGAACATCTCCGCCTCCTTCCGAAACCCGAGGAAAGCTCTCCTTGTCCTTAACCAGGCCCGCTGATATTACTATCTTGAGGCCTTCCTCAACCGAAAGGTCCACAGGCCTCACATCCTCCCTCGGCACGATCATATACCAACCGGAGGTGGGATTTGGGGCGGTGGGAACATATATGTTAATATGCTCCTTGCCGTCTATTACCCAGGGCTCGGGGTTGGTCACGAAGCCTATCGCCCAAGAACCCTTATATGGAAACTGGACGAGCACGACGCTCCTGAAAGCGGGCTTTTTGCCGGTCAACACGGCATCAACAACCTGCCGAGAGGCAGAATATATGCTCTTTATAACCGGCGGTTTGCTCAGGAGGTTCTCGGACGCCTGGATGAGCTTCTTGCCGAAATAGCTCGTGGCCATCGCGCCGGCAAGGTATATCAAAAAGACGATAATGATGAGTCCCAAAAGAAGGAGGACAGGCCCCGGCACGAGCTTCATGAATGGCAACAGCCTAAGGAGATCAACGCTCCAGCCCGCTATGAACTTTATGAATAACCAGACTACGACCAGGGTAGTTATTACGGGCAAAATGACCGCGACGCCCGCTATAAAGCGCCTTCTTACCCTGATCCAGAACCTAGACGGCACGGAACGCCTCCACAATGAGGGGAAGAGCCTTTGATGCGCTTGCGCGGAAAACGAAATCGCACTCTCCAGAAAGGGGGGTCTCTTTGGGATTAACCTCAACGAGGATGGCACCAGTGCTTTTGGCGAGGTATGGCAATGAAGCGGCCGGCTGAACCAACCCGCTTGTCCCAACAGAGAAGAAGATCTGGGCCCTTGAGGAAAGGTTGAACGCCTGCTCCAGGGCATCTTCGGGCAGGGGCTCCCCAAACCAGACAACATCAGGCCTGGCGAGCGCGCCGCACGAGGGGCAGTGAGGCATCCCGTCCGGGCCGGGCGGCGTTTCTTCAAGTAAAGACACAAAGTGGCATCTCGTGCAACGCGCCCTGCCGAGGTTCCCGTGAAGCTCTATGACCTTGCGGGAGCCGGCCCTCTGATGCAGTCCGTCAACATTTTGCGTCACGAGGTAAAAATCAGAAAAAAGCCCCTCCATCTCCGCGATGGAGAAGTGTCCGGGGTTTGGTTGGGCTTCCTTCACATTCTC
>Ga0068707_1004068_pt1 | contig 10155 bp, 9 predicted proteins | sample YNPNPMetaG_FD_66600 | JGI IMG/M metagenome (GOLD analysis project Ga0068707, IMG submission 66600) | Anoxygenic and chlorotrophic microbial mat microbial communities from Yellowstone National Park, USA - YNP NP MetaG | ecosystem: Environmental > Aquatic > Thermal springs > Hot (42-90C) >... | reverse complement strand
ATCCCATTATAGCAGACACTCTGCAGGGGACGGTAGAGGGTTGGGCGGAGAGCGTGGATGCCGACGGGGCTCTTATCGTGCGCGTCAATGGGGATGTACGCCAGCGCATTCTGGCCGGCGACGTAACTTTGCGTCGAAGGTGAGAGCAGAGGGCGGGCTACGGATAAAATCGCCAGAGGGTAGTTGAAACCGCACCTGGAGCCAGGGGAGTATGCGAGGTGTCCCCTCGCTTTCACCCGCCCCTATCGCTCAGGAAGGAGGTTACCATTATGGGGGGGTTGAACATCAGGCATTGGTTGATTCTTTCGATTTTGCTTTTCCTCAACGTTACAATTTTGGGTTGCCTCTTTTTGATGGTCGCCGGGAAGATGGTACCCTAGTGGCTACCCGGCGGCGGGAAAGGGGCGAGGAGTGAGGGCCTGGCTGGACCGTTCGCGGGGCGTCGTATACATGACGATGATGTTCTCCAGGGGTGTATCTGCCTGGATGTAGTGGGCTGAAGCGCATATGTAGCCCCCACCCTGGCCCAGCACCCGGCAGCGTTCCTGGACCTCGGCGGCTACTTCCTGGGGCGTGCCCTTGGGGAGCGTTTGCTGAATGTCCACGGCCCCATAGAACGATAGCCGATCTCCGAACTCTCTCTTGATGCGGGCTGCGTCCATGCCTGCAGCTCGTGGCTGCAAAGGGTTGAGCACATCAATGCCCATCTCCTCAGCCAGGGCTCTGATGAGAGGATAGATCGCTCCGCAGGAATGGTACATGATCTTGACCGGAAAGCGGCGGATGGCTGCGTTCAGCCGCTGGTGACGGGGCAGGACAAATTTCCGCCACATGGCTTCTGAGATGAGCAGGCCCTGCTGGGTGCCCATGTCATCGTAGGTGTAAACCATGTCAATGCCGCCGTCGGCTGCCTCCAGCACACGGGTCACGTTGGCGATGTAAAGGTCGGTGTAACAGTCCATGATGGCGCAGGCTATCTCCGGTCTGACCACCAGGTCCATCAAGAATTGCTCGAAGCCACGCAGCCCCCACGACCACTCGAAGATGCCTCCTACCTCGTAACAGATCCAGTATTCCGTCTCCCGGTGGAGGGCCTGGATTTTGTCTTTCAGACTGCTGACATCCCAGTGCTCCGTTTTGGGCCAACCCGGCCAGCTTTCCACCTCGGCCACGGTCTGGGCGTTGGCCAGGGGATGGCCGGCGTACTCTTCGTAGGTGCAGAACTCGTTCGACACCGAACGGCGGTGGGTGCCCAGCGCATCGTAATAGCTGCCGTCTTCTTGCACGATAGGCGCCGGCCCCACGTAATCGGGGCGGACCCAGCGGCAGTCCACGCCCAACAGACGCAAGATGTCTCTGTCGTCATCGGTATCCAGACAGCGACGCAGCGTTGCCCACACCTCGGGCACGGCCCAGAAATCGAAGGGCACCCGATCAGGCTCCTTGTGGTTCAGGGCCATTTCCACCCGCTGGCGCGGGGTGATGGGGGCGGCTTCCGGTTGGCCGTAGCGATTTTCGAGAAGAGCCCGCACCTGGGCAGGCTCCACCTGAACACTTATTCCTCTTGTGTCACTTCCAGTAATGCTCGCCAAATTTCTTCCACCTTGACCGCGCGGGCCCAGCGGCTGACGTCATCCAGGTTCAGCTATCCCTCGCTTCAGCCACTACTCTCTGGCATATGGTCGGCCACTGGCGGCGGGGAACTTCCTCCTGCCGATGACCAGCGCTACAACCAGAAGGGTGGTGACGTAGGGGATCATGTTCACAAAATAGAAAGGGATGGCTTCTTTGACCCCGGGTGTCACGGCCACGGAATAGGCAAAGCCTTCGGCAAAACCGAAGATGAAGGCCGCCGCCAGAGCCAACAATGGCTCCAATCCAGCGAACACCACGCAGGCCAGGGCGATGAAGCCTCTGCCGGCGGATATTTCCTTCACGATACCTCCAAACCAGGCCAGAGGCATAAAAGCCCCACCCAGGCCACACAGCGCTCCCCCCAGAGTGGCGGTGAGGATTCTGATCCGATCAATCCTCACCCCGGCCACGTCGGCGGCCTCTGGCTTCTCCCCGGTGGCCCTGATTCTGAAGCCCAGCACCGTTCGGTGCAGGAGGATATGAGCCAGGACGGCGATAGCTATAGTGACAAGGGTCACGGGGCTCAGCCGCCCGAAGAAGGTGAATATGGGGCCCACCATGAGCTCTCGTGGGAAGATATGGATGCCAGGAAAGGCCCAGATGGACATCAGAAGGTAGGGGACGAAACCCAGGGCAAACAGGTTGATTCCCATACCTGCCACAACCTGATCTGCCCGGCCATAGACACTGACCACGCCAAAGAGAAATCCAATCAATGCTCCTCCCAACATCCCCACCAGGAGCCCCATGATCCCATTACCAAAGAGCTCTGCCCCCCAAACCCCCATGACGGCAGTGATGAGCAGGATTCCCTCCAGGCCGATGTTGACCACACCGGCTTTTTCGTTAACACATTCTCCTATGGCTGTCAAGGCCAGCGGCGTCATGGCCAGCAGGGCGGCCTCCAAAAGCGAGATGGGCTTCAGTCCGGCCCGTTCTATCCCGTAAACGGCCAGGATGATCCCAATCAGAGCCATGAGGAGCCAAAAAACCCTGGTTCCCTTGAGGCGAGAAAGAAATTTCATCGTTTTAACCTCCTCCTGATAATGGCTCCTACCTCTGGAACAGCCAGAGCGATGACAATAAGGCCATTGATGGCTCGCACGAGCTCCGAACTCACTCCGGCGTGGTACTCCATGTAGCGGCCACCGTGCTGCAACGCTCCGAGGAGTATGGCTGCAAAGACCCCTCCTATGGGGTGGTTTCTCCCGATCAAAGCCACCCCAATGCCATCGAAGCCCAGCGTGACCACGTTGCCCAGGGTGGCGTATAGGGACCAGGTGGGAGGGCGACCGATGATCTGGCTGGCTCCAGCCAGGCCTGCCGCCAGACCCCCGATGAGGAAGCTGAGAAGCACCGCACGCCGGGCATCAACCCCGGCGTAACGGGCAGCCTCTGGATTCTCCCCCACCAGCCGGAGTTCATAGCCAGCTCTTGTGCCCCACAAATAAATGTAAATCCCGATGCAAAAAGCCAGAACGACAAAGATCACGGCTGTCAGGGTGGCTTCTTCCGTCAGGATGGGGTAGCGAGCACTGGGCAAAGCTGGCACCGTCCTCTCTGCCCTCCCCGGCTCTGCCAGATAGTAGATGGCGATGTACATGGAGAGGTGTGTGGCAATCCAGTTAAACATGATGGTGGAGATGACCTCGTGGACCCCTCGCCATATCTTAAGGAGAGCTGGCGGAAGGGCCCAGAGAGCACCCAAGAGCATGGCAAAGGCAGTAGCTACCACTAAATGGAGGCCCCGTGGGAGGGAAATCAGGCCAGCCATAGCGGTGGCCCCTATCGCCCCCAGGTACATTTGCCCTTCAGCCCCGATGTTGAAGAGGCCCGTCTTCACCCCTATGGCGAAGGTGATGGCCGTCAGCATCAGCGGGGTAGCAAAAGCCAGCGTCTCCAACACATCGGGCAGGCTGCCGAAGGCCCCTTTGAACAGGGCCTGATACGCCTTGAGCGGATCGAAGCCAAAGGGCATCATCAGCAAAGCACCGGCTACCAGGCCTATGAGGATGGTAACCAGCGATTCCAGCAGAGGACGTGCGCGTGGGAATATCTCGAAACGTTTCACTGTGACCCTCCTGTAGGATGAAGTTCTACTGGCTCACCAGCACTTTATCCACAGCCACTCTGAAGCCGGCTAACACCTCCGAGCAAGCTTCCTCGCCTCCACCCCATTTACCCAGCAGTTCATAAGCCCCCTCTCGGAGTACGAACACCTCCACCGTCCGCCCGTGGGGATCCACGATCCAATATTCCCTCACCCCGGCTCGTGCGTATTCCACCGTCTTCTCCAGCCGATCGGTGCGCCGGGTGCCTGGAGAAAGCACCTCAACCGCCAGGTCCGGCGGGCCATAGACTTGCTCATCAATATGGTTGCTGTGTTCCCTGGCCACAAAGAGGATATCCGGCTCGCGAATCTTGCCCGGCCAGAGGCGCACCGGCAGCGGACCTATTTGAACGATGCCTAGATGGTGCTTTTCAACAAAAGCGCGCATTATTGTGGCCAGTTCGAACACGATCAGTTGATGGGTATGGGTTGGATGCGGCGGCATAATCAATTCTCCTTCCGAAAGCTCGACAAAACGGTTTGTATCCGGCAGGACGAAGTAATCCGCTTCCGTCCACTGTCCCCGAGGCGGCCACAACTGTGCCACTTCAACCGCCAATCCCTCGTCAGGCCCTCGACCCGAAGACTCAGGACACTGTTCCGAGGACTGAATAACCTCTTCCATCACGCTGCCAGACGCGGTCGTTTTCATCACACACCTCCCACCTCAGCTATCATTAGCTATTAGCCATTAGGTATTAGCTAATCCGGTCTTATACCGCCCATCATCATCCCCACCTTCTCCCGGCTGAGCTCCTCCGCTTTACCAATGCCCAGGAACTCGCCCTCATACATCACCGCAATTCGATCGCTGAGCATCATGATCTCATCGAGGTCGGCTGAGATGAGCAGGACACCTTTGCCTTCATCCCTCATTTTGATGAGAAGTTCCCTGATGTAGACGGTGGACGAGATGTCCAGCCCCCGCGTGGGATGGGCAGCCACGACGAGAGCCGGCTGCTTGCTCAGCTCTCTGCCGACGACAAGCCTCTGTCGGTTCCCGCCGCTGAGGCTTCTGACCGCCGTTTTCAGGCTGGGAGTGACGATGTTAAAGGTTTCCACCAGCCTCCTGGCAAACTCTGCTATCTTTTTCCCGTTCAAACGGCCCAGCCCCAGGAGGAACTCTGGCTCCCACTGCCTTCCCAGAATGCTGTTCTCAGTCACGTCAAAGTTCAATGCCAGCCCGAACCTGGCTGTATCCTCCGGGACGTGGCAGACCCCCATCCCGTAGAGCTCCCTGGAGTTGAAAGCGACAACGTTCACACCATTGAGCCTGATCTCGCCGCTGGCGGGGGGCCTGAGGCCGGTCAGGGTCTGGACGAGCTCGCTTTGGCCATTGCCCTCCACACCAGCCACGCCAAAAATCTCGCCAGCCCTCACCTCAAACGATACGTCCCTGACGGCAAAGGTGCCCAAATCGCTGATAACCCGCAGGTTTTTGACCGCCAGCACAGGTTCACCGGGTTCTTTTTCCTCCCGGCTCACGCGGGGCACCACCTCCTTCCCAACCATCATCACTGCCAGCTTTTCAGAGGTAGCTTCCCCGGTAGACAATCTGCCGGTGACGAGGCCGTTCCTGAGGACGACGATTCTATCGGAGATTTCGAGTACCTCTCTCAGCTTATGAGTGATAAAGACAATGGCCTTCCCCGCTCCTTTCAGGCGGCGCATGATACGGAAAAGCTCATCCACTTCCAGAGGGGTCAAGGAAGAAGTGGGTTCGTCAAGGATCAGGAGATCTGTGCCCCGGTAGAGCACCTTCAGGATTTCGACCCTCTGGCGGACACCTACCGGGAGCAACTCAATGGGTGTATCCAGGGGGACTTGCAACCCCGTCTCCGCAGCCAGGTCGGCCAGTCGCTTCCTGGCTGTTTCCAGGTTGAGGAACGCCAGGGAGCCAGCAGCCTCCTGCCCCAGAAGGATGTTTTCGACGGCGGTGTAAGGGGGGACGAGGGCAAAGACCTGGTGGACCATCCCTATGCCGAGTCTGAGGGCATCGGAGGGATTCCTGAAGTTCACCCGCTTGCCGTCCACGGAAATCTCCCCGTCGGTAGGCGGGAGGAGACCTGAAAGGATTTTCATCAAAGTGGTCTTCCCGGCGCCGTTTTCGCCCAGCAGCCCGACGATTTCCCCCTTCCCAATGTCGAAATCCACGCCGCGCAGGGCCACCGTACCGTCTGGATAAACCTTCCGTATTGATTTCATCTCGATGAAGGGTTTGGAGTTCATGCCCTCCCTCCCTATCCCAGGCACACCGGGGGATTTATTATCGCTCCCAGAAACCCCTGGGATCAATGGTCAGATTGTGGTTGTCATATTTCCAAAAACAGGGGCAAGCCGTGGCTTGCCCCTGTTGTCAGTCCGTACTGAGGCGGATGCGACGGTGTCAAGGTTATCAAGACTCAGTAGACCGCAAGGGATCACCGGGAGTGGAGCCTTCAGGCGGAACTTCCGGCTAAAGCCTCGACTCCACAACTCAATTGAGGTCTACTGAGACTGGAGCCGAGCCTTCAGGCGGATATAGGACGGGTCTTACCCGCCCTATTAAAACCTCGACTCCAGGCGTGCTGTCTTAGCCGAGTTCCTCACGCCACTTCTTTATAGCCTCATCTGTGACCACCATAGGAACTTCGACCTCGCCGGTGCGGATCTTCTGCTCCAGCTCAGCCATCGCCTCCCAGATCCAGGCCGGCTGGGCCTCTCTCATCTCCTTCACCCTGGCGCGGATCTCCTCCGGGGCCATAGGGAGGGCCTTTTTGCCTGTCAATTCCTCTGCCCTCACACCCATGGCGATGAATTCGTCCAGGTCGGCCAGGGTGCTGACGGAGATGCCCTCCATCAGGGTACCCATTGTCTTGGTGCCGATGCCCAGGGTGAGGCTTCCCTTGGTCTCCTTCACCACGTCCCGGAAGGTGCCATCCAGGGCCAGCTTGGTGGTAAAGTAGACACCGTAGTCAACCCGTTTCATCATACTGGCGATGATAAAGCCGGGATTGATCCAGTCCTGGTTGGCGTCCACACCGATCCAGAAGGGAGGCCCGCTCTTCAGGGCTTTCTCCTCCGCCAGCTCTGCCACAGCCTGGTTGATCCCCAGCCCAAGAGGCCCGGCGATGTTGTACACGGCCACGGCATCCTTGGCGTACATGGGCTTGGCGGCCTCATAGCCCTTGGTGATGTCGCTAAAGGTGCCGGTGTAGGTCCAGAGGACAAAATCCTTGGTGTAGTCGAAGGCTTCCTCCGGCTTGTTCTTCTTCAGCCACTCCGTTGCCCAGCGGGCGCCCCACTTATAACCGATCTCGAACTTCCACAGGACGGGGATCTCGATCCCGAATACGCCTCCGATGTGGGGTTTATTGTAATGGGCCGCCAACAGGGTGCCGAGGGCTCCGACCAACGCGCTCCCCTTATGTTCTTCATAGACGACGTCTATCAGGTTGGGCAGCGGGTACTCGTTCGGATATTTGCTTTGCACGATGGACTGGGCGTAGGTGTCAATGCCGGCAAAGTTCTTATCCGGATACTTCCTTGCTACCTCCGCCAGAGCGTCACTCAGGAGAAAACCTACTCCCACGATAAGCTTGACGTCGGGGTCCTTGGCAGCAGTAGTCAGGTTGGGGACATAGTCGGCCTCCACTTTGCTGATCAGCTCTACCATTTCGACGCCAAAGTCCCTTCCGGCATCCTCGCCTCCTTTGAAAGCCATATCGTTAAAGCTGAGGTCACCCCTTCCACCGATGTCGGAGACAACGGCGATCTTGACCTTCTTCCCTGCGTACCAGGCGCCCGTGAGCTTTTCGGCTTCCTCTTTGCTGGGGATGAGGAGCTTCCAGCCGGGCTGGATCAGGCCAGGATCCTTGATTCTGGCAAAGCTCGGGTCTTCCAGGCTCTTGAGATTGGTGGCCATGACGATGGCGTGGAAGGCCGGACCGCTGCCCAGATATTTCTCAGCCAGAGTCCAGAGGCTGTCACCCAGTTTTACCGTGTAGGTCTCTTCCTGAGCTGGCGGAGCGGCGCTGGCCGCGCTCACCCCCAGCGGCATCAACATGGCAAGCACCAGAACCAGATTGATGAGTTTCCTCTTAGACATTTGTTACCTCCTCCTTGATTTGTTAAGCATAAAGCGGATAACGCACTCCGTTTCCTGCGATAGGCATCCCCCCTTCTTTTGGCAAATCTGTGGGACAAGTTGGCAACTTGTCCTACCACTAGCGCGCGCAGCGGAAACCGACATCGTCGTTGGCCAGGGTCACGGAGCTGGCACTCCGCTCCGTGGTCCGCACCAATTCCTTGTCACTGAACCAACCACCACCTCTGATCACCTTATACTTCTCCCCAAAATAGGGGGACTGATAGTCACTGCCGGGATAGGCTTTGTACCAATCCGCCGTCCACTCAGCCACATTCCCGGCCATGTCCATTACCCCATAGGGACTGGCACCATCTGGGAAACTCCCCACAACGGTGGTCCCCCGGTAACCTGCCTCTTTGGTGTTCGCTTTAGCCTCATCCCATTCATTCCCCCAGGGATAGATGCGCGCATCGGTGCCCCGCGCCGCCTTCTCCCACTCCGCCTCGGCAGGCAACCTCTTCCCGGCCCATTCACAATAGGCCCTGGCATCGTTCCAGCTCACCTTCACCACAGGATGCCTGGGCTTGCCCTCCGCATAGGTCCGCCAGAACATGGTGTCTCCTGCCTTCTCCGCATCGGTGACATAGCCTGTCTCTTCCACGAACCTGGCAAATTCCTCGTTGGTCACCTCAAACACGTCTATCTCGAAAGCTTCCACGGAGACGGCATGAGCCGGCCTCTCGTCCTCAACATCGCTACCCATGGTGAACTCACCAGCAGGGATAGCGACCATTGGCGCTTCCGCCGTTTTGGTAGTTAGCTCAGGAACGCCAGGTGCCTCAGTAAGCTCAGGAACGGGGGCTGGAGTATGGGTCGGCGTTGGTGGAGGCGGTTTGGGGGTGGGGGTAGGCAATATTTCGATCGTGGCAGCCGGGCTGGGTAAAGCAGTCTCTACTGCTGGAGAAGGCCTGGCAGCAGGTCCGCAGGCAGCTCCTAACACAATAAATAACAGCATACCAATACGGGATATTTTCTGCATCAGCGATACTCCTTTTTTAGCAGTGACAGACCAGCTTGGGCCGTCTTGAGGGGTGGAATAATTCCAGATAATTATATCAGACGGTTGAAAGAGTGTCAAGAGTTACGTTTGTTGTAGTTACTCAGACCGACCCTCTCTCCGTCGCCAGGGCAGCAGGGGAAGGACTGGAAGGGTGGGGACCGGAATACGGGAAAAGTCTAGAAGATCTCGATCTGATAATCTATCACTTCCACATCGGGGCGGTTGTGTTCGATCCATTCCACCACTTTGGTGAGCAAACCATGGACATAGTTGCTGCCATTGGAAACGCAGGCTACTCCCAAAGTGGCCGACTGCCAGAGGTCCTGGTTGTCCACCTCAGCGATGGAAACGTTGAACTCGTTGTGTATGCGGGCGATGATGGATTTGATGACCCGGCGCTTGCCTTTCAGCGAGCCGTTGCCGGGGATGTGCAGTTCAATGATGCACGTACCGATGACCATATTGAGTGACCTCATGGCGCGGCGTACCGCCGTGAAGGGGTGTGCCGAACGCAGCAACGACGCCAGGTGGCTTATAGCCAGGTTGTGCAGGGAATTCGCAACCTGCCCACGCCACGAGAGCGCAGGGCTGAACCCCCACGCTGCGAGGCTACCAATGGCCAGCCCGGAGGGCTTTGGAGTGCACAAGCCATGCTTGCGCCACCGAAGTAAGGGGCGAATGGCCATTCGCCTCTTCGGCGCTCCCAATCGCCTCGTCGGTTTGAGGCGAAGCTTCGCTAGGTCCCGTGGACAAAGATGCCGTTCTTGTTCAAAAGTTCCACAATGACATCAATGCCAACGTCAAGCACTGCCTTGAGCGCGGCTTTCTCGAACATGGCCGGCAGATAGGGGATATCAATCTGGTACTGGTCGTAGACAGCCAGGATGCAGTCAATGACGCAGGCTTTTTTCTCTGGCCCGCTGTCCAATCCTTCCATAGCCTCCGCCGCTTTGATGGCATCTTCAACCACAGAGAAGAACATCGGCCAGGAAAACGCTTTGATCAATTGTTCCATCGTTGGAGCAATCTCTTTGAGAAACATCTCTTTGAGCTGATCACATGGTGTTGTCATTGTCCCACCTCTTTCAAAGTGTAACTGTTCAGTCCGATTGAGTAAGGGCGGGGCGCAGCGGCGCTGCGTCCCTACTACGCCCCTACCTCCCCCTGGGCGCTTCGCGTCGGGTGTCGGCGCTCGGGGCGAGGCCCCTCGGGCCGTGGCCCTGCGCCGACACCCCTCTGATACGCCAAATGGCAGGATGGTCGGCGAAGGCCGACCATCGG
>Ga0068707_1004067_pt1 | contig 10156 bp, 7 predicted proteins | sample YNPNPMetaG_FD_66600 | JGI IMG/M metagenome (GOLD analysis project Ga0068707, IMG submission 66600) | Anoxygenic and chlorotrophic microbial mat microbial communities from Yellowstone National Park, USA - YNP NP MetaG | ecosystem: Environmental > Aquatic > Thermal springs > Hot (42-90C) >... | reverse complement strand
ATCGGCCTCTTGACCTTGCACCATGTGCGCCAGGTGCCCCAGGAGAGCTGGCCCACCACCCACGTAGGCCAGGTCGCCACGCCGTTGGCGGAGCTGCGCACCGTCACCCCGGAGACGCCCCTCTGGCAGGCCCTGCAAGAGATGACCTCCGAAGGGGTCAACCAACTGCCGGTCTTGGAGGGCGGCGTCTTGGTGGGCATGTTGAGCCGGGATAATCTCCTCACCTTCATCCGCAACCGTTCCATTTTGTTGGACTGAACACTAGGGGGATCGACACCATGCGCATTCTCTATCTGGATTGCGATACCTTGCGGCCTGACCATCTCAGTTGTTACGGCTATCTGCGCAAGACCTCGCCGAATATTGACTGGCTGGCCTCCCAAGGGCTGCGCTACGAGAATTATTATGCCACCGATGTGCCTTGTCTACCTTCGCGGGCGGCCCTGTTCATGGGGCGTTTCGGCATCCACACGGGCGTCGTCGGCCATGGGGGCACGGCCGCCGATCCTCGCCTGGAGGGCGCGTCGCGCGGGTTCCGCCAATCGCCGGAGGGGGCGAGCTGGATGGATGTGCTGCGCGAGGCGGGGTTCTACACCGCCTCCATCAGCCCCTTTGCCGAGCGGCATTCGGCGTGGTGGTTCTACCGTGGCTTTTGCGAGATGATCAATCCGGGCAAGGGCGGCATGGAGCGCGCCGACGAGGTGATGCCTTACGCCGTGGAGTGGTTGCGGCGCTGGGGCCTGGAAGAAGATTGGTTTTTGCAGGTCAATTTTTGGGATCCCCATACTCCCTATCGCACGCCCATCTCTTATGGCAATCCTTTCGCCCACGAGCCCATCGAGGATTGGATCACCGAGGACAAGATCCGGCGGGATTACGCCAGTTACGGCCCCCACAGCGCCCAAGATGTGGCCGAGATGGGCCCCAACGACACCACCCGCTGGCCGCGCCTGCCCCGCACCATTGCCACCTTGGAGGATTACAAACAATGGATCGACGGCTATGATACGGGCATCAAGTATATGGATGACCATATCGGCCAGATCCTGGACGTTCTGGATCAACAGGATGTGTTGGATGAGACGGTGATCATCGTCTCCGCCGACCACGCCGAGAACCAGGGTGAGTTGAACGTCTATGGCGATCACCAAACGGCTGACCATATCACCTGCCGTGTGCCCCTCATCATTCGCTGGCCGGGGCTCACCTCAGGCCAGGTGGATCGTGGCCTGCACTATAACCTCGATCTCCCGCCCACCCTGTGTGACCTCCTGGGGGCGCGCATCCCGCCCCGTTGGGATGGGCGCAGCTTTGCCCAGACCCTGGAAGGCGGCGATGCGGGGCGGGAATACCTCGTGTTGAGCCAGTGTGCTTGGAGCTGCCAACGGGCGGTGCGCTTTGGGCCTTGGCTCTTGATCCGCACCTATCACGATGGGTTGAAGGATTTTCCGCCCCGCATGCTTTTCAACGTGGAGGAGGATCCCCACGAGCTGCACGACCTGGCGGAGACCCATCCCGAGATCGTCAACCAGGGTCTGGCGCTTTTGGATGAATGGCATGGGGAGATGATGCGCACCTCGGAGAGTTCCATTGATCCCCTCTGGACCGTGATGCGCGAAGGAGGCCCGTACCACACCCGGGGCCTGCTTCAGCGTTATGCGCAGCGCCTGCGCGAGACGGGGCGCATCGCCCAGGCCGAAACCCTGCTGGCGCGGCATACGCAGGGGGAATGGACATCCCGAGAGCGCCCGTAGCGTGAGATTTTTGCCCTTGGTAAAACGAAACCTTATGGAGAGGTGTGCATGATGAACCATTTTGAACGCGTCATGGCCGCCATCGAGCGGCGCCCTGTGGACCGCTTCCCCACGGATATTTGGTGTGTGCCCGAAGTGCGCCAGCGGCTGTTGGATTATTGCGGCACCACCGAGTGGGTGCGGGTGCTGGATGCCTTGGATATTGATGGCATCATCGGCCTGTGGCCCAAGTACATCGGGCCGGCCCTGCCCGATCTGGGGGAGAATTTGCGCCAGGACGAATGGGGCCGGGTGTGGCGCAAGCAAGAGTATAACAATGGCATCTATTGGGAGCAGGTGGGCTACCCCCTGGCGCAGGCTGAGACCATCGCCGATCTGGATGCTTACCGCTGGCCCGATCCGGCCTGGTACGATTATGCCAGCCTGCCCGATATCGCCGCCGAGTATCCTGGGCGCGTGATCGAGGTGGGCTATACGGCGGTCTTTTACTACCACAACATGCTGCGCGGCCTGGAACTCTCCATGATGGACCTGGCCTTGCGGCCCGAGTTCAGTCATCATCTCATCCGTCGCCTGGCCGATTGGTTCTACGAGTATCACGAGCGTTGTTTCGCCGCCATGGGCGCCAAGGTGCAGATCACCCAGGTGACGGACGATTTCGGCAGCCAAACCGGACTCTTGATCAGCAAAGGGATGATCGAGGAATACTATCGTCCCTGGATCGAGCGGGCCATCGCCCAGGCTAAGGGACACGGCATCAAGGTCTTTCACCACGATGACGGAGCCATCTACTCCCTGATCCCTGATCTGATCGAGATGGGGATCGATGTGCTCAACCCCATTCAATGGCGCTGCAAAGGGATGGATCGTCAGGCCATCGGCGAGAATTTTGGCGGCAAGCTCTGTTTCCACGGCGGCGTGGATAACCAGTACACCTTGCCCTTTGGCACGCCGGAGGATGTGCGCCAGGAGGTGGCCTACAATTTGTCCACTTTGGGGCGCACGGGGACGGGCTATATCATCGCCCCATGCCACAATATCCAAAACAACACACCTTTGGAGAACATCTTGGCCCTTTACCAGGCGCCACGCGTCTTGTAAGGTGCCCCGACAGGCGCGGGCGGTTGACAATGGGCCGTCCCTTGCCGCATACTTGGACCGTGGCCGTTCTTTGGCGGAGGCACGAGAAAGGTTTGGGAGGAGCGGAGCGATGATGGAGAAAGGCAAGATCTATGGCGAACTGGCCCTGATCGCCGGCAGCGGCAACCCCGAATTGGCCCAGGAGATCAGCCAGGCGCTGGGAGTGCCGTTGCACCAGGTCAAGATCACCGTCTTTTCCAATGAAAACATCTTTATCCAGCTCCAAGAGACCGTCCGCTCCATGGACGTGTTCATCATCCAGCCCACGTGTTCCCCTGTCAATTATAACCTCATGGAACTCTTGATCATGATCGACACCGTCAAACGCGCCTCGGCGGGGCGCATCACGGCGGTCATCCCCTATTACGCCTATGCCCGCAGCGACAAAAAGGACATGCCCCGCGTGCCCATCACGGCGCGCCTGGTGGCCGATATGATCACCGTGGCTGGCGCGGATCGGGTAATGACGGTGGACCTCCACGCGGGCCAGATCCAGGGGTTTTTCAGCATCCCCGGCGATGAGCTTTCGGCCTTTCCCTTGTTGAGCGAGTATGTCCGTCGCTTGGCGATCCCCAATTTGGTGGTGGTGGCGGCGGATCTGGGGTTCGCCAAAAAGGCGCGCAACTTTGCCGAGGTTTTGGGTGTGCCGGTGGCCTTTGTGGAGAAGCGTCGCGATGGGAGCGATACCGCCTCCCTCTCGGTCATCGGGGATGTGCGGGGGAAGAATTGCCTCATCGTGGATGACGAGGTGGATCGGGGCACCACCGTGGCCCACGCGGCCCACATCCTGCGCGATTACGGCGCCGAGGATATCTATGTCTGTTTTGTGCACCCCACATTCTCCGATGATGCCGTCCTCCGCCTGGCCGAGGCGCACTTTAAAAAGATCATCTGCACGAACACCGAACCCATCCCGCCGGAAAAGCGCTTGCGCAACATGGAGATCATTCACCTGGGCGAATGGCTGGCCAAAGTGATTGACGCGGTACATCGCGGCCGCTCGGTGGGGCGCACCCTCAGCGAATACGAGCCGCATTTCTGAGCCCTAGGGTTCTTGAAACAGGGAGGCATGTGTTGGGGCGCTTGCGCCGTCTGGGCCATCGCCCGCGCGGGGCCACGCCGCTGAAAAGAATCCGTGTTGTTCCGCTGCATCCGTGTCATCCGCGTACACAGGAGGAGAGGGTGGCTTTACTGCATGAGGAGCTGACGGGTCAGATTATCAAGTGTTTTTACAAGGTCTATAACACCCTGGGTTACGGGTTCCTGGAGAAGGTTTATGAGAACGCGCTGCTTATCGAGCTTGGTCGGCTGGGCTTGAGGTCCGTCGCGCAAATGCCGGTGCAGGTGTTTTACGAGGGGCAGCGGGTGGGCTATTATGTGGCTGATCTCTGTGTAGAGGGCGTTGTCATCGTCGAAATCAAGGCTGCCGAGGAGCTGACGTCGGCTCACCAGGCGCAGATGCTCAATTATCTCAAGGCCACCGGTCTGGAGGTGGGCTTGTTGCTGAATTTCGGTCCCAAACCCCAGTTTCTGCGCAGAATATACACTCGATAAAGCGAAATAGGCCGCGGATGAACACGGATTGGACGGATGGTCACAGATTCGAATAATATAAAAAATCCGTGTTGATCCGCTGCATCCGTGTCATCCGCGTCCACGTATTGGGGGTGTGGTGTGAAAAGTTATTTGGAGGCGGCGCGTGAGGTGCCTATTGTGGAGGAGACGGACGTCATCGTCTGCGGCGGCGGCCCGGCGGGGACGGCGGCGGCCATCGCCGCAGCCCGGGCCGGAGCGCGGGTGCGCCTGTTGGAGGGCCACGGCTGCCTGGGCGGCATCTGGACGGCCGGCCTGTTAAGCTGGATCATTGATGTAGAGCACAAGACCGGGCTGATGGAGGAGCTCCTGGCCGAGATCGAGCGCCGCCGAGCCTGGTCCTTGGCCACCCCCGAAACCCGGGGCACCCGCCGCGACCGCATCGCCGATCCGGAGCTCCTCAAGCTGCTCTTGGAGGACCTCTGCCGGGGGGCGGGAGTAAAGGTGCGCCTGCACACCCACGTGGTGGGCGCGGTGGTGGAGGAGGGGCAGATGAGGCTCGCCATCACCGAGAGCAAATCGGGGCGGGAGGCCTGGGCGGGCAAGGTCTTTGTGGATGCCACCGGCGATGGCGACTTGGCCGCCTACGCCGGCTGTGGCTACGACCTGGGCCATCCCCAAACGGGGCAGATGCAACCCATGAGCTTGATCATGCTGCTGACGGGGCTGGATCCCTTGGCCGTGCAGGATTGCATCAACAAAGGCCCGGCGGGCCACGCCGCCTCCAAAAAGGCCATGCTCGCCGAGCTCGAGGCCGCCGGTTTCACCCCCTCCTATGCTGCCCCTACCCTCTTTGACCTGGGCGGCGGCCTCATGATGATGATGGCCAACCACGAGTACGGCGTCTCGGGCCTCAGCGCCGATGACCTGACGGTCGCCACCCTGCGCGCCCGGGCCGAACTCCACCGCTTGGTGGCCGCGTTGCGCGGGCTAGGCGGGCGTTGGGCCAATGTGCGCTTGGTGGCCACCGGCGAACAGATCGGCGTGCGGGAGGGGCGACGCATCCATGGCCGTTACACCGTCACCGCGGAGGATATGCTGCGCGGCGCCTGCCATGTGGATGCCATCTGCCGGGTGAATTTCCCCGTGGATGTCCATTCCCTCGACCCGACCAAGGGCAAGGCCTATGGCACCGACGGCGTGGGGCCCACCAAGTCGTACGATATTCCCTTGCGCGCCCTCATCGCCAAGGATGTGGAGGGCCTGCTGCTGGCCGGGCGCTGCATCAGCGGTGATTTTTGGGCCCACGCCAGCTACCGCGTCAGCGGGAACGCCGTGGCGATGGGCCAGGCGGCGGGAGTGTTGGCTGCCCTGGCCGTGGCCACCGGGCGACCGCCCAGCCAGGTGACTTGGGCGGAGATGCGTGGTGTCCTGGGCCGGCTGAACACGCTGTGCGAGGAGCGGCGACGGGCGGCGGGCTTGGAGCCATAGATCCCCGTGTCGGCTCGGCTCAGTCGCTGAACTCGTTCCACGCCTCGTGCCCCGGCCGCAGCGTGCCGTCGGGGTTGACGAAATGCAGCACCTCCGGATTGCTCACTGGCCCGTAGGCGGGGTAGTGCAGATCGGCCACCAAGCTGTGTTGCAGGGCATGCACGATAAAGCCCAGGTTGCGCCGGCGCAGCGCGCCCAGGGTGTAGCGCAGCACCTCCACGCGCTTGGCGTCATCCACCGCGCCCCACACTGTCTCGCTGGCCAAGAGTTCCTTGCCCTTGGCCGCGGCAAAGGCCACGCAATCATCCAGGAACGACTCCCACTTGGCCTTGTCGGCGTTGGGGGCATTCCACACATAGTAAGGGTGGAAAGAGAGAATATCGCTGATCGGCTCGGTCAGCGCCAGCACCGTCTTGCCGGGGTAATTGCCGATGGTGAGGGGTTGTCGGGCGCCCAGATGCTTGCAGCTGCGATAGACCCAGGTCAACCAGCGCAGCTCGCCCTGGCGCAGAGGGCTGGCAGGATCCTCCACATAAGGCCCCATCAGCGGCTCGTTGCACAAATCCCAGGCGAAAATGCGCGCATCGTTGGCCAAAGTGCCGACGACCCCTTGCAGATAGGCAGCGTGAGTCCTCTCGATCAGCGCCGGCTCTCGTGGGCTTTGCTCCCCCAGCGGATAGGCGAAAAGGTCCTCCTGCTGGGCATAGTTGCTCAGGCCGGGCACGATATGTTCTAGGGAGACCCCGCCGAAATCGCAAGCCGGGTCGCGCCAGCGGTTAAAGAGCACCGGCATGACCAAGATATCATGCCGGGCAAAGACGGCCAGCCCGGCCTCCAGGTTGCCCAGGAACCGCTCTGGGTCGCGCTGGAAGGCGTCTTGGGAGAGCCACCAGCGGACCACATTCCATTTGGGAAAGTAGCGCTTGCCGCGGGCGACCTCCACAGCCATCAAGCCCTGATTGTGGTAGAGCCACAAATCCAGGCCGCTGGTGCCCCAGGAACCGCTATAGTTGAATCCGCGCACCTCCGAACAACGCATGGCGCACCTCCTTCGAAAAGAGACATCAGCTCTCAGGGATCAGCTGTCAGCAGGTTCTGATCCGTGCCGATCCGTTGCATCCGTGTCATCCGTGTCCACGTTGATCAGGCCAAAGCCGGGACGATGTACCCATACAGGCAGACCGCCGCCAGGGCGGCCAGCGCGGCGTAAAAGAAGGCCAGGGCCGCGCCGGGTTGGCGGCGCTCCAGCCATTGCCCCACTGCCAGGGCCATCCCCAGCCCCACCAGGAGCGCCAGGGTGAGGCCTTTCAGATCGCCGGTGATCAGCCCGGCCACGACCAGGGCCACCGCGCCCAGCACCACCAGGAGCAGCGTCAGCCGCCACGAGCGACGCAGCAGCTCCCGCAGGCCCAGGGTGAAGGCCAGCCCCCAGGGAACCAGGGCGGGGAACAGGTAGCGGCCTTGATGTTGTAGGTATTTGGTGTTCCACCATAGGTAGCCCAAGGTGGTCAAGAGGGCCCAAAGCAGTAGCAGCACCAGCCCGCGTTGCGTTCGCGGCGGCAGCGGTTCACGGCGCAGATGCTCCAGAGAAAGGGCGAACCCCACCACCGCCAGCCCGCTCACCAAGGCAAGCGCCAGATAGATCCGCTCATCCAGGAGCACGCCCATCCAGCCAAATTGCCCCCAGAAGCTGCGAAAGGTGGTCAGGGCCCCGTTGCGCAAGAGAGCTCCCCAGCCGTTCTGGGCGATGTACTGGGCCGTGGTCAACTGTCCTTGCACCACCTGGTCATGGCGCGCCAGGCCCAGAGGATCATGCAGGCCATAGCGCAGGACGTTCTGCACCAGCCAAGGGCTCACCAAGGCGAGGCAGGTGCCCAAGACCAGCCCGGCGCGCTCCACGGCCTGGCGCCAAGGGAGGGCGCGGGGTTGGCCGCGGCGTGGCCAGGCATCCCAGATGAGGGCGGCCAAGACCAAGGCTACGGCGGTGTAACTTTGGAGTTTGGTGAGCAGCGCCAGGCCCAAGAGGGCGCCCAGGGCCAGAGCGCGGCGTTTGCTCCAGCTTGCGGCCTCCATGCCCACCACCTTCAGGGCGGTAAAGTTCAACCACAGTTCGGCCAAGACGTCGTTGTTCACCGCCGCCGTCATGGCCAGGTGCATGGGCAGGAAGGCGGCAAAGGCTGTGGTCCCCAAAGCGAGGGAGGGCTCGCCGGGAAAGAGGCGGCGCACCAAACGGTACCCAAAGAGCAAGGCTCCGGCGCCCAGAAGCAAAGAAAAGAGACGCAGGGTGAGCAACGTGGGCAGACCGAGCAAATGGGCCAGGCGGTAGACGACGGCCGCGGCCAGATAGTAGAGCGGCGGCTGATGGAACTCGTAGCGGATGGGCTCGATGGACATCTCGGCCGGAAAGCGCCGCGCCTTGATTGCCTCCAGGTAGGCTTGGTCGTAATCGCCGGGGCGCAGCTCCGGCAGGCGCGCGTTCTCGGCGACAAAGCGAACATAGTTATAGTGGGCCGGCTCGTCGGGGGCCTGCCAGGCGGGGGTATGGGTGGCATAGAGCACACCCAGCGCCAGGTACAAAAGGAGCAACAGGCGGATGGCGATAGCCGGGGATGGACCATCGCCTCTGCCCATATCCTCACCACCAAGACGCCAAGGCTCTGGGGTCATGACGGGTTTCCTTTGACCCTAGCCTCCCGCAGGCCAAAGGAGACCTGCGGGAGGTTCAGGCGCATTCATTGTCCCAGGCGCGCCAACTCTTGGGCGACGATCTCGGGTTCGAGCTTGCGGAAAAGCGGCTGGGGCCGGCGCAAGCCTTGGCCCGGTGGGAGCTGGCTGGGCCGCCACAGATCACCCTGGGGCTGCCAATCATAGGTGAGGGCGATGTGTTTGTGGCTGTTCTCTTGCACCTCGATCACCCTTTGCCGGCCAAAGAGATCCGTGTCATAGCCCAAGGCTTGGTGCAACGCCTGGGAGGAGAAGGGCAGGAAGGGCGCAAAAAGCAGCTTGAGGGAATCGATCACCCGCAGGGCCACATAGGTGGCCGTGGCTGCGCGCTGGGGATCGCTCTTGATCACCAGCCAGGGCGCGGCGCCATCCAGATAGCGGTTCACCTCGCGGGCCAGGCCCATCACTTTGCCTACCGCGGAGCGGAAATGGCAGGCGTTGATCTCTTCGCCGATGGGCGCAAAGGCCTCCTCCACCAGGGCCAGCACAGCGCGGTCGGCCTCGGTGAGCTCTCCGGACGTGGGCACCTGCTGGGCATAATTCTTGAAGGCGAAGGTGAGCATGCGGTGGGCTAGGTTGCCCCAGGTGCCCACCAATTCGTTGTTGTTGCTATCCAAGAAATCCTGCCAGGAGAAGTCGGCGTCGGCCGTCTCGGGGGCGCGGGAGGTCAGATAGTAGCGTAGGGGATCCGGGTCGTAACGCGAGAGATAGTCCGGCGCCCACACGGCCCATTTGCGGCTGGAGGAGATCTTGCGCCCTTCCAAGGTCAGGTATTCATTGGCGGGCACATCGTAGGGCAGTTGGCAGCCGCCGTAGCCCATGAGCATGGCCGGCCAGATGAGGGTGTGGAAAAAGATATTGTCCTTGCCGATAAAGTAATAGCTGCGGCTGGGTTTATCCGCATCCCACCATGCATGCCAGGCCTCCGGCGTGCCTCGGTTGTGGGCCCACTCGATGGCCGCGGAATAGTAACCGATGACGGCGTCGAACCAGACATAGATGCGCTTATCGGAATACCCTTCCACGGGCACGGGGATGCCCCAGTCAATATCTCGGGTGATGGCCCGGCCGCGCAGCCCTTCGTTGAGCAGGTTCAGGGTGAAATTGCGCACATTCGGCCGCCAATGATGTTTGGTGGCCACCCACTGTTTCAAAGGCTCGTTGAATTGGGCCAGATCGAGGAAAAAGTGCTCCGTATCGCGCACCACCGGCGTGTGGTTGCAGAATTTGCACCGCGGGCGAATCAGTTCCAGGGCATCCAAAGGCTTGCCGCATTTATCGCATTGGTCGCCGCGGGCGTCCTCAAACCCACAGAAGGGGCACACCCCCTCCACGTAGCGATCGGGCAGAAACTTGCGGCAGTGTTCGCAATAGAGGGCCCGGGTCGTCTCCTTGTAAACGTAACCACGCTGCAACAAACGCAAAAAGAACTCGGTGGTCACCGTCCAGTGGTTTTCGGTGTTGGTGTGGGTGAAAAGATCGAAGGAAATGCCCAGGCCCTGGTATGTCTGGAT
>Ga0068707_1004066_pt1 | contig 10157 bp, 4 predicted proteins | sample YNPNPMetaG_FD_66600 | JGI IMG/M metagenome (GOLD analysis project Ga0068707, IMG submission 66600) | Anoxygenic and chlorotrophic microbial mat microbial communities from Yellowstone National Park, USA - YNP NP MetaG | ecosystem: Environmental > Aquatic > Thermal springs > Hot (42-90C) >... | reverse complement strand
ATCGTGTGATACCTTCGTCTCACGGCGGTTCTCCTTTTCAAGGTTTGATCACCCCGATTCTATTGAGAATCAAGGGCGAACCGCCGCCTCAACTTTCAACTACGCGTGGGACACCGTCGGCCCGCCCGGATACGGTTGGTATTCCGCCCATCCCCGAGCCCGGAACGATGGCGATGATGGGGTTTGGCCTGCTCGGACTCGGGTTGTGGCGCCGGGCGCGCTGAGCAGGTCGCTGCATTCTTTCTCGAAGCAGAAAGGCGGGCTAATGGCCTCGCTTTTTCTGTCTTCTCAGGGGCGTGCGTCCGCATCCTGCGGTCCTGCGGATTGAAACCCCGGCGCGACAACAGCCCCGAAGGGGAACCCGGTCGCGCGGCGCCCTCTGTGATATTCCTGGAGAATGCACTCTGGCCTTCCCGATGGGGACGCAGATGCCAAGGGCATGGGATCCAGGTTTGTCTCGAGTGCAGGCTCACGGGCGTGGACGCTGCTGGCGTGTGCCGTGCTGCTACTGCTGAGCGGATTCCACCTGCTGGTCGTGGAACGTTTGGAGCGGCCCGGGGCCGACACCTCTGCTTACATCCAGCTGGCGGAGAATTTGTGCCGCCATGGAAAATACGAGTTCAATTTCGCTCCTCATGTAAAGTACCCGCCGGGGTTTCCTCTTCTGCTGGCGGCGTGGATGTCGATCTCCGGACAGTTCCGGTATGAGGAGCTCCTCCGCCTGCTCCCTGTTTTCGGAGCCGCGGCGCTTTTGGTGTGGTTTTCCGCCCTTCGTTCGGCATTCGGGCCGGTTTCTGCCGCGATTGTAGTATTGCTGACAGGGGTTTCCCTGCCTTACTTCGACCTCGCCACCCGGCTGCTGATGGCGGACATTCCGTTCTTCTTCTTTTCCGGCCTCTGCTTTCTGCTGCATTCCTGGCTGGGCACTGCCCGCCGCTTGCCAGTCTGGATGCAGTGGCTGGGCATTGCGAGCCTGGTGTTGGGCAGCGCTTACGCGGTGATCGTTCGGAATGCCGGTGTGGCGATTGCCGTGGCCTTTCTTTCCTGGGCGGCATGGCCCCCGGTCCGGAAACAGGTTCAATGGCGCAAGGCGCGGAATCTGGCGATTGCGGCCGGCATGTCCTGCCTGCTGGGCTTGCTCGCATGGGTGGGCTGGAGCCGAAGCCAGGGGAACTCCCTGCAGACCGGAGGGCACATGAGCAGCTACGTGTCCGAATTCCGTTACAAGAGCCCTCAGGAACCGGACCTTGGCCTGGCGTCCCCGGCAGATTATGTTGCGAGGGCAGCAAGGAACACGGTAGTTCGATCGGCTCAGCTTGCTTCCGTCGCCATTCCCTACAGATGGGTGTCCCCGACATGGTATTCGCCCGTTGTCTTCTTCACGCCCTTCCTGCTGATTGGGGGGATCTGGAGTTGCCGCCACAACGCCTGGAAGGTGCTGTTCGGCCTGTATCTGCTGGCGTACCTCGCGGTCTATGCACTCTGGCCGTATGATGAAGATGCGAGATTCGTGGTTCCCGTAGCCCCTGTGGCTTTTCTGTTCTTCCTCGAAGGGGCCCGGGCTGCCTGGCGAGCCTTCCTGTCGCACAGCAAGAGCGCGGCCGCGCTCGTGATCGCTGCCGCCATCCTCGCACTTGCCACCGCGCTTCGGCGTCCTCCGTCAGGGAAGCAGGAACTCCTGTCGCTGTTGTTTTGGGCTGTCGCGGCCCTGGCGTCCGTCGTTTTTCTTCTTTGGCCTCGGGCATTGGCGTGCGTGGAGCGCCTGGATGCACTTCGGGCGAGGCGGGCGCGTCCGGCAGCAGCGATTCTGGCAACCGTGCTGATCGCGTGGGGATTGGCGGGCCAATTGTCAGCAGCGGCCGAAAACCTGCACCCTGACCCCTCGCGGTTTTACGACGAGAGCGCCCGCCAGGCTGCGCTGTGGCTGCGTCAGGCTCCGCCCGGAAACGTCATGGCAGGCCACTTCATGGTCATCCACCGTCTTACGGGCAGATTGGTCGCGTCTTTCCCTCCCACCGCCAATGCAGAAGCGATCCTCGATGCGATGCGGCGTTACCAGGTACGATTTCTCGTGGTGGGCCGTTCCAGGCCGGGGCGAACGCCGTACTTCCGGCCCGGCGAAGAAGAACGCCTGCGGCGGATTCAGGAGGCGGCGCCGAGTCTTCTGCGCCTGGTCAAAGAGAGCCCCGACTACTTTGTCTTCGAAACCGACGCTTCCTTTTGGCGCCCGCAGGCGCATGAGGCGCAGCCGTGAGCGTCTCGCCCTCGACGCTCACGGCTGCCTGACACCAGATTCCGCAGCCGGCGGTCAGAAAGTAATCCGGCCCGACAACTGGAGGCTGCGGTTGTCGCCCACGGTGGAAGTGATGCGGCCGACCGTCGGCGAGCCGATCGACGCGTTCGGGAAGCCGAAATAGGGTGTGTTGAAGAGGTTGAACGCCTCGAAGCGGAAGTTGAACTTCAGCCTTTCGGTGATCGGGAAAGTCTTCACCACGCTCATGTCGATGTTGACCACTCCCGGCGAATACAGCACGCCGCGCGCCACGTTTCCGTAGTTGTTGGGCGGCGGCGCCACGAATGCCGTCGTGTCGAACCAATACCACGGGTCGGGGTCGTCGAGTCGCCCGTCCTTGATCCGGTTCGGCCAGCTCGGCGCGCCGTTGTTCACGCCGTTCTGGAGACCGACGTTGAACGGCCGGCCGGTCGTCGCGGTGATGATGCCGCCGAGTTGCCACCCGCCGAGAATCATGTCCGTGACGCGGTTTTCGATGTTCACCAGCCTGCCCTTGCCGAACGGGAGATCGTAAAGGCCGTTGATTACAGCACGGTGCTTGACGTCGAAGCCGGAGGGGCCGCGGTAGCACTTGATGCAGGTCACCGTCAGCGGGCCGCCAGTCTGCCCGCCGCCGCTCGCCACCGAACCGCCGTAGTCGAGGCTCTTGCCCCATGTGTAGGTCGCCAGGAGCTGGAAGCCATTGGCGAAGCGCCGCTCCGCCTTCGTCACCAGCCCGTGGTAGGTGCTCATGTTCATCGGCTCGAAGATGAGCACGCTGGGGATGTTTCGCAGGGCCTGAATCGGACGCCGGTCTTCCACCGTGCCCGAGCCAAGCCGCACCTCATTGTGGTTGAACCCGTACAGCAGGTTGATGCCGCGGCTCCCGGCGTAGCCGATTTCCGCCATCCACTCGCGCGTGAGCTGCCGCTGGATGTTGAAAGTCCACGTTTGCGCGTATTGCGTCTGGTTGTTGAACGAATAGCCGCGCACCACCGGACGCCTCGTGTTGATCTCCGCCGTCGTTTGCGGCTTGAGCGGGACCAGCGGCCCGAACGGCTGCTCGATCCGCGGGACGTTCGTGTAATCCAGCAGGAAATCGCTGAGGCTGAAGCTCTCGCTGAACAGATGGGGCGGGCCCTGCGTCAGCATGCTGGAAGCCGAGTACGGCTCCGGAAAGTAGCTCAGGCCGTAACCGGCGCGGATCACCGTCTTCTGGTCGCCGAACAGGTCGTACGCCAGGCCGACCCGGGGGCCGAAATTGTTCAGGTCGGTATTGCGCAGCGTGCGGCTGTAGCCGCCTTCGTTCGCATAGGCAAACATCAGTTTCGGCAGGTCGAAGCTGGTCAGGCGGTCGTATTTTTCGGTTTCGGGATGGAATATCTCGTACCGCACGCCCAGGTTCAGCGTCAGCCGCGAATTCACTTTCCAGTCATCCTGGAAAAACCAGGCGTTCTCCCAGGCCCGCAGCCCCGGCACGCCGAGGAGGAACCCGCGCTGTCCGCTCTGGATCAGGCCCAGCAGCAGGGTGGCGAAGCCGGTGCCGCCGGAGCGCGTGACGGGATCCATGGTGAAGCCGCGCCCGAAGGTGAACTGGCCGCGGGTGGCCGCGTTGGTGAAGGGACTCACGTCCCTGCGCACCACGTGGTAGCCGAACTTGAGCGTGTGGCGGCTCACCGTCCAGTACACGTTGTAGTCCGTCTGATAGTTCACCTGCTTCGGCCGCGCCGGCAAAAAACTCGGGCCGCCGCTCAGGCCCGTGAAATCCGTGATGTTGATGGTCGGAATTCCGGTGGAATTGTCCGTCAAATTGATGTTTTTGATTCCCAGCGATTCCGCCGCGGGAATGCCGAAATCGGAATGAACCGTGGAAGGGTTGGTGCGCGCCCATCCGGCCCGGAACTCGCCCACGATGGCCGGCGTCCAGACGCGGCTCCAGTTGAACGCGCCGCCGTGCGTGCGCAGCCGCGTGTACTGAATGCCCGCCACGAACGGCCCCAGCTTGAACCGCTGTGCCGCCTCGGGCGGCGTGGGCAGGCAGCAGTTGGCTTGCCCCTGCGGCGCGTCCAGGTCGTACCATTGCTGCGCCAGGCGGAAAAACATCGTGTCCTTCTGCGACGCCTGGTAGTCGAACCGCAGCGTGTACTGGTTGTCCTTGATCTTGCGCTCTGGCGCCGACTGGTAGTTGTTGAAGTTGCCCGCCAGGTTCGGCCGCGGGTAGACGCTGGCCACGTTGCGGGAAACCTGGCCGATCAGCGAGCCGGGGATTGTGTTGTTCGGAAACGGGTCGCGAATAAATCCCGAAGGATTCGCCGGGTTGACCCGGGTCGTGAACGGGTTGTAGATCCGGATCAGCGCCCCGGCCGTGGTGCGGAAATCGCTGAAGTCTCCGTTCCGCACCGCGTCCGTCGGCACGGTGTTGAGATAGCTCAGCCCGCGCACCTCGCGCTGCCCCGCGTAGTCCGCCCAGAAGAACAGCTTGTTGCGGATGATCGGCCCGTTGGCGGCCGCGCCCATCTGGTGCCGACGGAACGGGAGCTTGCGCGGCAGCGCCTGCGGCGACTGGAAGTAGTTCCGCGCGTCAAAGACGATGTTGCGGTGGAACCAGAAAGCGGTGGCGTGCCAGTCGTTCGAGCCGGAACGCGTGGAGACGCTCACCACGCCGGCGCCCCGCCCGAATTCGGCCGAATATGCTCCGGTCAGTACCTTGAATTCCCGCACGGATTCGAGCGACGGCTGCACGATCACCGTGTTGAATGTGTATTCGTTGTTGTCGATGCCGTCCACCAGCCACCCGTTGGCGTTCGCCCGCTGGCCCAGCGGGTTGTAATTCGACGCCGCCCGGGGGTTGAAGGTCGACTGGCCGGAAAGGTTCTCGCCCGCCTGGCCGGGCGTCACCCCCGGCGCCAGGTACACGAGCTGCGCAAAGTTGCGCCCGTTCAGCGGCAGCTCCTGCACTGCCCGCTGCTCGATCACCTGCCCTGTTTCCGCGCTGGCGCTTTGCACGAGCGGCGCGGCCGCGGTCACCTCCACCGTTTCGGTCACGTTGCCGACGCTGAGAGTGAGGTCGACGCGGATCTGCGCATTCACCGTCACGACGATGTCCCGCTGCTCGGCCTTCTTGAAGCCGGGCTGTTCCAGCGTCACGCGGTATGTGCCGGGAATCAGGAAGGGGACGATGTAGGAACCCGTTTGATCCGTGGTCCTGGTAAATACCGTGCCCTGCCCTTCGTTAATTACCGTCACATTGGCCCCGACGATGACAGCCCCCTGCGGGTCCGTCACCGTTCCGAAAATCGTTCCGGTCGTCACCTGCGCGGGAGCGCTCATCGATATTGACAGTGCTGCTATCGCCGCCCACTGGAGTGTGCGGCACAACAATTTCTGATGCATTGCCTGTCCCCTCCGAACAATCAGGTTTGATGCCCGGAAAGCCGATACTGGCCGGGCTGGCTCAGTATCATATGCAAAGAACGGCATAAAAGGAAGCCCGGCGGTGGCGTTTCTTCTGATTTGGGCGGCAATTCTCGGCGGCAGCGTTTTCGACCCGGACGGGCGCCCCGTGCAAGGCGCGACCGTGCGCGTCCGGTCAGCGCAGGCTGACATCGCGGTGACGCAAACGGCCGCCGATGGCTCGTTCCGCCTGGCCGGATTGCCTGCCGGTGAATTTCTCGTGCAGGTCGAAAAGACTGGTTTCTCCGCGTGGACGCAGCTCTTGCAGCTCGGCGCGGGCAAAGAGACCCGGCTGGACGTCCGCTTGCGCCTCGGCCCGCTCCGGGAAGAAATTACTGTGAGTTCGGAAGCGGGCCAGGTCCTTGAGCCGCACCGCACCCCGCAGCGCGCCACCGTGCTGTCGGCTGCGGATCTCGAGGTCCAGGCCACGCGCACCCTCTCGGAATCGGCCGCCGGCGGGCCGGGCGTCGCCGAGCAACGCACCGCGTCCGCCATGGGCGGCGTCTTCGTCCGCGGCTTGAGCGGCAAGAACGTCAGCCTGTACCGCGACGGCATCCGCTACACGACAGCCGCACAGCGCGGCGGCGTCAGCACCTTTTTCAACCTGCTCGAAGCCGAGACGATCCAGTCGGTGGAACTGCTGCGGGGACCGAACAGCGCGCAGTACGGGTCGGATTCCCTCGGCGGCGCCGTGCACATTGTCAGCCGCCAGGCCGCCTTGTCGCCCGCGCCCGTACTGGCCGGCGCCGCAGGCGTGTATTTCGATTCCGCCACCGCCGGCTTCGGGTCCCAGTTCTCTCCGTCATTTTCCTCGCCGCGCTTCGCCGTGGCCGCGTACACGGCGGCGCGGCGCGTGAACACGGCGCGCTCCGGCGGCGGCATCGACTCGCACAGCGCGGTCACCCGTTTTCTCGGGCTGCCTTCCTCCATTTTCGGGGGGCGGCTCCCGGACACCGCCTTCACGCAATACGGCGGCAGCCTCCACGCGCAGTTCCTGCTCACGGAAAACACGCGCCTGGCGGCGCACTACGAGCGCGGCCAGCAGGACGGCGCGAAACGCTATGATCAACTGCTCGGCGGGGACGGCAACCTGATTGCGGATTTGCGCAACCTGATGGCGGATTTTGCCTGGCTGCGCCTGCACCTCTTGCGGCCGCGCTGGTTCGAGCGCGCCTCGCTGTCGGCCAGCTTCAACACGCAACGCGAGGAGCGCGTCAACCAGGGCGGCAACGGCAACCCCCGCGCGTCCATCACCCATCAATACGAGCGGATGAGCGTGTGGGGCCTCCAGCTCAGCGCCGAGCGGCGCCTCGCCGGGCACGCGTTGCATCTCGGCGCGGAAGGCTACCGCGAAAGGAGCCGCGCGCCGGCGTTCACCTGGAATCCCGTGACCGGCGCGATTGCGCTGACCAGACCGCGCATCCCCTCCGGCGCGCGCTATCTGAATTACGGGGTATTCGTCCAGGACGCGTGGTCGCCGGAGCGCCTCCCGCGGCTGCGGCTGGCCGGCGCGGCGCGCTTCGGCGGCGCTTCGTACGTCTCCCGCGCAGCCGCCTCGCCGCTGGTCGCCGGCGCCCGTCTCTGGCCGGATGACTCGCTCGCCGCCAACGCGCTGTCCGGGCGCGCGGGCGCAACGTTCCGGGTTCTGGATCCGCTCTGGCTCCACATCAACTACGCGCGCGGGTTCCGCGCGCCGTCCATCACGGACCTCGGCACGCTCGGCTTGCAGGGCAACGGCGCCTACGAAGCCTCCTACGCCTCCATTGCGGCGCTGGGCGGCTTCATCGGTTCGGACGCCTCCGCCCGCGCCGTATCCACCGGACGGCCTGTGGAGCCGCTGCGCCCGGAGTCGAACGACAGCATTGACTATGGACTCGCGCTCCGCACGGACCGGCTGCGGCTGGGCCTGGACGCGTTCTGGTCGAGGCTCGGAAATGTAATCGTCTCGCAGACGCTGATCCTGCCGCCGGGGGCCGTGGGCCTGCCGCTTGGCGACCAAATCATTTCCGCGCAGCTTCCCACAGGCGCCGTGTACGTGCCCGTCTCCTCGGGTCCGGTGCTGGTCCGCGCCAACCATGGCGGCGCGCGGATGCGCGGCCTGGAACAATCGCTGGAAATCCGCATGAGCGAGGCGTGGCGCCTGCGCCAGACGTGGACGTGGGTGCGCGCCGCGGATCCCGAAACCGGCGCGCCGCCGGACATCGAGCCGGGCATCCCCGCGCCGCAAGGCCGCATTTCACTCCGCTACACGCCATACCGGCTGCGGCTGTATGTGGAAGCGTACGCCGACGCCGCCCGCCGCCAGACGCGCCTCTCCTCGCTGGCGCTCGCCGACCGCCGCATCGGCGCGGCGCGGTCACGGTCCGGCATTGCCAACTTCTTCAACAACGGAGCGCGCGTGCGCGGCCTCACCGATGGACGCGTTCTGATTCCCACGGGCGAGACGCTGGAACAGGTCCAGCAGCGCGTACTCGGCGGAGCGGCTTCGGCGCCCATGTTCACAGCGATCCCCGGTTACGCCGTCTTCGGCTTCCGCCTCGGCGCGCCGCTGGATGCCCGCACGGATCTGCTCGTGGACGTCAGCAATCTTGCGGACAAAAACTATCGCGGCATCGGCTGGGGCATCGATGCCCTGGGCCGCGGCGTGACCCTCAAGCTGCGCCGCCGCTTCTGAGCTGCGGAAGCCAGAGACTGATGGCAGCCATTCGCCGCCGCCCGCACCGCCGCTCGCCACGGGAGTGGTTGAGGCGATCCGAAGCTGAAGCGGCCCATCGGCTGGTTCCCGGCGTGGTTGCCGGCGCCGGTTCGACTCCGGCGTGCGCCGCGAGCGCCTTCCATCGCGCGCGCCGGAAACAAATCGGGCAGCCGCGCCGCGGCTGCCCGTCAGCCAGTGGACCGGGCGGGATCTTCGTCCCGCCCTGTTGAACGGAAAAGATCACTTGTCGGTTAGCGCCGCCACGCCTGGCAGCGTCAGCCCCGCAAGATACTCGAGCGAGGCGCCCCCGCCCGTCGAGATGTGGCTGATCTTGTCGGCGACGCCCGCCGCCTTCACCGCTTTCTCGCTGTCGCCGCCGCCGACGACGGAAAGCGCCCCGCTTTCGGCCACCGCCCTGGCCACGGCCACCGTGCCGGCGTCGAACGGCTTCTTTTCGAAAACGCCCATCGGGCCGTTCCAGATGATGGTCTTCGCCGTCTTGAGGACCGCCGCGTAAGCCTCGCGCGTCGCCGGACCGATATCCACGCCCATCTTGCCCTCGGGGATTTCCCTGACAACCTCGGAAGGCGCGTTCTCTTCGAGCACCTCCACAACCACGTGATCCACGGGCAGCATGATCCGGTCGCCGGCCTTCTCGAGCAGCCCCTTCGCCAGCTCGAGCTTGTCGTCCTCGACGAGGCTCTTGCCCACGGGCTTGCCCTGCGACTTCAGGAACGTGTACGCCATCGCGCCGCCGATCAGCAGGCGGTCGGCGAATTTGAGCAGGTTCTCGATCACCTCGATCTTGTCAGAGACCTTCGCGCCGCCGAGAATGCCCACGCAGGGCCGTTCCGGGTTCTGCGTGCATTTTTCCAGATATTCGAGCTCTTTTTCCATCAGCAAGCCGGCCGCTGCGGGCTTCAGATGCTCGATAATGCCCACGGTGGAAGCATGCGCCCGGTGCGCCGTCCCGAAGGCGTCATTCACATAGACATCCCCAAGCCGGGCCAGTTTTTTCGCAAATTCCGGATCGTTTTTTTCTTCCTCGGGATGGAAACGGAGATTTTCGAGCAGCAGAACCTCGCCGGGCTTCGGCAGCATCTTCTCCACTTCCTCGCCGATGCAGTCCGGGGCCATGGCCACGGGCATGCCGAGCAGCTCGCTCAGCCGCTGCGCCACCGGCTTCAGGCTCATCTCGGGGTTCGGCTTGCCCTTGGGCCGGCCGAGGTGCGAAGCCAGCACCACGGCGGCGCCGTGCTCCAGCGCGTAGCGGATGGTGGGCAGCGCGGCGCGGATGCGCTTGTCAGACGTGATTTCCTGCCCGCCGGGGGCGAGGGGAACGTTGAAATCCACGCGCATGAACACGCGTTTTCCCTTGAGATCAAGATCGCGGATGGACAGTTTCGGCATGGGATGAAGACCTCATCCCGATGGTAGCATCCGGAATCGGCGCGCCTCCAGCCCGCTTCAGGCCTGCTTTTCCGCCGGCGCGCCCTTCAGTTCCACGGTCAGCCCGGCGGCCCGGTAGGCCTCGAGCAACGCGCCCGCCGCCGGCCCGTAGAGCGGGGCGTGAACGGTGGTGTTGCCTCCGCGCTCGACACGCTGCCTGAACTCCTCATACAGCCGTGCGCAGCGGAACACGCCGCCGATGGGCGCGGCGCGGACCTGGTCCTGCGGCGTGAACACCTGCATCCGGGCCGCCATGGTCAGCCCGGCCAGATGTTGCGCGGCTTCCAT
>Ga0068707_1004065_pt1 | contig 10158 bp, 5 predicted proteins | sample YNPNPMetaG_FD_66600 | JGI IMG/M metagenome (GOLD analysis project Ga0068707, IMG submission 66600) | Anoxygenic and chlorotrophic microbial mat microbial communities from Yellowstone National Park, USA - YNP NP MetaG | ecosystem: Environmental > Aquatic > Thermal springs > Hot (42-90C) >... | reverse complement strand
TGCCGCCCTGGTCGGGGGTAAAGGTGACGACCGCTTCGGCGTTCTCGTCGGTGGTCACAGTGTCCTCAAAGACCAGGGTGTCTTTGGTTTCCCATTTCCACTGGCCACCGCCGAATTTATCCTCAATGAAGGTGTTAATCCATTCGCGGCGGTAGACGGCCACTTTCAGCTTCTGGTTGGGCACGCGCCCGGCTTTCCAGTCCACGGTGATGACGTCCACCGACATTTCTTTCCCGGCCTCACCAACGTACTGTTGAGGAGCCAGGCCGATGTAGAACTCGCCCTGGTGGACGATGATTTCCCCACGGCCGGAAATGACCTGGCCGTCGCGGCCGCTGACGGTGGCTTCCACGATGAGCTTGCGGCTGCCCACCGGCCCTTGGTGCCCTTCCTCCACGCTCTTCTGGACGATGTCCCAGGGCAATTCGATGACCAGTTGGCCCTTCTCGTCGGTGCTACCTGAACCGCTGAGCACCACCGGCCCCGGACCGGGCGGCGTCCACCACCAGCAGTCCCAGCAGATCCAGGGGTCGTCCACATCGCTGAAGCGATAGCGGCCAAACTGGGGCGGGCTGAAGCGATAGGTCTCGGCCAGCACGTTCCACTCGACGGGCGCGTGGGCCACCGGGCCGCCAAAGAAGTAGCTGACGTTCACGGTGGCACTGGTGCGCTGTCCGGCGGCGATTTCAGGCTGGTCGGGGGTCACCACCACCTCGAATTCCGGCGGGCGGTAGGCGGCCACCTGGAAGGTGGTCCCCGTTCCGGTGTCGGCAAATTCGACGTTGAGGTTGTAGGGGCCCAGGGCAGCGCCTTCGGCCAGGGCCAGCCTGCCGTGGAAGGCGCCGAACTCGTCCAGCTTCAGTTGCTCGTTGTAGACTTCCTGGCCAGCGGCGTCGTAGATGTGGACGGTCACCGGGCCCAAATCCGGCAGGGTGTAGTGGACATCGTCTTCGGCGCGGATGATGCCGCGGAAGTAGACCGTCTGCCCGGCGCGGTAGATGGGCCGCTCGGTGTAGACGTGGGCCCGGAATTTCTGCTTACCTTCGTAGTTGAAGCCAAAGTCCCAGGGGCTGACGCCCAGGCTCCAGTCCTCGCTGCCCAGGGTGAAGGGGTCATCGCCGATGGCGTACAGGGTGCTGCGAATGCGCTCCAACTGGAAGTGGGCCAGCCCGTCGGCGTCGGTGGTCGCTGTGCCGAAGGAAGTGCCCTGCTCATCGCGGGCTTGCAGCTTCAGACCCGACACCGGCCGGCCGGTGGTCAGTTCGGTGGCCCAGACCAGCATTTCGTCAGTGGCCACCTTGAGGGTCAGGTTGATGCGGGAGACCACCAGCAGGTGACGGTGTCCCCAGACGTCGCGCTGCACGTCCGGCGAGTCTACGTCCAGCAGGTAGAGGCCGGGCGAGAGCTGGCCCCCGCCTTCGACCAGCTCGATGGGAGCGTATTGGGTCTCGTTCAGCGGGGCCTCTACCGGCATGGACCACTGGCGGACGAGTCCACCCTCGGGCGGGGTAAACTCCCACCAGTCCCGCCGGGCGCGGAAAAAGTCGCCCAGCTCCAGGCGGTACAGCTTGAAGTCCAGGCGGCTGATGTTGAGGTACTCCACAAAGAGGCGCGCCGGGTCATCGGCGTTGTAGGTCCCTACCTGGTCGGGGACGCGCAGCCGGACCATGGGTTCCAGCGGGGCGGTGCGGAAGCGGACCGTCATCTCCTGGCCGGTTTTGTTGCCGTAAGGGTCGGCGATGTCAGGGCCGATGCGGACCTCGTAGTCGGTGGACGGTTGGGCCCCGAAGCCGAGCACAAAGGTATTGTTCCAGGTGCTGAAATAGGTGTAGACCTGCGTGGGTGAGAGGGGCGGGGTCATGGTCAGATTGGGCATGACCGTGTCCGGGTTGATGGGGGCGTTGAAAACAATCTGAAAGTCGGTGTAGGGATGGGCAGCCTTCTCCCCGTCACGGGGGCTGGTGCTGACGATGCGTGGCAGGGGTACGGTGGTGAACTGCCACTGGTAATCCTGGCGCATCCCCTCGCCGCCGGTGGCACTCTTCACCCCACGGGCGACGCGCACCTGATAGGTCCTGTCAAAGGCCAGCATCCCGGCCGGCTTGAAGACCAGGGTTTCGGTGAGACACTCGAAAGTGCCTTTGATTTCCCCACCGATCAGGCCCCTGGCTTTGAGGCTGAAGGCGTCCTCGGCCGACCCGCAATCCACCGGCTGGTTGAAGGTGACCCGGATTTCGGTGGTCGGAGCCACCAGGGTCGCGCCATCATCAGGCGTGGTCCAGACCACACCGGGCGGTTGGGTGCTGAAGGACCACTGGTAGTCCTTTTCCAGGAGGCCGCCGGTGGTGTCGGTGAGGCCGGCTTTGACGCGGGCGGTGTAGCGGGTGCCACCGGCCAGGGGCCTGTCGGGAGTGAAGACGTAGATGGAGGTATTGAGCCATTCGCCGCTGCCCTGGACGGGCGGGTCAAAGGCCAGCGGTTGAGGCAGGTCTTTTTGCTGCTCCAGGGTGGTCAGGGGCACCACCGGCCGGTTGAACATCACGGTGATGGTGCTGTCGGCCTGTACGTCCTGGCTGTCGGCGGCAGGGATAACCTGGGTCACCTCCAGGTAGCCAACGGTGGTGAAGTGGAAGTAGCAGGCTTCGGCCAGGGGCACGCCGTCGGTGTCCCTGGCTGCCGTCCCCAGATACACCTCGTAGCGGGTGGCGCGGGCCAGGGCCTGGGCCGGCTGGAAGCGGAGGGTGCGCTCGTTGGGCCACTGGAAGCGCCCCTCAACCCTGGGAGCGATGCTGAAGGCGGTTTCCACCGTAGCCTGGTCCATGGCCCGGTCGAAGACCAGCTCAATAGCCCCATCGAGGGGCAACTCCTCACCGCGTTCAGGCGTGCGCTGGATGACGATGGGTGCGGCGGCGCTGACCGGCACCTGGGCGGCGGAAGCGACCTGGGGGCTCGGGGTCGGCGGTGGTGTTGGCTCAGGCGTCGGTTGCGGGGTCGGCGAGGCTGTGGGCTGGGCCGGCTCTGGAAGGCCACCGCAGGCTATCAGAAGCAAACTGGCGATGACGGTCAGGGTAAGGGCGAAGTAGAGACTCAGTAGACCGCAAGGGATCACCTGGAGTGGAGCCTTCAGGCGGAACTCTCCGGCTAAAGCCTCGACTCCACAACTCAATTGCGGTCTACTGAGACTCATGGTGGTTTCCTCCTGTCAGTGGATGGCCCTCGCCTTCCCCTCTGCCGTTCACCCTTCGCTACGGGTGAAGGTAGAGGTGAGAGCCGGATGAAGCGTTCTCTTTTTAGACGTTGGAGCTGGCAGAAAAGTTCCCTATGTAGGGCAACTTGCCGACTGATTGGCGGGTTAAAAACCCGCCCTACTCATGGGCCAGCGCGCTGTTGTACTCCAGAGCGACGACTTGGGGCCCTGCCTGAACGATAGGGGACTTTTGCGAAGGTCAGGGGCCCATGATATAATAAAAGATAAATGAGACCCGGTCAAATTTCAGGAATTGGTCTTTTCATCATCTTGACCCTGACCTGGGCGGGCTGCTCGGATTTAAGGGCTCCTGCTCCAACTCTTCCCGCAGAGACAGCCCCTGCTTCCGAGGCGCAGTCAGGTCCAACGCTTATACCCATGGCTGGCCCCTCGCCTGGCTCCACCTCCAGTGTGCCAACGGCTCTCCCATCGCCGACAGCAACTGCCACCCTGCCACCCAGTCCTACACCGGCTCCGAGTCCTACACCCACCGTAGCGACGAGGACAGAGCTACCACCCAATGAACTGGGACAGGTGATGGTTCTGGAATACCACCACATTGCCGAGAAAGGAGGAAAATGGGGGCGGACGCCTGAGGAATTCCGTCAGGATATGGAGTGGCTCCTGGCCGAAGGGTATTATCCTCTCAACCTGCGGGATTTCGCCGCTGGTTGGATTGAGGTCCCAAAAGGGAAAAGCCCCGTGGTTCTAACTTTTGACGACTCTTATCAGGAGCAATTCAACTACCTGGGCGAGGGGGAGATTGATCCCGACTCAGCAGCAGGCATTCTGCTGGAAATGCATCAGAGACACCCTCAGGATTGGCCACTGCGAGCTACCTTCTTTGTCCTTTTGAACGAGGGAGGCAAGGCTCCCTTCCCCTTTGGCCAGGCAGAGTATGCCGACCGCAAACTGGTCCAACTGGTTGAATGGGGCATGGAGATCGGCAGCCACACCCTCACCCACCCCAATTTTAGAGAAATCTCGCCGGAAGAGATCAGACGACAATTGGCTCTCAGTGAAAACCTTATTGAGCAAAAGGTGCCGGGTTACGAGGTGTCTTCTCTGTCTCCTCCCTACGGCGTTTACCCGGAAGACCTGGCGGTTCTGAAAGCCGGAGAATATGAGGGCCTGAGCTACGACTTTGACGCCATCGTCAAAGTGGGAGGTTCACCCAGTCCGTCCCCATTCTCCAACCAGTTTGATCCGTATCGGATCAACCGCATCCAGGGTTTCCAGGAGGAACTGGCACACTGGTTCGGATATTTCCAGGCTCACCCTGAATTGAGGTTCATTTCCGACGGTGATCCCACGGTGATCACTGCGCCAGGACAGGGTACGCTCGAATGGGGCACTCTACGGCCCTGGTGACTGTTCGCCCGATTGAGTAAGGGGCGCAGCGGTGCTGCGCCCCTGCGCCCTCAGCCCAAGGGGTGTCGGCCCTCGGGCCGTGGCCCTGCGCCGACACCCCCATTCCCTTAATTCCCCATCCCCACGCCGCTCAGCGGGGTGGGGGCCAGGGGGTGGGGCTATTTCCCGGTAAAGGTGCGAAATCCAGGCTTATACGCCAAATGCAGGATGGTCGGCGAAGGCCGACCATCGGGCCGCAGGCTCAACCGCTGAGCAATTACCGGCCCTGGACGAAAGAGAGCGAAAGGACGGGAATTGAGAACGGAGAATAACCCCGCATCCAGAGGCCGGGGTTGGGTTTCCAGCTCCGCCCTGGCAGGGTGCATTGTTTTGCTGGCCTTTGCCTTACGCCTCTATCGGCTGGGCTATCAAAGCATCTGGTACGATGAGGGGGTCAGCATCCATCTGGCCCAAAAGAGCCTGATGGCGCTGACAGCCCACACTGCCGGGGACATCCATCCGCCTTTCTATTACTACCTGCTGCACTTCTGGATAAAAGCCGCTGGCTCCAGCGAATTCGCCATAGCTTTCCTCTCCCTCGCCTTTGGGCTTCTCCTCATCCCACTGGTGTATCGCCTGGGCCGGTACCTGTACAATCCCCTGGTGGGGTCACTGGCTGCCCTTCTGGTGGCTGCCTCTCCCTACAACCTGTGGTACTCCCAGGAAATAAGGATGTATACCCTGGGAGCGTTGCTGGGAGTGGTCAGCCTGTACAGTCTGCTCCGGCTGCTGGCCGGAGCGAGGGGCAGAGTGTACTGGCTCGGTTACATTCTCGGCGCAGCCCTGGGCCTCTATACTCTTTACTACTTTGCCTTCCTGTTGGTCTTTCTAAACCTCCTCATCCTGGGTTGGTGGCTGTGGTTCCGGCAACAAGGGGTCAGGGCATCGGTTTTTGGAAACTGGGTGTTGGCCCAATTGATGGTCTTGCTCCTCTATCTGCCCTGGCTGCCCATCGCCTGGCACCAGGCAACGGATCCACCTGTGCCTCCCTGGCGCACCTTTACGCCCTTCTGGCAGGTGATCGTCGAATCCTGGTCGGCTTTGGCGCTGGGACAGTCAGTAGAACCACGGGCTGTCTGGCCGGTGCTGGTGACAATAGCCATTATCTACGGCCTGGGAGTAATATACTCAGGTCGAGATTGCATCCTGCATCCTGCACCTTGCATCTTACTGGGCTACACTTTTGTTCCCGTGCTGGGCATCTACCTGGCTTCTCTCTGGACCCCTCTTTTCCACGTTCGTTACGTCTTCATCTATTCGCCAGCCTTCTACATCCTTCTGGCTGCCGGGCTGGCCTGGGTGAAGGAACGCTGGCGACCTGGTCTGGGCCTGGGGCTGAGTCTGATCATGGTAGCCTCGACCTGCTCTATCTACAACTTTCACTTCGATCCCCGCTATGCCGCTGACGACCACCGGGCTGCCGTGAAGTACATCGCTGAGAGGTGGCGTCCTGGCGATGCCATTCTGATTAACGCTGGCTACGTTTACCCCACCTTCCTCTACTATTACAGAGGGCCTGTCCTGTGGCGTGGCCGGTTGATTAACTACGATGGAAAAACAGAAGGAGCAGGCCCTGTCGTGCTGCAAACCGGTTCTCTTGGCGGCGCGGCCAGCCTGGGTTGGGGCAACCCTCAGTCTGATTTCTACCCCACCACCGAAGAAGAAACAGCCCAGGCTCTGGAGCGGGTGTTCGCCCGCCATCCTCGCCTGTGGGTGTTCCGGGTCTATGATACCGTGACCGACCCCAACGGCTTCATCAGGTCGTGGCTTGACCAGCACGGGCTCAAGTTCGACGAGCTTCTGGTGGCAGGCGAGAGTGGCATCCGGGTCCAGGGCTACCTCACCCACAGGAAACCGAACTATGATCCCCCATCTCTGGCGCATCCCCTCAATGTATCATTGGGCCATCAGGTCACATTGCTGGGCTATGGGGAGGAACCGGCTTCTGTGGTGGCCGGGGAACCTTTCGACCTGACGGTCTATTGGCAACCGAAAGGGCGGCTAAATGGGGATTATCACCTCTTCTATGGCCTCTTTGACGGGCAGGGGCGGCTGTGGGCTCAGGGGGACGAAGCACCCATCGGCCCTCTCTACCGTCCCTCACGCTGGGTAGCGGGTGAGGTGGTGCGCCACCCTATCCGGCTCCTGGTGCCCGTTGGTACCCCGCCAGGGGAGTACACCTTCCAGGGGGGAATGTATGACCCTCGCACAGGCCAGTGGCTGGAGGTGGAGGATCCCAGTCGGGCTGTACAGGGGGTGCGGGTAGGGCTGGGCTCTGTGCAGGTGATCAGGCCCTCCTCCTGGCCAGAGTTGCCAGCCATGCAGCATCGGATGCGGGTCAACTTTTCAAACCAGGTGGAACTCCTGGGCTATAACTTGCCTGTACGGAGGGTTGTGCCTGGCGGGGCCGTACCCCTCGACCTCTTCTGGCGAAGTCGAAGGGATTCCCTGGAGGACTATATCGTTTTCACAGAGTTGATAGACGGCGAGGGGCACATTCTGGCGGCTCAGGAATCAGCCCCGGTGGATGGGCGCTATCCGACCACTCTTTGGGTCAAAGGCGAGGTGGTGCGTGACCGGCGTGAACTGGTCATCGCCGCCAATGCTCCTGGCGGTGAATACCGTCTCGTGGTTGGCCTCTATCACGCCGCCAGCGGGGAACGGCTGAAGGTTCAACGCTGGCTTTTCAACGCTGGCCAGCTCCTTCCTCTGGGCACCATCGCCGTCCCGGGCCGGCCAATGACCTTCGAGCGGCCTCAGGGTATCCAGCATCCTGTGGAAGCCCGTCTGGGCGAAGGCGCGGCCCTCATTGGTTACGATCTGAGCGCGAAGAGCATCCTGCCGGGGAGCATGTTAACCCTGACTCTATACTGGCAGGCTTTAGGGCCAATGGATCGGAGTTATAAGGTCTTCACCCACCTGGTAGGGCCGGATGGTAAGATTTGGGGGCAAAAGGATAGTCTGCCTGGCGAGGGGAGTTGGCCGACCTCGGGTTGGGTCAGGGGTGAATATCTGGTGGACCGCTATCAAATCCCGGTCCAACCCGAAGCGCCCGACGGGGAGTACATCATCGAGACAGGCATGTACGAGGAGAGCACAGGAACGCGCCTGCCCGCTTTCGATGGCCAGGGGCAGGCGCTGGGGGATAAGATCGTCCTGGGGAAAGTGCAGGTGACCCGACTGCCGCCTCCTGACACAATCAGGTGAAGGTCAACGCGGCCGATCATCGTGGCTCTACGGTCAACTTGATGGCCGTCCGTTCTTTACCCTCTATTTCCACTTCGGTGAAAGCAGGGACGCAGATAACATCTATCCCGTCGAGGGTGAGAAACCCTCTGGCAATGGCTACGGCTTTGACGGCCTGGTTTACTGCTCCCGCGCCAATAGCCTGGACTTCAGCCCGACTCTTTTCCCTGATTACGCCAGCGATCGCTCCCGCTACGGCCGTGGACCTGGACTTCGCCGATACTTTGATGATGTCCATAAGTTGCCTCCTTTACTGAGTGCTTGAGAGCCAGGGGCTATCCTGTGCATCGTGTGGCACATGGCATTGAAGCTGGGTTACTATAATTTTACACAATTATTGGAGCGAAAGCAAGACTCTATTCGCAGATGCTTTTCCCCTGGGCGCAAATAACTTGACATTGTCGGGCTTTTCAACCTCTCCTAACCCCTCCCTTACCCTCCCTTTCCCTCTCCGTTGGCGGAGAGGGAAGGGGCTCTCAAGGGTAGGTTTTTTTACGGAGGTGCTGGAGCGGAGCAGGGCCATGCTTCCGGATAGAAACAGCCAAACGGCAAAGGTTGACCTCTCAGCAAGGTGGCGAGAATGACCAGGGATCCCCGCCGAAAACAACTGAGCCGACGCGGGCGTGCGTTTCGCTTCGCCCGTCGCCGTGCCCTGTGAGTCGGTGGGAGTTCCGCCAAACTGCTGGCGGGCAGAGTGGCATCAGCTTCACCCCCTACGCTCACCGTCCATAAGGTGGCTAACGCCATCCCTAACCAAAGGCGTTCGGCTCGCCTGGGGTCAGTCATCCGGGTGTACTGCCACTGCCACCCGCCCCGCTTGATATCTTGAAATCCACCTTCAATCCAAGGTCGCAGGGCATACCAGCACACATCCGCCTGCTGGGGGGACAGGTCTGTGATAATCAGCCATGGCTCGGCCTGTCCCACTTCCCAGCGGGCTAAGAGGGTGCACGCCAGGGGCTGGCTCTTGAAACAGGTCACCTGACCACACCACTGCATGCCTACCTGAGGAACCACCTGGGCCAGGGGACGATAGTGATTCTCCCCTGCGGGGCGGAATTTGCCTCCTCCATTAATGCGGAAAAAGGGATGCCACCCCAAGCGGGTCACCTGCCGATAGAGCCAGCGGGCATAGAGGCCTCGGTCAGCCAAGACGATGACCGTCCAATCGGCGGGGATGCTCCCCCGCAGGTGTTCGAACAAGGCCAGCCAATGGGGTCGCCAGGCGCCAGGCTTCGTGGCGGGGAGCACCTTCCAGGCTACTGGGATGGCGCATCCCCGATAGAGGATGCTAATGACCAGGACCGTAAAGCGCTGACCGAGGGTGGTCGCATCCAAGGCCAAGGCTAGCCGGTGCTCCTCGGCCGACCACCACTCGAGAACCCAGCGGAGGAGCGGCGCAAAGCAGGTGGAGACCTCCAAGTCACGACGCCGGTCGCCCTTTTTGTCGTCGGCGTCGTAATACCCTTCGCGCAGTCGTTGCCGCAGGGCGTCTTCCTTCTTGCCCAACAGGGTGGCTAAGAACACGGTGACTGAGGTGAGGCCACACGACTTGATCATGGCTATGGCGAAGCTCCACAGAGCCAACACCGCCGCTTGGGGCTTGCTCAGGTGAGGCAAATGAGTGGTCACCATGATGAACCATTGGTTTAATGCTGACTGGCCAGACATCTCCTCCCTCCTTGGTTACGGGATTGGGTGCATCTATTATGATGCACCAAGGGGGGTGTCTTGTCAAATCCTTTGCCTCACCTGGACATAACTCAAAAAACCTACCCTTGAAAGTCTCCCTGGTGGGGAGAGGGGAGGGGGTTAGGGTTGGTCACTTCCCGGCGCGCGAAGCTCAGCCCATAGCCAGCGATCCCGCCGACGGCCAGGAGCGCCAGCCAGACCGGCCGGTCGGTCAGGGAGACCTGATAGCGATCCAGCCACTGGAGCAGCGGCAGCAACGTCCAGCCGACCGCCACGTAGGCCAGGGCCGGCAATGCCCAGGCCGAGGCGAACACCGCCAGCAGCAGGGCGTGGCCCAGCGAGACCGCGCCGCCCGGCCCACCATCGCCAAGAGCCGCCACCTGCCCCCCCACCAGGTCCACCACCAGCAGGGCGTAGAGCGGGCGCGACCAGCCGACCAGGGGGCTCAGCCACCCGGCCAGCGGCGATACCTCGCCCAACCGTCGCTCGATGACCAATGCCAGGAGCGCGGTGGCGACCGTGACCGGCAGGAAGGCCAGCGCATAGTCGGCCGGCCGCCACAC
>Ga0068707_1004064_pt1 | contig 10160 bp, 6 predicted proteins | sample YNPNPMetaG_FD_66600 | JGI IMG/M metagenome (GOLD analysis project Ga0068707, IMG submission 66600) | Anoxygenic and chlorotrophic microbial mat microbial communities from Yellowstone National Park, USA - YNP NP MetaG | ecosystem: Environmental > Aquatic > Thermal springs > Hot (42-90C) >... | reverse complement strand
CCTGCCAGATCGAGATCGGCAAGGAGCTGGCGGCGCAAAAGACCCTGGCCTCGCAGGTCATCAAGCTGGGAAAGCGCTGCACGGTTACGCTTACGCTTTACGATCTGAAGCGTGCGGCGAGCGAGCGGGCCGGCACGGCCGAGGGCGGCTGCGACGAGGATGGGGTGGTGGAATCCATAAAAGACGCGGTGGGCAAGCTGGCGGGGGCATCTTCGGCGGGGCTTTCGGAAGAAGACCTGGGCGCGCGGCCCGCCGGCGGGTTCGATGTGGGGGCGGTGGGGCAGGTGATCGTGCAGTTCGAAAGCGAACCTTCGGGGGCGGTGGTGATGGTGGACGGCAGGATGGTGTGCAAGGAGACGCCCTGTTCAAAGAGCGTGCCAGCCGGCGTGCGCCTGGTCGCCATGCAGGCCGAAAGATACGATAAGAAAGAAGAGCGTGTAGAGCTTGCGAAAGGGAAGAAAATAAGCTGGTGGCTTTCGCCAAACTACGGCTGGCTCACGGTAAAGTCGGAGCCCGCCGGGCTGGAGGTGAAGATAAACGGCCGGCTGGCTGGTCGGACGCCTTTGGTGCGCGTCGAGCAGGATCCCGGGCTTTATGAAGTGCTTATTGAAAGCCCCTGTTATTATCCGGCTGGAAAGCGGGTGGAGTTGAAAAAGGGCGAGGAGAAGGAAGTGTCGGTTGCGCCAGCGCCGAGAGAAGGGGCGGTCGAGGTCACCGCCCGTGACAAGAAAGGAAACGATCTCGAAGCGGAGGTTTACATCGACGGGGTGAAGGTGGGCGAGACGCCGGGGCGCTTCAAGGCGATGGTGTGCGCGAAGGAACTTGAGGTAAGGCATCCTCAAGAGGGCTCTAAGAAGCTTTCACTTTCGATAGAGGAAAGAAAAGTCGCGCAACTGGAAGTTATTCTGGAAGGCGACAGGGTCGGCCTGATGTGGATCTACAGCAAACCCGCAGGCATCGAGTTCACCAAATCAGAGATTACCGTGGCCCAGTACCGAGAGTGCGTGGAGGCGGGAATGTGTACCGAGCCGAATTCGAAGAGCGACAGCAAGTATTGCAACTGGGGATACACCGACCGTGACAATCATCCGGTAAACTGCGTGGACTGGTACCAGGCGAAGGCGTTTTGCGAATGGGTGGGAGGGAGGTTGCCTACAGAAGAATAGTGGTACGCCGAGGCGTCGAATAAAGGAACGAGAGAATATCCCTGGGGCGACCAGCGAGTGAGCTGTGACTATGCAGTTTGGAGTCAGGGCGGCGCAGGCTGCGGCCGGGATTCTACCTGGCCGGTGTGCTCGAAGCCCCAGGGAAACAGCGTAAGCGGCCTTTGCGACATGAGCGGTAATGTGTGGGAGTGGACGTCGTCATGGTCAGACCCTTACCAGGTTGTTCTGGGTGGGCCGTGGCACTTCAGCAATCCCGAGTACTTGCGCGCGGCCAACCGGGATGGGAACGTCCCGTCGAGCAGGTACGATGGCAGTGGCTTTCGGTGCGGGCGTGCGTCCCAGTGATTTATTTCTGGGTTCTGTAGTGCCGCATCCGGAGGGTCAAGGAGGGGATCGAGTTCCTCGGCTTCGTGGTTGTTGAAGACAGGCTGAGCCTGAACTCGCGCAACATAGAATATGCGCCGTTGGCTTGTAGGGGTGACCATAGTGGACGCCGCCATGGCGTTGTAGTTATATAAAAAATACCGGGCGCAGGTTCTTGTTGAAATGATCGGCCAAAAGGGGTAAGCAAATGACTTTGAGAGGAGGTAAGCGCTCATGCCGGAAGAGGGAAGAACCAGATTCGCCATGGCCGCGGTGGATTTTGCCAACCTGTTCAATCAAATGTTCAAGGACGTCAATCTGGCCGGATACGGTTTGCGGCTGACTGCCCCGGAGGGGCCCTCTACCGGCGGCGGAGTGCAGTCGCTGCAGCATCTTACGCTCATCCCGGCTGATTCCAGCCGCTCGCTGGTCATAGGCACCTGCGACAAGGTGGCCCGGCAGGCCGAACTGCGCACCTACGAACAGGTGGGCGAGCTTTTCGCCCGGCGCTTTCCCGGGCAAAAATTTCCCTTGCCGCGCGCGGAGTACGACGGGCTGATCGCCCGGCTGCGGGAGTTTTTCAAAAATCAGGAGTTCCGGGTGGAACTGGCTCACCTGGACAAAGCTCCGGCTCGAGTCGAACAACCAGCCTCCGGTCGCGCCGGCCTGTGGATCGGCCTGGCGTTGCTGGCTGCGGCGGCCTTGGCCGCCCTCCTTTATTTCTGGCGTTGAGCGGCCGGCGGGGCGTAGATTGCAGCAAGGCGCGGCTGATTTGTTATTGGTCCAGTCAGAAGTTTATCCCTGTCCTTATCTTTCAGAACGCCTGGCGGCCATGGTTTTTACCGAACCCGACCAGCACCTGGATAGTGAAATTTACGGCCGGCTTTGCGCCCTGGGCTTTCGTCGCAGCCACGATGTTGTCTATCGTCCCCGCTGCGAAGGCTGCGCCGAATGCGTCCCGGTGCGGGTGCCCGTGGCCCGCTTTCGCCCGCGCCGCTCCCAGCGGCGTTGCCTGAAAGCAAACGCCGATCTCATAGTTCACCCTGGCCCGGCCCGCCTTACCGACGGTGACGCCGAACTTCTCGAACGCTACCTGTGGGCCCGCCACCCCGCGGGGGGGATGGATCATCTGGAACGCGGACAGCTGGCCGATTTTTTGCAAAGCTCCTGGTGCCAGAGCACCTTCGCGCGCTTTTTTCTCAAGGAGCGCCTGGTGGCGGTAATGGTGCTCGATGTTCTTCCCCGGGGGCTGAGCGCCGTTTATCACTTTTTCGATCCGGAGCTTTTCCGGCGCAGTCTGGGTGTCTTCTCCATACTCTGGTCGATAGATTACGCCCGGCGCCTGGGCCTGGAATGGCTGTATCTGGGTTACTGGATCCGCGACTGCCCCAAGATGAGTTACAAGGCCGAATACTTACCCCAGCAGCGCCTGCTGGGCGGCCGCTGGCGCGATTATCCGTGACTTGATTTCCTTTCTTGCAGCTTCATATTTTTCTGGCTATGGTGAGCGGGCCATAGTGGGAGAGTGAACATGGAAAAGAAATCGCTGGATTTTCTTCTGCAGCTGCTTTCCACGCCATCGCCTTCGGGCTTCGAAATGCCGGCCCAGGCGGTGATCCGTAGTCGGGTGGAAAAATTCGCCGACAGCGTCAGCGTCGACGTCAACGGCAACCTCATCGCCGCTCTCAATCCCGGCGGGCGGCCCCGGGTTATGCTGGCCGGACACGTGGACCAGATCGGCTTTATGGTGCGCTACATTGACAAGCAGGGGTTTGTCTACTTCGGTCCCATTGGCGGCATCGACGCTTCGGTGGTCCCTGGCCTGCGCCTTACCGTCCATGGGCGCAAGGGGCCGGTCGAAGCGGTGGTGGGCCGAAAACCCATCCACCTGATGAAGCCAGAAGAGCGCGGCAAGGCCCCAACCGAGCTTTCGCAGCTGTGGTTGGACATCGGCGCCGGTTCGCAGCGGCAGGCTGAGGGGTTGGTGCAGGTGGGCGATCCGATTACCTACAGGCTGGAACCGGTAAGGCTGGCTGGAGAGACCATCGCCTCGCCTGGCCTGGACGACAAGATAGGCGCCTTCGTGGTGATGGAGGCCCTGAGGCTGCTGGCCGAAAAGAAAAAGCAATTGAAGTGCGCCGTCTTTGCCGTTTCCACCGTACAGGAAGAGCTGGGTTTGCGCGGGGCACGCACCTCCTGCTTTGGCATCGACCCCCAGGTGGGGGTGGCGGTGGACGTGACCCACGCTTCCGATTGTCCGGACGTGGACAAGAAGGTAACGGGAGAAATGTTGCTGGGCAAGGGGCCGGCCCTGACCGTGGGGCCAAACATCAACCCGGTGGTGGAAAAGCTGCTGCAAGCGGCGGCCCGCCGGGGGAAAATTCCCGTCCAGCGCGAAGGAGAGCCGCGGGCCACCGGAACCGACGCCAACGCCATACAAATTTCCCGCGCCGGGGTGGCCGCGGGCCTGCTGGGCATTCCCTGCCGCTACATGCACACGCCGGTGGAAGTGGTGTCGCTCAAGGACGCCGAAGCCGCCTACAGGTTGCTGGCCGCCTTCTGCCTGGGGCTTACTCCTCGGACAAGTTTTGCCCCCTGCTAATTACTTGTATTCTTTTCTTATGTTACAGGGATCAGAGACACTGTATTGGTGAAGATGGTGTACTTCCCCGGAAAAATGAATCAGAGGTAGAGCATGAAATCCTGGCTTTCGAAAATGGCGACGCCGCTGGCTTTTGTTTTGATCGTGGGCGCGGGCCTGGCCATCTATCTTTTTTTCACCGCTAATCGACCCCAACCTCCGCGCCTTCCCCGGCATGCCCAGGCAGCCATGGTGGAGACCGCACCCGCCCGTGCGCCAGACCGGCCGGCGGTGGTGTCGGCCATGGGAGTGGTGATACCCGCCCGTTCGGTGGCCATCATACCGGAAGTTTCCGGCCAGGTGGTATATGTAAATCCCCGGCTGGTTCCAGGTGGGCGCATCAGAAAAGATGAAGTGCTGGTAAAGATCGACCCGCGCGACTACGAGCTGGCGTTGGAACAACAGCAGGCCAATCTGGCCCGGGCGGAGATGGAGCTGGCTCGGGAGCGCGGCCTCAAATCCGTCGCCGAACGGGAATGGCAGCTTATCGAAAAGGAAGTTCAGCCCACCGAGGAAGGTAAGAAACTGGCCCTGAGGGAGATTCAACTGCGCACGGCCGTGGCGGCGGTAGCCTCGGCCCGCAGCGCCTTGGAACAGGCCAGGCTGCGCCTGGAAAAGACGACGCTGCTTGCGCCCTTCAACGCCCTGGTGACCGAGAAATCGATCGATGCCGGCCAGGTAGTGGGCCCTTCCAGCCGGGTGGCCACCCTGGTGGGCACCGACGAGTTCTGGGTGCGGGTCAACCTGCCCGCCAGCCAGCTGCCCTTCATTCTCATCCCCGGCCAGCGGGGGCACCGGGGCGAGGGCTCGCCGGCGCGGGTGATACAGCAGCTGGGCTCAGAAGAAGTGGTGCGACCGGCGCGGGTGATACAGCTGATGGGCGAACTCGACCCCCGGGGAAAGACTGCCCGTTTGCTGGTTGCTGTGCCCGACCCGCTGGGGGCGGGCGAAAACGACGTGCCGCTTCTGCTGGGCTCTTACGTGGCGGTGGAAATTGAAGGGCCAACCCTCTCCGACACGGTGGCCGTGCCCCGCCAGGCGCTTATTGACAACAACCGGGTCTTGGTGATGAGTGGGCAATCCACTCTGGAAGTGCGTCAGGTGGATTTGGTGTGGCTGGACAAAGATACCGCTTTTGTGCGCGGAAATCTCAAAGAGGGAGAGGAGGTAATCCTCACCCGCCTGGCTGCGCCGGTACCGGGCATGGCGCTCAGAAGGGCGGGGGATTGGCCAAACCTTCCTGCATCTAAACCGACAAAAACGGTTTCATCCGGGAAGGAGGCCTCATGAACCGCAGCGAAAGCGTGGAGATGCGCGGGCCTATTGCCTGGATGGCCCGCAACTCGGTAACCGCCAACCTGCTGGTGCTCGCCATTTTGGTTGGTGGCTGGCTGTTTTCCTATCGCATCAAAAAAGAAGTTTTTCCGCAGATAGAAATAGATGAAGTATCCATTACCGTGGCTTACCCCGGCGCCAGCCCGGCCGAGGTGGAACAGTCGGTGGTGTTGGCCTTAGAAGAAGCGGTGCGGAACCTGGACGGGGTCAAGCAGGTCGAGTCGGTGGCCGCCGAGAACATGGCCCAGGTCACCGTGGAACTGGAGACCGGCGCCGACAAAAACAAAGCCCTGTCGGACGTAAAGAACGCTGTCGACCGCATCACCAGCTTTCCCCTGGAGATCGAACGTCCAGTGGTGATGCTTCCCGAATGGAAGACCGAAGCCATCTCGGTGGTGCTCTTCGGCCAGCAGGAAGAGAAGGTGCTTTTTGAACTCGCCGAGCAGGTGCGGGCAGAGTTGCTCGGCCTGCAGGAAGTCAACAACGTCGAACTGATCGGCGTGCGGCCGCTGGAGATCGACATCGAAATACCGCAGCAGACCCTGCGTCGCTACGACATTACCCTACCCGAGGTGGCGGCCATAGTGCGTCGCACCGCCCTGGAGCTGCCCGCGGGCATGGTGAAGACCGATGCCGGGGACGTGCTGCTAAGGACCACCGAAAGGCGCAATCTGGGACAGGAATTTGCCAGCATTCCGGTGCTCAACGCCGAGGACGGTACGCCGGTACGGCTGGGTGACATTGCCAACATAGTCGACGGCTTTTCCGAAACTGATGTGGAGGCTTATTTCGAAGGTCAACCCTCGGTGATGCTGCGGGTTTATGCGGTGGGTGAGCAATCGCCCACCGACGTGGCGGCGGCGGTCAAAAACTTCGTCGAAAGGCTCAAACCCCGCTTGCCTCTGGGAATCGCGGTGGCCACCTGGAACGACAACTCCGAGATTTATCAAGACCGGCTCTCGTTGTTGATAAAGAATGCCTTCCAGGGCCTGATTATCGTGTTGCTGCTTCTGGGCCTGTTTCTTGATCTCAAACTGGCTTTCTGGGTGACCATGGGCATTCCCGTGTCTTTCCTGGGGGCGCTGATATTTCTGCCTTCGGCCGACGTGACCATAAACATGATGACTCTTTTCGGCTTCATCATTGTGCTGGGCATGGTAGTGGATGATGCCATCGTGACCGGAGAGCAGATTTACCATCTTAGGCAGCAGGGGATGAGTTTTCTCGACGCCGCCATCCAGGGCGCCAGACGCATGGCCTCTCCGGTGTTCTTTTCGGTGGCCACTACCCTGGCTGCATTTTTTCCATTGCTTTTCATTCCTGGGCCACGCGGAAAATGGATGTACCCCATTCCGGTAGTGGTGATAGCGGTGCTTACCGTCTCTTTGTGCGAGTGCTTTTTTGTGCTACCGGCGCATCTGGCCCACTCCCGCCCGCCCCGGCCGGGAAGCTGGTACGAGAAAGTCAACCGCCTGCAAGCGCTGGTGGCCCGGGGCCTGGAGAAATTCGTCGAACGCTACTACGCGCCGGTGGTTACGGTGGCGGTGCGCCGGCGCTGGATAACCCTGGCTACCGGCATCGCCGTCTTTTTGGTCTTTTGGGGTATGTGGAGCGGGGGGCGGATTAAGTTCGTCGACTTTCCTCGGGAGGAATCCGACTGGGTATTTGCCACCGCGGCGCTTCCGGTGGGGTCGCCGGTAGAACGCACCCGCCAGGTGATGAAAAGGCTGGTGGATGCGGCGCACCAAGTGATCGAGGAAAACGGCGGGCCGGGCATTTCCACCGGCATCTATTCCATGGTGGGGGTGGCCTTCGACCGCAGGCGCCAGAGCCAGGGTTCCCATCTTACCTCGGTGGTGGCTACGCTGGTGCCTTCGGACCAGCGGCCCATTGGCGCCAGCGCCTTCGCCGACAAATGGCGCCAGAAGCTGGGAGACATTCCTGGCCTGGAATCGCTTAGTTTCCAGTCCACCACCGGCCGGGGGGGATTCAAGCCCATAGACATCGAACTGAGCCACCGGGACGTGTCCATACTGGAAAAAGCCGCCGAGGAGCTGGCCGCGGAACTGCGTGGGTTTGAAGGGGTCAAGGACGTCGAGACCGGCATCGAGCTGGGAAAGCCACAGCTCGATTTCAAGCTCACTCCGCAGGCAGTGGCTGCCGGGCTGACCACTTATGATCTGGCCACTCAGGTACGGGCGGCTTTTTACGGCGCCGAGGCCCTACGCCAGCAGCGAGGAAGAAACGAACTGCGGGTGATGGTTCGCCTGCCCCGGGAAGAAAGGCGCCAGCTCCATACCATCGATCAGATGATGGTGAAACTTCCCGGCGGTGGTGAAATGCCCCTGGAGCAGGCAGCAGAAATTCGCTGGGGCCGGGCTTATACCAGCATTCAACGCACCGACGGCAAGCGCACCCTGCGGGTCAAGGCCGACGTGGAAGAAGAGCGGGCCAATGCCCAGGAAGTCATGGGGACGGTGTTTCGTCGGGTTTTGCCCGCAATGCAGGCCCGCTATCCCGGCCTGGGCTTTCAGCCGGCCGGCCGCCAGCGGGACATGCAGGAATTTTTCGACTATCTGAAATTCGCCTTCCTGATGGTGATCATCGGGGTGTTCGCCATGATCGCCATACCGCTCAAAAGCTACGCCCAGCCGCTTTTTGTGGTGATGATCGCCATACCCTTCGGCTTTGTCGGGGCGCTCCTCGGCCATCTGGTCATGGGTCTGGACATGAGCCTGATAAGTCTGATGGGAGTGGTGGCGGCGGCCGGGGTGGTGGTCAACGACTCCATTGTGCTTACCGACGCGGCCAACGAACTGGTGGCCCAGGGCCTTTCTCCAGAGCAGGCGGCCGTCGAGTCGGGAAAGAGGCGTTTTCGGCCGGTGCTGCTTACCTCGCTGACTACCTTCGGCGGACTGGCCACACTCATTTTCGAAACTTCGCTGCAGGCCCGGATGATGATTCCCATGGCGGTGTCGTTGGGCTTCGGGGTTATGTTTGCCACCCTGGTGACCCTTTTCATCACCCCGGCCAATTTCACCATTCTGGAAAACATCAGGCTTTATTTCAGGCGTCGGCGCGAACAAACATACCAAGTGCTGGAAAAGGCATGAGCAGAAATCCTATTTTCTTACTTTTTCTCGTTTCTTCTCCGCTCTGGGCGGATGGTAATGATGCCCCGCGGCGGGTGACCCTGCCCGAAGCGGTGCGACTGGCCGAACAGAACAACCCCAGCATGGAGGTTGTTCGGGCCCGGTTGCTCGAGGCCCAGGCCCAGGTCAAGGCGGCTTGGGCGCAGCTGGTTCCGGTTGCGCGGGGCTCGCTTACTTTCACCCATAACGACAAAGCCGATATCGTTTCCTTTGGCGGTGGGTCGGTGGTAGCCCGACGCCAGGACGATTTGGCCGGCGGGCTTCTGGTGGATGTACCGCTGGTAAACCCCCAGGCCTGGCTTTATGTGAGTCAGGCGAAGCTTTCCGAGCGCATAACGCAGCTCAGCACCGAACAGTTACGCCAGGGGCTGTTATTACAAGTGGCGGCTGCATATTTTCAGGCGCTTACGGCAGAGCGCATGATCGACATATACCGGGAGCAGATTGGCGGGGTGGAAAAGCATCTTCTGGTGGCCGACCTCCACCATCGTTCGGGGACGGGAAGCCGGCTCGATGTATTGCGGGCCAGGAGCGAAATTCTCGCCTCGCAGGAACAGCTGGCCTCGGCGCAGGCCGGCCTGGATAACACTATAAAATCCCTGTCCACCTTGTGTGCCAGCGCTGATCGATTGCTTCCGGCCGGCGAGCCACGCTTTGCCGTCGAGGGGCTTTCACTCGATCTGCTTGAACAGCGGGCCCTTTCCCGGCGCGAAGACTTGCTTATGGCCCGTCGTTCGGTGGAGCTTGCCGAAAGGGCGGTTACTGGAAGCTGGATGAGGTTTTTGCCCGTCCTCTCTGGAACCTGGCAGTTTTCCTACCAGATCACCGATCCCTCGGCTTTCCGGGCTACCGACAAAACCCGTTGGCTATATTTCATAACCCTTTCGGTGCCGATTTTTGAAGAAGGCCGCTATGCAGATCTGGACCTCAAGCGGGCGGCGCTGATGCGTTCGCGCGCCGAGCTGGAAAATGCACAACAGCAGGCACGGCTGGAAGTCCAGCGGTTGTGGCGTGATTGGCGTAAAGCCGAAGAACAGCTCCAGCTGGCCGAACAAAGCGCCCGGGTGGCAGCAGAGACGCTGCAACTTGCCCTTTCTGCTTATCAAAACGGCACCGGAAGCTCGCTGGAGGTGACCGACGCTCAGCGCAGCCAGCGCCAGGCGGAGATAAACCTGGCCATCCGTCGGCTGGAGACGCAGCTTCAGCTACTTACGTTGTTGAGGGCTACCGGGGAGGACCTGTCGCGGATTTCCGATTTCATCCAGGGCGGAGTCGAAGGGCTCTAGGGCACGGATTGCTCTTCTACCTCGATCTCCAGCGGCTGGAACATGTGGCTAACCGCATAGTGCATGAGCCACAATCCCAGGCCCACCAGCGCCAGGGTAAGTAGCACCGTGCCCGCTAGCCTGAGCAACATCTTGCGACGACTAGAATCGTTCACCGCCATTTCAGCACATGATAGGCGATAACTGATTGGCTAGCAACGATAAGTTGAGTTTTTTT
>Ga0068707_1004063_pt1 | contig 10160 bp, 8 predicted proteins | sample YNPNPMetaG_FD_66600 | JGI IMG/M metagenome (GOLD analysis project Ga0068707, IMG submission 66600) | Anoxygenic and chlorotrophic microbial mat microbial communities from Yellowstone National Park, USA - YNP NP MetaG | ecosystem: Environmental > Aquatic > Thermal springs > Hot (42-90C) >... | reverse complement strand
ACCTACAAAATGGAGGAAAACGCTTGTTGTGATCCTGTCGGAGGGGCATGCTTGTCATGCCCACTGAAGTGGAATGGATAATCCAACGTAAGGCAACGGACGCGACAAGCGGGTCCCTCCGAAGCGCGGACCTGACAAGCAGGTCCCTCCGAGAGGCGGACGTAACAAACGCGTCGTTCCAAACGATCCCGCCAAGAGGCTTTCCAGAATCGAGGCTCCCATCCCCTCGAGCGATCATCGCTTTCCAGTTGTCTCTGGCTTTTCGGAACGCGCCACCCGACTGCCAAGAAGTTCTTCCGTGAACCTCGTTTGATAGTGAAAGGCACTTGCTTCCCCCTGAAAGCCGACGACTTGCCGATCCACCTCGATTTCTTGGGCAACAATCCTTCCCGCCGTCATATCAAAGCGGACCGTTCCCTCGCTGAGTCGCTGAACGAGCTGGACCTCGACTTCGGGATCGGTGATCGGCGTCAGGACCTGCGTCCCAATGCGAATGATGGCAATGTCATTCTTCACGTCTTCTAGTGTAAACTTCTGCTGAATCTGAACCTTCTTGACGATCCCATTTCGCAGGGGAACAGCGATTTCATCCGGCACGGTCCATGACTCTCCGATCTTCACCGAATTCTCCGGAAAGGGAACCGTCAAATAGCCGTGCGTCTGAAGGGCCTCCGTTTGAAGCTGTTTTCGCTCTATGACCTGACCCCGCGGGTTGAGTGCAATGATGGCCAAAGGCTTCCCAACTGTCTTTCCAATATCGGCAAAACCCGCAGGTGGTGGATCGCCCGATCGGCTGTCGTAGCGGACTTCTTTTCCATCACTAATGCGATGGGTCATCTCCACATCATCGACCCGCAATTCAAATCTCCCGGTACCGTTTGCATCGACCTGCAAGATTTTCCAGGTCTTCGTGGAGCGACTTAATGTTTCGGCGGTCTGCTCGGTTTGGGCCACTGTGGTCCTGACCCGGGCACGATGAATCACCTGCCACTGAAGCTCCTCACCCGGCTGGAAATGGTACCGTAATTGGTAACTGGGCGTTGCCTGGGCATGCACCGGAAATTCGAAAAGCAGGCCTCCAGCGAGAACCAACCAGGTGTACGAACACGCCCTGCACAACGACCAACACGCTCTAATGAGTGTCCTCATGACGAACTCTTTTCTCGATTCCAATCCACCCGAGGTCAAGTAAGAGCTTTTCTCCAGTCAAACAGAGAAACCCGTCTGGTAGATCGTTTATAGTCCAGCAGCCCACCCCTGAAAAGATCAGTTTGTGAGGTTTACGGGCATTGCAAGCGAGAGCTGGGCAATAACCGAAGAATACGCAAGTTGGGAGATTTAAGGCGATGGCGCGATGCGGGAATTCGCCCTTGTTTGGCCACCCCATCCCAGTTTCTCGCGCAGGGTTCGATAGTAGCTATGTCCCGGCGCCGTGACCAGCCGAAATCGTGGCTCAGCGCGCTTGACAAAGACCCGGTGGTTGCTCTCAAGTTGCTTGACCGCTCGGCCGTCGATCACCAACGAGGTATGGGGCTGGGGATTGAGCACACGAAGTTCATACACCCGGTCTGCCGAGTCCACGACCGGACGATTGGACAGGGTATGAGGACTAATCGGACAGATCACCATGGCGTCCAAGTCTTTGCGAAGGATGGGCCCACCTGCCGACAGCGAATGGGCTGTTGAACCAACCGGCGTGGCAAGAATTAGGCCATCACCCGAATAAATCGTGGCCAGGTCGCCGTCAACCCACAATTCGACATCTAAGAGACCGAACGGCGGGCCATTAAGAATGGCAACTTCGTTGAGGGCCAGTTCCTCAAGAACCGTCCGTTCCTCCTGGACGACGCAGCAGGATAACATCAGATGGTCAACAACAGGCAAGGGACTTTTCCTTGCCAAGTCCAGGACGTTCTCCAATTCCTGTGGGGTAACGTCGGCCAAGAATCCCAATTTTCCCAAGTTAACAGCAATCACGGGGAATTGCTTTTGCCCCATTTGGCGGGCAGCCCGCAGAATCGACCCGTCGCCGCCAAAGACAATCACATAATCCGCCGAATAGGAGCAGAGCACCTTTTCGCCCGACAGATCAACCAGCAGGACTTCTGAATATCGCTCGATAATGGGGAGAAATCGTTCGACCTCTCGAACGACGTCCGTTCGACCACCGTATCCTAAGACAATGACTTTCATGCGTGACGCCTAGCAACCGAGAGATTGCCGGATAATGGGCGGACACTCCCCGGCACAGCGTGGGGCACCATCGCCCGACACACCTCCGATATGCCTTCCGGTGTGAGACCCAAATCAGCCAGTAACTCGTCTCGTTCCGCGTGTTCCACAAACTGATCGGGAATGCCCAGCCTGCGGACGTGCGATGTATTCAATCCTGCATCATTTGCCGCTTCCAACACGGCACTACCAAAGCCTGCTTGCAGCGCGGCCTCTTCGACGGTAACAACCGCCGGACTCTCCTGGATGACGCGACAAATCAATTCGCTGTCCAGCGGTTTGACAAATCGAGCATTGACAAGTCCGAACTGGATTCCCTCCGACGCAAGCTGCTTCACGGCTTCTGCACACGCAGAAAGGAGTGCGCCGCAACACACGATGGTTCCATGCCGCCCATGCGTGATCCATTCTGCCCTGCCCCGTTCAATTGGCGAATAGGGCCGTGTCACGACAGTCGCCGTTGCTTTCGGATAACGAATGGCGACAGGACCGTCCTCTTGAAGGGCGAATTCGAGCATCGCGGCAAGCTCATCTGCATCACCGGGGGCTAGCACCGTCACGTTAGGAAAATGACGAAAATAGGCAATATCAAAGACCCCATGATGCGTCGGACCATCGGCGCCAACGACACCGGCACGGTCCATCATGAAGACGATGGGAAGATTCTGGAGCGCAGCCTCTTGAAAGATCTGGTCGTATGCGCGTTGCAAAAAGGTGCTGTAAATATCAACGATCGGCCTCAGTCCCGCCTTCGCCAACCCTGCGGCAAATCCAACGGCGTGAGACTCGCAAATGCCGACATCGAAATAGCGATCGGGGAAGCGATCACGGACAGGTTCCAGCATGTTACCCTGACACATGGCGGCTGTGATGACAACCACACGGTCGTTTCTTTCCATTTCCTTCAGGATGGCATCCCGCGCCACTTCCGTATAACAACGGGTCGAACCCGTCTTTTTGAAAGCCACTTCTGTGCCGTTGATTCGCTGAAAAGGTGCGGGGGCGTGAAATGTCCGTGGGTCCTCTTCCGCAGGCGGAAAACCGTGTCCCTTTTGCGTTACGACATGGAGCAAGACCGGTCCGGGAAACTGCTTGACCATTTTCAGATACTTCTGAAGCTGGGCAATGTTATGTCCGTCAACAGGTCCCAGATAGCGAAATCCCAGCTCTTCAAAGAGCATCCCTCCCAACATCCCGGCCTTGACCGCATCCCGCAGTTGATCAAGAAGTCTCTCCATCGAATTCCCGACCAAAGGGACTTTCGAGAGGAGATTATAGACCTCATGCTTGATCCCGGAATAAAGCGGCGCCATCCTTAACCGATCAAAATACTCAGCAATGCCGCCAACACGCTGGCAAATCGACATCCGGTTGTCGTTCAAGACGACAATCAACCGTTTCTTGAGCCACCCGGCATGATTCATGGCCTCGGAGACGATCCCCGAAGGAAACGCCCCATCGCCAATGACGGCAACGACATATCGATTCTCGTTGGGGCGAAGGAGATCGTCACCGCACTTCAGGCCAATGGCCGTCGAAATGCTGCATCCGGCATGTCCTGTCATGAAAAGATCATAGGGGCTTTCGGCTGGGTTCGGATAGCCCATCAGCCCCCCTTTTGTCCGAATGGTATGAAAACGATGATACCGTCCGGTGACCATCTTATGAGGATAGATTTGGTGACCCGTGTCCCAAATCAATCGGTCCCGAGAGAAATCAAACGTGGTGTGGAGTGCCAGCGTGAGTTCCACGACGCCCAGATTTGAGGCAAAATGGGCGGACCGTGTCCCTAGCAATTGGCACATCGCTTCGCGCATCTCACCGGCCAGTTGTTCCAACTGCTCAGTGGTCAACGACTGAAGGTCGTGCGGTGACTGAATCTGCGACAAAAGCTTATCCATCAGTGGGTCCGTGATTTGAGATTTATGGCCAAGGCCACCAGGTGCCGCCGCTCGATGGGGAGATCTTCGAGAGCGCGACACGCGGCTTCGATCAACTCATCAATTTTCTTCCGGCTTTGCTCAACCCCCAAAAGCGATGGGAAAGTCAACTTATTCTTCTCGCTATCCTTTTGAAGCCTCTTACCTACAAGTTTTTCATCACCAAGCAAATCAAGCAAGTCGTCCGTGATCTGGAATGCCAAACCGACTGCCCGACCGTATTCCGTTAATCCGTTCAACACCTCCGTTCCGGCATCTCCCATGACAGCCCCGAGGGAAACAGCGCATTCAATCAGTGCCCCCGTTTTTCTCCGATGAATCCGTTCCAACAGCTCGAGCGAAGGTGGCAAATTGGGCGCCTGGATGTCATCGGCCTGCCCCCCGACGAGCGCACAGGGCCCCGCTGCCTCCGCCAGGATGCGGCAGCAACGAACGGCCCGATCGGGCGGTTCCACCCATTTTGCAAGAACTCCGAAGGCATGTGTCAAAAGCGCATCACCCGCAAGAATGGCCGTCGCTTCGTCGAATTGGCGGTGACACGTCGGCTGTCCGCGCCGCAAATCGTCATCATCCATCGCCGGGAGGTCGTCATGAATCAACGAGTAACAGTGAATCATTTCGACGGCGCAGGCCGGGACAATTGCATCTTCTGGATCAGCTCCACAGGCCTCGGCTGCCAGCAAGACAAGGATCGGACGAAATCGTTTCCCCGGCAACAAAAGGCTATACCGCATGGCGGCCTTCAGCCGATCTGGACAGCCCTCCGGGAGATCGGTCAACCTGTCGAGCCACCGGTTGATCAACTCCCGGAGTTCGGCGAGATGATTCTCGGTCTCTTGCCAATTGATCGCAGTTTCCATGCCGTCCTCGTCACTAAAATCATTACGCACGGCCCCCGAAAACGGCTCTCGCACGCATTGCCGTTCGCCGGTCATCGGTCCAGCTCGTCTCCCGAGTCGTTTCTCGGTCCATTTTTAAGCCCACGGCGGCGGCTCCGTTTCTCCCGCTTCTCTTCCAAAGATAGATCATCCTCTACGAAAGGTTGCGTCACCGGTTGCTTGTTTGGATCGATACCCGTCAGGAGTTCAATCTTTTGCTCAGCCTTTTGCAGCAGTTCCCGACAGTGTCGGATAAGGCGAACACCCCGTTCATATTCTGCAAGGGCTTGGTCTAAGGTGAGTTGCCCCCGTTCGAGGCGCTCCACAATCCCCTCCAACTCACCAATTGCCTCCTCAAACCGAGGGGCCGATTCGTCGTTCGAAGGATAAGGATTCACCTCACTCACGTTCATGCACTTCCATCGAAAGAGTGTTTCAGCTCCCGCGGGCACGACAGGCGTGCCCCTCCAATGACGCCCCTCGGAGGGACGCGCTAGTCGCGTCCGCCGCGCAACGTTTGATCATCCATTCCGCTGCGACGAGCGTGACAAGCACGCCCCTCCAATTGCCATCTCGCATCATCCAAAGCACCTATTCCCACTCAATCGTGGCCGGAGGCTTTGAACTGATATCGTACACGACCCGATTGATTCCGGAAACCTCATTGATAATTCGCGTGGAAATCCGGGCCAGTAACTCATAGGGCAATTTCGACCAGTCGGCCGTCATAAAGTCTTCCGTATCCACCGCTCGCACCGCAATGACTTCTTCGTAGGTCCGCGCATCGCCCATGACACCCACCGTTTGCACGGGAAGCAAAACTGCGAAGGCCTGTGCCGTCTTTCGATACCAGCCACAGCGTTTGATTTCTTCGATCACGATTGCATCCGCCTGACGCAAAATGTCCAGTCGTTCTTTCGTCACTTCACCCAGGCAGCGCACGGCAAGACCCGGTCCCGGGAAGGGGTGCCGCCAGACGATTTCTTCAGGCAAACCCAGCTGCATTCCGAGTTGCCGGACTTCGTCCTTAAAGAGGTTCCGCAATGGTTCAATCAACTCGAACTGGAGGTCTTCAGGCAATCCGCCGACGTTATGGTGGAGTTTGATAGTTGCAGCAGGCCCATCTCGCAGGCCTCCGCTTTCGATCACATCGGGATAAAGCGTCCCCTGTGCGAGGAATCGCGCGTTGGGGATCTTCGCCGCCTCCTCGGCAAAGCAGTCAACAAACACGCGGCCAATGATTTTCCGTTTCTCCTGGGGATTGACCACTCCCTTCAGGGCATTTAAGAAGCGATCCTCGGCGCGAACAACGTGCAAGTCCGTTCGAAAATGCTTGGTGAACTCATCAATAACCGACTCCACCTCCCCACGTCGCAGAAGGCCGTTATCGACCAGAATACACGCCGTCTGGTCGCCGATGGCGCGCGACAGGAGCGCTGCGGTAACCGAGGAATCGACGCCTCCCGACAATCCGCAAATCACACGGTCATTGCCGACGCGCTGGCGAATCTCCTGGACCGTCTCCTCGGCGAAATCGGTCAGCCTCCACGTGCCGTTACACCGACACACTCTATTCACAAAGTTCCCAAGGATTTGCGAACCATAGGTGGTATGCGTCACCTCGGGATGAAACTGGAGACCATAAAGCGGTCGGGTTTGATGCCTCACCGCCGCCAATGGGCAACTTTCTGTAGCCGCCAGGACAGCAAAGTCATTGGAAATGACCGTCACCTGATCGCCGTGGCTCATCCAAACTTGAAACTCGCTTGGGAGATTGGCGAACAGCTCGTTAGCCTGTAAGACACGACAGGTTGCCGGTCCATATTCCCGGCCCCGATGGCTTTCGACTTTGCCACCGAGGGCCTGGCAGACCAATTGCATCCCATAACAGATGCCCAAAATCGGGATGTCAAGTTGAAACAAATCAGGATCACATCGTGGACTGTCCGACCAGTGAACGCTTGCTGGTCCCCCCGAAAAGATAAGTCCCTTCGGTGCAAGCTCCTGCACCCGCTCTGCCGAAATATCGTGACGAACAATGATCGCAAAGACATTCTGTTCTCGCACTCGCCTGGCAATAAGCTGGGCATACTGCGAGCCGAAATCCAAAACCAGGATTTTTTCTTCAGTTAAGGTTCTCATAAATCACACCGAGTTACGATGTGTCTTGAAAAACGCTGTCAACGCGAGACAAAGCCAACCGGTTATCGCTTCAAGTACCTGCCGGCATTGTTCTCGGAAAACAAAACAAGGCGCTCCCAACCAGGAACGCCTCGAATGCTTGATACTAACAGCGCCAACACCTCACCTGTTACGCTGAGCGAAAACGGAGCCTGCTTTCAGGTGAAAATCGGATACAATCCGCCCAACCCGTCTATTTTCCCCGTTTCGGGAACACCTTACCACCGTAAATCGCCGTAGGCCCGAGCATCTCCTCGATCCGCAGGAGCTGATTGTACTTGGCGATTCGGTCTGTTCGCGAAGCCGATCCCGTCTTGATCTGCCCAGAACCGGTGGCCACGGCGAGGTCTGCAATGGTCGTGTCCTCAGTCTCACCACTGCGGTGACTGATCACGAACGTATAGCCCGCCCGCCGCGCCATATCGATGCACTCAAGCGTTTCTGTCAATGTTCCAATCTGGTTAACTTTGATCAGGATGCTGTTGGCAATTCCCGATTCAATACCCTTGGCAAAAATCTTGGTGTTCGTCACAAAGATGTCGTCGCCAACAATTTGGACCTTCTTACCGAGACGTTCCGTAAGCAAGGCCCAGCCGTCCCAGTCATCTTCTGAACAGGCATCTTCGATGGAACAGATGGAGTATTTCTCCAACCAGGATTCCAGCATATCCACGATGCCCTTGGCCGGGATCTCCTTGCCACCCATCGTATAAATCCCCTTCTTGCCCTCGACGGCCAATTCACTGGCGGCCAGGTCCAGGGCCAAAAAGACCTGCTCACCGAGCTTGTAACCGGCCCGGTCGATCGCCTCGCGAATGCACTGCAAGGCCTCTTCGTTGCTCTTCAAATCCGGAGCGAAGCCACCTTCGTCACCGACATTCGTTGAGAGCTTTCGATCCTTGAGGACCTTACGGAGATTGTGAAAGATTTCGCAGCCACAGCGGATGGCATCCGAGAAGGAATCAAACCCGAGGGGCATGACCATGAACTCCTGGATGTCCACATCGTTGTCGGCGTGTGCCCCGCCGTTGAGGATATTCATCATCGGGGCCGGAACGATTCGGCTAGCCACTCCACCGATGTAACGAAACAGCGGCAAGCCGCAATACTGGGCAGCCGCATGGGCAACCGCCAAAGAGACCCCCAAGATGGCATTCGCACCAAGGTTGCTCTTGTTTTCTGTGCCATCGAGTTCGATCATGGCCGCATCAATCGCCGCCTGATCAAGCGCATCCATCCCACAGATCTCGTCTGCTAGTTTTTCATTGACGTTCTGAACCGCTTGAATGACGCTCTTTCCCAGATACCGTTTCGGATCTCCATCGCGCAACTCGAGCGCCTCGCGTGTCCCCGTGCTGGCTCCACTGGGTACCGCCGCCCGACCAACGGAGCCGTCCTCCAGGAGGACTTCAACCTCCAACGTTGGGTTACCTCGACTGTCCAAAATCTGCCGTCCAAGGATGTCAACGATTGCAGAACTCATACTCGTAGTCCTCTCTCACTTAAAGAATCATCCACGAACTTGATCTGATTCGCTCGATCGCGCTCCCGGATGCGGGCGAACCCCGGCTAACGTCCCCGCAAAACAAAAACTGCCTTGCGGCTTGTGAACCCTTTATTCTGCGCTTTTCTTGTGCCGATGACCAGTATCCCGGTGGTGACTGGGAATTCGTCCGTTTCGGCGCTTCGGTTTACGGGCACGACAAGCGTGCCCCTCCCTTTCGGAGGGACCTGCTTGTCAGGTCCGCCGCACCACGTTGGATGATCCATCCCGGTTCATCGGGCATGAGAGGTGTCCCATTCGCCTTGCGACATCCGCCGCGTCTGACGTGTCCACAGACTAGCGGCTACCCCTCTGCCGATGGACTAGAATTGCCGCGAATTGCGGGTGGCAATGACTCCAGAGGCTTGGGATGAGGAATGCTGCCCGTCTAGATACGCCTGCCATTTCGCGATGTCGTAGCCGAAGTCCTGACCGGTGTTTTCCCGCAATGATCGGATGGCCAAGTATTGAATGGCCGGATTGCGATCTTGAAGAACCTTTCCCAGGACTGCGGCCACCGCGGGGTCTTTAAACTGACCAAGGGCCTTGATGGCCGCCTGGCGAACGTCCTGATCTGTGGCCCCTTGGGCTAAACCGGCCAACCTGTCAATCGTCTGCGTTGCTTTCGATTTGGCAGCCAGTCGGCAGGCCTCGATTTGCACATTCGGGTCAGTGTCCTGAAGCCCCACCTCGGCGAGCGGCCAACATGCCTCTGGTGGTAGCGCACCCGCCATCCGAAGGAGCTCCACCCTCATTTGGGGGTCATCCTCACTCTTGAAAGCCTGCAGCAATTGCGACGCGGCCATTGAGGCCGACTGCGAATCTTTTACCGATTTAACCAAGGTTTTCCAGGTCTCCATCTTCTCTTGCGGCAACACCACCCCCGGCGGAAGTTCCGGTTTGGTCGTTTTCTTGCCCCAAATCGGTCCTGACTTACACCCCATCAGGACCGCAAGCAAGACAAAATGGACAAACAAGATCGCCGAGAGAATATAGCGAAACAGTTTTTGGGATCGCTCATCTGTTAGCCGTTGGGCTTTCATAGTGTTCCTCGGGGGGACGATTTGCCTTGGTCAAACGTCCTAAGCAGGGGTCCTTCTTGAACCACATGTGGTCGCCACGCACTGGTTCAGATCAATCGCCCAACTTATATCATTTATCAATGTCCAGACCAAGACGAAAACTTCAGGAAATGCTGTGCGCCGGTGTTGGCTACGTCTTGTTTGTGGGCAGGTCTCCTGAACTCGGGCGTGGTTACTGGAGGAACGAATCGCAATTCGCCCTAAAAGAAAATGGGGAATCCGCTCGTCAGGTCCGTTTTTGGAGCCATCTGACGGCCGCACTGACCGGGTCGCACCCTTGAAGCGAAACAACTCTTTCCTCGTG
>Ga0068707_1004058_pt1 | contig 10165 bp, 10 predicted proteins | sample YNPNPMetaG_FD_66600 | JGI IMG/M metagenome (GOLD analysis project Ga0068707, IMG submission 66600) | Anoxygenic and chlorotrophic microbial mat microbial communities from Yellowstone National Park, USA - YNP NP MetaG | ecosystem: Environmental > Aquatic > Thermal springs > Hot (42-90C) >... | reverse complement strand
AGTCCTCCGCAAATCGGTCGCGGTTGTTGCGTATACTTCTGAATCTCTCTTCGACTTTTTCTTTGGTCTCCTGTGAAAGTTTCGACATCTTTTTATAATTATTGACATAGTCGAAGTATTCGCCGGTGATCCCCCCTTCCACCGGATCAGCCCACTGCGCGCCCTTGACATCACGCGCCAACTCCCACCGAAAGCAGGCAAAGGTATGCACGAGGCTTCGCTTCAAATCGCCCATGAAAAAGACGGGCAGCACGATACGCCCCCTGCTTCGCTTATTCGTTCCCGTCATAACCTGCCAAAGTTGGGTACGCGAGCCGAACACGGGAAGAATGACGAAAAACGGAATGACCTCTTCCTGTATGATCTCACGAGCCTCGCCGAGTTTGAGCACGGTTTCCCGGTAGAAGAGGGAGAAGTCTATCTCGCGAATCTCCTTGACGAGCTGTTCGATTGTCCGCTTGTGAAGGTACATCTGCCGCAGATTACCCCGCACCATGAGAGCCGTAAGTATGGGGAATGCAGTCGCAGTCGCGCCGGAGCAAATCGCAGCGGTGAGGGCGGTACGCTGTTCTATCTCGTACATAACCTTCGCCACCGCTTGATCAACCTTCGCTGCCTCCTCCCGCTCCTTCTTGTTGCGTCTCTTGTCCAGCTCCTCTTTGTATCCTTCAAAGGTCAGCCCCATCTCTGTAATGCTCGGATCGACCTTTCCTTCGTAGATCATGTCAAGAAATTCTGTTTCCATGAGAACCGGCACATCCACGCTTTTCTCACGCATGCGTATCAGTTCCATTAAATCCCTCACCTGCTGTTCCTCCAGGAGCCCCTCATCCAAAAAGCCGAACGAAAGCATCAGCTGCACCGCGCGCGGCACTGAGGATTCGCTCTTGCTTCGAATGTAGGCCTGTTTATACAGGTCCCAGTAGAGAGTGGTAATCTGGCGCCTCAGCTTCCTCCCCTCAATCTCGGTGTTAAAAGGATTCTTCGAGTTCTTGAATTCATTCAGGAGTTTGAGGAATTTCGTCCGAAAATCCTTCGGGATGAGGGTGAATTCGAATATCTGTTGAATGGAACCATGCAGGGCGTCACGAGATATGACGGGAGGAGCCTCCTTCTGCGCCGCGATGGAATTCGACGCGCCCGATTTGTAATACTCATGAATTTTGCGTATTGAGGGAAACAGCGCCGTAAGCTTCCTGCCGGCCAGGTCTTCATAGAGTTGATTGAGTTTAACGATGACGGTAAGGAGATTCTTCACAAAATCCTTGCCGCAGCGACCAGATCCCTCCCATTCCTGCATGCCTCCAAAGTCCATGAGGTAAGCGGTCCAGCTTTCCGCATCGCCGAATATATGCTGGAGTTCGTTATCTATATACCCTTCCAACTGTTCAATGCGATTAATCGTTTTTAAAAAGGTGTCGGCAAGTCCGTCATAGATACTCGCGGCCAAAGAGGGATCCGCTTTAAACATTGAGACCACCACGCCCTGGTCGAGATTAAGTGTCCGCTGGATAAAATCGTCGTTACGGCTTCCCACATCCCGTATCGATTCAGGAAGCATATACTCCCTCCCGAGGAAAGCGGCATGGTCAGTAATGAAGAAACGCGCGTCGATAGACGATGGGAGAGATCCTCCGTGGGAGGTAAAGGATTTATGGAGCTTCTCGGCCTCGAGATGGAGACGATCCGGCGCGTTCGAACCGGAGAGCTCCCGATAGACGATCGCCATATTATCTGCTATCACGCGAACCGTCCGGTATAACTTCGCCGCTCTTTCGAATCCGCTCTGCACGAGACGGATATTATTCTGAAGATGGCGCAGGAAATTCAGCGCCTGCGGGGGATCGCTCGACGCGAGTCCCTTTAACCCGCCGGAAGGAAGAGGATATTTGGCGACCGCGGCATCAGATATAAGGCGCGCGCTCATTCGGTATGGGTCTGTAAGGCCGGGAGAGAAGCCGGTCAGGAGCGCAGGGCCGTTGATGGTCCCCACGCGCCTGCTTTTGGCGACGATGATACTTCTATCCAGCCCGTTATATTCTTCAGAGGCGGCAAGAATCTCCACCGTGCCTCGTTCAAGCATGTATATCTCCTTCGGCCGTTCACTCTGGACGAACAAAATATCTCCGCTCTTCATCGCTATGGAATTTCCGGCCATCGGCTCCTACCCATTTTTGATGTTATTCATGTATTCTTCCCACTCCAAGGGAAGGAGGTACTTCTTTTTATTATTGCATTGCTTACATGCGGCAACGATATTCACTTTGTCCGAGGTGCCGCCCCGGCCGAGAGGGATGACATGATCCATCGTCAGCTCAGAAGGCCCCACATTCCTGCCGCAGTAGTAGCAGACGCCGGCAGAAACTTTACGACGCCACCACGACGTGCGGCGAAGTTCGCGGGCCCTCCTCTTTTCTCTGGCCACATGCTGGTCATCGGTGAGAAAACCGCCTCCTCGCGTCATATCTTCAATTACATCCTATCAGCCTATCCACGCGCGCTCATACGGTTTTCGTAGTGCGCCCCCTTATGACGAACGCCATCGCCGCCGATGTTAGCGTCATTGAGCCTTATTTGTCAATAAATAATCTATCGCTCTCCGTACCATTCGCGTTCACAGGCAATATTTGTATTGACAACATCCCCGTCTCCGAATCATAGATTATGCGACAATATCACCCCATATTCAAACCCGCTGGTGGTTCTATGAAATTTTCGGAATTGAATCTACACCCTGCCGTTATGCGGGGCATTGAGGATGCAGGGTTTATTGAATGTACGCCGGTCCAAGAGGCGACGCTCAGCCACACCCTCACCGGCAATGACGTATGCGTCCAGTCACAGACCGGTACGGGAAAAACCGCCGCTTTTCTCATCACCATATTCCACCACTTCTGCAGCGGGACGCGATTCGCCCGCAGAAAAGCGCTTATCCTGACCCCTACTCGAGAACTGGCGTTGCAGATTCATGATGAGGCGCAACAACTCGGAAAATACTGCGGCCTCGGCATCGGTTGTTTCTACGGCGGCGTCGGGTACGCGGAACAGGATCGGCTCCTCAAGAACGAGTTGAATCTCTACATCGGCACGCCGGGTAGGATCATCGACTTCCAGAAATCCGGCAAGATTAATCTTCACGCCTTTGATTTCCTGGTGATAGACGAAGCGGATCGCATGTTCGACATGGGATTCATCCCCGACATACGCTACATGGTTAAGCGGATGGTCCCGCCGCAACAACGCATGACCATGCTTTTAAGCGCGACGCTGAGCGATAGAGTGAAATATCTGGCATGGGAGTACATGAATGAGCCGGTGGAGATTGAAATAAACCCTGAAAAGCTCACCGTTGACCTCATTGATCAGCGGATCTTTCACATTGGGAAAGAGGATAAGTTCGGACTCCTGCTTGGCATCCTGCGGCGGGAGCAACCGAAGAGCGCGTTGATCTTCACCAACATGAAATCGACAGCCGAACGGTTGTCGCGACGGCTGGCCGCAAACGGTATCCCCAATGACTACCTGTCAGGCGACCTCCCTCAGACGAAGCGTCTGCACATAATCGACTCCATCAAATCAGGTAAAACCGAAATTCTCGTCGCCACGGATGTGGCTGCGCGGGGCCTGCACATCGAAGAGCTCGACATGGTTATCAACTACGATCTGCCGGAAGAAAGCCAAAATTACGTTCATCGCATCGGCCGCACGGCACGCGCCGGCAAGTCGGGAAAAGCAGTATCCCTCGCATGCGAAGACGACGTCTTTCATCTCGCGCCCATTGAGAGACTCATAGGGATGAGGATCCCGGTCGAGTGGCCGGATGACGACCTCATTGTCACAGACGCGATTGAGGTATCACACCGTCCAACGGACAAGAGAAAGAGCGGTAGGCGAAAAGAGCGGGTGAAAGACAAACAACGAATCCACACCGCACGAAACGCCGGGAATCGGCAATCCGCGCGCCATGAAGGACCCGGTCACAAAAGGCCGAAAAAGGAATCCCGCATGCCGAAACATGAAAGGCGCGGCCATCGCGACGCATCGCACACACATGAACAAAAGCGACAGGGATCCATCGAGCCAAGAAGTATTGACGAAAAGAACAAACGTAATCGCCGGCCCGAAAAAACCGCGGATAAGCGGACAAATCAAGCGAGTGCGGTTCCGAAGGAACGCCATTCCATCCCGCGCCTTTCGAACAACGCCACGCCTGAAGAACGAATTGAATATTATCGAAAAAAATACGGCGACAATTTCGAAAAGGCGGGAAACGTGACCACAAATTCGCGACGACTAAAACCCAAGACCCTCCTCGAAAGCATTAAAGGCCTGTTTAAAAAGAACAAGTGACGTCGCACCCATGATTACGTTGGACATGACAAACACACTCGCGCTTGCGGGACTGGTCGTTATACTAGGGTACTGGATGCGAAAATTCATCCCCCCGCTCGAGAGAGTCAATATCCCAACACCTGTGCTGGGAGGCTTCGTTATCGCGCTTGTGCAGTTGATTTCGAGATCCCTCGGCAGCACCATCTTCGCGTTCGATACGGCATTACAAGCACCGCTCATGACCGCCTTTTTCACCTCCATCGGCCTCGGTTGCAGCGTCACACTCCTTCGCACCGGAGGGCCGAAAATTCTTCCTTTCCTGCTTATTGCTATTATATTCACCTTTATCCAAAACGCGGCAGGCATCGCAGTCGCCGTCACCCTTGGCCAGCACCCGCTCTTCGGCGTGCTGAATTCTTCCGTCACGCTGGTCGGCGGCCCCGCCACCGGACTCGCCTTTGCACCCCTGTTTGAAAAAGCGGGAATCACCGGCGCTTCCTCGATGGCCATCGCTTCCGCAATGACCGGAATACTCAGCGGAGGACTTATCGGCGCTCCTCTCGGCACATGGCTTATCTCGCGCCATAGGCTCGCGCCAACGATTCACGCCGGGGGCAGCGAAATCGCCGCTTCAGAATCCGAGTCATTGAGCGCGACGCACAATTCATCCGGCGAATTCGCCGAAGGCTATTATGCCCTTGTCAACCTTGTCGCGCTGCTCCTTTCAATGTGGTTAGGTTCGTTGATAGGACGCGGCCTATCCGCCCTCGGCATCACACTTCCCGGCTACATCGGGGCTATGATTGTGGGAGCCGTGCTACGCAATATCGCCGACATCACAGGCTTCCTGCCACTCTCTCAAAAAGCCATCGATACCATCGGGACAACAGCGCTCTCGCTTTTTATCGCGATGGCGATGATGACGCTCAAACTCTGGGAACTCGCCGACGTGGCGCTCCCCATGCTGGCGGTCATCGCCGTTCAAATACTGTTAGTAAGCATTGCGTGCATCTGGCCGCTCTTCCGCCTCTTCGGCGGCGACTACAACGCCGCGGTAATGACCACCGGCTTCCTCGGCTTCATGCTCGGCACCATGGCTAACGCCATGGCGAATATGGAATCCCTCGCGGAAAAATTCGGACCGGCCCGCGAAGCATTTCTGGTGGTGCCTATCGTGGGAGCCTTTTTCATCGATTTCGCGAACGCGCTTATCATCACCATGTTTTTAAATATTTTGTAGGTTTTGTAACTGTAACATTCGATACATTGATGCGAATTATCTCAAATATTCGAATTTTTTGAATGTAACAATAAATAATCTTTTTTTTTTTATTGACAAAAACCTCACATGATTCGATTATAACAATTAAGGTGATTAGTCCGTAAACTTCTTCAATAATCTTCCCCGATTTTTCGCGGCAAAATTACAAAAGCGGTTTTTGTTGGCTAATCCAAACGGGACATGTCCCAACTTTTATCATTATCAGGAGTTGTTTAATGGCACAAGGAAAAGTAAAGTGGTTCAACGATCAGAAGGGGTTCGGATTTATCACCGCCGATGACGGCCGTGAGATTTTCGTTCACCACTCCGGCATCGTGGCAGACGGATTCAGGTCCTTGCCTGAAGGCGCTGCGGTGGAGTTCGAGATTGAAAAGGGCGAAAAGGGGCCGAGGGCTACAAAGGTCACCCTGATCTAATAACCATTTACAATTTTGAAAGCAAATCCCGATCTTTGATCGGGATTTTTTTAACTTTATCTTCATACCCGCCGGTTTCAAATCCGTAACGGAATATAAATAATTGTTGATTTTCATTGCCTGCCCCATACTCTTCCGCACCAGTGGTGCGATGATAAACCTATCCGTTCTTCGCATTCAAAAATCACGATGGGGGATACATTCATGAGGCTGACACCAAGAACATGTGGGGTCATTATCGTTTCCCTTGTCGCGTTAGGATGCACCACTGTTCCGGTAACGGGGAGGCGCCAGTTGACCCTCATCCCCGAATCCCAAATGATAGCGATGTCTGAACGTGAAAATGCGGCATTCATGAGAAGCCACCGTAGCGGCGGCAGCCCCTCTGACGCGTATATGATACGATCCGTCGGCCTTCGCCTGAAAGCCGCGGTGGAAAAATATTTTGCCGCAAAAAGCCTGCTTTCTCCGGCTTCCGGCTATGACTGGGAATTCAATCTTTCACGCGATAATGAATTTTTATTGGACAATACGAATAAAATAACCGAAAATATAAAAAAGAATTCGGATTAGGGGCCTACACATGGAAATAGGGCTGCTTATCGGTATAATATGGGGATTCGTGGCACTGATTCTCGGCATACTTATCGCCAAGAGCACACTCCTCATCTTCATAGACATGCCTTCGGTCATGATCACCGTCGGCGGTAGCATTGCGTCAATGATGGTCGGCTATTCACTCAAACAGATTATCAAAATACCAACTTTTTTCAGAGTGGCGCTCTTCCCCCCAAAGTATGACCTGAGCAACCTGATTCTGACCATTGTCTCCTTTTCGGAAAAGGCCAGGCGTGAGGGTCTCCTTGCACTTGAAGATGATCTCGAAGAGCTCGATGATCCCTTCATGCGCAAGGGCCTTCAGCTCGTGGTTGACGGCACGGATCCCGAGCTCGTAAAAAACATTCTGGAGAATGACATTGCGCAGATGGCGAGCCGGCACGACGACAACAAACGTATGTTCGACGATTGGTCCACATGGGCGCCGGCGTTCGGCATGATAGGGACACTCATGGGCCTCGTCATGATGTTGACCCGCCTCGAGGATAGGGCGGCCATCGGCCCCGCTCTCGGCGTGGCGCTCATTACCACCCTCTACGGCGCCATTATGTGCTACCTCTTTTTCCAGCCGCTCGCATCAAGGCTCGACGTGATGACGAACAAAGAGATCCTCTACCGCGGCATCATCCTCATGGGCGTGCTCTCCATTCAATCCGGCGACAACCCGCGCATCGTCAAAGACAAGCTGATATCTTTCCTGCCGGCCACGATGCGGGAGGAGATAACGGAAGAGGTCGGGGACTGATTCGTGGCAGTCAAACGAGAAAAATCGAAGGTGAAAGGCGCCCCCCCATGGATGCTCACCATGGGGGATATGAACAACCTCCTCCTCTGCTTTTTTATTGTGCTCATGGGCGATATTTCAGTCGTGACCAAGGAGGAATTCCTCTATGTGCTTTCGTCATTTAAAGGAAACGTAAGCCTCATGACCGGCGGCAGATCCATGAGCAGAGGGCAGCTCATGGATCTGGGTCATAACATTATCGCCCTCCCCAGTTCTGAACAGCAGCGGTTCGTATCACGCATGATGAAAAAGGCTGAAGAGGCATTCAAGCCGGAAATTCAATCACGATACGTCCGCCTTAAAGAAGACGAGCGGGGTTTGGTCATTACCCTCGCGAGCGACGTGTTTTTCGATCCAGGGTCCGCCCGCATTAAGAATGAGATGAGGCCGACCTTGCGTAAAATCGGCAACGTGTTGAAGGGGCTTCCGCATTTCATCCGGATCGAAGGCCATACCGACAACTCGCCGGTCGCTACGCCCACCTCACGCGAGCGCTACAAGACCAACTGGGAACTTTCCTCCGCGCGTTCGCTCAATGTTCTTCACTACCTCATCGATGAATCCGGCGTAAAGCCTTCCCATCTCTCAGCCGTGGCATTCGGTGAATACCGTCCCATCGAAGACAACAGCACGCCTGAGGGACGTGCCTACAACCGCCGCGTCGACATCGTGGTACTGAAAGAGCGCATTCCGGAGGAATCGAAAGATCGCAGAATCCCGCGGCCACTCCCGGACGAGGAGTGGCGATAGGGGTGTCATCCCTTCTTCTTGCCCATCTCCATGATGATCCGCTGGATATTGCTGCGGCAGGAATTCTTGTAATCTTCTATTATATCCGAGGGGGGTAACTTCTCCAAATCCGCGTAGAGTTCCTCATACACGCCGAGGGCCCTCTCCGGACGATCGGTTTCATAGTAAAATCTGGCCAAGGTGAATCGCGCCAGATAGTTTTTCCGATCTGTGGCGACCACATCCTCCATAATAGATACAGCCTCGTCACGCCTGTCCCTGTTATAAAAGAGAAGTATGGCGAGCGCGTTGCGCGCTTGTGAGAAGGCACTGTATCGTTCGATGGCCTTTCGGTACATTGCCTCAGCGCGATCCAAATCCTTCTCGTTCTTCGTCTCGCTGCCGCGATTCGCGTACGCGAGCCCCGCTGAGTAGTAAATGGCAGGAGTGTCCTTCCCATACGAAATGCTCTTATCGAGCGCTTCGATTGCCTGGTCCCACCGTCTCTCCTCAAGGTAGATAGTGCCGAGCTGCCCGTACTGGTCCGCCAACCGCCTCATGGCGCTGATATCTTTAACCCTATCCTTCTCAATCTCGTCGATGCGGCCCTTGATGTCGCGTATCCTCTTATCACGATCAAGCGTGTAGTAGCGATCCATACCGCAATTGAAATAGCGGGTGCCGATGTAGGTGCCGATCACGAGCACAATCATCACGGCGATAAGGATAAGTATCCGGCCAGCGGTCCGCTCGCGTTTCGATGAAAACCGAGGTTTTTTTTCCGCTCTCATTTTTTCTTTCCCGCCGGCGCGCGTTTTAAAGACCCGCCTCGGCAGGACAGAATCGCCTGATTGACCTGGCCGATGGCGAGATTGAGAAATTCATCCGCCTTTTTAAGATTGAATTTTCCAATATTATTTTCCGCCTGGATAATGAACGCTACGGCGGCGGCGCGGTAACCTCCCGTGTCATACGGCGTGAGGAGCAATTTCTCTCTCGCCTTCTTGCAAAATTGAGACTTCGCCTCAACAGCCGCCGTCGCCTTTGCCATGCGAAGAAAAGAAAGAGCTTCCCTAAGCGCGGGCAGAGGATCTGCGGGAACGGCAGAGATGATGAGCGAACTGGCGAAAATCGCGGCCAGTTGGTACGTTCTTTGCCTATGTGCCATTTTGCTACCTCCTCCCGTTGAAGAATGGCGCGCGATCCCATGGAAACACAATCAAGCATAATTGAGATCGATAGTAAAATCTTATAATGTATAAAGGGAGATGTCAAATCTTTTTGATATCCAACTCGCCGCGGTCAATTCCTATAAAAATTACATGGCCCGACGAATTTTGGTTGAATAATATATCATTAATATGGTTATAGTAATGCCATCATAAAGTTGTGAGTCTATCCAATACATCATTACATGCGTACAGACATCACGAGGAGGTTGACAACATGGAAGATGACAAAAAAACGTATTTGCAAAAACTGGCCGACAGGATTATTGAGCTCGATAATAAACTGGAAGAACTTAAGGTTCAGGGCGCCGAGGCAGCCTCGGTCATGAAAGAGGATTACGTAAAACTGTCGCAGGAGCTCATGGCTAAAAAGGCGGAGGCGGAAACCAAGCTCAACGAACTGAAGACAGTCGGAGCCGAAAGCTGGGAGGAACTCAAACAAGGCGCGGAGCGGGCTATCGGAGAGCTCTCAAAGGCATTCGACAGCGCGCTCGAAAAATTTAAAAGCGCGAAGAAATAGACCACTAAAAGGTTATACCGTCTATCCGCACAGTCAGAGCGCGTCGGTGCCTTGGTGTTTGAATCATCACATGCGTCGCGCGCTTATGCTGAAATAAAATGGAGGATGGGATGAGCGATTCTTGCGTCTTCTGCGAAATCGTCGCAGGCCGCGCGCCGGCGTATCGCATCATGGAAAACGAGCATGCGATGATCATACTCGACATCAACCCATACGCCGAGGGCCATTGCCTCGCGATCAGCAAGCGGCATGTTC
>Ga0068707_1004057_pt1 | contig 10165 bp, 5 predicted proteins | sample YNPNPMetaG_FD_66600 | JGI IMG/M metagenome (GOLD analysis project Ga0068707, IMG submission 66600) | Anoxygenic and chlorotrophic microbial mat microbial communities from Yellowstone National Park, USA - YNP NP MetaG | ecosystem: Environmental > Aquatic > Thermal springs > Hot (42-90C) >... | reverse complement strand
CGGTCCGGCAGGCCCTGGAGCAGACGGGGCCGGGGCCGGAGTACCGGCTCGGGGATTAGGGGGAAGGGTGGGGGAGAACCGGGCCGGGAGGATGCTCGTCTTCCTCTTGCGGGGGACGGCGGCGGTGATGATGACCGCGATCGTCCCCGCGGTCATGCCGCTCCCGTGGATGGACGCCGTGCACCGTGGGCTGGGGATGGGGCCGCTCCCCGGGGGGCCGGTGGTGGAGTACCTGGCGCGGTCGCTCTCGGCGTTCTACGCCTTCCACGGGGGGCTCCTGTGGATCTTCGCGGGGGACGTGTCCCGCTACCGCCCGGCGATCCGCTTCTCGTTCGGGGCCGGGCTGGTCTTCGGGGCCGCCGTCCTCGTCGTGGACGCCCGGGCGGGGCTGCCGCTGCGGTGGGTCCTCGCGGAGGGGCCCTTCGTGATGGCGCTGTCGGTGGCGGCGCTGGGGCTGCTTGCCCGCTCCGGGGGCGGGGAAGGGCGCAGCCCCCCCGGCCTAGGGCTTGTTCGCCCTTTTGCGGCCGGGGGCCGGGGCCGGCCCCCGCAGGTCGGCCTCGGTCTTGGGGCGGGGCAGGGGGGCGCCGATCTCCTTCCTCCAGGCTTCCAGGCGGTCCTTGAGCTCCCGGGCCCGGTCGGGATGTTCGGCCGCGAGGTTCCTCTTCTCGCCGAGATCCTCCCGCAGGTTGTAGAGCTCCAGGCGGCCGTCCTCGAAGAACTCCATCAGCTTCCAATCCCCGTGGCGGACGACGCCCACGGGGGTGGTGCGCCACGTGTCCTGGCCCGCCCCGAGGTAGCCGGGGAAGTGCCAGAAGAGCGGCCCCCGGGGCGGGACTTCGCGCCCCAGAAGGAGGCCCGCGAAGCTCGTCCCGTCCAGGACGTAGCCCGCCGGGGCCGGGACGCCCGCCAGCTCCAGCAGCGTGGGGTAGAGGTCCACGCTGTTGATCGGCCGGTCGCTGACGGCCCCCGGGGCGATCCGGCCGGGCCAGCGGGCGATAAAGGGGACGCGGATCCCTCCCTCGTGGAGGCTCCCCTTGCCGGACCTGAGGGGGGCGTTGTCGGTGATGTCGCCCGCCTGCTTGATTCCCTCCCGGACGTACCCGCCCACGCCGCCGTTGTCGCTGGAGAAGAGGACCAGGGTCTTTTCGGACAGCGTGAGCTCGTCGAGGAGCCGGAGGATGCGGCCCACGCTCTCGTCGAGGCTGGCGATCATCGCGGCATAGACGGGGTTTTGGTGGCCGCCGGCGGCGGGCTTGGGCTTGAACCGCTCCACGAGGTCCGGTTTCGCCTCCAGCGGGGCATGGACGGCGAAGTGGGCCAGGTAGAGGAAGAAGGGCCGGTCCCGGTGGCGGCGGATGAAGTCCTCCGCCCGATCCGTGAGCCAGTCGGCCAGGTAGGCCTCCTTGGGGTGCTCGACGGGAGGCTGCGTGGCGAAGTGGAAGTGCCGGCCCATGGAGGTGACGGCCTCGTCGAAGCCGCGGCGGGAGGGATGGTATTCGTCCCGTTCGCCGAGGTGCCACTTGCCGAACATGCCGGTGGCGTATCCTCCCGCCTTGAGGGCCTGGGGGAGGGTGATCTTGTCGAGGGGGAGCTTTTCCACGTTGTCCACGGGCCGGAGGGGGCGCCGGCGCCAGTCGAACCGCTCGATGGAGCCCACGGTGTAGACGCCGGTGCGGGGCCCGTACTGCCCGCTCATGAGGGCGGCACGGGTGGGCTGGCAGTTGGGCCCGCAGGTATAGGCGTCGGTGAAGCGCATCCCCGTGGCGGCCAGCCGGTCGATGTGCGGGGTCTCGTAGTACCGGCTCCCCTGGCAGGCGAGATCCGTCCAGCCCAGGTCGTCGGCCAGGATGAAGACGATGTTGGGCCGCTCGTCTCGGGGCGGGGCCGCCGCGGCGGGGGCGAAGGCCGCGGCCAGCAGGAGCAGGGCCGGGGCGATCCGGCGCCGGCGCAGGGTCGGCCTCATGAACGGGGTCACTCTGATTGAACAACGCGGCGAGCCGACGGGTTGCGGTCCGAGTCCACCGGCCGGGGGCGTATTGAAGAGGGGGACCGCCGAGGAAGGAGGAGGAAGATGGGGCGCTGCGGCCTGATCGCGACGATCCTGATCCTGGGCGCGGCCGCCGAGCCCCGGCCGCAGGACCTGGTCCTGGCGCGGGGCGGGAAGGCCGCGGGGGCGATCGTCCTGCCGGAAGACCCGACGCCCGCGGAGAGGACCGCCGCCCGGGAACTCGCCGCCTACCTCGGGAAGATCTCCGGGGCCGAGTTCGCCGTGGAGGCCCCCGGCGGCGGACGGCCGGCCGTGGTCCTGCGGCACGACCCGGCCCTCGCGGGCGAGGAGTACCGCCTCAAGGCCGACCCCGCCGCCGGGGCGCTCGTCCTCTCGGGAGGCCGCCCCCGCGGCGTCCTCTACGCGGTCTACGCCCTTCTTGAGGATCACCTGGGCTGCCGGTGGTACACGCGGGACGTGGAGCGCGTCCCGCGCCGGGAGACCCTCTCCGTCCCCGCCGGGCTCGACGTCCGGTTCCGGCCGCGGCTGGAGTACCGCGAGCCCTTCTGGACGGAGGGTTTCGACGGCGCCTGGGCCTCCCGGAACCGGATGAACTCCGCCCACGCCCGGCTCGGGGAGGAACACGGCGGCAAGGTCGTCTACGGCACCTTCGTCCACACCTTCAACGCCATCCTCGACCCGGCGAAGCACTTCGCGGAGCACCCGGAGTACTTCTCGATGGTGAAGGGCAAGCGGATCTCGGGGCACACCCAACTGTGCCTGACGAACCCCGAGGTCCTCGAGATCGCCATCCGGACGGTCCGGGAATGGATCCGGAGGAATCCGAAGGCGGCAATCTTCTCCGTCTCGCAGAACGACTGGTACAACCCCTGCGAGTGCCCTTCCTGCAAGGCCCTGGACGATGCGGAAGGGAGCCATGCCGGGTCGCTGCTGACGTTCGTCAACAGGATCGCCGAGGCGATCGAGAAGGACCATCCGAACGTGGCGATCGACACGCTGGCCTACCAGTACACGCGCAAGCCCCCCCGCAGCCTCCGTCCGCGCCCGAACGTGATCGTCCGGCTCTGCTCCATCGAGTGCTGCTTCGCGCACCCCCTCGACGGCTGTCCGGAGAAGTCGAACACGTCTTTCCTGGAGGACCTTCGCGGCTGGAACCGGCTCACGAAGCGGCTCTACGTCTGGGACTACACGACGAACTTCAGCCACTACCTGCTGCCGTTTCCGAATCTGGACGTGCTCGACCGGAACATCCGGACGTTCGCCGACCACGGCGTGGTGGGGATCTTCGAGCAGGGGAACTATTCGCCGGGGGGGGGAGGGGAGCTGGCGGAGCTGCGGGCGTGGGTGCTGGCGAAGCTCCTCTGGGATCCTTCCCGCGACGGGGGGGCCCTCGTCCGGGAGTTCGTCGAGGGGACCTGCGGGCCGGCGGCGCCGAAGGTGCAGGCGTTCCTGGACCTCCAGCGGGAGGCGATCCGCCGGAGCGGGGAGCACGTGCGCATCTTCGACGGCGTGACCCGGGGATACCTGGACGTGGAGACGCTGAGGAGGGCGGACGCCCTCCTGGAGGAGGCGGAGCGGATCGCGGAGAAGTCGGGGGACCCGGCGCTTCCGGTCCGGATCCGGCGCTACCGGGTCCCCGTCTGGTACGCGCGGGTCTGGCAGGGGCGCGAGCCCCTCGAAGTCCTCAAGCCCGCGGCGGCGCGGCTCCTGGAGGTCGCCCGGGCCCAGAAGATCACCCACTTCCGGGAGTCGGGCGGGCTGGAGCGGGACCTCCGGCGGCTGGAGCTCGTGGCGGCGCGGCGGCCGCGGCGGCCGGCCCCGGGGGTGATCGAAGGGGAGGACTCGGCCTTCGGCCTCTTCCGGGAGGGGGATCTCGTGCGGCTCGAGGCGGACGAGAAGGCGGAGGACGGCGTGGCCGCCCGGCAGGCCGGCAGGACGAAGGAATGGAGCGTGAGCTGGACGATCCCGGTCCCCAAGGACGCGAAGCCCGGATTCTACCGGCTGAGGGCGCGGATCCGGGTCGACAAGAAGGGGGACGAGGGACCGGCCTTCCACGTCGGGGCCTACGACCGGGAGGCGAAGAAGGGGCTCGGGGAGATCCGCGTCCTGGCGAAGGACGCCCCGAACGGCGAGTACCGCTGGTACGACGTCTGCGAGCTGGAGCTCAAGCCGGGACGGTACGCCTACGTGGCCCCGGACGACAACGAGGCGGCCGTTCCCGCGGTCTGGACGGACCGGTTCGAGCTCGTTCCGAAGTGACCTAGGGAAGGAGGGGCAGCTCGACCCCCCGCAGGTCCATGACCTGGCGCCCGGGCACCTTGAGGGCGCGGAGGGTCAGCGTCCCCCGCCCGGCGGGGAGCTCCAGCACGCCGAGGCGGAGCGGCCGGAAGTCCTTCACGTAGGACTCCCCCTTGCGGGGGACGCGGTCGTGTTCCGCCCCGCGCAGCGGCGGGTCGTGCGCCTCGGAGACCGTCCCTTGCAGGCGGGCCTCCCCCAGGCTCAGCTCCACGGTGGAGCCGACGTCGGCCGCCGGGCAGGTGTACAGGAGGACCGCCTCGTAGCGTCCGGCGGTCCGCACCTCCACGTCCCACGTGATCCGGTCGGCGGGCGAGGTCCAGTTCGTGAAGAAGGAGCAGTTCGGGGCGGGGGCGCTGCGCCGGATCCCCCCGTGGGGCACGCCGTCGCGGGCGGGGAGCGGCGCCCGCGGCATCTCGGGGCAGCCGACGGGGAAGGGCCGGTCGTCGCGTCCCCCCTCCGCCCCCACGTCCCGTTTCCAGTCCGCCAGGGCCTTCGAAAGCCGGGCCGCGACGTCGGGCCGTTCCCGGGCGAGGTCCCGCTCCTGGCCGGGGTCGGTTTCCATGTCGTAGAGGCGGCCGGCGCTGTCGAGCCGGTACCGCGGCGTCCGCACGCTGTATTTCCCGCCCCAGTGGGAGAAGATCATGCGGTCCGTCCCTTCCCGGGCGGCGCCCGTCAGCAGCGGCTTGAGGGATATGCCGTCGAGGGGGCGGGCGGGGAGGAGCGGGACCCCGGCCAGGTCGGCCAGCGTCGGGAGGAGGTCGATCGCCGCGGCGAGGGACGGGACCCGCAGGCCCGCCGGGATCCGGCCGGGCCAGCGGATCAGGCAGGGCGAACGCACGCCCCCCTCGTCGGTCGATCCCTTGCGTCCCCTCAGGCCGCCGTTCCAGCGCGCGCTGTTGGGGCCGTTGTCGCTGAAGAAGAGGACGATCGTGTTCCCCGCCAATCCGAGCTCGTTGAGTTTCCCGAGGAGCCGGCCGACGTTCCAGTCGAGGTTCTCGACCATGGCCAGCGCGGCGCGGGTGAACGCCGGGTCCTCGGCGGTCGGGGGGGTGGCCCGGAGCTTCAGGTCCGCCGAGCGGAACTTCTCGAAGAACCGGTCCGGGACCTGCATGGGGGAATGGGGCGTGTTGTACGCCACGTAGCAGAAGACGGGGCGCGAGCGGTGCCGCTCCAGGAAGTCCCTCGCCCGCTCCGTCAGGTCGTCGGGGAGGTAGCCGCGGCCCCGGACGGGACGCCCGTCGTGCTCGAGGGGCGGGTCGAAGTAGTCGCCCCAGTGGCCGGAACAGAAGCCGTAGAACTCGTCGAAGCCGCGGCCCCGCGGATGGTAGGGGTACTGCGTGCCGTTGTGCCACTTCCCGAAGGCGCCGGTGGCGTAGCCAGCCGCCCGGAAGACCTCGGCGATGGTCCTCTCGCCGAGGTTCAGCCGCTCGGCCCCCGTGGTGACGCCGTGGACACCGGTGCGGAGGTGGTACCGGCCCGTGAGGAACTCGGCACGGGTGGGGGAGCAGACGGGGCTGACGTAGAACCGCTCCAGGGCGGCGCCGTCGCGGCCCAGCGAGTCGAGGGACGGCGTCGCAAGGTTCGTGTTGCCGTGGAGGCTCAGGTCGCCCCAGCCCTGGTCGTCGGCCAGGAGGACCAGGACGTTGGGGCGGCCGTCCCCTCCGGCGGCCGCGGCGGGCGGGGGCCCGGCCAGGGCGGCGGCGAGGAGCCATGGCAGGACGCGGGTCGGGGAGGGGTGCGCCATCGGGGTCCTCCTCGGGGCCGTGCGGGCGGTCCCCGGGATTGAACCCTCCCGGGCCGGTCCGGGTGGTGCGGGTTGCGTCGGGCGTGCCGCCCCGGCGGTCCGCGGGGTTCCGCGTCCCGGGATCATCGGGGCGATTCGATCCCGTGGTGGATCCGGAGGTCCTCCCGGCCCAGGCGGCGCAGGTCGTCCAGGGCCTCGGCCGCCGCGGCGAGCCCCTCGGGGGGAAGGACGTCCTCCACCGCCGCGGCGGGGGAGGCCACCGCCTCGTTCCCCGCCAGGTAGAGGCGCAGGCCGGGGCCCTTCTCGACGTCGAGCCGCGTCTTGTAGAAGCAGCAGCCCAGGAGGAAGAGCTCGAGGGGGGCGTCCCCCTCCTGGCGGATCCGGACGCGCTCGGGGTTGCAGTAGAACTGGTTGGGACCGAAGAAGACCCGGCCGGAGTAGCCGCGGAACTCGAGGGCGGTCCCCGCCGCCCGGGCCTCGCCCCGGGCGGCGTCGAAGAAGTCCACCTTGGCCCCCTGGAGCGTGACCCGGCCCGGCGGATCGCCGGGGGATCCCTCGAAGAGATACCCGTTCTCGGCCTGCTCGATGTAGAAGTCGCTCATCACGACGCTCTGGTTGTCCCGGACGATCAAGGCGCGGGGGCAGGAGGTCCCGAGGCGGGTGAGGAAGCCCGTCAGGCCGCCGCGGCGGCGGTCCTTGCCCTCCACCACGACCGTTCCCTCGTAGGAGCAGCCCGCCAGGATCGTGGCCCGGGCGCAATCGACGATCCGGAGGTTCCCCTGCACGTGGGGCAGGCTCACGACGGCCTTCTCCCCGAGGCCCTCCAGGCGGAGCCCCTTGCGGAGGGGGTCCTTCTGGTACATGCCGTAGACGAAGACGCCGTCGTAGGTCATCCGCGAGGGCCGGTCGGTGCCGGTCTGGTGGATGTCGATCGCGTTGTCCATCTTCCCGGCGTCGTGGGAGCCGATGGAGAGGTGTTCCAGGACGAGGTTCTCGGGGTCGTGGACGGCCAGGATCGTGCCGCCGGGGGGGCCCTTCCAGACGAGGCGGGATCCCCAGCCGGCCCCGCCGAGGCGGTAGTCGCGGCCCTCCAGGCGGAGGGTCTCGCGGACGAGGTAGGTCCCGGCGGGGAGGTAGGCCAGGGCGTCGCGCCCGTGGGCCCGGGCGGCGGCGACGGTCTTTCGGAGGGCCTCGGTGTCGTCCGCGCGGCCGTCCCCGGCGGCGCCGCGGGAGCGGACGTCGATCCAGTCCGAGCGGGGCTCCCAGGGGAGGGGGGGGAGGCCGTCCCGGGCCCCCGCCGTGCCCGCCGCGGCCAGGATCCCGGCCGCCGCCCCGAGGAGGATCCGTCTCCCGTTCATGGCCCCGGCGCCGATGCCGTCCCTCTCTTCTACGTCCGCCGGGGAGGCGGATTTTCCGGTCCGGCCCCCCGGAGGGGGTTCGCAAGTGTACCATATGTAGAATCATGATCCATGGATCGAACAATCGGGAGGCCCCCGGCGGGGGCGGTCCCGACTACCACGTCCCGAACCTCGAGCGGGCCCTCCGGCTCCTGGAATACCTGGCCGACCGGCCGGGGGCGGGGGTGAGCCGGATCGCGGAGGACCTCGGGATCCCCAAGAACAGCGCCTTCCGCATCGCCATGACCCTTCTCCGCCGGGGCTACCTGGGGCGGGACGGGGCCACCAAGGGGTTCTTCCTCTCCCGCAAGCTCCTGGCCCTGGGGTACGCGGCGACGGACCGGCACACGGTGGTGGAGAACGCGCTGGACGTCATGCGGGAGCTGCGGGACCGGACGCGGGAGACGGTGCTCCTGGGGACCCTCGTGGGCCGGGAGGGGGTGGTGCTGGAGCAGGTCTTCGGGCTGCACCCCTTCAAGTTCATGGTCGACGCGGGGACGCGCTTCTCGCTGCACACCTCCGCGCCGGGAAAGGCCCTCCTGGCCTTCCTCCCCGAGGGGGAACGGGAGGAGGTCCTGCGGGGGCTCCGCCTCGTCCGCTACAACCCGCGCTCCATCACGACGCTGCCGGCGCTCCGCAGGGAGCTTGAGCGGGTCCGGCGGCAGGGCTACGCCGTGGACCGTGCCGAGGAGATCGAGGGGTGCCACTGCGTGGGGGCCCCCGTCCTCGACGCGCGCGGGTGGCCCGCGGCGGCCCTCTGGGTGACCGGTCCCGCCAACCGCATGCCCGCCTCTTCCTTCCCCTCCTTGGGGCGGCTGGTCGGGGAGGGGGCGGGGCGGATCTCCCGCCGGCTGGGCTGGGACGCCCCCGCGGAGCGGCGGGACGGGAGGAGGGCGCGGTGAGGCGGCTTCTCGGGACGGGCCTGGTCCTCTGGGGGCTGGCGGCCGCTCCCCAGGAGTCCCTGCCCCCCTGGGAGGAGGCGGGGATGACCCCGGAGCGCCTCGCGGAGGACCAGCTCCGCGCGGAGGCGCTGCGGACGCGGCCGGCAGCGGGCAAGGTTTGCCCCGAGGAGGATGCCGCCGGGGCGGTCGACGGGATCCGCAGCGGGAAGTGGGGATTTCACACGGATCTGGAGGAGAACCCCTGGTGGCAGGTGGACCTGGGGCGGTCCTTCGGGCTGGACCGCCTCCGGGTCTTCAACCGGGGCGACGCGGCCGCCGAGCGCGCCGCCCGCCTGGAGGTCCTGCTGTCCGCCGACGGCCGGGAGTTCCGGACGGCCTACCGCCACGGCGGAACCCCCTTCGGGGAGCTGGAGATTCCCTTGGAGGGAGCCGAGGGGCGCTACGTCCGCCTCCGCCTGCCGGGGCGGACCTACTTTCATCTCGACGAGGTGGAGGTCTATGCGCGTGGGAGGGCGGAGAACCTCGCGCGGGGAAGGCCCGCCACGCAGAGCAGCGTGAGCCGGTGGTCGACGGCGCACGGGACGGGGGAGACGGGGACGTATCCGACGGCCGGGGTGATCGAGCGGGGGCTCCGGCTGGCGGAGGACCTGCGCGCCCGGGGGGCGGACCCCACGGAGGAGGAGCGGGCGCTCCGCGCGATCTCCCGGCGCCTGGAGCTTCTTCCCCCCGGGGCGCCCGCCGGGGCCCGCCGGGACCTGCACCTCGAGGCGCACCGGATCGTCCGCCGCCTGGCGCTGCGCAATCCCCTCCTGGATTTCGACACGATCCTGTTCGTCACGGGGGCCCCCGGCCGCTTTCCCCACCTCTCGGACCAGCACTACGGCTGGTGGTCCCGCCCCGGCGGCGGCCTCTGCCTGCTCCGGGACTTCAAGGGGGAACGCCCCCGGATCCGCCGCCTCACCGCCGGGTGGCCCCCCGGGAGCTTCGTGCGCCCCGATCTCTCGTGGGACGGGACCAAGGTCCTCTTCTCCTACGCCCGCTTTTTCCCCCACGTCCCCGACCTGAAGAACAAGGCCGACAAGGCCAACCTCCCGGAGGACGCCTTCTACCACGTCTTCGAGATGGACCTGGCCACCGGCGCCTTCCGGCAGCTCACGCGGGGGCGCTACGACGACTTCGACGCGCGCTACCTCCCCGACGGGGACATCGTCTTCCTCTCCACCCGGAAGGGGACCTTCCTGCAGGCCTCCCGGGAGACCTCCGAGGCCACCCGAAAGGGCGACCTGCCGGACGCCTACGTCCGCTGCGGCGGCGACCACTACCGCCCCGTCCCCGTCTTCACCCTCCACCGGATGGACGCCCGCGGGGAGCGGCTGCGGCCGGTCTCGGCCTTCGAAAACTTCGAGTGGACCCCGGCGGTGGCGGACGATGGTCGCCTCCTCTACACCCGGTGGGACTACATCGACCGTTTCAACGGCCACTTCTTCAGCCTCTGGTCGGCCAACCCGGACGGGACCAACCCGCAGCTCGTCTACGGCAACTACACGGTGCGGCCGCAGGCGGTCCTGGAGGCGCGGTCGGTCCCCGGCACGAACAAGCTCGTCTTCACGGCCAGCGCCCACCACTCGATCACGGGCGGTTCCCTGGTCCTGCTGGATCGGACGCGGGGGACCGAGGGGGAGGCCCCCCTCCGGCGCCTCACCCCGGAGGTCCCCTTCCCGGAGACCGAGGGCTGGCCGGACCACTACTACGCCAATCCCTGGCCGCTGGCGGAGGAACATCACCTCGTCGCCTGGAGCGACCGGCCCCTCCCGCC
>Ga0068707_1004052_pt1 | contig 10171 bp, 5 predicted proteins | sample YNPNPMetaG_FD_66600 | JGI IMG/M metagenome (GOLD analysis project Ga0068707, IMG submission 66600) | Anoxygenic and chlorotrophic microbial mat microbial communities from Yellowstone National Park, USA - YNP NP MetaG | ecosystem: Environmental > Aquatic > Thermal springs > Hot (42-90C) >... | reverse complement strand
CCCTCAAAACCAAACTTCTTCTGCACCCAACGGCGCACTTCCTCGGTAAAATATGGTGCCCGCCTGCGGAAGATATCCTCGATGGGATAGGCGCTAAGCGTCTGGCTGAGGGCTTGCTGGCGTTCCTCCTCGTCGATGAACCCTACCTGCTTCATGCGCTCCAGCACATAGTCACGCCGGCGCAAAGCTTCCTGGGGGCGCTGCACGGGATCGTAGTCCGAGGGCGCCTGGGGCAAGCCGGCCAGGGTGGCCAGCTGCGACAGATTCAAAGACCAGACGTTGTTGTGGAAGTAATTCTGCGCGGCGGCCTGGGCCCCGTAAGAGCCGTGGCCTAGGTAAATCTGGTTCAAATAGAGGTACAGGATATCTTCTTTCTGGAACTTTTTTTCGAGCTGCAAAGAAAGAATGGCTTCCTTGAACTTGCGAGTGAAAGTCTTTTCCCGACCGATGATGCTCTTGGCCACCTGCTGGGTAATGGTGGAGCCGCCCTGGACGATGCGCCCGGCTTTGAGGTTCTTGATGGCCGCGCGGATGATCCCCAGAGGATCGATGCCGCCGTGGGAGAAAAAACGATCGTCTTCGGCGGCGATGAAGGCTTCGACCAGGCGCCGGGGAATCTTGCCTGCGGGAAGCACGTCGCGTCTTTCCACCGCGAATTCGGCCAGCAGCGCCCCTGTAAAATCATAAACGCGGGTGGTGGCCGGTGGACTGTAAGCGGAAAGTTCAGGCAAGGAAGGCAGGCTATTTTTGACTGCAAGGTAAAGCAGCCACACTGCAGCTGTTGCACCGACCGCCCACAGTACCAGACAGCTTGCCAACCACAATAGAACGCGCAGCCAAAAGGGCCGTTTCGGTGGTAGGTTTTGGATTTCGGGAAGTGGCTCGGCCATTTTTTCCATAAGCGAGCTTCCTTTATGTCGTTTCCGAAGAACAGAGTTTAGTGCCACTGGCCGGCTAAGTCAAAACAGTCTCCGGCCAATTGCTTTTTTTGTTGCTGCTGTTATATCTAGACGAATCTGGTGGCGTATTCGCGCCTGGAGGCCGGAGATGTTTTTCGAGACGGCAGGAATCGAAGTGGCGGTATGGATCCCTCCCCTGGTGGGTCTGGTCGTCTGCACCATTTGTTCAACCGCCGGAGTCTCCGGCGCCTTTTTGCTCCTGCCTTTCCTGGTAAGCGTGCTCGGTTACACCAGCCCTGGGGTGAGTGCCACCAACCAGCTTTACAACGTGCTTTCCAACCCCGGAGGGCTATGGCGCTACTGGCGCGAAGGCCGGTTGCTTGGGCCGTTGGCCCTGACGGTGGCGGTGGGCACCTTGCCCGGAGTGCTGCTGGGGGTGCTGATGCGGGTGACCTGGTTTCCCGACGCCCGGCGCTTTAAATTCTTCGTCTCTCTGGTTCTTTTGTTCATCGCCTACCGCCTGGGAAAAGATGTCTATGAGGCAATCCTGACCAAGAAGTCGACTGAAGCGGAGAACAGATTTCACCGGGCAGCGCGGAACGGCGGCGGTCCCCTACCCCGGCCGCAGGTGGTGAGTTTTGGCTGGTGCCGGCTGGAATTTGAGTTCATGGAACAGCGCTTTTCGGTGGCCTGTCCCTGGGTTTTTCTGCTCAGCCTAGCGGTGGGCACCGTCGGAGGAGTATACGGCATCGGTGGGGCGGCCATCATGGCCCCGTTTTTAGTTTCGGTGCTGAAGCTACCGGTCTACGTGGTGGCCGGAGCGACGATACTTGGAAATTTCCTGACGGCAACGGCGGCGGTGCTGTCCTTTTATCTGCTCGCCCCTTACTTTCCCCAGTACTCGCTGCAGCCTGATATCGCTCTTGGGGTTTTGTTCGGGGTGGGAGGCCTTGTAGGGAGTTACCTGGGCGCGCGGCTGCAAAAGTATCTACCGGCCTCGGTGATAAAGCTCCTGCTGCTGGCGCTGGTGCTTTACACCGCGGCTAAGTACTTGCTGGCTTTTTTTGGTTGATCAGCCGTTACTGGCGCGCAGGGATGCCTCCGGGCGCTCTTGGGCGGGCGGCAGATGGATGGTGGTGGCCGCTTCGGGCCGACGCACCGAGTTCTGCAAGAATACCTGCAGCCGCTGGTTCTGGTTCCCAGTCCCGTCATAGAACATGCTTACCACCGGCACGCCCAGCTCGGCCGAGAGCTTTCTGAACACGGCGGTAGTGAGCGTGCCCGGCATGCAACCGAAGGGCGCGCAGTTTACCACCAGCGAGGCCCCCTGTTTGGCGAACTGCATGGCCCGGCCCACGGTAAGCAGCGCTTCGCCCTCGAAGTTTACCGGGAAGAATTGACAGCCGTCCTTGATCACTTCGTAAATTTCCGGCTCGAGCCTTTCCGGCAGATGGCGTCTGAGCAGGCGGTTTACCCGGTGTTCCTGGTGCAGGATGTAATAGTTTTTCGCCTCCGACCACAGCCTCTGGATAACACCCATGTGGCGATCGCGGTAGGAAATGCGCTGGGTGGCTACGGTATAAAGAATCCATTCGGTCATGGGGGCCAGCCAGGCCTCGCCGCCGAATTTTTCTATGGCGTCGATGACATGTTCGTTGGCGAAAACGTTGCAGCGCACGTAGATTTCGCCTACCACGCCCACCAAAGGCTTAGGCTGGCCGCTTCGGGGAACGGCCATGATTTTTTCCAGGGCGCGATCCAGGGCGCCTAGCCAGTCGCCGCGGGGATTTTCGAAAGCTCGCTCCACACTCTCCGCCTGCAGCTGCAGCACTCGATTGGTCTCGCCGGGGTTGAGCTCGTAGGGTCTCACCCGGCAGGCGGCCTTGAAAAGGGCATCCGAGGCCAGGAATGCCTTCCAGATGGTGCGTCGCATGGGTTCGTCCAGCCCCTGATAGGAGTTGAAGCTGGAGGGAGAAAGGATTTCCACCTGTTTTAGCCCCAGCCGATCGAGTACCTGCCGGTGCAGGGTGCAATACTGGCCAAAGCGGCAGGGACCCTCGGCGGTGGGCATGAACAGCACCTGCCCATCGAATTTGTTCTCCCGGCTTAGGGTCTTGATGAAAGTGCCTATGGTGAGCGCGGTGGGCAGACACTCCGAGCCGCGGGTTAGCGAACGGCCCAGTTCGAAAGATTCCTCGTTCTCGGGCTCTAGCGCCCGGCACTCTACGCCGTGGCGGCGGAAGGCGGCGGCCACGATCTCCGTTCCCACCGGGTGCATGGGCGGGAGCCACACGGTTTTACCTCCGAGCCGTGGTGAGACAGGATGCGAGCTCTTTACCGGTGGGCGAGGCTGATAGACTGCTTTGCGCAGCACGTCGAAGAAGGCCTCCACCCGGGTCAGATAGCCGGCGTCGGCGCCATGTTCATCGAGCTCCAGGGCCAGGAAAGGCCGACGGCCCATGATCTGCTCGGCATAGGTAAGCAAGAAGCTGTCCGGACCGCAGGAAAAGTTGGTAAGATAAACCGCGTCCAGGTTGTCGCTTTCCGCTACTCGTTCCAGGGCCGAGAGAATCTTTTGTCCGTAGTTCCAATAAGTATTGTAATAACGCTGATCCAGCAACGACGGCTCGGCACCCAGCATGTCCATGGGAAGTACCAGTCGACCCTGCTCGGCTATTTTCTGGGGTAGGCCCAAGTTCATGCCGGTGTCGAAGTTGTTGTAGGGCCTGCCCACCAACACCAGCACCTTTTCCCCTCGGCGGCTGGCTTCGGCGAGCAGGCGGGCGCCTTCCTGACGCAACCGGGCCTCGAATTGGCGCTGCGCCTGCCAGGCGTCTTTCCAGGCCTCCTTTATCCTGTGGCGATCGACGTCCAGCTTTTCGCCCAGGGCCTGCTGCAGGTAATCGATCTGGCGGGAGAAAGGCATGCGCAGGTCTACCACCGGCGCGATTAGGCGCGTGGTATCCAGACCGTTGAGATCCAGGGCAGCGCTGCTGTAAGCGGGCAGACCCTGCACATAGGGACAGAACTTAGGTGCGGTGGTGTAGGGATTCCTTTCTTCCGACACCATGCAGGGTACGCAGACGAAGTCGACACCCTGGCGTCCGGCCAACTCGGCCACATGACCCAGGGCCACTTTGGCCGGAAAGCAGAAATCGGCGCCGGCCAAACGGGTGGCCAGCTGGCGGATGCGTTCGTTGGTGGCGCCGGAGAGCTCCACCCGGAACCCCAGCCGATTGAAAAAGCGCCGCCACAGTGGATAGTAGGTGTACATGCTAAGCGCCTGGGGAAGCCCTATCACCGGAGCGTCGGGGGCCACCTCTACCCCGCCACCTCCTTCACGCCACAGCTGCTGACGCAGCCGCAGCGGTTTTTCGCAGGGGTTTACCCGCACTCGATGTTCCTCGGGATCACGCCCGCACATGTAACCCCAGGAGGGTTTTTCGGCCACGCCGTCGATGCTGGCCAGAGAAATGGTGCAGTGGTTCTGACAAAGGCGGCAGGTTTCTTTTTCAATGGAGATGCGGCGCTTTTCCAGATCCAGTCCCAAAAAGCCGCTCTTTTCCTGCCGGCGTTCCTTCATGGCCGCGCGGGTAAGCAAGGCCACTCCATAGGCTCCCATTACATGGCAGTAGGGCGATACCACCACCTGGCAACCAACCACCCGCTCGAAGGCCGCCACCAGGCCCTGGTTGCGAGCGGTGGCGCCCTGGAAGAAGACCTTCTGGCGGTTGCGCGGGCGGTTGCCCACCACCTTGTTGAGGTAGTTTTTCACCACTGAAACCAGCACCCCGGCCAGGGCGTCTTCGGGGGCCACGCCCTTCTGAATTAGCCGGCCCACATCCTGCTCCATAAACACCGTGCAGCGATCCGAGGTAAGGGGAGGCCGCCGGCCCAGCACTGCCTGGCCGATCTGATCCACCCGATAACCCAGCTTGCGCGCCACCTCTTCCACGAAAGAGCCGGTGCCTGCGGCGCAGACGTAGTTCATGTTGGCGTCGCGGATGTTGCCATCGACCACGTGCATGTACTTGGAATCCTGTCCGCCGATTTCGAAGATGGTCTCCACCGAAGGGTCCACCCGGTGGGCGCCAGCGACGTGAGCGGAAATTTCGTTGACGATGGCGTCGGCACCGATGACCTTGCCCACCATTTTGCGTCCGCTGCCGGTGGTGCCAACCCCCAGTATCTCGTAGTGGCCGCCCCGGCGTTCGGCCAGCGCCCTCAGGGCTTTGAACAGCTTCTGCGTGGCCCCGATGGGATCGCCGCCGGTCTTGCGATAGACGTCGACCAGGATGCTGTCGTCTTCGGCTACCAGCGCCAGCTTGGTGCTGGTGGAGCCAATGTCAATACCCAGCCAGCCACGCAGCAGGCCGTCGGCTGGCCACTTGAGCACCCGCACCTCGTTGCCGTCGTCGTCGGTGTAATGCTCCTGGGCTTCGAAGGAAGGATATATGGATTTTTCCAGACTGAGCGGCCAGTCGTAACGGGTCAGGCGTTCGCCTTCGGCACGAACAGAGGCCGGACGCTGCTGCCAGAGAGCGGGCTTTTCCGCCAGCAGGGCCGCTCCCACCGCGGCCAACAGGTGGGGGTTTTCAGGTACGATAATGAACTCGGGATAGGTGTTCTTCAGCCAGCGCACCACTTCGCGGTTGAGGGCCACGCCACCGATAAACGCCGTCGGCCCGTCTAGCGGTCGGCCGCGGAGCAATGTACCCAGAAGGGTGCTGGTCATTCCCCGGCACAGGCCGGACCACATTTCGGGTTTGCTATAGCCTTCCTGCTGGCGATGGATGAGGTCGCTTTTTGCAAAAACCGCGCAGCGGGTGGCGATGGTGGGTGGGTTCTCCACGTGCCCGAAACTTCCAATTTGTTGGTAGGAAATACCCAGCCGGCCCGCCTGTTCGTCCAGGAACGAACCGGTGCCGGCGGCGCAGAGGGAATTTCCGGCATACCCCTGAAAATTGCCCTTCTCGTCAAGTTGCACCAGCGTGGCCGAGCAGCCGCCCACGTCGATGATATAGCGGGCCTGGGGACAGCAGCGATTTACCGCCCTTATCTGACAGCGGACCAAATCCAGCGGCTCCTGGCCAAACATCTCCGCCACCGGTGCAGAGGCGGCGCCGGTAAAGGCAACCCTTTCCCGTCCGGTGTAACCAAGTTCTTTCAAAGCTTTTTCGGCCGCAGCCAAAGTGTCTCCGTGATGTTGTTCGAAATAGCTCTTGGTCGTTTTTCCTTCGGCTGATAATTTGACCGCCTTGCAATAAAGAACACCAATATCGAAGCCTATTTTTTCCATTTATATATCCTCCTCAGAAACAAAACTGACATGTCAGTCTAATTAGTGCATCTAACATGTCAAGAAAAATAGCTTTTATCAGAAACTATTTTTACTACCAGATAAAATTTTTTTGTTTACAAATTGACAAGTGCGTCGCTTTTCGCCCAGCATTGGAGGACGGCGATTTGGGCTTGCCAGCTGCAGACGGGGCGTTCTATATTGCAACCAAGAGTAGCTAGCCGAAAGGAGGTCTCATGCTGCAAGCTTTGTTGCTTATGCCCTTGTTTCTGGCGCAGGCCGCCGGTGAAGCACCTCCACCGGCCGGCGCCAAACCACAGGTCCGCAATGTTCAGCTTTCGAGCGGGCAGTTGCAGTTCAACGTCAAACTGGAGCCCGGTGCGCCCGACGCCGGCCGGGTGGTGGATGTGCGAGTAGAGCTGGCGATGGTGCCACCTGTTCCTGACCCCATTTACGGAGAGCGCATTCCGGTCAAAGGAGCCCGCCTGGTCGCTTCGCTGGCCGACCAGGATGGGGCGGGTTTTCGCACTTCTTACTTGGTGCATCCCCTTTCTGATGCCGGTTTGTACGGCTTCCACTTCACGCCGCTTCGCAACGATGTCTACGTCATGGAACTGGCCGCTCGCTATCAGGAACGGGACTATCAGGTGTCTTGCAAGGTACCGGTGGGCATCTGGCCTTTCCCACCGGGAACAGAAACGGCCCAGGCCGAAAGCGCTCCTTCGGCCATGAGAATGCCGGCGATACCGGGTTCGTTGGGCCCGTCGGTCAGTGCTACGACGTCCCCCTCGGCCGGCCGCCAAAAGAGCGCCTTTCAGCAAGGAATGTTTTCTCTGGGGGCGGCGTTTGCCGGGCTGGCCAACGCGCTGCTGGCGGGACGGATGGACTTTTCCCGGGCAAGTGAAGAGCTTTCGACCATGCAGAAGGCGCTGGGGAACCTCAGTCTACCGGAAACCAGTCCGCTCAAGCAGCTGGCCGAAGATCTGGCTGCGCGCCTGAAGGCGTCCGATCAGGGGGGAAGCACTCAGACCCTGCGGCGTCTGGCCGAAAGCTGCAATTCGTGCCATCTAGCCCAAAGGTGGAAGCTTTCCGCTGAGCCCTGAAAAGGAGCCCGAAAAATGAAGACCAGAAGATTACTGATGACGTTGGCGCTGCTGGCCCCGGGAGTTTTGGGGGCGGAAGAGATCTTTATCGGCGATGTGGCCAACGGCCGTAAGCTATATGAGATCCACTGCGCCATCTGCCACGGGCTGGACGGCCGGGGTGAAGGGCCGGGCGCGGCTGTTCTGACCGGCCGTCCGGCGGTACACCGTGACGGGAATCTGATGAATGCACGCGACGACCAGATGCTACTGAGGGCCATCATGGGAGGCTGCGCGGCAGCCGGCTGCAAGGGACAGATGCCGGCGTTCGAAAAGACGCTCGAGACGATGGACGGCTGGGACCTGGTGGCTTATTTGCGCACCATGCATCTTACCCTACGCCGCTTTTTCCCCGAGGCCGACGACTTCGTAGTCAAGGCCTACACCATCGGCCAGATCGGCAACGATGATTTCAGAAAAGGGCAGAAAGAACGCCTACAGAAACTGGCCGTGCGCGTCGACGAAAAGGATCTCACCCAGACGGTTTTTACCCTATTCAAATCAGACTCCCCCAGGCAGGCCCCGCGTTTGGTTCCCCAGGAACCCCAGCAGCTCGCCCAGCTCAAGAAGACCGACCGGCTGGGGTATTTGCTGTTTCTTACCCTGCGCGAGCCACGCGGTCGTCCGGTGCCGGTGGCCCTGGCTCTGGACAACAACTACACCATAAAGGCTCTGGAACTGGAGACGCTGGATCCGGCTGTAGCCGGCCAGCTAAAGCCACTGTTACAAAAATACCTTGGACTGGGCCAGCGGGGTCAAAGCCTGCAGCTCAAATCCAGGGACAAGGTCGGCCAGCACCTGGACGTTGAAATCACCCGCCTATATTTTATCGCCGTTGAGGCGGCCAACTGCTACGAGGCCGAGGAGCGCGAGCGTTCCTGGGCAGACGGCACTTTCTGAGCTACTTTCCGGCCAGCAGTTTTCCAATGCGATCGAGCAGCGCTTCGGCGCTATAGGGTTTTTGTAGGAAGCTATCGTCCCCTCCTTCCACTCCCATCCGAACGACCGTCTCGTCAGAATAGCCGGAGGTAAAGAGTATTGGGACGCCGGGGAATATTTGGTGTAGCTGCGCAACAAGCTGTGAGCCACTGGCATCGGGCAAGACCACCTCGCTTATGATGACCTCGACTCGTTTCAAGCGGGCGCTTGCCTCTAGGGCCTGCTGGGCATTTGCCACCGCTTCCGCCCGATAACCCGCTTTTTCCAGCATGCGGCGGGTTAAATTCCTTACCTGGGCGTTGTCTTCTATAAGCAGTATCTGTTCCCTGGATGGCGGTCTTGCAGGAACAGCACCCCTGGAAATGCCATCTTCCGCCGGGCCGACCAGGGGTAGATAGATCTTGAAAGTGGTGCCCTGGCCGGGTTCGGAATAGACCCAGATGAAGCCGCCGCTCTGGCGCACGATGCCGAATACCACGGAAAGGCCCAGGCCGGTGCCACGATCTCCTTTGGTGCTGTAGAAAGGTTCGAAAATATGAGACATGGTTTTTTCATCCATACCCTGGCCAGTGTCGCTTACCGCAAGCAAGACATAGCGGCCTGGTAGAACCCCCAAATGGCGGGCGGCATAAACTTCGTCGATTTCCACCCGTGAACAAGCTATGTTCAGTTCGCCTCCTTTTGGCATGGCGTCCCGGGCGTTTATCGAAAGGTTGATAACAATCTGTTCGAGTTGCACTGGGTCGATCAGAACAAAGAGCTCCTCGGCGGGAAAACTGGTGGTCAGCTTGATGTGTTCCCCCAAAAGGCGCCGGAGAAGTTTTTCCAAATTTTTTACTTGTCCGCAGAGGTCAAGGTGCTGCGGCTGCAGAATTTGCCTGCGACCAAAAGCCAGAAGCTGCCGGGTGAGTTCGCTGGCGCTTTTTGCCGATTGCTGGATGGTATCAAGATCTTCAGCTGCTTTTGGGCACTGCTCCCGAGCAAAGCCGCAACAGGCCATGATGACGGTAAGCAGGTTGTTGAAGTCATGGGCCACACCGGCGGCAAGTTTGCCTAGGGCTTCTAGCCGCTGGCTGGAGGCAAGCTGCTCGCGCAGAAGCTGGCGCTCGCGTTCCAGGACATTGCGGTAGACGTTAGCGCCGATGACTCCGGCCAAGTAGGAAAGGAGTGTTTGCCTTATCGGATCTGTGGCCAGATGCCTGGCGATTCTGGCTCCCAGTACGCCCTTCCACACCCCGCCGCTATAAATACCGCTCACCATGCAGCAGCTTCCGTTTTGCTGGCCGACGGGACAATCTCTGCAAAAGGGGCGGTTCTGGGGCAGAATGACCGTGGTCGTCTGCCGGCTTTCGTCGAAGCAAGGGGGCAATATTCCCCGGCGGCAGTCTTCAAGCAGGAGGTCTACTTCGGTCTTTCCGTCGCTCGAAAAACCACGCAGCTGCTTGCTTCCGTTCAGTACCAGCCAGCAAAAATCGAAACCGAAATAACTGGCGGCCAGCTGCAGAATCTTGGGGTAGCCTTCTTCTTCGCCGTCTTCCAGGTTTTGATTCTGTTGTAGTTGCCAGGTTACCAGATCAGTTAGAAATTCGTTGGTGTCAGTGCGATCCTGGCGGGTCAGGTCCGGAAGAAACCAGGTCATTTTTTCACCTTCCTTTTTCACCATCGGCGGACTCCCCCAAAAAAAGCGCTTGATGAAATGATCTATTTACTTGTTTACAAATGATCCCCTCTAAAAATGATGGGATAATGATAGCTTATTTGAGCAAATTTAGCAACCTTCCGAATCGAGTCATCTAAAATCTTACCGAAAGGGGTATCATCGCGCCATTTGCGATCTTACCGAAAAGGGAGGCGCAAGATGGCCGGTGAGAGAACGGAAAAAGTGTTGATGA
>Ga0068707_1004051_pt1 | contig 10171 bp, 9 predicted proteins | sample YNPNPMetaG_FD_66600 | JGI IMG/M metagenome (GOLD analysis project Ga0068707, IMG submission 66600) | Anoxygenic and chlorotrophic microbial mat microbial communities from Yellowstone National Park, USA - YNP NP MetaG | ecosystem: Environmental > Aquatic > Thermal springs > Hot (42-90C) >... | reverse complement strand
GTCCGTGCTATCCGTCCGCCCGCGATGGGCCTCTGGGAGCGACGGATGATCGTCGTGACGGGCAAGGGCGGCGTCGGAAAGACCACCGTCTCCGCCGCCCTGGCGCTCGCCTGCGCCCGCCGCGGACGCCGAACCCTCGTCGCCGCCCTCCAACCCAAGGACCGTCTCTCCCCGCTGCTGGAGGGGCCCCGCATCGGCCCCCACAACACCCCCGTCCTGCCGAACCTCGAGGCGGTCAACCTGACCCCCGAGGCGGCGCTGGAGGAATACGGGCGGATGGTGTTCCGGATCCGCATCGTGTCGCATCTGATCTTCGAGAACCGCCGGGTGCTGGCCTTCCTCCGCGCCGTCCCGGGCCTCGATGCCTGGGCCGTGCTCGGCAAGGTCACGTACCACGCGATGGAAACCGACGGCGCCGGGCGTCCGCGCTACGACACCGTGATCCTCGACGCCCCCAGCACCGGCCACGCCCTGTCGCTGCTCGCCCTCCCGCGCACGCTGGCCGAAGTCGCCCCCCCGGGCCCGCTGCGCCACGACGGCCGGGAACGCTGGGAGCTGCTCGCCGATCCCGAGCGGACGGAGGTGCTGCCGGTGACGCTGCTGGAGGAGATGCCGGTGACCGAGACCGCCGAGCTGGTGGAGCGGCTGCGCGGCGATCTGCGCCTCCCGGTGCACCGCGTGCTGGTCAACGCGGTGCCGGAGCGGACCTTCGAGGCGGAGGAGGTCGAGCGGGCGGTGTCGGAGGGGCTCGCGCCGGCCGATCACCCGCTGATTCGTGCCGCGGTTCTGGACCTCCGTCGCCGACGGATCGAAGACGAACAGCGCGCGCGGTTGGCCGCGCGGACCGGCCTTCCGCAGGTCGATCTGCCGCTGGTCGGCCGGGGTCGCCTGCGCCGCGCGGGCGTCGAACGCATCGCCGAGGCTCTCGAACGGGGCGCTCCCGCCTGACGCGCCTCGCCCGTCGCGACGGATCCCCCGCCGCCCGACTCGACGCACCACCCCCCCGCCCCTCGAACCGCACCTCCTTCGCCGGAAGCCAGGAGGCCCGCCGCGCGGTCCCGCCGCCGTCCGTGGCGCGTCCTCCGAGACCGCCCGCGGCGAATCCTCCGCCGCGCGTCGCCGCCGGCCCCCCGGCCCCCTACGGGGCGTACGGCGCCTGCACGCGGAACGCCCCCTGGGCCTGGAGCCGCGCCAGCCGCTGCACGCGCTTGAGCATGTTCGGGTGCGTGCCGAGCAGCTCCACCATGCGGGCGCCCGCCGAGACGCGGACGCGCCCCCGGTGCAGCGCGTCCAGCTCGGCCGGATCGATCGTCCCGGACCGGTCGAGGTCCAGCTCGGCCAGGCTCCGCACCTCCCCCCGCGCGCGGCTCGGGTCCGAGGCGAAGAACGCCTTGAACCCGGCCGCCGCCCGCAGCTCCTCGGGCGGCAGCCGCGCCGCGCCGTACACCAGCTTGTACAGCGCCGAGGCCATCCAGTGCGGCGGATTGCCCAGCTTCACCGAACCCTCGTCGGCGGCATACTCCCGGATCCGGGACGCGTACAGCACCAGGAGCTGCAGCACGAAATAGAGGAGGATCGAGACCACCGCGATCAGCGGACCCGGATTGTTGCGGCCGCGCATCCGGATGCCGATGTGGAACAGGTAGTAGAACACGTTCGGGAGCAGGCTGAGGAACGTGATCACCGCGACGTCGCGGTTCCGCAGGTGCATGATCTCGTGGCCCAGCACGGCCCGCAGCTCCCGTTCGTCCAGCAGCTCGAGCAGCGGGCGGGTCACCACGACGCGCCCGTCGGAGCGCCAGCGGCCGAAGGCGAAGGCGTTGGGAATCTCCAGCTCCGAGATGCCAACCCGCGGCATCGGAATCCGCGCCGCCTCGGCCAGCTCCCGGACCAGCTCGTGGAGCCTCGGCTCCTCGTCGGGCGAGACGTAGCGCACGCGCATCGTCCAGCCCACGATCGCCGGCGAAAGCAGGTATTGCAGGCCGACGAACACGACGGTGATGGCGATCGGCAGGCCCAGCACGTCGCCCCCCGCGGCCCGGACGATGGCCATCGTCGCGGCCCAGACGAGCGCGAAGAACACGCCGACCACCAACAGCATCTGGACGGACAGATCGATCGGTCGCTTCGGAGGCATGGCCGGAAGATAATGCAAACGGGGCGCCTCGTCCATCCGCCCCGCGACGCCGGACGGGCCACCGTTCCTTGCTGCCCCGGAGAGGCGGCGGGTATACTGCGGCGCGTGAAGGCGCGGCGCGAGAACGTGCGGATCGGCGGGTCCCGGGAACCCGGCGGCGGAAAGCGGGACGGAAGTCCGATTTCCGGCCCGGCGGACGCAACCGGGCCCGAGGCGCCGCCGCGCTCCGTCTGGCAGCGCGTGCGCCCCTGGATCCTCGGCGCGGCGATCGGCCTGTTCGTCCTCGTCCTGGCCGTCGCGATCGCCGTCGCCGTGCTCATCGACCGCTACGCCGACGAACTTCCCTCGGTCGACGACCTGGGGAGGAACTACCGCCCGCCGCAAGTCACGCGGATCTACGCGCGCGACGGGACGACGGTGATCGGCGAGATCTTCGCGGAGGAAGGGCGCCGCACGGTGATGCCGATCGACCGCATTCCCCGGGTGGTGGTCGATGCGGTGATCGCCGCCGAGGACGCCAACTTCCGTTCCCATGCCGGCCTCGACTGGTTCGGCATGGTCCGATCGCTGGTCGTGAACCTCTGGAAGGGCTACTACGCCCAGGGTGGGTCCACGATCACGCAGCAGGTGGTCCGGACGTTCTATCTGGGGCGGGAGAAGACGCTGGAGCGGAAGATCAAGGAGGTGCTGCTGGCGCGGCGGGTGGAGCAGCACCTGACGAAGGACCAGATCCTGTCCCTGTACCTGAACCAGATCTGCTTCGGACACGGGCGGTACGGGGTGGAGGAGGCGTCGCGGTACTATTTCGGCAAGTCGGTGACGGAGGTGAACCTGGCGGAGGCGGCGTTGCTGGCGGCGCTGCCGAAGGGGCCAGCGGTGTATTCGCCGCGGGTCAACCCGCGGAAGGCGATCGAACGACGGCACTACGTGCTGGGGCAGATGGCGCGCCATGGCTACATCACGGAAGAGGAGAGAGCGCGGGCCGACGCGGACCCGATTCGCCTGGCGCCGGAGCCGGAGGAGACGCCGGCGTGGGCGGCCGGGTACGTCGAGGCGGTGCGGGCGGAGCTGCGCCGGCGGCTCGGCGATCTCGACCTGGCCAAGGGCGGCTACACCGTGATCACGGCGCTCGACCCCCGCCTCCAGCAGGCGGCGCAGCGGGCGGTGCTGGCTGGCCTGCGTGCGGTGGACGAGCGGCACGGGTACGGGGGGCCGTTGCGCCGGCGGCCGCCGGGGCAGGCGCCGGCGCCGGGAGCGGCGCGGCTGCGCGACGACGAGATGCCGCAGCCCGGCCACGTGTACCTCGGCGTCGTCACCGCGGTCGATGACCGCGCGGGCACGATCCGCTTCCGCGTGGGCCGCGCGACGGGCGACGTCCGGCTGGCCGAGTTTTCCCGCTACAACCCCCAGGGCCTGCCGCCGTCGCAGTTCGCGGAGGTCGGCGCCTGGGCGCGGGTCCGCTTCGCGCGGCTCCCCGCGGGCGACGACCCGGGCGAGCTGCTGCTGGCGCTGGGCCCCGAGGCGGCCGTCGTGCTGATCGACCCGACCTCCGGCGAGGTCGCGGCGCTGGTGGGTGGGTCGAGTCCCGCGGCGGGGCGCTTCGACCGCGCCCTGCAGGCGCGCCGCCAGCCGGGCAGCGCCTTCAAGCCGCTCGTCTATCTCGCGGCGCTCGAGTCGCGCGCGTTCACCGCGGCGAGCATCGTCAACGACGCCCCGGTGGTCTACGGCAACTGGAAGCCGCAGAACTCGGGTCGCAACCGGTTCCTCGGCCCGATCCCGCTGCGCACCGCCCTGGCCCGTTCGGTCAACGTGGTGGCGGTCAAGGTGCTCGAGCAGGTTGGCATCGACCGGGTCCTGGAGCTGGCGCGGCGCCTCGGCATCTCGTCTCCCCTTCGCCGCGAGCTGACGCTGGCGCTCGGCGCATCAGAGGTCACGCCGCTGGAACTGACCGCGGCGATGACGGTCGTCGCCGCGGGCGGCGTGCGCCGCGAACCGACCTTCGTCCGCGAGGTGCGGCGCCCCGACGGATCCACCCTCCCGCTCGAACGACCCCCGGCGCGGCGGGTGGTCGACCCGGCGGCGGCGCACGTGTTGACCGACATGCTGCGATCGGTGATCGAGGATCCGGCGGCGACGGGGCACGCGGCGGCGGGCGAGCTGGGGCGCCCGGCGGCCGGCAAGACCGGCACCTCCACCGCGGCGCGCGACGCCTGGTTCGTCGGCTTCACGCCCCAGTGGGTCGCCGGCGTGTGGGTCGGGTTCGATGACAACCAGCCGCTGGGGGCCGAGGGGCCGGAGGACGGGGACGAGCGGACCGAGCGGCGGCCGCACGCCCAGGAGTCGGGCGGGCGGACGGCGCTGCCGATCTGGCTCGAGGTGATGAAGGCGGCGCACGCCGGCCTGCCGATCCGGCCGTTCGCCCGACCCCGCGGCGTCACCACCGCCCTGATCGATCCGGCGACCGGACAGCTCGCAGCGGCCGACACGCCGGGCGCGCGCGAGGAGCTGTTCCTGGAAGGGACCGAACCGCGGCAGAGCGCGCCGCCGCCGGGACAACGGAACGTGACCGACTTCGCGCTCGACGAGGCGGAGTGGCTCGGCGGGCCGGGGACGTGAGGTCGATGACGGAACACGACGACGCCCGAGAACGGCCGACCTGGGACGACGGGTTCCATCTGCCGGGAACCGGCCTCTGGCTCGACGCGCGCCGCCCTGTCGCCCTCGCCTTCGCCTCCGACGCCTACGGCGACGCGCGCGGCGAACGCATCGTGGCGACGCCGGAGACGGTGCGCTTCCTCCGGCGGCGCCGCTCCCGACCATCGTTCCTCGCCTCCCCGGTGCGCCGTCCGTTCGCGATCGGCGAGGCGGACCTCGTGCTGCTGCCGGCCGGCACGATGCCGGGCAGCGCGCAGCTCCTGGTCCGCCGGCGCGGCACCGCGCTGCTGTACCTCCGGCGCGTCCTGCCGGAGCCGGTCGGCCTCGGCGAACCGCTCGAAACCCCCGCCGCCGAGACGGTGCTGGTGGATGCCCCGGACGGGGCGGCGGCCACGGCGTGCACGCGACGCGCGGAGACGCTGGAGGCGATCCGCGCGTGGGTCGAGGCGACGCTCGAACGGAGCGAAATCCCGGTGCTGCTGGCCGAACCGCTCGCGACGGCCCCCCTGCTCGTCGCCCGCCTGGGCCGCCTCGGCTGCGAAATGCGGCTGCACTCGACCGTCTACGAGTCGGTCCGCATCCACGCCGCGCTCGGCCTGGCGACCCGGCGGGCCTGGCCGCTCTCCGGGCCGCCGCGGGCCGGACAGCTCCTGGTGCTGCCGTGGGGCAACCCGCGGCGCGCCGTCGAGCGCAACCCGGCGACGGCCTCGGCAGCGGCGCTGCGGCTGCTCGGCCGGACGCTGGGCCCCCGCGATGCCTCGGCGGGGCTGCCCCGGCTGCGGCTGGCGGTCGTCCACGACGGCGGGGCGCCGCTGCCGCCCGACCTGCACCCGGACCAGACATTCCTGCTGTCGCTGGCGGCCGGGGTTCCGGAGCTGGCGGCCCACGTGCAGCGGACCGGCGCCGTCGACGCGCTGCTCGCGCCGGGAACGCCGGCGGCGCTGGACCGCATCCTGCGCGATCTCGGGGTACGCCGCGTGCGCCGCGTCGGTCCGCCGGAGCAGCTCGACCTGACGGCCGCCCCCTAGGGCGGTGACGGGAGGAACGGCGTGTTCGGGCTGGGTTTCTGGGAGATGGTGGTGATCGCGGTCGTGGCCCTGCTGTTCCTCGGGCCCGACAAGCTCCCCAACTTCTTCCGGGCCCTCGGCCGCGCCACCCGCGAGTTCCAGCGCGCCTCGCACGAACTGCGACAGAACCTGTCGATCGACGAACCCCCGCCCCCCCCGAAGCCGCCCATCGGGCGACCGCCGGTGGACGTACCCGCGGCGCCCGCGGGCGCGCCCGCCCCACCGGCCCGCAAGGATCCGCCGCAGCCGTGGCCCACGGCGGAGGACGCGGAGCGTCGGGCGCGCGCGGCGGCCGCCCCGACGCTGGCGACGCCCCCGGCCACCGATGCGACGACGGGCCGGGCGGCGGAGCCCGGGGACAAGGGTCGCGGCGGCGGGAAGGACGGCTAGGCGATGGACGAGGCGCGGATGAGCTTCCTCGATCACCTGCGCGAGCTGCGCCGGCGGCTGTGGATCTCCGCCCTCGGCTTCCTCGCCGCGCTCGTCGCTTGCATCGTCTTCCGCAACGAGCTGCTCCGGGCGCTGACCCTGCCGCTGTACCGCGCGTGGAACCGGGTGCCCGAACTGGCGGGGAAGCCGCTGCAGCTCCACTTCGCCAGCGTCACCGACCCGATGTTCGTGCAGCTCAAGCTGTCGATCTACGCGGCGCTGTTCTTCGCCGCACCGGTGCTGCTCTTCGAGCTGTGGCGGTTCGTCGCGCCGGGACTGTACCCGCAGGAGCGGCGGTACGTCTGGCCCCTCCTCGTCGGTTCGTTCGCCTTCTTCATCGGCGGCGGGCTCTTCGGGTACTTCGTGGTGTTCCCCCTCGGTTTCGAGTTCCTCGTCCGCTACGGTTTGGACCTGTCGAGCTGGGTGCCGGTCGAACCGACGATCATGGTCGACCGCTACGCCGACCTTGCGGTGGGACTGCTGTTCGCGTTCGGGCTGGTGTTCGAGCTGCCGCTGGGGATCGTGTTCCTGGCGCGGATCGGCCTGGTGAACCACAAGCAGCTCCTGCGGTTCTCGCGCTACTTCGTCGTGCTCGCCTTCGCGATCGGGGCGCTGCTGACGCCCACCGTCGATCCGCTGAACCAGACGCTGATGGCCGGACCGCTGGTGCTCTTGTACTTCCTGGCGACCGGCGTGGCGTTCCTGATGGGGCGGCGACGCGCGGAGCGCGAGCCGCGCGAGGAGGCCGGCGAGAATCCACCCGACGACGAGTCTCCCGCCGGTTGACCCGGGACTGGCCGCGCCCCTCCCGTTCCGACCGCCCCGTCGATCTTCCCCCGTCCCCGTTCGTCGTCCCGTCCGGCGCGCGTCCCCGGGTTCCTTGTGCTCGACCTGCGCGTGTCGATCCACGGCACGGTCGTCGGGAACTTCTCGGATCCGCCCTCCGTGTCCTGGACGACGCAGGGCTTCACGTTCCCCGCGGTCACCGGGCCGATCTACACGATCCGGCTGGAAGTGACCCGTACGGTGGCCACCTGGTGCGGGTCGGTGGCCCTGAGCCTGGGCTGGTCGGAGTGGACGCTGCGCGGATCGGGCTTCTGCGGCCGGCGTCCCCCGCCGGCCGTCCCGTCGGTTCGCGGCCTCGTCGGCTCCCCCGAGGACCTTCCGGCCGCGGGGTCGCCCCGGCCGGGAGCTTCGTCCGATCCGGCCGGTGCGAGAAAGCGGGGACGAATTGCGACCCGAAGAAATCGCCCTCGTCGAGAGCTTCGTCCGATCCGGCCGCCAGCGCACCGCGCGGTTTCTTGACCGCCCGCGAGCAAGCCTCTATGGGTGGGGCCGGGAACGGCGCGCGCCGCGCGGCGGCGGCCGGGCGAGGACGGAGCGATGACCGAGTTTTGTCCGATCCGGTGGCGGGGGGACGCGGTCGAGGTGCTGGACCAGCGGGAGCTGCCGTGGCGCGAGGTCTGGATCCGCTGCACGACGGCGGACCAGGTGGCGGACTGCATCCGCTCGATGGCGCTGCGCGGGGCTCCGCTGATCGGCATTGCGGCTGCCTACGGGGTGGCGCTGGCGGTGCGCGGCGGCGGCGGGCCCGCGCGGCTGCGCGAGGCGGCGGAAGCCGCGGCGCGAACGCTCGGCGCCGCCCGCCCGACCGCCGTGAACCTCACCTGGGCGCTCGAACGGATGCTTCGCGTGGTCCACGCCGCCGTCGCCTCGGGCCGCGACCCGGCCACGATCCGGCGGCGCGCCGAGTCGGAAGCGACGGCGATCCACGAGGAGGACGTGGCGATGAACCGGCGGCTCGGCCGCCACGGTGCCGAGCTGTTGCCGGCGGACTGCACCGTGCTCACCCACTGCAATGCCGGCGCCCTGGCCACCGGCGGCTGGGGCACCGCCCTGGGCGTCGTCCGATCGGCCATCGAGATGGGCAAGCGCGTGCGGGTGATCGCCGACGAGACCCGCCCCTACCTGCAGGGGGCGCGTCTCACCGCCTGGGAGCTGGTCCGCGACGCCATCCCGGTTACCGTGATCGCCGACGGCATGGCCGGATCGATCCTGCGCGCCGGCGAGGTGCAGGCGGTGCTGGTCGGTGCCGACCGGATCGCCGCCAACGGCGACACGGCCAACAAGATCGGCACCTACCCGCTCGCGGTCCTCGCGCGACGCCACCAGGTCCCCTTCTACGTCGCCGCCCCCTCCTCCACCCTCGATCGCAACCTCCCCGACGGCAGCGGCATCCCGATCGAGGAGCGCCCGGCGGACGAGCTGTGCGTGATCCGCGGGACGCGCATCACGCCGCCGGGGACGGCGGCCCGGCATCCGGCGTTCGACGTGACGCCGGCCGATCTGATCACCGCGGTGATCACGGAGGACGGGGTCTTCCGGCCGCCGTTCGCCTTCGACCGACGCGGCGGCGGGCGCGGGTAGGAGCCGCGCGACCCGGCCGGATCTCCCGAGCCGAACGGGAACGCCGCCAGGCATCCCCGTCGGTCGCCGCGACCGGCGTTCCGGCCCCACCGGGGCCGGAACGCCCCGGTCCGCGGCACGGCAGGATTTCCGGCTGGAGAATTCGCTTGCGTTCGGCAGGGGTCCGGATAAATTAGCGCCCCCGCGCACGGCGCGGTCGCGCGGGCCCATCGCGCCGGCGAGGAAGGGTGCGGGCCATGTACGCGATCTTCGAGACGGGCGGGAAACAGTACCGCGTCAAGCAGGGGGACCTTGTGCGGGTCGAGAAGCTCCCGGGCGAGGTGGGGGCGAAGGTGGTCTTCGACCGCGTGCTGCTCGTCGGCGGCACCGCCGACGCCCCGTCGATCGGGCGGCCGTTGGTGCAGGGCGCGGCGGTGGAAGGCGAGATCGTGCGGCAGGGCCGGGGAAGGAAGCTCACGATCTTCAAGTTCAAGCGCCGCAAGAACTACCGCCGCAAGATCGGCCACCGCCAGGCCTTCACCGAGCTGAGGGTCACGGCGATCCGAAGGGGCTAGCGGAGGGTCCCATGGGCAAGAGCAGGTCGGGGGTCAACGGTCGCAACAGCCCCGGGCAGCGGCGGGGCGTGAAGGTCCATGCCGGCCAGGCGATCCGCGCCGGCGGGATCATCGTTCGCCAGGTCGGCTCCCACTTCCATGCCGGCGAGAACGTCGGCACCGGCAAGGACTTCACCTTGTTCGCCCTCCGGGACGGCACGGTGCAGTTTTCCCGAAGCGGCGCCCGCCGCATCGTTTCCGTCAAGCCCGCCGAGTAGCGCCGGCGCTTCGTCGCCTCCGTTCCGCCCCGCCCTCCACGACCGGCGGGCGGCTCAGTAGTCCGGGTCGGGGAGGAAGTCGGTGCGCAGCGTGGTCGGCAGCTCGATCGGCCACTCGTTGTCGTCGCACTCGTACAGGTACCGGTAGCGCGCGTAGCTGGTGATGACCCGGCGCACGTAGTTGCGGGTCTGGTCGAACGGAATCCGCTCGACGAAGACGTCCAGCCGCGTCTCGTGAAGGTCTCGCAGCCAGCGCGCCACGTTGTGCGGGCCGCCGTTGAAGCCGGCGGCCACGAGCGGCGCCTGGCCGTGGAATTTCCGGTCGATTTGGGCGATGTACTCCGTTCCCAGCGCGATGTTCCGTTCGGGGTTGAACAGCACCTCGTCCGCGTACACCTCGCCCCGCGCCGCCAGCATCCGTTCCGTGGTGGGGGGGATCATTTGGAGCAGGCCGATCGCGTTGGCGGCGGAGACGGCGTCGGGGTCGAAGGAGCTTTCCTGGCGCAGGATCGCCCAGATCAGGTAGGGCGACACGCCGTGGGTGGCCGCGGCGGTTTCGACGTCGTCGCGCCAGGCCCGCGGGTAGGCTGCTTCCCAGAACGGAAGGTGCTCGGCGTCGAGCACGAGCCCCCAGTCGTTCGGGTG
>Ga0068707_1004050_pt1 | contig 10173 bp, 5 predicted proteins | sample YNPNPMetaG_FD_66600 | JGI IMG/M metagenome (GOLD analysis project Ga0068707, IMG submission 66600) | Anoxygenic and chlorotrophic microbial mat microbial communities from Yellowstone National Park, USA - YNP NP MetaG | ecosystem: Environmental > Aquatic > Thermal springs > Hot (42-90C) >... | reverse complement strand
TGGAGGAAGGTGGGTACCGGCGGGTGGTTGGGGAGCGGCTGGTGAGTGAGGAATTGGGGTTAGAGCTGCGGGTGGAGGAGGGGCGCTTATGGCTGTATGACCTGAAGACGGGGGAGAAGTTATTGTCGCCGTTGGAGGCGCAGGCTGCCCGCCGGGAGGCCGAGGCCCGGGCCAAAGCGGCCGAAGCCCGTGCCGAACAGGAGGCTGCTGCCCGCCGGGTGGCCGAAGAGGAACTGGCCCGGTTGCGCGCCGAACTGGTACGCCAGCGCAGTGCAGGGAAAGCTGAATCATAGGCTGGAGGAGGGTCCCATGCCTGGAGTTGCCGAAGTGATGACAAAAGAAGAGCCGGGGAGATAAGCCACCCGATGCCGGATAGAAACGGGACCGCCAAACAGCATATCGCCATCGGGTCCTTTTTGTTTTTGGTGGCTCTTTTGCCCCGGGCTTTTGGTCTCAACACCTTTGTCACCCCTGACGAATACCTGTGGATCGAGCGTTCGGGGCAGTTCCTGGCGGCTCTATGGAGAGCCGATTGGGCCGCGACCTTTCAGGTGGGCCACCCTGGCCTGACCACCCGTTGGACCGGCGTCCTGGGCATCCTGGCTACTTATCTGCCCCGGCTGCATACAGCCTCTGGCCGATTGCTGGTGGATGGCCGACCTTTCCAGGACCTTCTGGCGGACTTGGGCACTCATCTGCCAGAAGTTCTGGCGGCAACGCGCTACCCCACGGCTGTCTTGACCTCGATGGGGGTGGTGGCTCTGTATTTCCTGCTCAGGCCGCTTTTCGGCCAGCGTGCCGCCCTGTTGAGCGCCATCCTCCTGGCCTGGGAGCCTTTCTATCTGGCCCTCTCACGGGTCATCCATCACGACGCTCTCGCCACGACCTTCATGGCTCTCTCCCTGTTGAGTTTCATGGTCCATCTCCAGGGGCATCGGTCATTCTTCTATCTGGTACTATCGGGGTTGATGGCTGGGCTGGCTTTCCTGTCCAAGTCACCCTCCTTTTTTCTCGTGCCCTTCACCGCGTTGTTGTGCCTGGGGGCCTGTTGGGCCCTCAACTGGCGCTCTGCGGCCATATTAGGGCGAAATTGGGTCATCTGGGGATTTGTGGCGGCCGTGGTTTTTGCGCTTCTCTGGCCGGCCGTTTGGGTTGATCCCCTGGGGACTATCCGGGGTGTTATGGACAAAGCGACCGGTTACGCCGCTTCACCCCACGAGCGGGGCAATTTCTTCCTGGGCCGGGTGGGGTTGGACCCGGGCCCTTTCTTCTATCCGGTAGCCCTCTTCTTCCGTCTGACCCCTCTGACTCTTCTGGGTCTCGGGGGTTGGTTGTTGCTCAGGTGGAATAGCGAAGCGTATCGGAACCGGTGGCGGATGCCAAATCCGTCACCGGCGGATCCGCGCCGGTGGCTCGTCGTACAGATGTCCTCTTTGTGGGCTTTCGTCTTGCTCTATATCCTTTTTGTGACTACAGGGGCCAAAAAGTTTGACCGCTATTTGTTGCCCGTCTTTCCGGTGATTGACATCCTGGCGGCTCTCGGCCTGCTGGCACTGAGCGAAACGATAGGGAAATGGATAAGGCGCCCCTGGCGATTCCATCCTTTCGCATTGGGTCTGGGGCTGGCATTGTTTTTGCAAGGAGGCTTTGCTTTACCCCACTATCCTTATTATCTGACCTATTACAATCCCCTGCTGGGAGGCATCCGTCAGGCAGCCCGGACCCTCCTGGTTGGCTGGGGTGAGGGGTATGAACAGGCCGTGCGTTACCTGAACCAGAAAGATGACGCAGCCCACTTGAGAGTCGCCACCTGGTATGCCAGACAGTGCGTCGAGCCCTTCTTCGTCGGCCAGGCTTACAAGTTGAATGTCAACGGTCAGGAACCCGTTGGCATCGTGCCCTGGTACAACACGGACTATGTGATCTCTTACATCAACCAGATACAGCGCCAGATTCCCAACCCGGCCACGGTTGCCTTCTTTCGCTCCCGGCAGCCCGAATATGTCGTCCACATCAAGGGCCTTGATTATGCGGCTGTGTACAAAGTGCCCTCAGAAGTGCCTCCTGCAGCCTATCCCTACGAGCATGTCAGCATGGTGGATTTTGGGCAGAAAATCCGTCTGCTGGGTTGGGAAGCAGGAGAGGAATTGGCCGAGCTGGATGAATTGTATTACCTCGATATAACCCTGTACTGGCAAAGCCTGCAACCTATGAGGGAGAACTATCGAGTATACCTCAAGCTGGTGGACAGCATCGGGCAGGTCTGGAGGGAGAACGATAGCCGACCTGTATTCGACTCTTTTCTAACCAGCCAGTGGGAGGAAGGCGTGATCTTGCGGGATCGGCATGGCCTGGAGTTTCCCCACGATGCACCGCCGGGTGTCTATTATGTGAGCCTGGCCCTGTTCGATCCCGAACTGGGCCAGGGCGCGAAGCCGGCTGTGGCTGGTGATTTTCGGCTGGGGCCGATACGGATAGATGAGCGCCGAAGGGTCAGCAATAAGTGAGGGGGCAATGTCATTCAGTTAAGGCTGGAGTCGAGCCTTTAGGCGGGCATTTTCCGGCTGAAGCCTGATTCCAATATGCTAACTTGACGACATTGAGTGAGGGGGGGCAAGCGCCGATTGAGCAGCGAAGCGTATCGAAATCAAACGAGCGATAAAGGTAGCTGGCGTTGGTCACTGAGCATCAGCGTGGCACTGTTCCTGCTGGCCCTTGTGCCACGGGTGGTGGGTCTGGATATTTTTATCACCCCTGATGAGCCGCGCTGGATAAACCGTTCGGCCAGCTTTCTAGAAGCTATCCTGTCTGGTGATTTTATCCACACCATCCACATCGGGGAGACGCCCGGAGGGGTGACCACCAAGTGGTGTGGTTCGGCCGGAATGGTGGCCAGATATCTTCTCCTTCGCCTGAATCTTTCTCCCAGGGCAGAGGCCTCCCCACCCAGGAGCCTGCCGGAATTCTTGCACTGGCTGCAAAGCGACCCTCACAACCACCTGGAGGTCATGGTCGCTGTCAGGTGGCCCATCGCCCTTATTGTTTCATGCAGTGTGGTGGGCTTCTACTTGCTGGCCAGGCAATTGTTTGCCGGGCGAGTGGCCTTGCTGGGGGCCATCCTCCTGGCCCTGGAACCCTTTCACCTGGCCCTCTCGCGGGTGCTGCACCTGGACGCCCTGGTGACCAGCTTCATGGCCCTCTCTGCCCTCAGCCTGGCCATCTGCATCAGAGGAACCCGGCTCTCGCCGCTTGTGGTTTTCTCAGGGATAACTGCCGGGTTGGGTATGGCCACCAAGATCTCGGCCTTGTTCCTGGGCCCCTTTGCCGGGTTAATGGCCCTGGCCGTCTACCTGGCCCAGGGGCCAGGCACTTCTGATAAAAGCCGAAGCAGCCATGGAAATGCCCGGCCCTTGAACGCTCGCCACCTGGCCGTGATTCTGGCCGTCTGGGCGGGCGCGGCCGTGCTGACCTTCGCCCTCGTCTGGCCGGCCGTATGGGTTGATCCTCTGGCGGCACTCCAAAATCTATGGGGCCATTCGAGCGAGCTGGCCGAAGCTGGTCACAACCAGTTTTTCCTGGGCCAGGTCGTTGATGACCCTGGCTCCTGGTTTTACCCTGTGGTCTTCCTTTTCAGAACAAGCCCTTTGACTCTGCTGGGAGTGGCAGCCAGCCTGCCCCTGACCCTGCGGTTGTTTGTTTCCGCCCTTGCCGGATTGGTCATCCGGCGGTCTGGTGGCCAGATCGCAAATCCAGCCGAAGCTCATGAGGGCCGCAGATTGCTCTGGCTGTGGGCCTACGCCGGCCTGTTCGTGGCTTTTATCACCCTTAGCTCCAAAAAGCTGGACCGCTATATATTGCCCATATTCCCGGCCATGACATTGCTGGCCGCTGCCGGGTTCTGGGAATGGGCCGGGATAGTGCAGAGGAAGGCATCGGCTATCCTCAGCCGACAGGTTAACCTGGCAACCTGTCTCCTGCCATTGGGTTGTCTGACCTTGCAGGCAGCTTTCGTCTTCCCCCATTATCCCTATTACTTTACCTTTTACAACCCGGCCCTGGGTGGCATCCGGCAGGCTTCCCACGTGATCCTGGTCGGATGGGAGGAGGGCCTGGAGAAAGCAGCCCGCTATCTCAACGCTAAGGAAGGGATCGAAGACAGGCGGGTGTTGGCCTGGTACTCGGCTCTGGGCTTTAACACCTTCTTTCGGGGAGAGTCTCGGGAGCTAAGCCCCAAAAGGCAACCGGCTGATGACGTCTGGCTCTGGTACGAGTCCGACTATGTCGTCTTTTACATCAACCAGGTACAGCGGGGCCTGCCCGATGCTCGCACGCTGGCCTTCTTTCGCTCTCAAAAACCGGAATACACGGTGCGCCTCAAAGGTCTGGATTACGCCTGGGTCTACAAAGTTCCTGAGACAGTCCCCCAAAATGCTTACCCCTTTGAATGGGTTGCCCTGGTGGACCTGAGCGATCAGGTGCGTTTGCTGGGCTACGATGCGGGCGAGGTGACGGTCGAGGCAGATGGCAGGGCTTATTTTCCTCTCACCCTGTACTGGCAGAACCTGAGACCGCTCGATGCGAATTATCGCCAGTACCTCAAGTTGATTAACGGCGTCTATCACATCTGGGGCCAGCAGGAGGGCTATCCCCTTTGGGATGGTTTTATGACCAGCACCTGGCAGAAGGGTGTGGTCATCCGAGACGACCGCCAGATGGAGATCCTGCCCGGCACTCCCCCGGGTGTTTACCAGGTGACTGTCAACTGGCTTAATCCTTACTCAGGGCGTTCCCTTCAGCCGGATGGTGGCGGTGGCCTGCTGTTGGGGCCTTTTGACATCCCTCCTCGACCACCGCCAACCATTGAAGCGCTGGGCATCGAACATCCCATGACAGCCGAACTGAATGGGCAGGTGCGCTTCCTGGGCTACAACCTGGAAAGCGGTTTCCACCCTGGCGATAGAATCCATTTGACCCTCTTCTGGCAGGCTCTGGCGGAGATAGAGGGGAACTATACCGTCTTCACGCATCTGGTGGATGAGAAGGGAAAGATCTGGGGACAAAAGGACAACCAGCCGGTGGACGGCTTCTATCCTACGGGAGGATGGACTGAAGGCGAGATTGTGCGCGACCAGTACGACCTGGCCATCTCTCCTCAGGCTCCCCCTGGCCCTTATCAGATAAGGGTGGGGATGTACAGGGCCGAGACAGGCGAGAGGCTGGTCGTCAGGCAGGCTGGCAATCTGCCCTCCAGTGACCAAATCGTGTTGGGTGAGTTCGTGGTGAGGAGTGGGAAGTGAAGATGAACAGTACGGAGGCCAGGCCCTCGCCCGCCCCCGCTGCCTGCGGCGGCACTCCTTTCCTCTCCCTGGGGGAGGGTAAGGGCTCCGGGGTCCAACAATGGATCGTTGCCCTGGGTCTCTTTCTGCTGGCTCTGGGGCCACGCGCCTTTGGCCTGGGCGTCTTTATCACCGCTGACGAGCGGCGTTGGATTGAGCGCTCGGTGCAGTTTTTCTCTGCTCTCTCGGTCGGTCACCTTGCCGATACCTTCCAGACCGGCCATCCTGGTGTGACCACCAAATGGACGGGAACGTTCGGACTGCTGGTCAAATACCTGGCCCAGACCAGGTCGCCAAGCCTGGCCGGATTATGGGCCTTTTTGGAAGCCGTGCCGGTGCGTCCCTCAGTCAGCGTCGAATATCTGCCGGCGATGCGTTTCCCAACGGTCCTTTTGACCGCAGCCTGTGTGGTGGCCGTCTACTTCATGGTCAGGCAGATATTCGGCAACAGGGTAGCCCTTCTGAGCAGCGTTCTCCTGGCCCTGGACCCTTTTTACCTGGCTCACTCGCGGGTCATCCACCACGATGCTTTGGTGGCTACCTTCATGACCCTGGCCGTGTTAAGTTTCCTGATCTGCGCCTGGCACGGTCATTGGCGCATTTTCCTGGTCCTCTCTGGCCTGGCAGCCGGCCTCTCCTTTTTGAGTAAAGGCTCTGGTTTGTTCCTGCTCCCCTTTATGGGCTTGCTGTGCGGGATAGGCTATCTGGCGCAGGTTAAAATCTGGCAAAAAGTCGAGAGAGTGGCTCTGATCCGGTGGGTCAGCGCCTGGCTGGGCTGGGCGGCGATGGCCGTGTTGGTCTTCTTCCTGCTGTGGCCGGTTACATGGGTAGAGCCGGCCAGCGCCATACGGAATTTCCTGGCCAAAGCCATCGGTTATGCCAGCGAGGCTCACACCGAGGGCAACTTTTTCCTGGGACGGGCGGTGGACAATCCCGGCCCTCTCTTTTATCCGGTCACCCTGTTGTTTCGGACGACACCTCTGACCCTCCTGGGGCTGGTGGTGGCCTTCGGCTTCTGGGTCGGGAAAGGCTGGCCTGGGCAGCAGGTCGGAGAGAGGGAGGCCAGGTCTCACAAGTTGAGTTTGCTGGCGTTGTGGGCCTATCTGTTTTCCTTCCTCCTCTTCATGACCCTTGGCGCCAAGAAGTTCGACCGCTACATTTTGCCCATTTACCCGACGGTGGACATCCTGGCCGCGCTGGGCCTTTGCCAGTTGCTGGAATCCTGGCGCAAGTTCTACCCACGGCCCTTACAAAGGCGGATGTGGGCTTTCACTCTGGCGGTGGCCACATTCCTGCAAGCCGGGTTCACGCTGCCTCACCATCCTTACTACCTGACCTGCTACAATCCACTGGTGGGGGGAGGGCGGTTGGCCCCTCAGGTCTACTACGTAGGCTGGGGTGAAGGGATGGACCTGATGGCTCGTTACCTCAATCAGAAACCGGAGGCGGCTCAACTGAGGGTCTCCGCCTGGTATCACCGGGAACTCATGCCCTTCTTCTCTGGCTCAACGGACCGCCTGGATGCCAAAGGGGACGCTGATCTCATGCCCTGGCACACAGCCGACTATATCGTCTTTTACCTGAATCAGGTGCAGCGCAACAACCCCAGTCAGGGCCTGGTCAGCTACATCCGTTCCCTGGAGCCCGAGTACGTGGTGCATTTGAAAGGCATAGATTACGCCTGGCTGTATCGGACGCCGGAGTACATTCCCGACGAGGTGGTGCCAGCGCAGCACGTCCAGCGGGCCTGGTTTGGAGATGACCTGGCTTTCTTGGGCTACGATGTAGACACCAGCCAGTTGCCCCTCGATGGAAAAGTACGGGTGCACCTCTATTGGGAAGGACTCCGGGAGATGGAAGCCGATTACCGTATTTTCCTCGATCTGATCAACGGCGTCCATCACGTCTGGGGTAAGCAGGACGGACGTCCGTATTGGGATGGCTATCCCACCAACCGTTGGCCCAAGGGATTGGTGCTGAAGGATGTGCGCGAAATGGAGGTCTGGCCGGGCACACCGCCGGGCTCCTATCAGATCGCAGTCAGCGTATACGAACCGGTTTCTGGCCGGTGGCTGCCGCCCGTTGGTGGAGGCCATCTGCTCATCGGGCCCGTCGAGTTGCCCCGGCGCGAGCCGCCTCCGGTGGAAGCCCTGGACATAGAGCATTCGCTGTCAACCAATCTGGGCGACAAGGTCCGGCTCCTGGGCTACAACCTGGAAAGCGGTTTCCACCCCGGCGACAGGATTCATTTGACTCTCTTCTGGCAGGCTCTGCAAACCATGGACAGGGACTATACTGTCTTCGTCCACCTGACCGATCAACAGGGTCGCCTTTGGGGACAAAAGGACAACCCCCCGGTGGATGGGTTCTATCCGACGACTGTCTGGGAAATGGGGGAGATAGTGCGCGACCAGTATGATCTGGGCATATCGGCAGACGCGCCCCCTGGTCCATATCAAATTGAAGTTGGGATGTATCTGGTGGAGACCGGGGAACGCCTGCCCGTCCTGGCGGAGGATGGCAGTGTGCGAGGAGACAGGGTATTGCTGACCGGAGTAAGGGTAGAAGGCTCGCACCCTTGATCGCCGCGGGTCTCCCGAGTGGGGTGGAAAAGCGGGGATGGTTCATTTTCTCCTCGAAATTGGTTTACACTCCAGGCTGCCTCAAAAAATCGGCGGCCTGCAACGCTGACTGTAGGGGCGAGATGCACCTCGCCCGTACAGTCTGTAGGGCCTGCGGCCAATGGTCGGCCTGCGCCGACCAGCGCGTCGGCGCAGGCCGACGCCTGGTGCGAAGCGCCCGAAGAGGCCGATTTCAATCGGCCAGCATCCGGCGCGTAACAAAGTGTCAACCAATTATGAACCATCCCGAAAAGCGTAAGCGGGTTTTGGGGCTGGCGAACCGGCTCAAGCCTCCATGCCAGGAGGCTCGAAAACAGACCTGGTATCGGGAAAAGGGATATGGATGCATCTGGCGAGGTAATGGTCCTGGATGATGGCCGGGTGGGTGATCCGGTACGGCTGGTAGTCGTTGACGTGGATGGTTGCCTCACCCCAGGCGAGGGCCAGCCGTGGAATTTTGAGGCTTTGCGTCATATTGCTCAACTGAACCGGGAAGCTCGACACAACCCGAAAGTGCCTGCGGTCACCCTCTGTACGGGGCGACAAGAGCCCTACGTAGAGGTGTTGATGCAGGCCATTGATGCTCACTGGCCAGCGATCTATGAAAACGGCGGTGGGCTCTATTTCCCCCGGCAGTACCGCTTCGTGGAGAGTCCTCTCATCACCCCGCAGATGCGAGAGGCTCTGCGCAAGGTCAAGGCGGCTTTGCACCGGCGGATCGTCAAAACGGGTCGGGGCTATTTCCAGCCGGGCAAGGAAGTCTCCCTTACCCTCTATCCGACGGATCACACCACGGTGTCTGAGCTTTACCACATGGCCGTCGAAGTCTTGTCGGCCTACCGGGATGACTACACCGCCCAGGTCTCGATCAGTTGTGTAGATATCCTGCCCCGAGGGGTGGACAAAGGCAGCGGGGTAAAGTGGCTTTCAGAGGAGACGGGTATCCCTCTGGCTCAGATCGGGGGCATCGGCGATTCTACCAGCGATCTCAAGTTCCTGGATCTGGTCGGTCATTCCGCCGCCCCGGCTAATGCGACCGACGAGGTCAAAGCGGCTGTGGACTACGTCTCACCCTACGAGGACGGTGATGGAGTGGTGGACATCCTGACAATTTTTCTTAAAAATTTCTGTGGGCCTTGACAAAACTCGTTGATTTATGGTACAATATAGGTGCAGGTAAGAAGTCTAACAAGAGAGGAGAGGGGGAGAGAATAAAGTAGGCTATTGGCCGACGTGAGAACGTCGGTATTTTGTCCCCCTCCGATTTGACAAAAATCCTGCATTTTGCTAGAATATAAGCAAAAAGAGAGGCACCTTAACAATTGAAGAGTGATAGGAAGGGAAGCGAGAGTTTTGGGCCCAAATCGTCAAACCTATTTCACGGAGAGTTTGATCCTGGCTCAGGATGAACGCTGGCGGCGTGCCTAACACATGCAAGTCGAACGAACTGGCAGATGGCAGGTAGCGAATAGCGGATGGTTTACCATCAGCCATAAGCTATCGGCTATCAGCCAGTTAGTGGCGCACGGGTGAGTAACACGTAGGTGACCTGCCCCGAAGAGGGGGATAACTGCTGGAAACGGCAGCTAATACCCCATGTGGTCAGCAATTCGTTTTGCTGATTAAAGCTCCGGCGCTTCGGGAGGGGCCTGCGGCCGATTAGCTAGTTGGTGGGGTAATGGCTCACCAAGGCGATGATCGGTAGCTGGTCTGAGAGGACGATCAGCCACACTGGCACTGACACACGGGCCAGACTCCTACGGGAGGCAGCAGTGAGGAATATTGCGCAATGGGCGAAAGCCTGACGCAGCAACGCCGCGTGGGCGACGAAGGCCTTCGGGTCGTAAAGCCCTTTTCTGAGGGAAGAGGCAGGACAGTACCTCAGGAATAAGTCTCGGCTAACTACGTGCCAGCAGCCGCGGTAAAACGTAGGAGGCAAGCGTTATCCGGATTTACTGGGCGTAAAGCGCGCGCAGGCGGTTCTGTAAGTTGGACGTGAAATCTCCTGGCTCAACTGGGAGGGGTCGTCCAATACTGCGGGACTTGAGGTCGGGAGAGGGAAGCGGAATTCCCGGTGTAGTGGTGGAATGCATAGATATCGGGAGGAACACCAGTGGCGAAGGCGGCTTCCTGGCCCGCACCTGACGCTCAAGCGCGAAAGCGTGGGGAGCGAACGGGATTAGATACCCCGGTAGTCCACGCCGTAAACGATGGGT
>Ga0068707_1004048_pt1 | contig 10175 bp, 7 predicted proteins | sample YNPNPMetaG_FD_66600 | JGI IMG/M metagenome (GOLD analysis project Ga0068707, IMG submission 66600) | Anoxygenic and chlorotrophic microbial mat microbial communities from Yellowstone National Park, USA - YNP NP MetaG | ecosystem: Environmental > Aquatic > Thermal springs > Hot (42-90C) >... | reverse complement strand
GCCCGCCAGAAGAGGGCTGCAGGGCTGGTATCAGAGGAGGCACAGTTTGCTCCAGTTCCGCCAGCCTCTCCGCCGCCTGAACCAGCGGCTGCGCAGGGGCCTCACCTTTTGGCCTTCCCTGGAGCAGAGCAGTCGTGGCCAGATTAGCCCGGAGCAGCTTTATCTCCTCTTTGAGAGTGGCCAACTCCTGACGAGCCTCCTCTCTGGCTGCGTTCAAGATCTCTCTCTTCTCCTCTTCAATCCGGTTCAGGCGGGTTCTCAGTTCCTTTTCCAAAGCCTGGGCCTCATCTCGGGCTTCCTCGGCCTCCCGAAGGGCTGCCAAAGTGTCCTCTCTGGCTTGTTTGATGTCGGCCAACAGTTGCTCGGTTTCCAAGACTCCTGAAGAGACCAGGTTCCTGGCCTCTTCGATGATATCTGCTGGCAACCCCAGGCGTGAGGCGATGGCCAGGGCGTTGCTACGGCCAGGCAGGCCAATGCTCAGTTCATAAGTGGGGGCCAGGGTCTCCAGGTCGAATTCCACACTGGCATTCTTCACCCCTGGTGTGGCGTGGGCGTAGACCTTCAGTTCAGGGTAATGAGTGGCCACCAGAGTGGTGATGCGCCGCCGCAGAAGGTGCGAGAGGATAGACCGGGCCAGAGCCGAACCCTCGCCGGGATCAGTGCCAGCTCCCAGCTCATCCAGGAGGACCAGAGAATGGCTGTCGGCTTTTCCCAGAATGTGGATAATGTTGGTGGTGTGGGAAGAGAAGGTGGAGAGGTTCTGCTCGATGGATTGTTCGTCGCCGATGTCAGCGTAGATACCGCTGAAGACAGACAGGGCAGAGCCTTCCCCGGCAGGGATATGCAGGCCCGCCTGAGCCATCAGGCTCAGCAATCCGACCGTTTTCAGGGAGACTGTCTTGCCTCCGGTGTTGGGGCCAGTGATGACCAGGATGAAATAGCTGTCGTCCAGATAGACGTCAATGGGCACCACCGTGGCCGGGTCGAGGAGGGGATGGCGGGCCTTCTTCAACCGAATGGTAGAGCCAGGATGCCAGACACTGTCACCTCCTGATGGGCGCAGGTCTCCAACCGAACTCTTGAAAGGCACCAATTGCGGCTTGATGCCCTGGATTTCATTCGCGTATCTGGCTTTGGCGAAAGCCAGGTCTAACTCAGCCAGAACCTGGACGGTCCGTTCGATGGCTGTTCCCTCTTCCGCTACCAGGGCCGAGAGGGCAGCCAGGATGCGTTGCACTTCCCTCTCCTCCGCCAACTGCAGCTCACGCCAGTGGTTATTCAGCTCCACAGTGGCCAGAGGCTCGAGGAAGAGGGTGGCTCCGCTGGCCGATTGGTCGTGCACAATGCCGGGGATACGGCCCTTGAAGTCGGCCTTAAGGAGGATAACATAGCGCCCACTGCGCTGGGTGACAAGGGGCTCTTGTAAGAAGGGAGCATAAGTGGGAGAGGCCACCATCCTGTTAAGTGTGTCCAGCAAACGCTCGTGAGCTTCCTTGAGGTCCCGCCGGATGCGAGCCAGGGTCTGGCTGGCCGTGTCCACCACTTCGCCCCGCTCGTTGAGGCAGCGGCCGATTTCAGCCACTATGTGGCCGCATTCCTCTATGCGGCTGGCCCTGGCCGCCAGCAAAGGGAACCGGGCTGCCAGACGGGCTATGGTCCGTTTGAGTGTCCGTCCGCTGATCAGGGTGGCACGAATATCCAGCAATTCGGCCGGCAAAAGGGTAGCCCCCAGGCCAGCGCTTTTGACCAGAGGGCGTACATCCCGCACCCCACCCAGGGAGAGGTCCGCTTTGATTTCGAGGAGCTTTCTGGCCTCACTGGTCTCCTCTTGACTTCGCTGCGCTTCTTCCAGGTCCGGAGAAGGTTTGAGGGCCAAAGCCAGGTCTCTGCCAGCGGAAAAAGCAGTGTGCTGGCTCAACCGCTCCAGGATCTTGGGAAATTCCAGAGTTTGTAAATATTTGGCGTCCACCGAAAAGCCTACCGCTCAAACTCCTCTTTCCCTATCCCCCGCAAAGGGACCAGAGGGTAGGAGAGAGGTTTGGAGGGCCCGACTTGCGCGCTGACTCGTGCAGGCTTAGAGTTGACCGGAGAAAATAGCCGGCAACTCGCCTCCTGCTGTGTGGGGTACGAAAGGTCTCACCGAGGCATAGGCGATGCGAAGGACCTGATCAAACAGAACCATTAGCCTGGATTGCACAAGTCCATCCAGCAGGAACGCCCGAATTCCATCGTAGGCCAACCAGGGCACCACGAGCGCGTAGCGCAGCGCGGCCGTTACCAGACTGATCCAGACACAGACGGTGATAAAAGCGAAGAGAATCCCGCCCAAGAGATTGAACGGCGCCAGGAGGAAACGCTGGGTAACTTTAGCTAATGCACCCTTTATGCTCTCTCTTCCTCGTGCTTTCCTGCGCTTACGCTCCTCCGGCGATGCTGACACAAAGATCGAGCGCAATATGGCACTGACCACATTCGAGATGAGGATAAACAGAAAGAGAAAGGCAGTGGTTTGCCGCCCGCTCTGCGAGAGGTTAGGCATCAGTCTGCCGACGAGAAGGGCCAGGCTGGGGTAAAGCCACAGAGAGGCCACAGTCGCCACGTAAAGGCCCAATAGATCGAAGAATTGCCGCACCACTCCCCGGAACATCCCCCACAGCATCACTCCAACCACAATGAGAAACAACAACAGGTCAACCCAATTCATTCAACAATACCCTCCTTTTTTGGATTTTGGAGGGTAGCCGAAGGCAATGCCTTCGGCTACCCGGCCTTCAGCTACCCGGTGCGCAACTCTGCCCCCAGCTCTTGTGACAACTGTTGCAAGATGCGCTCTCGCACCTTATTGACCTCGTCGGGGCCCAGAGTGTGATCCTGGCCTTGATAGGTTAAGGTATAAGCCAGGCTCTTCTTGCCAGCGGGGACCTGCCCACCCCGCCAGACATCGAAGAGGGTCACCTGGGCCAGAAGTTCACCTCCGGCCTGAGCGATCACCTCTTGCACTTTTTGGGCTGGTACTTCTTCAGCGATGACAATAGCCATGTCCTCGATGACAGGTGGAAAACGTGGGATAGGTTTCATGGTATACGCGGCCTGGCTCTGCGTCAGAAGGGCTTCCAGGTCGAACTCGGCCAGGCAGACAGGACGGTCTGGCAGGTCGAAAGCCTTTCGTACCAGAGGGTGCACCTCACCCAGGATGGCTGATGGCTTATTGTTTGTACCAGGTAGCTGCAATTCCGCTGTCCGCCCTGGATGGAAAGCAGGGTGCCTCGTCGGTTTAAAGGTGTATGCGTCTATACCCAGGTGAGTCAGCAGAGCCTCGACCACGCCCTTGAGATCGTAGAAATCCATTGGTTCCAAAGTCGTCAGCCACGACCGGGCCAGCCGGGGGCCAACCAGGGCAATCCCCAGACGTCTGGGTTCATCGGGCAGGAGTTCGCCTTCCCTGGGCAGGTAAACATGACCGAGCTCGAAGATGGCCACCCGCTCGGTGAAGCGCAGGTTGTCGCGCAGGGTCTCCAGAAGGTTATTCATCAGGGTGCGACGCATGTATTCCCGCTCGCCGGTGAGAGGATTGGCCAGACGGATGTAATTCTCCTCCCGCAGTTCTGCCGGGTCCAGGCCCAGCCTGCCCACGCTCTCCAGGTTGGTCAGTGAGTAGGTGATAACCTCCGTCAGTCCGCAGCCAGTCAGGATATCGCGCACCCGTTCCTCTCCTGCCAGAGCAAGGTTCTGACGCTGGGGTGGCAGCTCATCGCTCATCAGGGTGGTCGGAATCCTGTCGTAGCCGTAGACGCGGGCGATTTCCTCAATGAGATCGGCGGGGAGTTCCACATCCAGGCGGTGGTCGGGCACGGTCACAAGTAGCCGCGCCTCATCGCCTTCCACCGGTTGCACTTTAAACTGCAGGGATTGGAGGATGCGCCCCATCTCATCGCGTCCAAGGGCAACGCCCATGATCCGCTCCACCTCGGCCGGGGTGATCTCTACGGTTACGGTTTTCTGGGGAACGGGGTATATATCGGCGATACCCTGGGCGATGACGCCCCCGGCCAACTGGCGCATCAGTTCCGTGGCTCGCATGACGGCCGGGATGGTCAGGCTGGCCGGGATCCCTCGGCCGAAGCGCAGGCTGGCCTCGCTGGGCAGTTTCAGGGCCTGGGAAGTGCGGCGGTTCGAGAGAGGGTCAAAGTTGGCGGACTCTAACAGGATGGCCGTTGTGGCGCGAGTCACCTCGCTTTCGAGGCCGCCCATCACTCCGGCGATACCAACAGGGCCAGCGGGGTCAGTGATGAGCAGCATCTCGGGGGTGAGGGTCCGCTCAACGCCATCCAGGGTAGTGATGATTTCACCTGGCCGCGCTCGCCGGACAATGATTGCAGGAGGACCGCCGTCGCTACGCCCCCGCAGTTTGTGGTAGTCGAAGGCATGGAGAGGCTGGCCCCATTCCAGCATGACATAGTTGGTAATGTCTACGACGTTGTTGATAGGACGCATCCCGGCCAGGGTCAATCGCCGTTGCATCCAATAGGGTGAGGGGCCAACCTTGAGCCCTTTGATCAGGGTCGCCGAGTAGCGGGGGCAGAGGTCGGGGTCAGCGACTTCGATTTCAATCTGGTCCTCGATGGTCGGGCCCTCGGCCAACATGCGGGGCTCTTCCAGGCGCAGTGGTTGCCCCGTCAGGGCGGCCACTTCCCGCGCCACACCGATGATAGACAGGCACCGCGCCAGGTTGGGTGTCAGGTCCAGGTCCAGGACGACGTCGTGGGTGGGGATACTGGACAGATCCAGGTACTCTGCCAGAGGCATGCCTACCGGTGCATCGTAGGGCAGGAGCAGGACCTCCTCGTGAGAATCCCGCAGACCGAGTTCTTTCTCCGAACAGATCATGGCCTCGGACCGTATGCCCCGGATTTTGCCTGGCTTAAGGGTGCTGAGCTTCCAGCCGGCCGCGTGGCCGTCGTAGAGCCGGGCACCACGCCGGGCGAAAGGGGCCTTCAAGCCCACATCCCCCACCTTGATGTTGGGCGCACCGGTGACCACCGTCTCAGGCTCATCGCCCCCATAATCCACCACCGCCAGGGTCAGACGGTCGGCGTTGGGATGGGGACGCACTTCCAGGATCTCTCCTACGACGATGGTTTCCGGGTCCCAGGCTGGCCGGTCCTCGGGTACCTGAACATGTTCGATGGCGGCCACCTCCAATCCGGCCAAAGTCAGCCGCCCGGCCAGTTCCTCTATCGGCAGGGTGATGTCCACGTATTCTCTCAACCAACTCAGGGGTACTCTCATGGTTGTCTCTCCTGTCAGAACTGCTCCAAAAACCGCAGGTCATTGCTATAGAAATACCGGATATCATCAATGCCATACTTGAGCATGGCGATCCGCTCCGGGCCCATGCCAAAGGCGAAACCGCTGTAGATGGTCGGGTCGTAGCCGCCGTTTTGGAGCACAAGAGGATGTACCATGCCCGCGCCGGCTATCTCCAGCCAGCCAGTGTGCTTACAGACGCGGCACCCTGCACCCTGACAGATGATGCAGTCCACATCTACCTCGACGCTGGGTTCGGTGAAAGGGAAATAGCTGGCACGAAAGCGCATCTGGCGGTCGGCCCCAAACATCTGGCGCACGAATTCAGCCATCACCCCTTTTAAGTCGGTCATGGTGATGCGTTTGCCCACCGCCAGTCCCTCCACCTGGTAGAACATGAACTCGGAGCGGGCTGTGACCTGCTCGTAGCGGTAACATTTGCCAGGCAGGATGACGCGGATGGGCTCCGGGCAATAGTCTCGCATGGCCCGGATCTGGCCGGGAGAGGTATGGGTGCGCAGCAGCACCCCCTCACGGGTGGTATAGAAAGTGTCCCACATGTCCCGGGCCGGATGGCCGGGTGGCATGTTCAGCAGTTCAAAGTTGTAGAGGTCCAATTCCACGTCCCGGGCAGTATAGACCTGGAAACCCATCTGGGCAAAGATAGCATAGATCTGGCGCAGGGTCTTGGTAGTGATGTGAATCCGCCCCAGCGGAACCGGGCGGCCAGGCAGGGTCACATCAATGCGGTCTTTTTCCAGCAGGGCTGCCAGCTCTCCTTGTTCCAGGGTCTGCTTCCTGGCCTGGTAGGCCGCTTCCAGAGCCAACTTGACCTCGTTGCCTCGCCTGCCCACCGCTGGCCGCTCCTCACGGGGCAGCCTGCCCACATCACGTAAGATTTGGTTCAGGGCGCTTTTTTTACCCAGGTATCGGATGCGCCAGGCGTCCAACTCCGACAGGTCGGGCACGCCTTCCAGCGCAGCCAGAGCCTGCTCTTGTATTTCGTCCAATTGTTTTAGCATAGTGCTTCACTCCTTTCAAAGCGGGTTCAGATACAATCCGGGTGTGGCGGGACTCCCCGCCTTGAAAAGATGAAATCACAACGGGTTTTGAACAGGTGCATTGAAAAACTCCTCAGGATTCCTGGCACTTAACCAAAAGGCCCCCGTCCTAAGGGACGGGAGCCAGAGTCATTGTTACTCCCGCGGTACCACCCCCGCTTGGCCGGCGCAGGCCGACCCGCTCATTCCGCCAACGGTCTCGCCAGAAGACGATTGGCTGCCCCGTTAACGCTGGGCCTGCGGAGTCCCCTACTGAGGGCTACACCCCGTTCAGGGATCGGCTCAAGAGCGAACTTCGGCGGGCTTCCTCATGAGCAGGGTTCCCAGTCGCTGACCCTGCCTCCCTGGCAGATTCCACCCGCTTACTCCTCTCCGTCACTGCCTTTCGGCGTTTACCCCCTGTTATCGGAAAAATGCTACTACAGCCACGATGAGGCCGCCAACGCCTATCATCGTGCCCATTATCCATCTCAACTGTCTACTCAGGGCTTTGTGCAGTTCCAGTACTTCCTGGTGTATTTCCTGGCGCAGCGCCTTGAACTCCCGCTCATTCTCCTGCTTGTGCTCATCCAACATCTGGCGCAGCGCCGTGAAGCCAGCATTCATCTCCTGGCGCACCGCCTTGAATTCCTGCTCGTTCTCGCGACGGTGCTCTTCCACCCTATCCTCCAGCCTGCTCAGCCTCTGCTTGATCTCAACTATGTCTTCCCCCATCTCGTCAATTTTGACGCTCATGGTCGAGATCAACACTTCGGTCGGCTTGTCGTAACGGGCTATGAAGCCTTCTTCTCGATGACGGGCATCTACCACAGCTTCTATCAGCATTTCACGGATGACCGGGCGCAGATGCTCTTGCAGGGCCTCAAGCGTCATATCACCGATAGGTTTACCCAGATCAACTTCATTCATGATGTTACCCCCCACACCGTCAGCAGGTATTATAGCACGAAAAGGGGTTTATGGCAATTTGGATTGAAAGGGAATATATGGTAAAATGAGCCTGAAGGATAGCCGTAATCATAGCGAGGAGATGTTGCATGTGGCAGGTAGTGGGCCATGAGTGGGCGGTGGCGTTGCTGGAGCGCAGTCTGGCCAATGGGCGGATGGCCCATGCCTATCTTCTGCTGGGCCTGCCGCAGATCGGCAAGACCACTCTGGCCTTGAATTTCGCCCAGGCCCTCCATTGCCTGGGCGAGGAGAGGCCCTGCGGCCAATGTCGGCCCTGCCTCAAAATTGCTCACGGCAATCATCCCGATGTGCGGGTCATCGAAGCGGCTAACGGGACGATCAAGATTGACCAGGTACGGGACATGCAGCGTGAGGTGGCCCTCTCCCCCCACGAGGGTCGTTGGAAGGTCTACATCATCCGCCAGATGGAGCGCGCTACCACTGAGGCTGCCAATTGCCTGCTCAAAACCCTGGAGGAGCCGCCCCCCCAGGTCATCCTCATGCTGACCGCCAGCGAGAGCGACCCATTACTGCCGACCATCATCTCGCGCTGCCAGGTGCTGAACCTGCGCCCCCCTTCCGTGCCTCTGGTCCAGAAGGCCCTCCAGGAACGATGGGGGGTAGACGCCAGGCGGGCCGGGCTTCTGGCCCGACTCTCAGGCGGACGCCTGGGCTGGGCGGTGAGAGCCTCCCAGGATGAGACTATCCTGCGCAGGCGGGAGAGACGCCTTGACGAAATGGCAGAGCTTATGAGACAGGGGCGGGTGGAGCGATTGCGTTACGCCCAGCGCCTCAGCCAAAACCCGGATGAGCTGCAAGAAGTTCTGGACCTCTGGCTGGGTTGGTGGCGGGACCTGCTTTTGATCAAGGGAGGTAGCTCGACAGAGGTCACCAATGTGGACCGCCAGGCCACCCTGCGCTCTCAGGCGCGTGATTACAGCCTGGACCAGGTGCGGGATTCTATCGAAGCCCTGCGGTCTGCGGTATGGCAGTTGGAGCACAACGCCAACACCCGCCTGGCCCTGGAAGTCCTGATGCTGAGCCTGCCCACCCTATAGCCGAAATGCCTGAGTTTGCCCCCGGTGCAATTGCTTCGCTCAGGACAGGATGAATCTGGACTCTGGCGAAAAATCCCGTATGGGCTGCGCCGGTCACAAACCCCGACAGCGAAGTTCATGCATATGAGGTGATCAGGTAGTATATGGACAGAGAACAAACACTGAAGCAGCTAACCAAAGACGAACTGATTGAACTATTGGAAGACGCTGCCAAGAACTGGCTGGCCCACGATGGCCTCTGGTTTCAGGCAGTGGAGCGCAAATACGGCCTGGAGGCGGCCATCGCCCTGGATGCAGAGGCCTGGCGCTCCTTCACCGTCATCGAGGCGAAACGGATCATGAAACGCTGGGGGATCGAAGAAGGGGGCGGGCTCCTGGCTCTAAAAAAAGCCCTCGGTTTCCGTCTCTACGCGCACATCAATGCTCAAGAGATCCTTGAGTTGGACCAGAACCGTTTGCTCTTTCGCATGAAGACCTGCCGGGTGCAGGAGGCCCGCCAGAGACGGAGTCTTCCTGACTTTCCATGCAAAGAGGTAGGTATCGTCGAGTACTCCGAATTTGCCCGGGCCATTGACCCCCGAATCCAGACCCGCTGTGTGGCCTGTCCTCCCGATCTCCATCCCGAGGAATACTGGTGCGCCTGGGAATTCTCTATCGAGCAGCCATAGGCTTGCGAGGTCCATATGCCGGAAGTGGTAGGAGTTCGTTTCAGACGAGCAGGCAAAATCTATTATTTCGACCCGACCGGATTTGAGGATCTGAAAGCTGGCGACTATGTTGTTGTAGATACAACCCGTGGAGAGGATGTAGGCCAGGTCGTCATAGCCCCCAGGCAGATAGCCGATGACAAAATGGTGGGGCAACTGAAAGGTATCCTGCGACGGGCCGAAGCCTGGGACCTGGTGCAGATGCAGCATTTCCGCAACCAGGAAGAAGAGGCTCTGAAAAAGTGTCGCCAGAAGATCGCCGAGTCCAACCTGCCTATGAAGGTGCTCAAAGCCGAGTATAATTACGACGGCAGTCGGCTGGTCTTCTACTTCACCGCAGAGAAGCGGGTAGATTTTCGCCAACTGTTGAAAGAATTGGCCAAGACTTTCAAGTCCCGCATCGAACTGAAACAGGTCGGTGTACGCGATGAAGCCAAAATGATCAGCGACCTTGGTTGTTGTGGACGCCCTCTCTGCTGCGCCACTTTCCTCTGTGAGTTCAACCCTGTTTCCATCAAGATGGCCAAACAACAGGACTTGCCCCTCAGCCCTATGGAGATATCGGGCATGTGTGGGCGTCTGCTCTGCTGCCTGGCTTATGAAAACGATTATTACGTAGAGGTCAAAAAGAGACTCCCTAAGATCGGTGATGTCGTGATCACCCCCCATGGGTCTGGCAGGGTTACCGGCATCAACGTGCTCAAGGAAACCCTGAACGTGGAGCTGGATAGTGAAGTGACCATTGAGATCGCCGCAGAGACATTAAAGACTGGCAAGGAACCAACGGGCCGCAGACGACGTAGACGCCGGCGCAGACGTTCCAGTGAGGCGCTGGATTGACCTGGGTGAAGCGAAAACTGTAGCCTTCCCTGAGCAGCCGGTGCGAGATAAATACCAGGACAGCCGGGCGATGGGAATCTGCCAGGGATGGCACACAAGGATTTGACCAGGCGGAGATGCTCGTTATGAGAAAGGGATACTATATTGCTGCCATGGTCGGTTTCGCAGGCCTGTCCGTATTGCTGATTATCCTTGTAAGCCGCAAACCGACAGGACTCCCAACGGTGGGAGTGGTTCCGAGAGAAGAAATGCCT
>Ga0068707_1004047_pt1 | contig 10176 bp, 7 predicted proteins | sample YNPNPMetaG_FD_66600 | JGI IMG/M metagenome (GOLD analysis project Ga0068707, IMG submission 66600) | Anoxygenic and chlorotrophic microbial mat microbial communities from Yellowstone National Park, USA - YNP NP MetaG | ecosystem: Environmental > Aquatic > Thermal springs > Hot (42-90C) >... | reverse complement strand
GCGCAAGGGACACCGAGAGCACAGAGGTGATACGGGCTTGCATACATTCTGGCCGTGCGCCACGAGATAATCGTTGAACCGTATCCAATAGCGAGGAGGAAGTTTCCTCCTGAGCGCCTGCTCGGTCTCCTCAGGGGTCTTTGTGCGCACGTACCCGAGCCGATTCGACACACGATGCACGTGGGTATCGACACAGATCCCCTGCTTTCCAAAACCGAGCGTCACCACGAGGTTCGCCGTCTTTCTCCCGACCCCTTTCAATTCGAGCAGCGTGTCCAGGTCATCCGGGACACGCCCGCCGAATCGCTCGATGAGTCTCGCGCACACCTCTCGGAGCACGCGGGCCTTTCTTTTATAAAATCCCACAGGATAGATCAAGGCCCGTATCTCCTCTTCGCTGAGCTTGAGCATGTCCCGAGGAGTCGACACCTTCTGGAAGAGCCTTGCGGATGCTGCTCGTGTCACCTCGTCCTTTGTCCGCAGCGACAGCAAGGTGGCAATGAGAACCTCGAAAGGCCGCTTCCGTCCTCCGGCTATTTCAGTGACGACCGGCACGCCCAAGCGGCCGACTTCCTTGGCGAGGATTGCCATGACCCTGTGGATATCGCTGTCTCTCATGATCTCGCAGCACCTCCCGAAGCAGGCCGAGACGGGCATTTGCGCTCCAGGCGAGGAGAGTATACATTTAGGTCATACCTCAGTCCACCGGATCATCGAGGGAGGATCGAGTCATGAAAAAGGATTCCCCGCTGCCGCCACACCACGACCCCCCTTCTGCGGCGACCACCCTCCGAGCCATCGCCGCCGCACTCCTTGCGATCCCCCTTGCGGCTCCCTGGGCCCTCGGCCAACAAAAGGAGGCTCCGCCCCTTTCTGCGACAATCGTCGTCGATGCCGCTGCACCATCGGGAAGGATCAGTCCGCTCATCTACGGCACCAACATAAATTACCCGGGAATGGTCAACGGCTTTTCTCAATTTCTCAAGACCCAGCCCGAATACGAAGCCGCCATGAAGAAATGGTTCAGCTATTTCCCTTTGATCGCGAGGCTCGGGCCGACCATACTCAGGTTCCCGGGTGGTCTGGCCGCCAATGACTATATTTGGACCTATGGCATCGGGCCCATGTCGGAACGCGTCAAGATGCAGTTCGGGGGGAACGGTTACAGCATTATAGGCACAGACGAGTTCTTCACCCTGTGTACCAAGTTGAACGCACAGGCCATCATCACCGTAAACATCAACAAGGCATCCGGCGCTTCGGTTCTCAAGGTCCTCTCTGCCGACAATTACGAGAGGAACGCCGCGATAGCGGCCGACTGGGTCGAGTACTGTAACGCGCCCGACAACGGTTCCAACCCCAGGGGTGGGATCGACTGGGCCAGCGTGCGCGCCCGCAACGGGCACAAGGAACCCTACGGCGTAAAGTACTGGGAACTGGGCAACGAACTCTACGACATGCCCCTAGACTGGTACAAGAAGGCTGTTCAGATCTTCTCTCGCACGATGAAGTCGGTCGACCCTACCATCCAGGTCGGGGCCGTGGCGCTCCCTGCCTACTACCCTCAAGAAAAATACACGCGATGGTTCAGGGAGCTGCTCGCCGAGGCCGGCAACAGCTTCGATTTCTGGATACACCACATGTACACGCCCGCAGTCTCGGGCAAGGTCAACGGTTTTGTGCTGACAGGTTCTGGCGCTTCTGTCTCCAGTACCTACCGTGCGACTCGATCCGGGCCTTGTACACTCTGCATGACGGCAGAGCCTGTCAAAGGCATTGCGAAGGTCGGGCTCTCTGTCGACGGGAAGCCCGCGGACACCTTCACCGTGCTGCCACGAAAGGACTACTGTGCAAAGATACAGACCCCTGCCGGAGAACACACCCTGAGACTGACGCTGGAACAGGGAGCCGGGGTACGCATTTTTCACATGATGAAAAAGGATGACGGCTCCGGAGGTTCCTATGTGGATCTGAAGAACGGCCCGGAACTTTACTACCTTATCGTCTCCGGGGCCTCGAGCGAGGAGCAGGATCTGTGGCCGTCCGGCCTTTTGGGCGGAAAACCCGTCTACATCACGGAGTACAATTCCCACTACGAAATCGAGATGCGGCCGCCCATGCTCGGCCAGATATCCGCCCTGAGAGAAGCATTGAACATCGCCCAGTACCTGCAGTTCTTTGCCCGCAAGGGCATCAGTGTCGCCACGCAGTGGGAGCTCTACGACGACACTCTGGGATTCGGGCTTGTCGAGGGGGTTGGGTTCGACCCCAATCATGGGGGCGTCATGGGAAGATCGGACGCCAGGCCCCGGCCTTCCTATTATGTGCTCAAGCTCTACCGGGACTACCTCCAGGGCAAGCTCTTGCCGACGTCGGTCACCGGCCCGCGGTTCCACATCGGACCGCCCGCGCCCTTCACTGCCATGGGCTTTGTGGGCAACAGGTCCATGGATGTCCCGTTCATCAACGCCGTCGCGTCCCTTTCCGACGATGGAAAGCGGCTCTCCCTCCTCGTGAACAATCTCCACTACGACAAGGAGTTTTCCTGCACTGTCCGGCTCAGAGGCTTCGTTCCCGCCCAGGCCGCCACCCACTATGTGGTGACCGGTGCGGCTGCATGGGCGAGCAACGAGCCGGAGGAGTGCCCTCAGGGGGATTGTGTAGCCATTTCCGAAAAGCAGGTTGCTGTTTCTGGCCAGGAGTTCACGTACGCAGTGCCGCCGCACTCAGCGTCGGCGCTCGTTCTGTCCAGATAAGGTAAGGAGGAAGTCCCGTATGGAGCGAGAAGCCAGCCACAGTGTGCTCGTCCTCATTGGGACGGCTGTGCTCATTTCCATTGTGGCGCTCCCCTGCCGGGCCTCGGCTTGGGTGGTGCCCGATGACCCTGGGTGCGAGACCATTCAGAGCTGTATCGCCCAAGCCGTGGACGGCGATACCATCACAGTAAGGCCGGGCACCTATTCCGAGCGCATCGACTTTCTGGGAAAGGCCGTAACCCTAAGGAGCCAGGATGGCCCTTCAGTTACGATTATCGACGGCGGGGCTGCCGGCAATGTCGTGACCTTTCAGTCAGGCGAGGGGGGCGGGTCGGTCCTGGAAGGGTTTACGATTCGGAATGCTGCAGGCTCTGCCTCGGGCGGCGGCGTCTATTGCTCAGGCGCCTCGCCGGTTATCAGGGGCAACATCATTACACAGAACAAGGCACATATCAGTGGCGGAGGCATCTACACTCTCAACGGTTCTCCTTTGATCGAGAACAACCAGATCACCCAAAACCAGGTAACATCCGACTCGTACGTTGGGTACGGCGGTGGGCTCTATTGTGAAGGCGGATCGCCGGTCATTCGAGACAACGTGATCTCTGGCAACCTCGTTCGCCCCCTGTCATTCTACGCAACAGCCTGGGGAGCTGGGATATATTGCAAGAATTCTACCCCCACCATAGTGAACAATCTCATTTCCCAGAACACGGCCAGTGGAGTGTACATAGCACAGGGAGGGGGGATATCCCTCTACAACAGCCTCTCGCCTTCCTCGCCTATTGAGGTGGCAGGAAATACGATCGTGGAAAACTCGCTCCAAGCTTCCAGCTGGGAGTGGGCGACCAGCGATGGCGGCGGGATATTCATTTACCAATGCGATCGGATTGCCATCCTGAACAACATTGTGGCGAAAAACACGAGCTCCGCCTCGGGCGACCCCGGCTGGGCTTATGGCAAAGGGATCCATGTGCGCGAGTGCAACAGCGCTTTCGTCCTGAACAACACCGTCACTGACAATCGAGCAGCCACTCATATTTTCGGCATCTATGTAAAGGCTGCGGCAACAGCCAGCGTGGAAAACAACGTGACGACTCGGCACCTTGCAGCCGCCACGTCCGTGGGACTCTGTGTGGAAGGCAGCGGTTCTCTCACAGCCGATTACAATGATGTGTGGCTCAACGGGCTCAACTACTGTACCCAGACGATCCTGGGCAGTCACGATCTCTCGGCAGATCCTCTTTTTGTGGATCCGGACACCGCTGATTACCATCTTCGGCCAGAATCTCCCTGCATCGACGCGGGAGACAACTCGGCACCGGATCTCCCTCCAGCAGATATCGATGGCGACGGCAGGGTCCTCGACGGAGACTGCGACGGCGTGGCGGTGGTGGATATCGGCGCCGACGAGTTTGTCAAGGGCTGCACACAGCCCTGGGGCACACCGGCCTCCACAGCAGCGCAGATGGGGATGGGGGCGCTGGAGGACGCTGCCTCCCGGATCGCGAATTACGCCCTCCTCCTCTCGGGCCCTTTTGGTGCCCTCGTCGTGTCGAGAAAGAGGTCCTCAAAGTCCGTTCCGGGAAAGAAAGGTCATTAGAGACCCGTACACAGTGCTTCTCCCAACGGCGAGGTGACAGACCCTTTTCTCGACTGCCCCGAACCTGGCCACCGAAGCAATCCACTTTTACACTACCAGGCGCTTCCTTCTATGGAAGGCCTTCGGGGCACGGACCTGCTCAAGGAAGCTTAGCAGTGCGTCTCGCAACGTCGCGTTCGGTTATCCTCAGAAGGAGTACCTCGGCCCCCACAAACAGGTCGCCACACTGGCGTCGAAGCCGCCCTTCAGTTCGCAGCCTGGTCTTTCTCCTGCCTCCCCTAGGGTATGCGAAAGGCTTTACGCAGGGTCGTCCCTCCCCCCAAGCCTGGACCAAGCCTGTCCAGGGTTTGGAAGGCAGTACCTCTTTTCGGTTTGAATCGGTGGGAGTCTCTTGCTGCCACGACATAGAATTGGAGTTTATTGTGTCATAGGACTATCCAAGTAAACAGTGGCGTGCGGGACACCGCCCTGTGGAAAGATCGGAGGATCTGTTCGTGAGGGACAAGGTGCTATTCATCCTCTCCCTGGCATGTGCTGCTCTATCGCTCTTGTCCTGCGAAGCGGACGATGGCGGTGCTGGCGATGACGACTCCTCCGGGAGGGTCTCGTACAGGATTATCGGCGTCGAGGTCGAGAGCCATGTCACATACAAGGTGGCAAACCCCGCGTTCCCTTTTCTCACCGGGGATCTGTGGCCCTGCGCATGGGGGCAGGACGGGCGACTCTATGTGGCCAACGGCGACGGCGTGGGGTTTGGGGTCGTATGGGGCGATATAGTCTTCAGCGTGCTCGAGGGCTTCCCGCCTCATATGGCAGGCTACACCCCGCCCCTGGCCGTGGGCGAGGTCATAGCGGGCAAGTGGGGCCCTGAAACGCGTAAGGTCTCGCGCAAGCCAACCGGCATGACCTGTAGAGATGGAGCTATTTACCTTTTCTTTCAGAACCTGAAAAACGTTCTGTCGGGCAACGAGTTTGGCGATGCGCCCCACGCCTCTATCTCGGTTACACGCGACGGGGGCCTGACCTGGCACTACGACAGATCCAAGCCGATGTTCACCGACCATGTGTTCACAACAGGCTTCTTTCTGGATTTCGGCAAGTGCCAAGAATACACTATCGACGACTCTGTCTACATATACGGCTTAGACTACAACTGGCGTTTTTCAAACAATTTCTCGCAGTTCAACCTCTATCTGGCCAGGGTTGAACGGGGCAGCATTCTGGACAGGGAGGCGTGGGAGTTTTTCGCCGGATTCCACGATGGCCGGCCGGCCTGGTCGCCAGATATCGATTTCAAGGTAGCGGTGATCGAAGACGAGACCCTGTATTGCGGTTATCAGAGCGGGATCGCTCAGGGGAGCGTCATCTATATTCCTCAGCTCAACCGCTACCTTTACAGTACCTGGGCCGAGTGCGCGTGGATATTCTACGAGGCTCGAAACCCCTGGGGTCCGTGGACGAAGGTTACAGCGATAGACTGGAACGAGCATGGCCTGGACGAGGGGCATTTCGGCGGTTACGCGACCGTTATCCCGACCACATTCCTGGATGCCGATGGGCGTGGTGGCTGGATTGTAAGCTCGCTCTTGGGACTGTTCGACAACAGATACTACAACTTCGGGATGAGGAGGTTTTGGCTTAAGGTGGGTGAGGGGCCGGAAGGCTGATCTCCAATCGAAGAGCGAGTCGTCAAGGCGAATGTCCAGCCTGCAGTTCGAGAACACATTCTTTGAAGAACCCCTGGACACCCTCGAGGAGGTGCACCTGCCCACCAACGTCGAGGTGGATCCCTATGACCTTCTTGTCCTGGTCCTGTTCTCGCAACGCCGCGTTCGGTTATCCTCAGAAGTAGTACCTCAGCCCGCACAACCCGGTTACCACACTGGCGTCGAAGCCGTTCTTCAGTTTGATCTTCGTCGTACCGCCGTCTGCAGGCATGAGCAAGTAGGCTCCGCCCTTGTTGTATTTCCAGCCGACCTCGATGTTCACCGCCAGGTGATCGTTGACAAAGAGATCCCATCCGGCGCCACCCTTGAACGCAATCGTATCGTTCATCTCCAACTTGACGGCCGTACCATATCCAAGAGCATCAAGTGCGGAATCGGCCCTCGAGTAATTCAGGTTGCAACCGACGCCGAGAAACAGGTACGTGTGGGACGGTCCCCTCAGCTCGACAAAAGGTATCAAGGAGACGCTCGAGAGCCGCGCGAGATCGTCATTGGTGGCCTCGAGCTTGAGCTGGTGCAGATCCCCTTCTGCGGCCAAGCCGACGAGGAACCATTCGTTGACGAGGAGAAGCAGATTGCCGCTCCCGATGAAGCCTACGTGCGTCTTCACCCCTTCGCCGAACACATCGTCCGTGTACCCCGATGCCCCGACCCTCAGCCCGAAGCCGAACCGTGCCTGGGCGTTCGCCTGCAACGGGAGAAGCATGAGACACAAGGCCACAAACAGCATCTTTTTCATGTTCGAGCCTCCTCGTACCTTGAAGACGTCGATCCCCCTCTGCTCGTAGAACATAGGGATTGTGAAAGCGCGCCACCTTACGGAACTGCGGGCGCCAGGAAAAACCCCCGATAGTGAGTATTGATCGTGATCGAGTTCCCTGTGACCCTGCCGCTCGCGTCGATATCGACCGCCTCACTGAACGGGTACGGTTCGATGAAGGGGTACTTGTAGAAATCGTTGTGAACACCGAGGTCGTACATGACGCCCTTATCCCAAAGAAAGGCATGGCGAACCGGCAGCGGGCCTACGCCCTGTTCTTGGTAGTAGGTCCCTGTTTCGGACCAGCCCACCACCTGTCCCCTCTCGTTGATGGCCGTAGCGAGGCTGTTCGCCCCGCCCAGCGTACCGAGATCCTGAATGTGCCCTCTCTTGTCCTGCCCCAATGTCCATATGATCGCGTGGAAGGAACCGTCGGCCTTGGCGGCGGCACCGACGACCTGATCTTTGTTATTGATGTCGGTGACCTGGCTCCCCCCGCCACCCAGGTCGTCGACAGGGTACATGGCGCCACCGTCCCAGAAGAAGCCTCGCACAGAATCATCTGGGAGGCTGAGCCTGCCGTCGCTGTCCTTGTCAGCCCCTGAGTTCCCCACCACGTGGCCGTCGGGGATCCCGTCATGATTGGTCGAACTGCTGTCATTGATATCGACGGCCAGCGTGAGTTCTGCGCCTGGAAGGTGGTTGAGCGACTCGACGACGTCCCAGTTGAGATCGCAAAAGACAGCCGTGCCCCCGGAGTTCACAACCGCCTGGCCGTTCTCGTTTATGGCGACCGCAAAGGAATCCTGGCCGACAATGCGGCCCAGCGAGACGTAGACAGGGATCGAGACCGAGAACGGCTCGAACACACACGGGACCCGCTCGTCGACCTGCCTGTCGAGCCACACAGTCTCGACGCTCATCCCGTCCCAGTAGTAGGCGTGCTTTTCGCCCGGCCGATCCTCGATGGTGAGAACGACCTCGCCCTTTTCGTTGATATCGACGGCCTCTGAATACGATCCAATTACGTGTCTCGCCCTTCCGAGACTCTCACGGCACTCGTCGACAAAGAAGTCGCGTGGGGCGAGATCCGTAAAGCGGCCATCCTCCCCCTGTCGTCGAGTTGCCGACGCAGGCACCGGAACTGTTGGCGTCGACTGCCTCGCTGAAGATGAAGAATTTCCGCGGGGAGGCCCTCGCATAGAAAATGTCGTAATAGTCGTCATAGGTCTCCCGGAGATGGTCTTGGGTCTCGTGAATCCCGAGGAAGGTGATAGGGCCTTCGGGCGGCTGCCACATGAAGGCGCCCTTGGCGGTGGTCCCGTCTGTGTTGGACTGACCGACGACCACGCCGCTGTCGCTCATGGCACGCACCCTGGTGTAGTACCAATGGTCGCCCTTTGGGTAGACAAGGTCGCCGAGGTCCGAAAGCGGCCCGAGCGTGCCGGGGGGCTCAGGCCCTCCCCCGACCGTCACGCCGGCGATCAGATCGTCGAAATCCCTCGAAACGCTCGCACCTGAGGAGTCGCATCCGCAGAAAAAAGGTGCCATGAGCGCGCCGACGAGAAACACCGCGAGGACAGTAGAGACCCTCTTCATCTCGAGCCCTCCCTTTTTCCCCAAGATTCGGCGTCTTTTGGGCGTTTCTTTAGAAAAATTCAGGAGGGGGTCTGAAATTACACGAACGAGGCAAGGGACCAGGGGCAGACCGGAGCCGGTGTTCCAGGTCAGCGTGAGGAGAAAAGGAAGCGTGCCCGGCCGGATTCAGGGGGAGTCGATAATGCCCGATACTCAGGTCAGGGATCGACCGCATCAGGGCTGCAAAGACACGGATCGAGTCTGCATGCGAACGCAGGGCCCCGAGGAGTCTCATTTCCCCTTGAAATTCGGGGGCCGTTTCTCCAGGAATGCCTTGGCACCCTCGTCCTTGTCCTCGGTGCCGAAGCATACGCCGCTCAGTCTCGCCTCCAGTTTCAGCCCTTCTGCACGCGGAAGATCGAGGCCTTGGTTTATGGCCTTTTTGGCCATCTTGACCGCCACAGGGCCCTTGCCAGCGATTTTTTTCAGAAGCCTCTTGGCCTCCTCCACCGCCTGACCCTTCGGCACCACCCTCTCGACCAAGCCGATTCTCAGGGCTTCGCGTGCGTCGATTCGCTCGTCTGCAAATATGATCTCTTTTGCCTTGCCCGGTCCGACCAGCCGGGGAAGCCGCTGGGTGCCCCCATACCCCGGGATGATGGCCAGATTCACCTCGGGCTGGCCGAAGACAGCGTTTTCTGCGGCGATCCGTATGTCGCAGGCCATGGCGAGCTCGTTACCCCCTCCCAAGGCAAAGCCGTTTATCGCGGCAACCACAGGCCGGTCAAAGGCCTCGATCTTGTCGAATATGCGCTGGCCCCGCTCCATGAAGCCCGGGGCCTCTTCTCCCTTGACCTTGGTGAATTCCGAGATATCCGCACCGGCGACAAAGGCTTTTTCCCCCGCACCGGTAATGATGACGCCGGTGACCTCCTCGCTCAGGGCCAGCTCGTCGAGCGTTGCATCGAGCTCGGCGAGCACCTTGGCGTTGAGGGCGTTGAGCGCGCGTTGGTTGTCGATCGTAATGGTCGCAATGCCTTCCTCGATCGTACAGCGAACGTATTCTTTATTCATGTGAGACCTCCCCTGGAGCAGATCCGGGGCCCCACCAGCGCGAGGTGCTCCCGCCCTGATCGGCCCAGCAACCCTTCTCTTTCTCTGACCTACCCGCAGACACAAGCAGCCGGCACCCGCATACGCTCAGGCCCCGGCACTGGGGCTCGCCCTGTCAGCGGCAAGCCTCTTGAGGATATCTTTCGCCTCGCTGATGATCCGACCGAAAAGCTCCTTTACCGTCGGGATGTCGTGGATCAGGCCCACTCCCTGGCCGCAGGAGACGATGCCGGCATCGAGGTCCCCTTCCTTGTACATCCTTCGTGCATTGATGCCCGATACAATATTGAAGATTTCGGCAGGGTCGGCGCCCGAGGACTCGAGTTCCGCGCACTTCTTGGCCGCGGTGTTCGCCCACACACGGTGGGTCGCATTGAGAGAGCGCATCACGAGCATGGTGTCCAGCTCGGAGGCATTCACCAGGGCCTGCTTGAGATTGTCGTGGACAGGGGCCTCCTTGGTGGCCAGAATCCTGGTCCCGATGATGACCCCTTCGGCGCCCAGGGCGCGCACCGCCAAGAATCCTCGGCCGTCCGAGACACCTCCCCCTCCGATCACAGGGATCTTCACCGACTCGACGACCCTCGGGACCAGGACCAGTGTGCCGATATCGAGCCTGCCTGTGGCACCACCATTCTC
>Ga0068707_1004046_pt1 | contig 10177 bp, 7 predicted proteins | sample YNPNPMetaG_FD_66600 | JGI IMG/M metagenome (GOLD analysis project Ga0068707, IMG submission 66600) | Anoxygenic and chlorotrophic microbial mat microbial communities from Yellowstone National Park, USA - YNP NP MetaG | ecosystem: Environmental > Aquatic > Thermal springs > Hot (42-90C) >... | reverse complement strand
TAGCCGGAGACCAGCCCATACGTGATGCCGATGAGAAGGCTGACGGTGGCCGCCACGACCGCGACGGCCAGAGAGACGCGCGCGCCGTACAAAGTGCGGCTGAGCAGATCGCGCCCCAACTGGTCGGCGCCCAGGATATAGGTGAACCCCTGCAGATTCGGGCCTTTCGACTGTTGGCCGGGCTGCGCGTTGTTGTCCTGCAGGACCTGTTTGGCGAAAGCCGGCTGATTGGTGCGCTGCAGCTCGCCGGCAAACCCCTGCAGCACATAGGGGTTGATGACGTCGGCCAGAAGAGCGACGATCGTTAAGATCACAATGAACACACCGCCAGCCACCGCGGCGCGGTTGCGCAACAATTGCCGCAGGGCGTCTCCCCATGGGCTGCGCACGCGCTGGCCTGACAAAGATTCCCTCGATAACGCTGGTTGAGCGACTGCCAAACTCCCCTTCCCTCCGAGCGCTCCATTGACGCTCGCCAATCGATCAATCGTAGCTGATGCGTGGATCCAACCAGGCGTAGACGATATCGACGATCAGGTTCGCGATCACCAACAGCACCGCATAGACGAACGTCACCCCCGTAATCAGCGGATAGTCGCGATTGCCGATGCTGTTGACGAAGTGTTTGCCCATGCCCGGGATACCGAAGATCTGCTCGATGACAAAAGTGCCGGTGACGACCGCAGCCACCAGCGGGCCAAGCACCGTCGCCACCGGGATCAGGCTGTTCTTGAGGGCGTGGCGGACGATGATCGTCCGCTCGCGCAAGCCCTTGGCGCGCGCGGTGCGGATGTAATCCTCGCGAATGACTTGCAGCAGGCTGGCGCGCGTCAGGCGTGCGATGCTGGCCGATAGCCCTGTGCCGAGCGCCACCGTGGGCAAGACGGCATGGCTGATGAAGTTCCAGTTGAGGGGCGGGATGAAGCCGAGCAAGAACGGAGGTTTCGCGCCCCAGGTCGCCACCGGCAGCCAGTTCAGCTTGAGGGCAAAGACCCAGATCAACAACGGCCCCAGCACCAGGTTGGGGATGGAAAGCCCCAGGATGGCAAAGAAGCTGCTGGTGTAATCGACCCAGGTGTTTTGCTTGAGCGCGGCCAGCGTCCCCAGGGGAATGCCGATGAGGACCGCCAGCGTGACCGCCATAATGCCCAACTGGAAGGAGACTGGAAACGACTCGGCCACGATCTCGTTGATCGTGCGGCCGCGCTGGCGCATGGCCATGCCCAGGTCGCCGCGAATCAGCCCCTTCGACACGCCCAACTGATAGGTCGCCAAGACCGCATCGCAGCCCGGGATCACCCGAACGACTTCGCAGGCCGCGCCGGCCACATCGTCGCCCAACACATACGAGGTGAACTGCCAGAGAAGAGGCCATTCGAGGTGGTGACGGCGCTTGAGATTTTCAGTCACGGCCTTGGGCAGGCTCTTGTCGCCAGCGAAATCGAAGGGGCCGCCCGGGATCATGCGCATGAGCGCGAAGACAGCAAAAGTTAACAACAGGATGACCGGGATCGACCACAAGATACGACGGACGATATAACGGGTCATACGTGCAATCCACCTATCAGGCAACGAGGCAACGAGGAAAGCCCCCGTTGCCTCGTTGGTGATACGATGCCAGGTTACCCTGGTTCGTCAGGGCTACTGGCCGCGCGCAGCCTTCTTCGCTTCCCAGTCGATCCGCCACTCCGCGATCGGGTCGCCGGTCACCGGGCTGATGACGACCTTGGTGAGCCACGGCTTGTACAGGCGCACATAGGTGTAGTAGTAGATGGGCGCGATGGCGGTATCCTGGTCGATGAGCATCATCTCCGCCTGCTTATACAGCTCCTGGCGCTTGGCCGGGTCCGACTCGGAGGCGGCTTGCAACACGAGGGCATCGAAGTCCTCTTTGAAGTACTTCGCGTAGTTCTGGCCCGACTTCGAGTTGAAGACCTCGTTCAGCCAGTTGTTGGCATCCGGATAGTCAGCGCACCACCCCATGCGGTAGACGTCCGGCTTCTCCTCGTCCGGCGAGTCGGGCAGGAGGGTCTTGAGGTAAACGTTCCACTCCTGGTTCTCGATGGTGAAGGTCGCCTTGGGGAACGCCTCCTGCCACATGGCCTGGACCGCCTGCATGATCTGAGCGTGCGCTTCGGAGGTGTTATGCATCAGGGTCAGGTTCAGCCCTTCCCCTTCGGGATAACCAGCCTCGGCCATCCACGCCTGAGCCTGCGCTAACTGATCGGCGTAGTTGTCCATGACCATCCACCCAGCGACCGACAGGTCGTCCGCCACGCTGCCGAAGTTGCCCGGAGCCACGAAGCTGTGCGCTGGTCGCTGTTCGCCCTTGAGCAGGTTGGCGATCAGGCTCTTGCGATCGATCGCCGCCGCCAGGGCTTTGCGCAGCTTCGGATTGTCCATGGGCGGCTTGGTGGTGACGAACCCGTAGTAGTAGGTGCACAGGCGCGGCGCGATGAAGAGCTGCTTGCTCAGCTCGGGATCGGCCTTGATGCGATCCATGTCGGGCAGCGGCGGCCCCCAGCCCGGATCGGCCATCATGTCGATCTCGTTGGCCTCGTACATCGCCATCGAGGTCGATTCCTCCTGGACGATCGGACCTTGGATCACCTCGATCTGGACATCGGCAGCATTCACCCACAGCGGGTTCTTGACTGCCTTCATGTAGGCGCCATGGCTCCATTCGGCCAGCGTATAGGGACCGTTGGTGACGATCAGCCCTGCTTCGGTCCAATTGTCCCCATGCTCCTCGATCGCTGCCTGCGGCAAGGGGAAGGTCACCCACATGCCAGTGATCGAGGGGAAGTAACCGGCCGGCTCCTTGAGCGTGAACTCGACCGTGGTATCGTCCAGCGCCTTCACGCCGACGTTGTCCATCAGCTCCTGGAAGTTCTCGGCGTCCGGCTTGGCCGTGTTGAACTCCTCAGCTCCCTTGAGCACGTAGAGGACGAACGCGTAGTCCGAGGCGGTATTGGGATTGAGCGTGCGCTTGACGCCGTAGACGACGTCCTGAGCCGTCACCGGCCCCAGATCCTCGAACTCGCCCGTGACCGGGTTGCGATGGACCCAGTGCACGTCGTTGCGCATCTTGTAGGTCCAGGTCAACCCGTCTTCCGAGGCCGACCATTCGGTGGCTAACGAGGGGACCACTTCGGCCTTCTCGTTGAAACCGGTCAGGCCCACGAAGAGCTGGCGGATCCACCAGATCGACTGGCTGTCGGTGGCCAGCGAGGGATCCAGCGTCGGCGGCTCGGTGCTGGTCACGGTGTCGAGGGTCACCACGTCGGGGCTTGGCACGGGCGTCGGCGTCACCTCGACCTGCACCTCCTTGACGACCTCCTTCTCGACGACGACGGTCTCCTTCACCACCTGCACCTCAGGCGTCGCCGAAGGACAGGCCGTCAGCAGCAGGCTCGTCACCACGAGCACAGCGGCCACAATGGCCCACTTCTTGTACAGCATGATCGTTCCTCCCTACTAAAGAGAGTGCACGAGGCGCCGCCGGGGTGGGCAGGCGCTCGCGTACGGTTAACCAGCAAGGCTGGCGTCCCACGCAGGCCATTGTACCTGAAGACTGAATCGATGCCAAATAGATTCCACTCCGTCTCCGTCCCTAACTTGCGATCAATCCTCAGCGGCGTCAAGTTGACGACTAGCACAAATGTTCGTATACTTAGAAGCAGAGGAGGGGAGCTATGTCCACCGACCTCCAGATTCAGATCGCCCGCTTGAGCGACGCCGCTCGCTATGACGCCTGCGTGGAAGCCGGCTCGGCAACGTCGGCAACGATGGAACGTCCCCACCTTCCCGCCGGGTTCGTCCCCGAGCGCGCCGTCTCCTATGTCAATGCCGGGGGACGGCGCATGGCGGTGCTCAAGATCTTGCAGACCAGCGCCTGCGAGAAGAACTGCTACTATTGCCCGTTTCGCGCCGGCCGCGATTTTCGTCGCGAGTCGCTGATACCGGACGACCTGGCCTACGCCTTCGACCAGATGGTGCGCGCCGGCCTGGTGGAGGGATTGTTCCTCAGCTCCGGGATCGTGGGAGCCGCTCACACGATGGACCGCATGTTGGCCACGGTCGAGCTGGTGCGGCAGCGCTACCATTTCCCGGGCTACATTCATCTCAAGTTGCTGCCGGGCGCTGAGCCAGCCCATATCGAGCACGCCATCGCCCTCGCCGATCGCGTCAGCGTCAACCTGGAAGCTCCCAATCCCCAACGTCTGGCCCAACTCGCGCCGCGCAAGGAGTTCACGCGCTCGCTGCTGGGGACGCTGGAAACCGCGGCGCGCATGATCCATGCCCGACGAGAGGAGGGGATGGCTGTGGCCCGCGCGGGCGTTGTGACCCAATTCGTCGTTGGGCCGGCCGGCGAGAGCGATCGCGAGCTGCTGGCGACGACCCACCGCCTGTATCGTTCCCGCATCCTCACCCGCGCCTACTACAGCGCCTTTTCGCCGGTCGCCGACACCCCTCTGGCCGATGCGCCGCCTACCTCGCCCACGCGCGAGCACCGCCTGTATCAAAGCGACTTTCTGCTGCGATTCTACGGCTTCGACGCCGACGAGCTGGTCTATGACGACGCTGGCAACCTGCCGCTGGCCCATGACCCGAAGCTGGCCTGGGCGCTGGCCCATCCCGAATCGTTCCCGATCGAGATCAATCGCGCCGAACGACGCCAGCTCTTGCGCATCCCCGGCATCGGGCCACGCGCCGCCGATCGCATCCTGGCCGCGCGCCGCCAGGGGACATTGCGCGATCTCAGCCAGATCGGCCGCCTGGGGGTCGACACCCGTCGCGCCGCGCCCTTCGTGCTGCTCGCGGGCCACGCTCCCGCCGTGCAACTGTCCTTCTTCGATCCGCCCATCCAGCGATGATTCACCCTGTACCCATCAGGCTGCAGACGTCCCGTCCGCTTGTCTGCTCGCTGTTCCGTTGAGCAGGCGGGACGCCTGCGGTCCCAGAAGGCCTGGGGGCGCAGACGTCTCGTCCGTTTGTCTGCTCGCTGCTCCGTTGAGCAGGCGGGACGCCTGCGGTCCCAGAGGACCTGGGGGCGCAGACGTCTCGTCCGCTTGTCTGCTCGCCGCTCCGTTGAGCAGGCGGGACGCCTGCGGTCCCAGCAACATAGCCCATCTCTCCTTCCAGGACACTTCAAACGAACGATCCGTCCCCCAGAGGAACCCCTTCAACTGGTTTTTAGGGCCGCTCCCTCACAACTGGATTGCCCAAGGTCCGATTCTTTAAATTTCGCGCGCGCACGCGATCTTAAGATTGGAGGCGCTTCACAAGCACGATTTTCTGGTGAGCCACAAGAAAAAGGAGGCGCCGACTCAAGAGGCCCAACAGGTAGTGGTATGCCTGATGGCGCAGCCAGCGCGGCAGGTTCGGGTTCAACATAAGATGTAGGCAAAATTGGTCGAAAGCCGGTTGCCCACAGCCTCACAGGTGAGTACAATCGCCCTCACGTAGACTTCGGATCGTTCCCCTGGATCGTGTTCCACATCGCTTCTGCCTGAACAACGCGCCTGCGATCGGCGTCATCCCATCGCAGGGCGCGCCGTCTATGGTGGACAGCCGAGAGGCCCGGCTGAACAGGACGGAAGAGAAGGTGGAAGCAAACGCTGGGGCCTGCAAAGTCGCTGAGGGAATCATCGATGGATCGTACCGCTGAACCACGACGCGCCGAAGAGATCTGGCAGGCAACCTTGGGCGAGCTGCAGTTGCGCATGCCGCGCGCGACCTACGACACCTGGCTTAAAGATAGCATGGTGGTCGCCCACGAGGACGGCGTTTATATCATCGGTGTTCCCAACGCCTACGCCAAGGATTGGCTGGAACAACGCTTGCACAGGCTGGTGAAGAGCGTGCTCGAGGGAGTGGCGGAACGCTCGGTGGAATTGCGCTTCGTGGTGCGCACCCCCGCCGAACGAGCGCTGGCCGCTCGCAACGGCGATCCTCCTCTGTTCAAAGGCAACGGCGTCCACGACCTGGATCGCGAAGACGTCGCCATATCCCTCAACCCGAAGTACACCTTCGAGACGTTTGTGGTGGGCGATAACAGCCGCCTCGCGCACGCGGCCGCCCTGTCCGTGACCGACCATCCCGGCCAGAAATATAACCCTCTGCTGATTTACGGCGGGACGGGGCTGGGCAAAACCCACTTGATGCAGGCGATCGGCCACCGGATGGCGGCGAACGGCGCGCGCGTCCTCTATGTGACCTCAGAAGACTTTATGATTGACCTCATCAACGCGATCCGCACGCAAACGACGGAGGCTTTCCGCGCGAAGTACCGAACCGCCGAGCTCCTGCTCATCGACGACGTCCATTTCATCGCCGGCAAGGAATCGACGCAAGAAGAGTTTTTCCACACATTCAATGCCCTTCATGCCGCCAGCCGCCAGATCGTCTTGACCAGCGATCGCCATCCCCAGGCGATGACGACGCTCGAGGAGCGGCTGCGCTCGCGCTTCGGCGGCGGCCTGTGCGTCGACATCAGGCCGCCCGACCTGGAAGTGCGCGCGGCCATCCTCAAGGCCAAGGCCAGCCAGGCGGGGTTCAACCTGCCCAACGATGCGATCATGCTGATCGCACAGCGCGTGCGCAGCAATATCCGCGATCTGGAGGGCGCCCTCAACCGCGTGATCGCGGAAGCCCAAATCGGGGAGGAGCCACTCACCCACCAGCGCGTCCTGGCAGTGCTCGATACGCTGGCTCCGCCTCAGGCGATGATGTCGCCCGATCAGATCATCGACCTCGTCGCGAATCGTCTTCGCTGCGATCGGGGACGATTATTAGGGCCAGGCCGTACTAAGGAAGTGGCCCTGGCCCGCCAGATCCTCATGCACCTGTTGCGTAACATCAGCGGAATGTCTTTACCTCAGATCGGCGAACTGCTGCAACGCGACCATACGACCGTCCTCCACGGCATTGAAAAGATCGAAGCCTTGATCGATACTGACGACCATGTGCGTCAAACCGTCATGGCGCTGCAAGAGGAGTTGTACGCTACAGTCCGGCGTTGAGCGCGCTGTTGTGGATAACTGCCGAAATACTGTGGATAAACGGGGACAATTGTGGATAACTCCCCCATGTTTCGTGGCGCCCCTCGCGCGAGGGGCGCTGTCTTTCTCATGGGCCTTGTGTTATGATGCACCGTGGGGAAAGAGGAGGGGAGGCTATGCAAGTGCTGGTGATCTCAGACATCCACGCCAACCTGGTCGCTCTCGATGGCGTGCTGGCAGACGCCGAGGAGATAGGCTTCGATGAGGTGTGGTGCCTGGGAGACGTCGTCGGATACGGCCCAGATCCGAACGCGTGCATCGAACGCCTGGCCAACCTCACTGTTCCTCTCACATGCGTGGCGGGCAACCACGATTGGGCGGTCCTGGGTCGCATGAACGATGAAGATTTCAACCCGGAGGCGCGTCGGGCCATCGAGTGGACGCGGGCTCAGTTGAAGGCCAGTAGCCGTAGATGGCTGGAAGCCCTTCCGGAATCGCCCTTGGAGCGCGGCCCGTGCACTCTCACCCACGGCAGCCCACGTAACCCCATTTACGAGTACATCCTCACGCCCTCGGTCGCCCTGGCGAACTTCGCCTACTTCAGGACCCCCTACTGCCTGGTGGGGCACACCCATCTCCCCGTGATCTATTACCTCCCAGAAGACGAGCAGGAGGAACGTCCTGTCTGCCGTCCTCTAGCCCCTTCGTTGGAGTACCAGATCGCCCTCGCTGGTCCCCACCGCCTGATCCTGAATCCCGGCAGCGTCGGCCAACCGCGCGACGGCGACCCGCGCGCCAGTTATGCCTTGTTTGACGTCGAAGAGGAGATCTGGACCTATCGACGACTGGCCTATTCGTTCGAGACCACCCAGGCCAGGATGCGCGCGGCGGATCTGCCGGAGCGCTTGATCGCCCGCCTGGCCTATGGATGGTGAGGAGGCTGCAGGTGAGACGCCTGTTGATCTGGGAGATCGTCCTGATCCTTCTTGTGGCCGGCTGCGCGTCTGCCTCCGCGCCGGCGAGAGCACCCGTCGTAAGCGAGGCGGCGCTGGCCCCGGAGCCGAAGCCAGCTTCTGTCGGCGAGAGCGGCGCCAGCGCCGCTGCGTCGGCGTCGCGCCGGATCGCGAAGCGCGCCGAGATGACTCTGATCGTGGCCGATACCCCCACCGCCATGCGCGCCGTGCAACAATTGGTGGAGGAGTTGGGCGGCTACGTCGCCGACTCCAACGCTTACCGCTTGAGCATCGATCCCGCCGCCCAGCAGATGCAGGCCCGTATGACCGTGCGTGTGCCGGCCGCTCAATTGGATCAGGCCCTGGCGCGCCTGCGCGCGCTGGCCGTGCGCGTGGATCGTGAGAGCACCAGCACAGAAGACGTCACCGAGGAGTATACCGACAACCAGAGCCGGCTGCGCAACCTGGAGGCCACGGAGCAGGAGCTGCTGGCCCTGCTGCGCGAGGTGCGGGAACGCCCCAACGCGACCGCCGAGGACATCTTGAACGTCCACCGGCGCATCACAGAGGTGCGTGACGAGATCGAGCGGATCAAGGGACGCCAACAATATCTGGATACCCTCGTCCAGCTCGCCACCATCACGATCGACCTCATCCCTGATGAGCTTTCGCGCCCCGTGTTGGAGCCTGGTTGGCGGCCCCAGCAGACCCTGCGCGACGCCTTTCGCGCCTTGCTCCGGGCCTTGCAGTGGCTGGTCGATCTGGTGATCTGGCTGATCGTCCTCGTGCTGCCCGTCCTGGTCGTGATCGCCATCCCCTTCGTGGTTTTGATCGTCATCATCCAATGGTTGCGCCGCCGTCGTCCACGCGCCCAATGACGCAGATCTATTGGCCGTTCTGCTGCAACCGGTGATAGGCCTCAAACCACATCGCCAACTCATTTTGGCGTTGAATGCGCTCCCGTTCGGCGCGGGCAGTGCGCAGCGCCTCGGTGCGACGGTTGATCTCCGTCTGCACTTCACGCGGACTGCCAACGAAGACGAAATTAAATTGCCCTGCCTCCGCCGCAGTCTGGATAATGACGTTGCCATAGCCAAGCAGGTGGGCCAAAGGGCCAGGGATGATGACATCAACGTTCTGAACGTTGTCCAACGGCGCCTCGCGACGCACCTCAGCGAAGAAAAGCGGCTTCTTCTGGATATCGATGATGCGTTCATTGGTCACGATGTAGACGTCGTTGCGCCAATCCGCGTACTCCCACCATAGCCAGGCAAGCACCCCCAGCAAGGAAAGGAGTACAACAAGCAAAATGGAGGTTGCCTGGTCCGGACGCGCAAAGTTTTCGAAGCTCAGCCCCATCCAGACAACGACCGCCCCCAGAATCAACGTCGCCAGGAAGGGCCATCCCGCGCGCAGGATCAGGTTCAACCAATGCTTGCGCCAGATGACCCGATCCCCCATCGTCTCTCGAAACGGGAATAAGCGAAAACCACGGCGCGGCTCATCCTTCTGCGGCGGGGGCGCTGGCTGCCCGCCGACGATCGGCGGCAATCGCGATGGCGGAAGGCCAAGCTGGAGACGCTGTTCCAACACTTCGCTCACACGCTCGCGCTCCTCGGCCCGTGTACCAGCGCGCACGCGCGCGACCTGATCCCAAATCCGCTGCTTGATCCCCTCCGGATCGCCTACATGGTCGAAACGAATCTGCCCCACCGTCGCCGCGGTCTGAATGATCAGTTCGCCATAGCCGATCAAGGAGCCGAGGAATGAGCGCGTGATTTTGATGTCCTGAATCTTCTCCAGGGGCGCCGCTTTCGTGCGCTCCCAGATGAAGACGACTATTTCGCGATGGATCACGCGGCGCGTGGTGATGATCAGCCAATCGTTGCTCCAGTCGACGACGCCCCACACGACGAAGCCTAAAGCGATCAAGGCCGCCACGCCCAGCACTTCCTCGAAAGCCGGTCCCAGATGCAAGCGCAGGCCAGCGGTCAAGCCGATCAAGAGCACCACAAAGAAGCCACTCGGCAGACCAATCCAATTGGCGAGCACCCACCAGTGACGGCGTGTTTGGAAGACGACGCTCTCGGGCTGCCCTGTCCCGACCTCCACAGAGGGCCATAACCTGGCACGGGTATCGGGCGAGCGTACGGCCCGGCGAGAGCGAGATAGCCTGCTCAATTCCAAAGAGGCTTGTAACTTGGTTTGGGTATCAGACCG
>Ga0068707_1004045_pt1 | contig 10178 bp, 10 predicted proteins | sample YNPNPMetaG_FD_66600 | JGI IMG/M metagenome (GOLD analysis project Ga0068707, IMG submission 66600) | Anoxygenic and chlorotrophic microbial mat microbial communities from Yellowstone National Park, USA - YNP NP MetaG | ecosystem: Environmental > Aquatic > Thermal springs > Hot (42-90C) >... | reverse complement strand
CTATTTTCGAGATGACCAAGCCCGCCCGTGACGAGGCCATCCGCCGCGGTCGCCGCGTGTTGAGCGGCGCCTAGGGGGCCGGCACGCCCGGGGCCGGCTGCCGGATACCTCCGGCCCGGGCGCGGCGATGCTGGGCGGCAAATGGCGAAGCAAGAGATTCGGTTTTGTGGGAGTTTTCAGGTATGGCAACGGTGGAAGAACGTGTCAAAGCAGTAACCAGCCGGGTGTTGCGCATCGATCCGAGCCACATTCGGCCCGAACACCGCTTCACGACCGACCTGGGCGCCGAGAGCATCCAGTCGGTAGAGCTGGTCGCCAGTTTCGAAGAGGAATTCGGCATTGAAATGGATGAGGACGCGGCATTGGCCGTGCAGACCGTCGGCGACGCCGTGGCGTTCATCACCGAGGTGTGCCGGCAGCAGGGAGTACCGGTATAAAGCCCCAAGGAGTAGCGGCGTAAAAAGCGTGCCCCGCGTTCGGCCGAGGCACCCACTGGCCAAATACCGCCCCTGCCGGCAGGCGTCTGTGCCCAACACAATTAGCCCAGGAAACTGAAGCGCTCGACCCCAGCCAGACCCGAGGTAGCCATGTCGGAAACCAAGATCAACCACTCCAAAGCCGGTCTGAGGTCCTTCCCCCTCATCGACCGGACTACCCCCAATCTGCTCGAGGAGACGTTCAACTACTCGTTGCCCCCGTTGATCCGGTTCGATGGCCCGGTGGTGGAGTATATCGACGGCAAGCCGGTGGAGTTCGACCCGCAGGCGATGCGCACGCGGGAACTGGTGATTACCGACACCACGTTCCGCGACGGCCAACAGGCCCGGCCGCCTTACACCGTCGAGCAAATGGTGCGTATCTATGATCTTCTGAGTAAGCTGGGCGGTCCCAATGGCGTGATCCGCCAGACCGAGTTCTTCCTTTACACCAAGAACGACCGGGAAACTCTCGACCGTTGCCGCGCGCTGGGCCACCGCTACCCCGAGTGCACCGGCTGGATCCGCGCCAACAGCATGGACGACTTCCGGCTGGTCAAAGAGAACCGGCTGGCCGAAACCGGCATGTTGACCAGTTGTTCCGACTACCACATTTTCAACAAGCTCAAGTTCAAGAGCCGGCAGGAATGCATGGACCGCTATTGCCAGGTGGTCGATGCGGCGCTTTCGGCGGGCATCCGGCCCCGCTGCCACCTGGAGGACATCACGCGGGCCGACATCGAGGGCTTCGTCTTGCCCTTCTGCGAGCGTCTGATGCGGATGAGCGAGCAGGTGCCCGAGCACCTGGCGGTCAAGATCCGCCTGTGCGATACCATGGGCTTCGGGCTGAGCTATCCGGGAGTGGAACTGCCCCGCAGCATCCCCAAGCTGGTGTACAAATTGAACCGCGAGGTAGGCGTGCCCAGCGAGCGCCTGGAGTGGCACGGCCACAACGACTTCCACAAGGTGCACATCAACGCAGCCACGGCCTGGCTGTACGGCTGCAACGCCCTGAACGCCACGCTGTTCGGCTTTGGGGAGCGGACGGGCAATCCGCCGCTGGAAGGCGCGATCTTCGAATACATCGCCATCAAGGGCGATCTGCACGGCATCGATACCACGGTCATTACCGAACTGGCCGAGTACATGCGGTCCATCGGCATGCCCATCCCCGATAACTACCCCTTTGTGGGCAGGTCGTTCAACACCACGCAGGCCGGCATCCACGCAGGAGGGTTGCGGGCGGACGAACGGATCTACAACATCTTCGACACCACGCGGCTGCTCAACCGCCCGCCCCGCGTGTCGCTGACCGACAAAAGCGGCGCCGACGGAGTCGCTCACTGGGTGAACGAATACTTCGGCCTCAAGGGAGAACAGCGGATCAGCAAAATCAAGATGCACAAGCTGGCCCGGTGGGTCATGGACCAGTACGAAGTACACGGCCGGCTGACCGCCATCAGCGACACGGAGATGGAAGCCAAGGTCCGCGAGTTGCTGCCGGAATACTGGGCCAAGTACAAGGGCTCGCAGTCTTGATATGATGACTCGTCCGGCCGGGGCAGCTATGCTCCGTTGCGGCCAGCGGCACTACGGCGGGTCCATGCCCCCGGGATGGAAGGGGTGACAGCGGCAGATCCGCCCGATGCCGCGGAGCCCTCCCCGCACAGCCCCGTATTTGCGTACCGCCTCGATAAAGTAGTTGCTGCACGTGGGGTAGAACCGGCACTGACCGCCGAGTAGGGGGCTCAGCGTCCATTGGTACAGGCGCACCAGGCCGATGAGCATCCAGGCGGGCAGGCGGACAAGAATCCTCGCGGCGCCGCGAAACACTTTCATCGCCGTTTGACCTCCAGGCGCCGGGCCAAACGGCGCGAAAGCCGAGTGAGCGATTCCTTCACCCCATCCAGACACGGCTCGGCTTCGGGCTTGGGCACCACCACCAGGTCCAGGCCGGCGGGCAAGTGCAAGCGGGATAGCCGAAACGCTTCGCGAACTATTCGTTTCCATCGGTTGCGTGCGACGGCCTTGCCCAGGCGGCGGGAAACCGAAAGTCCCAGACGGGAATAGGGGAGGTCGTTGGGGCAGGCGAACACCACCAGCCGATCGTCGCCCGCCGCGCACCGCAGCCGAAATACCCTCTCGAAGTCGGCTTGCCGCCGGATGCGAAAGCAGCGGGGGAACTCTTGGCCGGCCATCGGGCTACCATCGTAAATTGGCTCGCGGATCCAGCGGATGCCGGCGGTCGATCTGGCGGATGGCCTCGCGCTCCGACTCGTCGAGCGTCTTGGGCAGGATGATCTGGATTTCGGCCAGAAGATCGCCGGGCGGCCCGTCCCGCGGCGCTACCCCATAACCCCGCACCCGCAGCTTTTGTCCGCTGGATGTACCCGGCGGAACCTGAAGCGTTACCGTGCCTTTGGGGGTGGGAATATCCACCTTCGCTCCCAGAGCAGCCTCGGCCAGCGTGACCGGCACGCGCACGATCAAGTCATTCCCCTTGCGCTGAAAGCACGGGTGCGGCTCCACGTGAACCGTAAGTAATAAATCGCCCGCCGTCCCCCCTATCACCGGCTCTCCCTGCCCCCGCAACCGTATCCGCTTGCCCTCCTCGATGCCGGGAGGAATCTTCACGGCGATGGTCTCGGGCCGGCCCGACGGCCGAGGGACACTCAACTCGATCTCTCCCCCCGTAACCGCTGTGGTAAACGGGATAGTGATTTCGTGCTCCAAGTCGGCACCACGGCGCTGCCGAGTGGAGGTCCGGCTTTTGGTGCCTGCGCCCCTGCGGAACTGGTTGAATATCTCGCCCAGGTCGATGCCCGCCCCACCGAACCGCTCGCCAAAGAACTGGCTGAGGTCGATATCCTCGAAGCTGAATCCGGCACCCGGCCCGGTGCTCCACGTGGCTCCGGCCCCCGGGCCGCGGGCCCCCATGGTCTCGAACGAACTCCCATAGCGGTCGTACATCTCCCGCTTCTTGGGATCGTTGAGCACCTCAAACGCATTTTGAATTCGCTGGAACTTCTTTTTCGCCTCCTTGTCGCCCGGGTTCATGTCGGGGTGGTATTTCCGGGCCAGCTCGCGATAGGCCTTTTGAATCTCGGCCTGCGAAGCATCGCGCCGGACCCCCAGAATCTGGTAATAGTCCTCTGGCATGACCCTTTAGCGCTCCCTCGGTGTACAAGCTAATTCTAACGGGGGCCGAACCTGCCCTTCAAGCAACGCGGGTGGTGCCATCGCCGCAACGCACATTTCCCCCGTATGCTCCGCTGAGGCCACGGAGGGGCGTGGCCCCTTTACGTTGCTCACCTGTTCCCGTACGATGAAGGGACAGAACCGTGCGGCGGCCTCCGAGGAGGGGCCCCCGCAATGGGGAGCTGCGAACCTGGTCAGGGGCGAAAGCCAGCAGCCATAAGTAGTCATCCTCATGTGCGCCGGGTCCCTCCTCGGAAGCCGACGCTGGCGGTTTGCAATGCTTGCCCTCTATCAGACGCCTTTTTTGGCAGGCGCGGGCCCGGCATGGCGAAATCTTCGGCAACTCCTCAGCCTTTGGCCGAAGCGGTACCTCGGCCCAGTCCCTACGTCGTGATGGCCCGGCGCTACCGCCCCCAGCAGTTCGACGAACTCATCGGGCAAGAACATGTGGCACGGGCCCTGGCCAACGCCATCAGCAGCGGCCGAGTGGGCCACGCTTATCTGTTCAGCGGAGCACGTGGCGTGGGGAAAACCTCCGCCGCGCGGATCCTGGCCAAGGCCCTCAACTGTGTGGAAGGTCCCACGCCCCGGCCGTGCAACCGCTGCGACATCTGCCAAAGCATCAGCAGCGGCGAAGATGTCGATGTGCTGGAAATCGATGGTGCCAGCAACCGCGGGATCGACGAAATCCGGCAGTTGCGGCAGAACGTCAACATCCGTCCCACCCGCGAGCGGTTCAAAATCTACATCATCGACGAAGTTCACATGCTGACCCGCGAGGCCTTCAACGCCCTGCTGAAGACCCTGGAGGAACCGCCGGAGCATGTGAAGTTCATCTTTTGCACCACCGAGCCCGCCAAGATACCTATCACCATCCTTTCGCGGTGCCAGCGGTTCGACTTCGCGGGCATTCGGGCCGAAGCCATCGCCAAGCGACTCCAGCAGATCGTCGCAGCCGAAGGGGTCGAGGCGGAACCAGAGGCCTTGGAACTCTTGGCCCGGCGGGCGGCCGGCTCGATGCGGGACAGCCAGTCGCTGTTGGACCAACTTCTGGCGTTTGCTCCGGCGCGGATCACTACAGCCGACGTCCATAGCCTGCTGGGTACCGCCGGCGAGGAACGGCTGCGCGCGCTGGTACGGCACGTGGTAGAAAGGGACCCGGCCAAGGCCCTGGCCGAGTTCGACGCGGCCTTGGCCGAAGGGGTCGAGCCCTCGCAACTGATCGAGCAATTGCTGGCCTACTTTCGCGATGCCATGGTGATGGCCGCAGGCTGCCCGGCCGAGATGCTGCTGTTTGCCCCCTCCCGCCAGGCAGGCGAGATTGCGGCGGTCGGCCAGCGATTGGGCCTGGATACGCTTCTGGCTGCCATGCAGATACTCGATCATACTTTGGGGCGCATGCAGTACAGCACCCAGGGGCGTGTGCTGGCCGAGCTGGCATTGGTCCGCCTGTGCGAATTGGAGGACCTGGCCGAGTTGCCCCCTCTTATCGCCCAACTGTCTGCCGGCGGAGTGCCCTGCTCCTCCGGGGGCCCGCCAGGGGCAGCCGGTGGGACCAAGCCTTCCGAAAACCCGCCGCCCGGCCAGCCGGAAAACCAAGGCACCCCGGCTGGGGCGAGGACCGCTCCCATTGGGCCCACCAAAAATGCCACTTCGTCTGTTTCCCCGTCCCCGCCGGAAGGGGGCGGAGCCTGGCCGGTGCAGGCACGGGGCTCGCAGGACGCCGCGCACGCGGAGGGCACCCCTTCGCGCTCCGGACCGCAGGCTTCTCCTGGGCGTGCCGAGGCTTCGGCCGCAGTCCGCCCGGCGATGGTCCTTTCGCCGGATAACGCCACCGAAGTGTGGTCGAAGGTGATTGCTGGCGTACCGGGCTTTGCCGCCGATAATGCCCGGCAGTTTGCGCGGGTCACCCTGGCGGCACCGAACCGGCTGGTAGTGGGCTTTCGGCCCGCGTATACTGTCGCAAAGGACTTTTGCGAGCAACCCGAGCAGAAGGCGAGGTTCGAACAGGTGCTGGCCGACTTGACGGGCCAGCGGGTGAGCCTGGAGTTCGCCATCCTCAATGACGAGGTTGCCGGGGCGCCTGGGCCGAGTCGTCCCAGCCTTCCTCCGCATCAACGGCTTCTCCAGGCCGCTCAGCACCCAATGGTCCGCCGGGCTGCCGAACTGCTGGGCGCCCGTCCCGTGCGGGTGGATGAGCCGCCGGCCGACAAATAGTTGCTCAATACGGCCAGACGGGTGCCCAGTCCCTCCGAGCCCGCTGGGTGGTGGCCAGCGGGTTGTTCGAAGTTAGGTTCCATGCCGGCGCCCGCACGCGGCCAGAACGGTTGGCGCAGCTTTCCATGCGTCGTGGAGTGTGACGTGTTTCGCGATCTGCCAGGTGTAAGTGGCCTGTTTCAGCACGCCCAGGGCGTCGCCCAGCGATTGCAAGGGATGACCGAAGAACTCCGGGCAGCCCGCGTCCGCGGATCGGCTGGCGGCGGCATGGTGCAGATCGAGTTCAACGGTCTTGCCCAGGCGGTGCACTGCCAAGTGGATCCAACCCTGCTGAGGCCCGAGAACCAGGAGATGCTGGAAGAACTGGTGACGGCGGCGGTCAACCAGGCGATCGCCCATGTCAAGCAACTCCACGGGCAACGCCTGCGACAAGTAACACGCGGGCTGCCCCTGCCCGGACTGGACCAGCTCATGGCGAGATTCTTCGCCCCGGAAGGAGAGGGGCCCGATGCGCCAGAACCCAAGGAGTCGAAGCACTAATCCAGCAAACGTGCGCGAAATCTGCAAACGGGCCAGGCAAGGTTGCGGTTTATATTTTCGGGATGCCAGCCGCGGTGACCTGCCACCGCAGTGCATCGTTTGGCTTGCTGCGGACAAGGGAGTCTCGAAAGCAAGCACTTCAGGCACGACTTGGCTGACTTTGGTCATGTGCCCACAAAGACTGGGTGGGGACGCCAATATGGCGTCGCCATGCGCGGGGCAGGCCCAGTGTTCGGCAGTGCCCCGGGGGAGGGGCTTATCGCTTTGGCGAGTCCAGCCCCGGGGTTTCTCATCGTTGAGGGCGAGGAAAACGTAGAATATAAGCGGACGGCAAATTTTCTACGGAGACGCTGTCGTGGCGGAGCTATCCGAATCGGTAACTCGGCTGGTGCAAGAACTTGCCAAGCTGCCGGGGATCGGCAAGAAGTCGGCCGAACGCTTAGCGTATCACATCTTGCGGGTTAGCAAAGCCGAGGCCCTTGCATTGGCCGATGCCATTCGGGCAGTCAAAGAGAACGTCCGTTACTGCCGTATCTGCTACAACTTGGCAGAAGGGGAAGAGTGCGAGATATGCCGTGACCCCCGCAGGCAACGCGACATTTTATGCGTAGTGGAACAACCCCGGGACCTGATGGCTCTGGAACAGACAGGGTTGTACCACGGCATGTACCACGTGTTGCTTGGTCGGATTGCACCTCTAGAGGGGATCGGACCCGATCAACTGACTATCGATGCGTTGGTCGAACGGGTCCGCGGCGGTTCATTCAAGGAACTTATCATGGCCACGAACCCGACCGTGGAGGGGGACGGCACGGCGCTTCACATTTCGAACTTGCTTGGCGACATTCCCATCCGCATCACCCGGCTGGCGCGGGGAATCACGCCGGGCAGTGCCTTGGAGTTCGCCAATAAGGAAATCTTGGCTGACGCTCTTTCCGGGCGTCAGGAATTGTGATAAGAGTGCAGCCATGCGGTTATCCTTCGGCTTGGAACAACGGCAGGTTCAGAAGCAGATTCTGGCTCCGCGCATGATCCAGTCGATGGAGATTCTCCAGCTTCCCATCATGGCGCTAGAGGAGCGGATCCATCAGGAACTCCAGGAAAATCCAGTTCTGGAGATACGCGAGGAAGACCCCGACCTGCCTGCCGAGGAGCTCGAGTCCCCACCGCCGGACGCCCCCACGGACGAGGAGCGGGAGTTGGTCATCGACGAATCGACGGGTAATGAGCGGGATTTCGAGCGGTTGCTGAACATGGACGAGGAGTACCCGGAGCAGTTTGAGGAACACTCCCGCCCCTCGCGCAACCGCGTGGAAGAGGAAAGCGAGCGGCGGCACGATCAGATGGCCAACCTCCAGGCCCGTGATCGCTCACTGCACGACTATTTGCACGACCAACTGACTTGGTTCGATCTGCCGCCAGCGGTCCGCGCCATGGCCGACCGCATCATCTACAACCTCGATTCCAACGGCTACCTGCAAAGCAGCCTGGAAGACCTGATTGGGCCCACCGGCACCGAAGAAGATCTCGCCACAGCCCGCGAAGCCCTGGGGTGGGTGCAGCGGCTCGACCCGCCGGGGGTCGGTGCCCGCGACTTGCGAGAATGTCTGTTGCTTCAGCTCCAGCCCGGCATGCCCTACTACGAGGAGCTGAAAACCCTGATCAGCCATCATCTGGAAGACATCGAACACAATCGGCTGCCGGCTATCGCCCGCAAGACCGGGTATTCCATCCCCCGCATTCAGGAGGCGATCAAGCAACTGCGGACGCTCAATCCCAAGCCGGGCGCTATGTTCCACGACGAGCCGGTGCCGCCGGTCATCCCCGACGTCTTTGTGGAGCAGGCCGAGGATGGGCGCTACGTGGTCCGGCTGGAAGACGGGCGCACGCCGAGCCTGTTCATCAGCCCCACCTATCGCAAACTGCTTCAAAGCGGCGAGGCACCGCCTGAAGCCCGCGAGTTCATCAAGCAGAAGCTCAACTCGGCCCAGTGGTTGATCGAGGCCATCCAGCAGCGGCGCAATACATTGACCCGGGTGGCGCAGGCCATCGTGGACCACCAAAGCGAGTTTCTGGACAAGGGACCCGAGCACATCCGCCCCTTGAAGATGCAACAAATCGCCGACAAGGTCGGGGTCCACGTGACCACGGTCAGCCGCGCGGTGGATGACAAGTGGATCCAGACGCCCCGGGGCATTTTCCCCTTGCGGCGATTCTTCGTGGGCGGAAAGGCCCAGGAGGAAACCGGCGAGGTGGCCTGGGACACGGTGCGCCTGAAACTGAAAGAACTGATCGACAAAGAAGACAAGCGGCGCCCCCTGCGCGACGATGAGTTGGTGGAAGAACTCCGCAAACAGGGGATCGAAATCGCGCGCCGGACCGTTACCAAGTATCGGCAAGCCATGGGCATACCCAGTTCCCGCGAGCGGCGGGACTGGAGCGGCGCCAAGTCCTAGGCGTTGCCCCGGCCGGGCCCCCAGTGCCACTTGCCCAAGCCCCGCTGCGGAGAAACGGTGGGCGCGTTGGCAGGGCTGGAGTGGGCGCCATCCGGCGGGGCCTCGACCTCGCGCCGACCATTGCCGACCATCATGAACCCGCGTTTTTCCACGGAGGGAGGTTGTGCCACGCAGCCGGTTTCTCGATTACGCGGTGTATTTTGTCGTGCGGGTTTTCATCTGCGTGGTGCAGGCAATGTCGCTGGAGATGGGCCAGCGCCTGGCACGCGGGTTGGCCTGGCTGGCCGCCGATATTCTCCGCATCCGGGGCCATGTGGTCGATGAGAACCTCGCCTATGCCTTTCCCCAGTGTTCGCAGGCCGAGCGCCGGCGGCTGGCGCGGCAGATGTGGGAGCACCTGTTTCTCTTAGTGCTTGAGGTGGCCCACGCACCCCGCAAAATCCACGAAACGAATTGGCGCCACTACGTCCGCTTAAGCGGCACCGATCCCCTGGTCCGCGCCCTGCTGGATGACCGGCCGCTGGTGCTTGTAACCGGCCATTTCGGCAACTTCGAGATCGGAGGATTCATGCTGGGCGTCCTCGGCTTTCCCACGTATGCGGTGGCGCGGAACCTGGATAACCCCTACCTGGACCGCTTCGTCAGCCGCTTCCGCCGCGCCACCGGGCAGTATCTGATACCAAAGAACGGCGGCTATGAGCAGATTCTGGCGGTCCTCGCCCGCGGCGGGACCCTCTCGTTTCTCGCCGACCAGTACGCCGGCCCCAAGGGGTGCTGGGTGGAGTTCTTCGGGCGCAAGGCCTCGGCCCATAAGGGCATCGCGCTGTTGGCACTGGAACACGATGCCCCCGTCGCCGTGTGCTGTGCCCGCCGCTTGGGTAGGCCCCTCCATTTCGAGCTTCACGTGGCGGCCATCGCCGACCCCCGTAAGACGAACGCCGGTGTAGGGACGATCCAGTTGATGACGCAGTGGTTCACGCATCGGCTTGAAGCCATGATCCGGCAGGCCCCCGACCAATACTGGTGGCTGCACCGCCGGTGGAAAGACCCCCGCCCGCCTCGGGCCAGGACTGCCAAGGCGGCATAAAAGCCTCAGGCCCGAACAGTCGCTGCATTCTTGCCGCCAGAATGCCACGCTGCGTCGCAGCCAGCCGTGTCCCACTGCTTCCCCAGGCTGTGTGCCACTGCTTCGCCAGAAGCAGTGCCCAACCAACTGCACCGCACTGCTTGCCTTGCGGCAAGCAGTGGCACACCGCATAAGATCTCTAAGGCTGTGTGCCACTGCTTCGCC
>Ga0068707_1004044_pt1 | contig 10179 bp, 10 predicted proteins | sample YNPNPMetaG_FD_66600 | JGI IMG/M metagenome (GOLD analysis project Ga0068707, IMG submission 66600) | Anoxygenic and chlorotrophic microbial mat microbial communities from Yellowstone National Park, USA - YNP NP MetaG | ecosystem: Environmental > Aquatic > Thermal springs > Hot (42-90C) >... | reverse complement strand
TTTAATTGATTTTTTTCCGCTATATCCCAAATATGCACCAACATTTTCAAAAATAAAAGGAGTAGTACAAATGAAAAGATTTCTTACGCTCGTCTTCATCTCTATCTTCGCGATCGCTTTCAGCGCCGGCTTTGTTGCTTGCAAGAAGGACAAGCCCGCTGAAGAGGCAACTGTAGAGGAGCCCAAGGCTGAAGAGCCCGCTCCTGCTGCTGAGCAGAAGAAAGAAGAGAAGAAGGAAGAGAAGAAGGAAGAGAAGTAGTAATTTTTCGAAACCTCTATTCGAAAAAAGGATGCGTTTTACGCATCCTTTTTTTTTGCATGTATAATTATTATAATGATTATTGTAAAACGTACGTCTCTCGCTCACAGGGAGCCCCTGCGGGGGCTTTGAGAGGCTTCGCTCTTTAGCCTAAAAACTATAATGCAACAAATCTAATGAACATAAATAAAATCATGTTCATGTTCGAGCAGCCAATATTTCCCTTACTTTATCTTTGATTTCATTAAGGTTTGAGGATTTTGTGACATAGGCGTCAGCGGTCCACGTCATGAAGTTGCTTTTATAATTTGAATATGCGGTATAGATAATAATGGGTATTTTTTTGTTGCGAGAGAGTATTTTGCCGAGCGCCTCTATCCCGTCCATCTCAGGCATGCGGATATCCATGATAACCAGATCGTACTTATTCGTGCGGACCTTCTCGACCGCCTCCTTGCCGTTCGCCGCCTGATCGACCTCATAACCTTCATCCTCGAATTCCATGGCGTAGAGTTCCCTCTGGTGCTTCTCATCCTCGACAATCAGTATCTTCGGCATAACTCTTCTCCTATGGCAAAGGCTTCAGCGCCGCTTCTCTTGTTCCACCCCGCCGTAAATTTTTCAAGTAAAATACCGACGAATTCGGCAGCTAACCGGGCAAGGGCAGCCGAATGACGAATTCAGCCCCTCCCTCCTTTCGATTGTAAGCCTGTATGGTCCCTTCATGGTCTTTAATGATCTTTCTGACAATCGCCAATCCGAGGCCCACGCCGGTTACTTTAGTCGTGAAGAACGGTTCAAACACCACAGACGGATCAGGCATGTCAAACCCCCTACCCGTGTCGCTCACTGTTATGACGACGACGTCGTCCTCGCTTTTCGTCGAAACGGTGACCACACCGCCTACCGGAGTCGCGTCGATGGCGTTTTGGAGAAGGTTGAGCATCACCTGTTTCATTTGGTTAAAGTCGGATTTCACCAGAGGGAGCTCGGGGCTCAGCATCAGTTTGACATCTATCCTTTTTTCAAAAAACATGTTGCGCAGGAGCTCCACCGTATCGTTGACCACTTCGTTCATGCTGTTGAACTCTTTGATGAACTTGGCGGGACGCGAAAAATCCATCACGTTGGAAAGCGTCTTCTCAAGACGCTCGCATTCCCTGAGGATAATCTCCGCTGAGGCGTCAATCTTCGCCGAATTCTTCGTCTTCTCCTTGGGCAACTGAATAATGCGCCGCGCGTATCCTCCCATGGTGACCAGCGGATTTCGTATCTCGTGCGCCAGATGAGACGCGATGCGGCCGACCGCCGCCAGCTTTTCCGACTCCACAATCGCGTCCTGGCGCTGCGCCAATTTGCGCATCTCGGATTGGACGACGTCAAGGCTGAGGTAGCTCTCTATCGACATGGCCGACTGGGAGGCGAATATGGTTAGGAGCTCAATCGTCTCTCGCGTGATTGGCGCGTTGTTGAATTTGTTGTCGGCGGCGATAAGTCCTATCCTTTTATTCACCACGATCATCGGCACAAGGACGAACTCATTCACGTCCATGAACTCGCGTATGTGCGGGTCAACCCTCGCGTCGTTCCAGGCGTCATGCACGTGCACAACCTCCCCCGATTCGAGCGCCCGGCAGATGAGATTCTTCGGATCGTTGAGTGGGAAGCGCGCAGCGCATACCTTATTAAAGAGGTTAATCCCCGCCGTCATCACGACAGGTCCTTTCCCCGCCGCGGTAATTTCGCCGGAGGTCGAAACGGATGACCATATCTCAATCGCCTCCTCAAGGGTGTCAGGACCAACCGCCATCTTCCCCACAAGGTGTTCGTCCTCGACAAGGAAGAGCATCGCACGGTTGAATCCCAAGCCGGCTCCGGAGGTCACGCCGGTAAGGATGGTGAAGAGCACACGATCTATCTCGTCGTCCTTTCGAATCGACTCAGAGATCTGCGACATGAGGGATATCTGGTAATCGCTCCTGAGCTTGTTCGAGACGTCATCGATGATGATGATGATCTGGTTGACGTCCTTGATCACGATGTTAGATATCTTCACGTCTGCGATTACCGATACCTTGTTCTCCGTGAGCAGGTGCGTCTTCTCGAGCACTTCGGTACGACCCGTTTCGCGCACCCTTGCGATGCCTCCCTTGAGGCGGGCGTTCACGAAATAGAATATATCGTCAATCCTCTTGCTGTATAGATCGTCGAGTTGAAACTGAAACTTACGGCAAAATCCTTCATTCGCGAAAACTATTTCATCGTTTTCACCGAGGACGATGAAATAGGCGCTTATGGAAAATATTATGCTGTTGTACAGCTCAATGAAATTGTCTATCTCGCGCTTCTGTGACGACATGATGCTGTCGAGGTGCCTCCCGACCACGACAAGCTGTTCGCGGATCTCATCGTATTCATCGACCGGCCTCCTTCCTGCGGGAGGAATGATGAACTTGCCCTTCTTGAATCCATTAATAATATCTCGTATATCTCGGAGTTTTCGCTGGAAAAAAAACCAGTTCCCGGAGAAAAAGAACACCGCGCGTCCGAAAATCAGGACGCCCATGAGCCCCAAAAGGATGAAGAATATCTCCTGCGTGATAGCGTGGAACTGGTAATAGAAAAAGAGGAGTACCATCGCGACGATGATATCGCTTATTACGAGGAGGATGAGGCGTATCAGGTGTGATCTCATGAACCTGTGACCGCCGATATTTTACCAATAATAACGATTCTGTATATAGTGTTGATAACAGAATAATAGTATCATGAAATGTGTTTGCCATAACGCGGTATGTTTTTCAACTTGTTTTTGTAAATTTATACAACGGGATGGACAAGAGCGTTCCGGCCTCCTGAGTGATTATTATAACTTATTAAGATAAGATTCTGCATCGTGAAACTCGTCATTGCCACCGGCAATCCCGGCAAGATAGCGGAGATACACCATAAGTTGAAGGATATTCCCGGCCTTGAGCTCGTGCCGCGATCCTTTTTCCCGAACCTTCCCGAACCTCGAGAGGATGGAGCCACCTTCAGAGAGAACGCGCATATCAAAGCCCTGAATACGGCGCGACGGACAGGCCTTCCATCCATGGCGGATGATTCCGGGCTCGAGATCGACGCCCTCAACGGCCGTCCCGGGGTTCACTCGGCACGCTACGGCGGAGCAGGCGCGACTGATGAAATCCGCAACCGGATGATACTCGAAGAAATGCGCGGCATCGCCCTTCCAATGCGTCGCGCCCGTTTCGTCTGCGTCATCGCCATTGCGTTTCCCGACGGAACGGTGCACGAGGCTCAGGGATCCTGCGAGGGCGTGATAGGATTCGAGCCGCGCGGATGCGGCGGTTTCGGCTATGACCCCATATTCCTCATTCCCGATACCGGCCTGACCATGGCGGAGATCCCGCTTGACGAAAAAAACCGAATCAGCCACCGCGCCAAGGCGCTCGAGGAAGCTCGGAACATCCTCCTGCGCCTCTCGGCGCCGCGCGGCCAAGGAACACCGCAGTGACGCGCGGGCAATCGGGCAAAATCCTCCGCGCACTCAGGCGGCGCTATCCTGACATTAAGCCGGATCTGAGGTACACAAACCGCTACCAACTCGCCGCCGCCGTGCTCCTCTCCGCCCAGACGACCGACCGTCAGGTCAACGCCGTCACTGAAGAGCTCTTCCGCCGGTATCCCGGTTTCCCTGAACTCGCGCGGGCATCACGGCCGCAGGTTGAACGGATTATCCGCAGCACCGGGTTTTTCCGCACCAAGGCCGCTCACCTGATCGGACTCGCCCGCGCGGTGATGCGCCGCCACGGCGGCACACTCCCTTCGAGCCTCGATGAACTCATCGCACTGCCCGGCATCGGCAGAAAATCAGCGAACGTCATCCTGTCCATGGGATTCAACCAGCCGGCGCTGGCGGTGGACACGCACGTGGCGCGGGTTGCTCGACGCATCGGTTACACCGACTCGCGGAATCCGCGCGACGTGGAACGAGCTCTTACCGATCTCATTCCCAAACAGCAGTGGAAACTCGCCCACCTTCTCTTCATCAGGCATGGCCGGGCCATCTGCACGGCGCGGCGTCCGCAGTGCGGCTCATGCCCGGTCAGCGCGTGGTGCGCGAGCGCCGGTACCATTCGCTGAATCTGAGAATCACCTGATAGCTGTTTATCGGGACACCTTCCTTCTTGGCGGGATCCATGCCGCTGAGAGATGAAAGGGATCCGTATGCCTCTTTGGCGAGTTCGTAATCGATATCGGTAATCCGGTCGAGCAGAAAGGGAACCGCTTCCGCGCAGGAGGAATGGGCCATCACGCGGATGATCCATGTCTTGAACGCCCTGTTCCCTTTTCGGTATCGGTCAATCATGTCGTTTAATTTTTCGCGGCAGAAACGCGAGGCGTACTTGGTGAAGAAGGAAGAACGGACGAGGATCTCGCCCGCGTCCACGGAGTTCTTTTGCGCGTAGGCCATGATCTGGTCGTACGACATCTCCACATCCATCGACTCCGTGTAGTAGGCGATGATGTTCGCCACCGCCATGTTATTGGCGAGGATGAGGTTCTCCCACTCAGCGCCGGTCAGCGCAAGAGGACGGCCGTAGGCGCGCGAGTAATAGATGAGGTCGTAGAGATAGAGCGGGTTGGATGTCTCAAGCACGATCGCCTTGTAATTCTTGAGGGGGAATGAATATCCCAGACGCATGAGGATCTGGCCGGCGCGCCCCTGCTGGTACGAAGCGAACGGCGAATAGAGGTAGATAGCCGCCAGCGTGCCGATGAAAAACGAGTAGAGGCAGAGACCCATGAAAAGCCCGCCGACAACCGCTTTCCTCACCTTCTTCCAGTCAAAGCCGGGTCTGTCTGCGGCGAACTCGTAGACCATGAGAGCCAGCCCTATCGATATCTGAAAAAATTTAAGGCCCGACATTGCGGCGCCGCTCGGAGAAAATAAAAACACGAACTGGTAGATGCCGAAATAGATCGCCGCGCCCGCAACGAAGAGCAGGAGGGTGATTTTCGGACGGCGATTGAACTTGAGAATAATGAGCAGGATAAGCGAATAGAACACCGTGTTTGAGAACCGCCCGTCCAGCAGTTCCAACACCGTGCTCCATGGCCAGTTTTCGTCATTGATGAAATTGATAAACGTATAGACGACGGTGATGAAATAGATGAAAAGGAATGGGAGAATCCTCGTCTTAAAAAAAAGCCACGCCACGCCGAAGCCTCCATAGAGGTTTCGATATTCTTCCTTAAGAGGCGGGATATCTATGAGAGAAAAATTGAACACCAGGTAAAACGAAAAAACGTATAGATATACATTGACGATGATGGGAAAGCCGTCCCACTTGAAGCGAAGGGTAAAAACGAGATTAACGATTAACAGGAATGCCAGGATATAGAGAAACGTGGCAATCCTCTTGACCTGATTCCTTACTATTGGTGTGGCTGCCATAGTTATCCGCCTTGTGAGCGTTTCATCAGCGCGACCCTCGGCAGGCCGGCATAATCATTCAGGACCGATACCGAAAACCCCGCGGCCGCGCCGATTCGCTTCACGAATGCGGCCATATCCTCCCCAATCTCAATGATGAGCGCCCCATGTTCGGCGAGGTGAGCCCCCGCTTCGCGGACGAGTCTCTCTATCACAGCCCTCCCTCCGTTCGGCGCGAAGAGCGCTTGAGAAGGCTCGTAGGCTATTTCCGGTTGAAGCGAGGCTGCCCGTTCGTGCGCCACATAAGGAGGATTTGAGGCTATCACATCAAACCGCGTCCAGGCAAGGGGGGAGAAGAGATCGCCTCGATGGAAATGGACAGCCCCTCTGCCGAGTATCCTCGACGCGTTGCGTCGTGCAACAACAAGCGCCCGTTCCGAGAGGTCGGTCGCGTGCACCCGGATGTCCCACCTCGCATGCTTGACCGCTATGGCCACGGCGCCGGATCCCGTGCCGATATCAGCAAACAAACCGCCCTGAGGGGTATGATAGATCGCGAGATCCACCAGGAGTTCGGTCTCCGGCCGAGGGATCAGCACGTTCCGGTTCACGAAAAATTCGAGAGAATAAAATTCTTTTCGACCCGTCAGGTACGCCACCGGTTCGCGCCTGAGGCGGCGGAGGGCCAAACGCCGCGCCCTTCGCAGTTCTGACGGGGTCAGTTCGCGGTCATCGCCGACATGCAGGCGCATCCTCTCAAGGCCGACGGCATGCGCCACCAGAATCTCCGCGTCAAGAATGGGCCCGGGTATCCCCGCGATTCGAAATTGATGCGAGAATTCGCTCACTATCTCAGATATGCGCACGGCTCGCCGCCCTCGTGCTATGCGTTGCTTGTTCCAAGCTGACGCGCGATCTCCTCCTTCCGCAGCGGATCGATGAGTGTGTCGAGAGCGCCGTCTAACACTCGATCGAGCGAGTAGATGGTGAGGCCGATGCGGTGATCGGTCACTCGCGACTGTGGAAAGTTGTATGTTCTGATGCGCTCGCTCCGATCGCCGCTGCCGACCTGGGCGCGCCTCACCGCCGCTTCCTGCTCCATCCTCTCGCGGTTGGCCTTTTCCATCAATCGCGCGCGGAGAACGCGCATCGCCTTCGCCTTGTTTTTATGCTGTGACTTTTCGTCCTGACAGGTGACCACCATGCCCGTCGGAAGATGAGTGATGCGCACCGCCGAGTCGGTGGTGTTGACTGACTGGCCCCCGTGTCCGGAGGATCGAAACACGTCGATGCGGAGATCGTCCGGATTAATCTCTATTTCATCCTCCTCCGCCTCAGTGAGCACCGCGACCGTGACGGCGGAGGTGTGGATGCGCCCCCCCGCCTCAGTCACGGGAACGCGCTGGACGCGGTGAACGCCCGATTCGTATTTCAGGCAATCGTAGGCATCCCCCCCGCGCACTGAAAAGATAATCTCCTTGTACCCGCCGATGCCGGTCGGATTCATGCTGAGGCACTCGATTCCCCATCCCCGCTCGTCGGCGTAGCGGCTGTACATCCTGAAGAGATCAGCGGCGAAGAGCGCCGCCTCCTCACCGCCCGTGCCGGCTCGTATCTCCATGATGACATCCTTCCCTGAATTCGGATCGCGCGGGAGAAGCATAATGAGGAGCTTTTCGCGCTGCTCCTCAATCCTCCGGCGAAGAGCCGCGGTTTCAGACATGAGCATATCCCGCATCTCCGCATCCTTCTCCTCCCTCAGGAGAGCCTCCGTCTCAGAGAGCTCACGGTTCGTGTTCCGGAACTCCTCATAGGCGCTCACGATCTGCGATAGCCGCGCGTGCTCCCTCGTCAATTCCCTGAATCGGGGCTGATTGGCGATAACCTCAGGCCGGCTCATCTCCCGCTCCACTTCATGGAAACGTTGCACCAGTTTTTCAAGTTGCTCTTCCATATAACTCCGCCGATATGATGCATAATCAACATGCCCAATCATCCAGCCGGACGTGAGACCTGAAAAAAAACAGCGGTTGACACCGCCGTCACTCGAACTGCGCTCCCGGGAGGACTCGAACCTCCGGCACATGGTTTAGGAAACCACTGCTCTATCCTCCTGAGCTACGGGAGCATCTGCTCATCGCCATGTCTCACTGGATTGATTGAACGGCAACCGCCCGACGCGGTTATTTCTGATACATACTCTTGCGCTTTGAGGCGACCAGCCGCTGGAACTCGCGGATCTTCCGCACCACGATCTTGTCGCCGAACATTTCAATCTTGTCGGTGCGGCTCAAATGTGTCAATTCTTTTTGGGCATCCTCTTCGGTGAGCCCCGCCCAACGCGCGACGTCCTGCGCGGTCACGCTGAGAGTAATTTCGTTTTGGAAATCGAGGTGGGGATCCTTCTCCGCGAGCATCACCAGCACATCCATCACCCGCATGCTCGGTTCCTCGAGAAGAAGAATCATCAGCCTCCGCTTCGCCTCGTATATCCGCTTGGAGAAGATGACAAGAAGCTTGTAGGCCAGCGCCGGATTACCGGAAAGGAGGGCGTCGAAGTTATCCCGGTGAAATTTGAGAAGCTTCACGCGGTCGAGCGCGATTGCGGTTGCGGATCGCGGCTGTTCCTCAAGAATCGCCATTTCGCCGAACACATCGCCGTCGGTCAGGTCGCTGATGTTCTTCTCGCGATTATTGATCACCTTGACGATACGAACGGTGCCGGACTGTATGAAGTAGAATTCATTTCCCGGCTCCCACTCGCAGAAGATGATCTCCCCCGGCGCGTATTCTACGCCGAATTTTTCGAAGAACCGTTCGTCGAGTGCGGGCGCCATCTCGTCACTTCCCCTGCAGCTTCTTTATCCTGCTCAAGGCCTCTCCGCTCAATTTATCCTTCGGCGGCATGTTGAGCACCTTGGTGTAGTAGGTGATCGCCTTGTCTCTCTGTCCGGCTGATTCGAAGATTGCACCAATCTGAAAGATTGCGTCTTTGACGTAGGGGGAACCGGGCATGGCGCGAAGAATGGTGGAAAACATATCGAGCGCCTCCCGCTGCCGGCCCAATTTCATCAAGCAGACCCCCGCATCAAAATGCGCCTTTTCAAAAACCTTCTTCTCGTCCGGCGAAGAGGTCCTGTTCATCGAGATTATCTTTTTATAGAGCTCGAGCGCCTCATCGAAGCTCCCGCGAAGCCGGGAGGCGTCAGCGGCTTCATTGAGCTCTATCGGCGATTCGCCGCCCGCGGCGCCGAGATCATCAATGCCGAGGGATACGTCGTCGGAGAGGAAATCATCCATCTCATCCGTGAGCGCGGTGCGCGATCCTCCAGAGGCCGACGGGTGATCATCACCGCTATCGGTAAAGTCCAATAGATCCGAGCCCTCCCCTGTCCCGGCTTCATCGGATCGGTCCGTTGCAGGCGCGCCTGGTTTCGACGCATGATCCGCTCCCAGATCCGGAGGCGACGGTTCGCCCGCGTCGATTGCACGGATTCGCTTCATCACGAGCGCGGCATGCTCGCCGTCCGGGTAAAACTCCATGTAGCGCTTGTAGGCGTACTGGGCATGGCGGTATTGCCCCTGCCGATAGTAGTATTCGCCGAGTTTGAATAGCTCGACGTCGGGATTCACGATCTCTGTTTCGCCCAGCACCGACCGCTCCATCTTCACAATCCTTCGAAGCTGGTTGCTGAAGACCCTGAGCATCTTGCGGACCACGTTGGAATTCTTGAGCACCAACCGCTCGAAATCAGCGGGCGTCAGCACCAGCACCAGGGTGTTGCCCACAGTCTGCGCCGTCTCTTCGCGCGGATACTTTCCGAGCGCGGACTTGACGCCGAAAAATTCGCCGGGCCGCACCTCCTCTTTCTGCTCCTCGCCCGTGTCGAGCTTAATGGAGGTGAGAACCACTTTCCCCGACTTCAGTATGTAAACGTACTCGCTCTTGTCGCCCTCGAAATAGATGATGGAGCCGGGCTTGTACGACCTGGTGATAATGCCGGATGGACCCGATGCAGTGCCGTTTGACATCTCTTGACTCTCCGCTACACCTCGAATTCAATCGGCAGGAAAGGAAATTCTTTCTTAAACCCCACGGCCCTGCTTATCCTTCTGAGAAGGCCGACCGGATCGCCGATCACGAGGCGCTCCACCCCCTCAATGACAATGCGGCGATGCGCGACGCCGAGCTTCTCGAATAGTTCGGCAAACCGCGCATCGCCGTACGCAGGCTTGCCGTCAATGACCACGAGGAGCACGTCGCGAAGCGATGCCTGCACAACCGAATGCGCCGGCGACTTCCCGCGATCCCTGAAGAGACAGAGATCCGCAATATTGCCCGCTTCAACGGCCCCCATCTTTTTCTGACGGAAGGCTCGCGCAGGATTGGAGGTAATCATCTTCACGATCACTTCATCCGGCAGTTCCTCGCCGTATTTTTTGTGGTACAGCATTTTGTCGAATTTAATCTCATAGAGGA
>Ga0068707_1004041_pt1 | contig 10181 bp, 6 predicted proteins | sample YNPNPMetaG_FD_66600 | JGI IMG/M metagenome (GOLD analysis project Ga0068707, IMG submission 66600) | Anoxygenic and chlorotrophic microbial mat microbial communities from Yellowstone National Park, USA - YNP NP MetaG | ecosystem: Environmental > Aquatic > Thermal springs > Hot (42-90C) >... | reverse complement strand
GACGGCTTTGTGTGGTACTTCCGCAATCTGACCAACAGGTTCTTCCCCGTCTTCGACACGGGTCAAAAGCTCTACGCCGGCGGCCAGCCGATCAGCCTGATGTCCAGCGGGGGCCACGCGCGCCCTGACATAGCAGACTGGAACAACGACGGCAAGAAAGACCTGATCGTGGCCGACGGCAACGGCTGGGTTACGCTGTTCCTCAACACGGGGACGGACGCGAACCCTTCGTTCACCGGCGGCACAAGGCTCTCGGCGGGCGGCTCTCCAATCGACAGCCCGGGTTCTCGATCCAGCGTTCTGGTGTGCGACTGGAACTCAGACGGCAAGAAAGACCTCGTCATGGCCGACGACGATACCACGAGCGGCGGCTACTATTGGTACAAGAACACGGGAAGGGACGCCGCTCCCGTCTTGGCGGCCAGAAGCACGATCACGTTCGGCGGCCTGACGGCAGGCTATACCAGGCCGAATCTCGGTTCGTTCGTCGATTGGGACGGTGACGGCAAGAAGGACTTCATCGGCTGCAACTTCGAGAACAACGTCCGTTTCTATCGCAACATCGGCAGCGGCGGGGCCAACCAGACGCCCACCTTCGCGGCAAACCCGGACGGCACGCTGATCCTGAGAGACTACTCCATCATGATGATCTCCGGTGCGGACGTCAAGGACTGGAACGGCGACGGCAGTCTCGACATTCTCACCGGTCAGGGACACGGAGGATCTGGACTGCGGTTCTACGCGCGCGACTACGTCAATGACTACGTGAACAACACGTTTCCGATCTCGTCACCCGGCGCCTCCGAGCGCGGACGGTCGATTGCTGAGGCGAAGAAGCTCGGTGATGGGGTGGCCGTTACCGTGCCGCAGGTGATCGTGTCGGCGTGCTACGACGGGTCCTTCTATGTGCAGTCTCCAAACCGCCTCTATGGGATCATGGTCGTGCAGCCAGGCCACACCCGTACCGTGGGCGAACGAGTCGACGTTCGCGGCACGCTCCGCACGAACGCGAGCGGCGAGCGGTACATACAAGCCGAGTCGGTGACGCTGAACCCGTGACGGCGGTGCGCAGGCCCGCCCTTTGACAATGGTCCGGGATATCGTATCCCCAAGCGCCGACCGCTTGCGTCACGCGCTGAGCCATTCGTCGAGGTGTTCGGCGACGAAGGCGTCGTCGTTTAGGTGGGGGTAGGCTCGATAGACCCTATCGATCTCTTCGGATTGGCCCGGGCTGAGGGTCTCGTTCGGGTCCAGGCACCATATACCTTCCAGCAGTCCCTGCCGGCGCAGCACTTCGTGCACTCCGGCTATGCACCCTGCGAAGTTGTTTGCCGCGTCGAAGAACGCCGCGTTGCAGTCGGTCACCTCGACCGCCCTCCGCATCAGTTCGACTGGTACGCCGGCTCCGCTTCCCACCACTGCTCGGCACTCTTCCAGCAGCTCAACAGCCTTCCTAGTCCACACCGACCAATGTCCCAGCAGCCCGCCGACTATGCGCCTCACGAGGCGTCCGAACCGGAAGGGTGTCACCAGATCCATCACGATGTTGTCGTCGTTTCCGGTGTAGAGCGCGATGTCCTCTCGGCCCGATTCAGCGAGCGCCCGAACCACATCCAGAGTTTGGTATCGGTTGAATGGCGCGATCTTGATCGCGACCACGTTCTCGATCTCTGCGAAGCGCCGCCAGAATGTGTAGGGCAGAACACGGCCGCCGACGGCCGTCTGGAGGTAGAACCCGATAAGCGGGATCACCTCGGCGACCGCTCGGCAGTGGTCTATCAGGGTGTCCTCGTCGGCATCTTTCATCGCCGCGAGGCTCAGCAGCCCGGCATGATAGCCCAGGCTGCGCAGAAGCGCGGCTTCCGACACGGCTTGTTCCGTCCTGCCGCACACGCCGCCTATGCGGAGCAGTCGAGCGGATTTTCTCGGCGCCTGTCCCCTTGCGAAACGCGGCCCGGCGGCGCGCTCGGCGTCCAATCGGTCCATTTCTTCCCTGCCCAGCTCAAGCAGGGGTCGAAACAGCCCGATGCGGGGGTCACGAATCGCGAACTGCGTCGTATGAACCCCGATCGCGATCCCGCCCGCGCCCGCGGCCGAGTAGTAGCGCCACAGCGCCCTCTGCCTGCGTTCGTCGAGCTTCCTTGCGGCGTTTAGTGCGAGCGGGCTCGCCGGAATGACCATGCCCTCTCGCAGCGCGTCAAGCAGATCGGGCTCCAATTCAGCACTCATTCGCCCGGCTCAGAACCGTCCGTCTCTCGTTTCGAAGTGAGTGGGCTTTCCCAGGGTTTGCCCACCGCGCATTACCCATTTTGCCACCCATTGGATCATCTGCTGCACCGGCACGCGGGGGTACCCGAACAGCCGATGCCCAAGCCGGCCGTTCGAGAGGAATGCATCGGCCGACTCCGAGCCTGTGATGGTGACCTGCCTACCCATCAGCTCGCCGAACTCGTAGGCGACGCGCCTCACGCTGATGATCTCCGGACCCGCCACGTTTATCACAAAGGGCGGGCTTGCCGCGTGCGCCAGCGACTGCAGAGCCATCGCGTTCGCATCCGCCTGCCAGATGACGTTAGCGTTCCCCATCGTAACGTCGACCGGTTCCCCGTTCCACACCTTCTGCGCGATATCTACGAGCACTCCGTATCGCATTTCGTTCGAGTAGTTCAGCCTCACGATCGACACAGGGATCCCCATCGTTCGGCTGAAATGCTCGAAAATGCGTTCTCGGCCGAGTGCGCTGATCGCGTATTCTCCGGTCGGGTTCGGCGCATCCGTTTCGACGGAGCCGCCGGAGTGCACCGGGACCAGGCCGTACACGTTGCCGGTCGAGAATACGCTGATCCGGCTGTTGGAATACTTGCGGCAGACCAGTCCGGGCAGAAACGCGTTCAGTGCCCACGTCAGAGCCTCCTGACCGGTCGCACCGAACTTCATCCCCACCATGAAGACGACATTGGGCGCGTCCGGCAGCGAATCGAGCTGGGCCTGGTCCATCAGGTCGCACCTGATCGTTTCGACTCCGGCCTGCCGCAGCTTCATTTCCTGCTCGGCCGAGGGGAACAAGTCCGCGCCTATCACACGGCGCGAGATACCTGCCGCATCCAGCGCGCGCCTGGCCATCCGCGCGAGACTCGGTCCCATCTTGCCGCCCGCCCCGAGCACGATGATGTCTCCCTCGAGCCGCGGGAGAGTTTCGATGACGCCTTCCGAAGGCTCACTGATCATTTCCTCGAGTTGTTCGACGGACGTGATCTCCTCAACCATTGCCGTTGTCCTGCCCCGCTGGGGCACGTTCCAGGAGGCGCTCGATGTTCGCCGCGAATATCTTCGCCAATGCATCCTCCGGCAGATCGAGCCCGTGTATGATGCCCTCCTCGGGCGGGCCTAGGAGTTCGTCTGCGCCCTCCGGCACGCGGAACTCGTCGGCGGTCTTCAGGAATCGCACGAGTATTCCTGCCCTATGCGCCGCTTGCTCGAGCGTCAGCGCATCCCATATGTCGGTCCCGAAGATGATGCGGTCGGCGTACTCGATGAAAAACTCGCGGGCGCGCCCGACGTCTCGAGACAGATTGTAACAAAGCTCGATACCCGGGGCGATATCGAATCGCACGCCCTCGTATCGATTCAAGAGGCGGGCCGCCCTGGGCAGATCGGCCGAAAGAAACAAGAAGTGTGCGAAGACGACCTGCAGCTTCGGATGGCGCTCCAGGACGTGCTCGACTTCGCCCAGTATTTGCTCATACGACGGAAACGTCTCATCGTACGCCCAACCCCGATCCGCCGCCCACTTCGGCGTCAGTTCGGCCTGCCAGAACTCAGGCGGATCGGCGGCGTGCCAGATCAGAGGTATGCCGAGCTGTTCGACTCGTGCGAAGAACGGCTCGAAGTAATCGCTGTCGGCGGCGATGCCGAGGGCCTTGCGGCTGTCCGGCTTGGTTTCCAGCAGCTTGATGCCGTCCGCTCCGGCTCGGATCAACATATCGACCTGATCCACAAGCGAGCGGTGTCCGCTGTGGTCGAGTGCGGCGAAAACGTGAAACCGGCCCGGATAGCGAGCCTTCGCCGCGAAAGCGGCCGAGTTCTCTTGCTCCGCGGCGTCGACGCAGCAGACAATGACCATCCGTTCCGCGCCGATATGCTCGCGCACGGCGTTCAGGTTCTCGATGTTGTCCCTGCTGAAAAGATGAACGTGTGAATCGATTAGTCTCATGGTCGTCACCGGCCTGGTCCGCCCCGCGGCACGGAACACAAAGCCGCCGAGACGGTGTCTATTTCGATCACTCCCTCGCCACCAGCGCGCTGCAGCCGGGCGCGTCGGTCTGCTTGGCGCATATCTCCATCAGAAACTCCGGGAACCCGCCCTCGGCGTCATCGACGGCCAGGCGGTATAGCCGCTTCACCACGTCCGGATGCTGATCGGCCACGTTCGTGGAAAGCGACGGGTCGGCCTTCAGATCGTGGAGGAACCCGCCCGTCCCGTCTATCTTGATGTTCAGCCACCAGCTATCGTCGATCACCGTGACCGCGCTGCCCCAGGCGATCGTCACATGATCGCGCAGTGCTGGGCCGCCGTTCAGCGCCTGATTCCAGAATGATGCTCCGTCCAGCGGCTGCTGCGGCTTGACGCCGGCGAACTCCAGGATCAGGGCCGTGATGTCGGTGTGGTTCACTAGCAGATCGGAGCGCTTGCCCGCGCCGAGCCCCTCGGGGTGGCGGATGATGATCGGAACATCGTTCACGGCTCTGCTGGCCGGGTAGCCGCGCTTGCCGATATAGTTGGCGTCCCCGATGCAGTGACCGTGGTCCGTCGTGACGATGAGCAAGGTATTGTCAAGCAGGCCCAGAGTCCTCATCGTCTCGTAGAGGTGTCCGAACCAGCGGTCGCACATGGTCACAAGGCCGCTGTAGTTGGCCTGGGTTCGGCGCAGCAGATGGGGCGGCATTGTGGTTGTGTCCGCGTAGCCGGAGATCACTTGCTCGGGGCCGTCGGTGTCGTCATACATCCGCCGGTAGTGCTCCGGAACGAACCACGGCTCATGGGGGTCGAAGCTCTCGACAGTGAGAAAGAACTTTTCCGCGTCGCGGTTCTGCTGGAGCCACTTCGCTGACTCGATCATCACGCGCGCGTTGAAGTAGTCCTCCTCAACCGTGCGGTCGTGCATGTTCATCAGACACTGCCTGATGAAGGCGATCCTGCCCTCGGTCTGAATCTCGCGCGGCAGCCAATGGTCGATTGTTTCCCGTGACGGGACGGGTCCGCTGCGATACTTGTCCCCCTCTTGCCCGCGGAGGAACATCCACTGATTGAAGCCGCGCCAGTAGTTCTTGGAGGGCTTGAACTGGTGGTAGACGTCGCTTATGAGGCCCGTCCGGTAGCCTGCTTCGGAGAGCATTTCAGCAAGGGTGGGCTGGTCTTCCGGGATCGGCCCCCATCCGGGCGCGCCGACGAAGTCGCCTTTGAGGCGGAAGTCGGCGTTATGGAAAGGATAGACCCTTCGGCCCGTGTAGAGGGCGCGGCGAGTCGGAAGCGTGGGCAGCGATTCGGGGTACGCCCGATCCATTACCAGCGATTCCTTAGCGAGCGCGTCCAGGTGCGGCGTATGCACTTTGCCCCAGAACGGCTCTCCGTAACAGCCGATGCAGTCTTTGCGAAGCGAATCGAAGACGACCAAGACGATGTTCACGCGACATCCTCCACTCTTCCGTCACCAAGGCAGGCGCGGGGATTTCAAGTCATTCCGAGCAAGCGCAAGCAATGACTGTGCAGGAATGATTTCGCGATCAGGCGCGTGGAATCCTCGACTTGATCACGGCTGCAAGCTCATCCGCCTCCTGCGAGCCGATCAGTCGGCTCGACGAACCCCACGGCCGTGAACCCGCACTCCGCGATCCCTCCGGGTCGTCACTGCGCTCCTGCGAGCACGCTCCGCCGGACCAAGCGTCGTCCTAGGCGTCATCTGCTATCCGTACCTCTCCACCACGTCCCTCGCCATTTCGGCCCACTGCCAGAGGCGCCGCGGATCGCCGCGAACCGTGCTGATGTCTTTCATTATCACTTCGACCACGCACCCGTCGGTCCTATCGAGCACGTCGGTCAGGTTCTTTCGAGCCTGTTCGGGGTCATACACATCGACCGAAAAGATCGCCGGGCTGGGTTTGTGAGAGAACACGTACTTGCCCGCCACCTTGGGCACGGCCCGGTCCACGTCCGCCCAGGGACTCATCGACACCTTCCGCAGGTTCGGGATCGATGCGAGTATGTCCAGCTTGTCGTGCAGAGGCTCGCAGCAGCCGTAGTAAGTAAGCCCGAACTTCGAGAGCCACCGCCGCTCATATTGCAGCGCGAACTCCTCGTGCATCGGCGGCGAAACGGTCGAGAATATCTGAGCCGTCGCGCAGCCCCACTGGTCGATGGTGCGCACGTGATCGGGATCGAACCCCGGCGCAGGCAGATCATCGGTATAGCCGAGACCGCCGGAGCCTACGCGATTGTTCCCCTCGCTGAACGACAGCAGGTTCAGCTCTTCCCACTGGCGCAGCCGCGCCAAATACGCGTTCACGAGCCGATCCATGGCCATATGCACAAGCTCCGGCCGTGTGGCCATGTCCATCAGCGCCTCCTCTACGTCCCACCATCGGATCAGCTCGTCCCACGGGGCGAACCAGTAGTGCACGATCCCGCGCTTTACGATCGGAAGTATGTCTCCAAACAGGCCGACAAGCGTCTGATAGTTGCGTTCACTTGCCTCCGCATCGTGCGTGACGACGGGATCCTTGATCTTTCGAATGTCTTTTTCGTCCTTGATCTGCGGGATGTAGCCGTGGGCGCAGATCCCGCCGGCTTCGGACTGAGGAATCAGCGTGCCCTCCTCGTGGATGCCGAAACCTGTGTCGTGTATCACCAGGTTCGAGTAGAACACGGGCTCGACCACCATATCCGCCCGCATGTGCTCCCACTGGTAGATCGTCGTCCGAAGCTGCCACTCGACCTGTCGGCAGAACTCGTCTTCGCACACAAGCGTAAGCTCGTCGTTGTAGTTCATCTCGTGCCAGGGGATCTCGTTGATCCACACCAGAGGGCGGCCCCTTTTGAGGTCGTTGAGGCGCCTCCACTCCCGCGCGGTCTCCTTGTGTACCGGCAGGTCCGCGATCCTCGCAACCTTCTCGGCGAGGGATCGAAGGGTGGATCTGTCTTTTCCGGATATGCTCATCGGTCATCTCCTGGTTAGTACTGGTTAGTACCCGTTGCTGAGTGAGTGGGCCAGATAGCGCGCACGGCGATCTTGGGTCGTCTCTATGTGCTCGATTCTCTATCCTGCGGGAACGGCAGCGCGCAGTCGCGCTACAAGTCTGCGCACCGCTCAGTTCCCGCAGGTTCACCGGCACCCGGCGTGCTGCGGCAACTCGGGACCGGGTATTGTCAACGCGTCCGCGTGCCCAGTTGTTCCTGCAGCATACGAGTCACTGACGGCGCTGAACCGAGCCGTCCGGATTTGCTTCCTTCATCGGGTTCAGCGAGTCGGAGTAACGAGTCTCATACTCGCAGTGCGTCACTCACAGCGGCTGCTTCCGATCCTCCAGTTTCTCCCTTGCCGCCTTGACTGACATCTCCGCCTCCGTCCATATCTCGCTCAACGCCTCGTCTACATACAGGCGCCCGTAGTGGACACACGTCTTGAGCTCAGGGTATTCTTCGATAAGCCGCGAGGCTACGGGATCGAGCACGTCGATGCTGCGTGAGCTGCACTCCACGGTTATTGACCTACGCCACAGCTCCCCGGCGGCGTCGTACGGGTCCATCGCCGTAACCAGATCCTCGGATTCCCCATCGTCGTAGCGTGCCGGCGAATCAGATCCGGAACCGCTCACGTATCGGTCCAGGGCTACCCTTGCGTCTGCCTTGCGCTCAAAATACTGAGAAATGTTGAGCCCTGACCTGACTGCGGAAGCAAGAGCCTCCAACGCCTGCACCGCCGCCTCGGTCGCCGCCAGATTCTTCGGGTCGTCCATGCGATCATAGACATCCTCGCTCGGCGCATCCGACGCCGCTTCGGGTTCACGCGTACTCCTTAGCGACAGCGCAGTAAATGCGACAGCGAGTGCCAAGAGCACAGCAGCGACGGCTAGGCTGGGAGCCCACAAGTTGGTGGATGCCATCCTGGCAGGATCGAGGGCCGACGAGCAGTTCGGGCAGAAGTGTGCTTGGGGGCCCGCGGCCGTCCCGCAGCGGGGACAAGTACCTACATTTGTTCCCAATGGGCCGCTCGCGGCTCCAAGCTGCCCTTGCGTCTGGGCAGAGTCATCAGCCTGCTGCGAGCCAGCCAACGCGGCCGCTGACCGTTCGAGCTCGGTATCACATTTGAAGCACGTAGTCCTCTCGTCCGGGTTCGGATAACCGCACTTAGCACACTTTTTCATCTCGGGCCTCCGGTCCGCCTATGTTGCCCCCTTTTACCTGCGAGAACAAACTCTTCCACTTGCGCTACAAGTCTCCGCACGCTCACTCGCTCCCGCAGCAGCATAGAGAAACAATCCTACCTTCCGCCCTGCAACCTCATCTTCGCCGCGTCCTCTCCGCCGTTCGCTAGGTAAAGTAGCGGAATCGGCCTATCGACGCCCTCGATGAACCGGGGCCGAGCCGACCACGGGGCCTGCGACAGCACGTTGTTGAGGTCCATCCAGTACTCCAGCCTCGCGACTGAAAGCCCCTGTATCATATGAAAATGGTTCGCCGGCGGGTAGTGTTTGTATTCGTACATCGACGCGTATTTCGGCACTACGAACGTGTGCGGCCAGGTGGAGGTCGTCGCCTGGCAGAGCCCTTTCGCGAGCTTCTCCGGCACTTCCGCGGTGACGGCCTCGTCCCAGCTCAGGCTGAACATTCCCGACAGACTGCTGTACGTCAGCCGGCCTGCGATCCCCTCCAGCCCGCCGGGCGAGACGAAAGTCACCGAGTTGCCCATTCCGGGGAAGTAGCCCTCGTCCGCAAGCGGCATCGATACTCGTTTCATGATCTCCTGGACGCTCGCCCCCGGCTCGGCGGCCCAATCGAGCGATGCGCTGCCGGAATTGTCCCCGTCCACCAGGCCCTTCTGCGCCCATACCTCCTTGACAGGCAGCTTCACGCCCACTTTTTTCGCAAGCTCTTCCAGTTCCCATTTCTCCCACACCTTGCGGAAGTCCATGAAAAGGGGAGGGTTGCCGCCGGTGAGCGCGGAGAAGAAAAGCATCGTCAGCAGGCCCTGCACGTCGGCCTCGGTTGCGAACGGCGTCGGCACCTTGCGCCCGTTGTGGTCGAAGGTCGAATTGAAGAACGACTCCGCCGCGTCCGCAACCGGCAGAGGAATCCCGCGCAGGTCCGATCCCCATTCGAGCTGGCTCATAAACCCGCCCCCGACCGCGTTCAGGTCGGCAAGCAGATCGCGCATCACCAAATACAGCGCCAGGCTCTGGTTGAACCGCTCCGAATCAGCCTCGTTTCTGATCTCGAGGCGCTTCCCGAGGTGCTTGTCTATGAACGCGCGGAACGCTTTCAGCTCCTTGGCGTCGTACGACCTCTTGGCCAGCATATCCGAAAGCAGCTTCATATCAAGGCGCGTGATCTCGATCCCGAACTGCCTTCGCGTGGGGATTACGTGCGCCAGCGCGGTCTCCATGCCCATGGAGTCGTGGCCGAAGATCACGACCCTGCGTCCCTTCAGGGCCTGAGTCGTCACCGCCGCGAACGCCCAGTCGACAAGCGCGTCCGCCGTGGATTGGGTCATTTTGGGCTCCATTCCCGTGTCGGGCCACGTGCCCACGTTCAGGTGGGACAGCCTGCCGTACTGCGCGATCGCGCCGTTTACCGCGTGCGCGAATACGACCCCGGGCTTCGGCCCGGAGTTGCCGCAGGTAAAGTTGATCGGAGTGTCGCTCGGAAACTGCTGCAGGAGCGAGATCACTGACAGCTGCGGGAACGCCCACGTGTCCGGCGTGCACACGAGGATGTTCACTCCCGCGTCCTTGAACTGCTTGGCGACGATGTCCGCCTGTTTTTCGCCGTCCACCAGAATCGGCGCGTATACGACCTCGACCGCCGATCCGTCCGGCTGTTTCACGCGCTCGGCGAGGATATCCGCCGCCATCTTGACGATGTTCTGACAGCGTTTCCTGCTCGGTTCGTCGATGCGCGGGTCACC
>Ga0068707_1004034_pt1 | contig 10197 bp, 10 predicted proteins | sample YNPNPMetaG_FD_66600 | JGI IMG/M metagenome (GOLD analysis project Ga0068707, IMG submission 66600) | Anoxygenic and chlorotrophic microbial mat microbial communities from Yellowstone National Park, USA - YNP NP MetaG | ecosystem: Environmental > Aquatic > Thermal springs > Hot (42-90C) >... | reverse complement strand
TTTCCCCGCCTGGAGCTAAAGGGCGCCTCGGTGCAGCTAATGGACACGCCGCTTAGGTTAGAGGGTGGACACGTCCCGCTAGCGCCGGCACCACTGCTCGGTCAGCATACCCGGCAGGCCTTGCTAACTGCAGGATTTTCGGAGGAAGAGATCGAGGAACTGGTCCGCTCCGGCCAGGCGGAGCAGGCTGCGGGTGATTAGATGCCGGCCATGCCGCCCATCATGGCGGTGCCGAAGACAACGCGGCTTACGATGACCTCCACCACCCCGAAGAGCACGATGGCCGGAAGGATGCTCACCACGAAATAGCCTACCGCTTTTCCCGGAGGCGGGGCTTTTACCGTCTTGATTCCGAAATAGAGCAGCACCAGCGAATAAATGCCAGCCAGCCTGTAAAGCGGATACAACGACGGGATGAGCATGAACACTCCGCCGACCCAGCTGGCGGTCATGGAGTAGACCACCACCTTGAGCGAGTCGGTCATGTTCTTGGCGGCGCCGAAAGAAGGCGCCAGGGCGTCAATGATTACCGCCAGGACGTACAAGACCACCAGCCCAATGCCGTACTGCAGCGCTGCCCATATGATGGAAAGTCCGATGGGACTGTAGCCGATAAAACCAGCCACGGCCGGGATGGCCGACAGAAGAACGGCGTATTTAGAAAATAGTTCGCCCACGCTGGTGCTTTCTCCTTTGATCACTTCCCATTCCTTGGTGGGCGCCAGCAGAATATTTTTTACTCTTTCTACCAAATTCATGTGTTACCTCCTCCCGTGTAAGGACACCTTATCACTTACGGCGGCGGGTAAGTCAAGAAAAGAATTGCTATTTGCCTTCCAGACGACGCAGGCCGGCGCGGGCTTCGTTCTGGTAAGCCGGAAAATCTCTTTCCAGCCGACGGTAGCTTTCGCGGGCCTCTTCGAAGCGTTGCAGCTTTACCAGACAAGAGGCCTGGTCGAGCAGCGTCTGCGGAGCCAGCCGGTGGCGGGGGGCAAGCGCAAGAGCCTTTTGGGCCTCTTCGATCTGGCGCGTGCAGTCACCGGCTTCCATAAAATTCCGGGCACGCACGTAGGCGGCCTGAGCAACTTCGGTGTCATCGCCGACAGCGGACGCTCCCTTTTTGGCCCTGGCTTTTCGAGGCTCGCTTTCGGGTTCGGCGGCAACTGGCGCCTGCTTTTGCTCCTGCTCATCGGCTTCAAAATCCGTATCTGCCCTTACGGTTTTCTCGGGAATGGCGGCTGGCGCTTGCTCTTTTGTCAAAGCATCGGGCGTGTATGCGCTGGCGCGGGCTTTAGGTTTTTGCTCCGCGGGAGGAGGTGGCGGAGTTTCCCCGACCGGTGCCTTCATACCAGGCGGTGACTCTGGCTGCTTGTGCGAAGGCTTTTGGGTTGCACTAGCTACGCGCTGTTGCCCTTGCGGTGGGGTGTACCAACCGGCCGTATCGTCCGGCACCAGTTTACCACCCAGAGCCGGTTCCTGTGACGCCGAGGGGGACGGCTGGGCAAACTTGGTTATAACGGTTTGTTTTTTTGCGGGTGCTTTTCTTTCTTTCGGCCCCGCAACCGTGGCTTTACCTTCAGCTTCGCCGGTTGAAAGAACTTCATCTTTTGCTTCTTGCCGGAGGTTGTCTTCACCGCTGCGAGTTTTTTCATCAGCTACGACCGCTTCGAGATTCTTGTCGGTCCGGGCGGGAGCGCTGGCGGCTAGTTCAACAGTGGTGGTTACCGCAATTGGTGAGGCAGTCGGCTCGGGAGCTGCATTTTCCCGTTTCAGAACAACTGGCCATAGCGCAACCGCAAGCACGATTACCCCCAGCGAAGCGGCCAGAGCCGCTGTCCAGGGGCTGAAGACAATCTGCCATGCCAGGCCCCGGTTCCGTTCCTCCTGCAACCGGCTGCGGGCCAGGTTGCGGATGCGGGCGGAAAGCGCCTCGGGGGCTTCTTCGGACTGATTGCGTACCAGTTCCAGTACCTGTCGCAACGAGGCCACTTCCTGGCGATGCTGCGGACATGCTTCCAGGTGGAGCTGGAAAAGCCGCTGCGCCGCCGGGTCGAGCTCGCCGTAGAGGAAATCCACCAGCCACTGTTCCGCCTGCTGGCAGGTGATGTTTTCGTCTTTCGGGCTCATACTTCTACTCCACGCAGCCTAAGCTCGTCCCGCAGTTTTTGCAGGGCATAGCGCATGCGGCTTTTGACCGTGTTTAGCGGTGCCCCGACCAAGCGGGCGATTTCTTCGAAGGGCAGCCCCTCTTCACGCATCAGAAGCACTTCCCGCTGCTTTGAGGGCAGAGAGCCGATGGCTTCGGATACGGCCTGGGCCCGGCGACTTTCGTCCAGGTGTTCGTCCGTCGGCTGGGACGGATCGGCGATTCGGTCTATGGGCGCCATGGCATTTTCCCCGCCGGGATTTTCCGGAGCCTCCAAGGAGACGGCCCGTCGTTTGAGTGAGCGGCGGTGCTGGTCGATGCACAGGTTACGAGCGATGGTATAAAGCCAGGTGGTAAACTTTGAACGCCGCTCGAACTTCCTGCGGGCGGCCACCACCCGCAGCCAGGTCTCCTGACAGAGTTCCGCCGCCGTGTCGCGGTTAGCGCAAAAGCGCAGCAGGAAACGGTAGACGCCTGACTGGTGCCGCTGCAGAAGCTTTTCGAAGGCGCTTTCATCGCCCTGCTGGAACATTTCCATGAGGCTTTCATCGCTTAGGTTCTCCACGGGCGGACTCCACTTGGCCGCCTGCTCTTATATACGCCCGAGCAGGTAAGACGGTCTTTTCCGCCCTATCTTGCCCCGATGCGAAAAAAAGCTCAAGCCGACGATATTGGTTCTAACTGGTGGTTTTCAGCTTGTTGTCCACCATCTGCAGCCACTGTTCGGCGTTTTTCTGGGTGGCTTTGAAATCTCTGGCTTTTTCGAAGGCGGCGCGAGCTTTGGCGAAATTGCGGGAGTAAAAGTAACAGACGCCCATCAGTAAATGAGCATCGCCGGGGTTTTCCAGACCGCCCTTGTCCAGAGCGGCGCGCAGCGCCTTGATGGCTTCTTCCCAGGCCTGCCGCTCTATGTGAATCTGCGCCAGTTGCAGGTAGAGCTTGCCGTCTTTTTCAGCGGCAGCCGCTTTTTCGTAAGCAGCCGCGGCTTTCTGCAGTTCCCGTGCCCTTAGCCAGGTTTCGCCCAACTGGCGGTAGAGTTTGGCGCTTTTTTCCAGCAAGCCTTTTTCCATGGCTTCTTCCATCAGAGCTGCGGCCTTTACTGGAATGCCCTTGTAATCGTAGAGGGAAATCAGGTTCATGACTTCACTGCGGGTGTCAAGGAGCCCCTGCTGGTAGGCCAGTTCCAGCACGGCCAGCGATTTTTCCTCCTGCTTGAGTTCGGAGAATACCGCGGCCAGCTGGAGCCAGTAGGTCTTTGAGGGGAATTTGCTCACCAACGTTTCCAGGGTACCCACGGCCTCGCCATAGAGCTTCAGATGGTACTCTATCGATAGCTTGAGCTGGTACCAGGACTCGGGTGGACGGGGGTTTTCGGAAATGGCCGTTTTCACCCAGTCCAGGGCGCTCTGGGCTTTCCCGGCTTGCATGAGGGCCATGGCCAGCATGTATTTCGAATCGGGGCGCGGATTTTGCACCTTGCCGATCCAGTCGAGCAGGGTGGAAGCGGCTTTGTCGTACTTTCCCGCCACCAGATAGACCTGTCCTAGGTTGAACTGTACATCTAGCGCAGCCCCTGCCGGCAGGGCGTTTTGCGCCAAGCAGTTCTCCAGGGCCTGTATGGCCTGATCGGTCTTTTCCAGCCCGGCATAGACATAACCCAATAGCTGCCAGGTCAGAGCCGCTTCGTAAGGGTTGAGTTTAGAGGACTTCAGAGAATCAAGTTCTTTTACCGCCTGGGTGTACTGCTTCTTGTCGATCAGCTGCTGAATATCGGTGAGCCGCTTGAAGACCTTGCGGCTCACTACGTATTCGACCTGCGCCTTTTCTTCCGTTTTTTCCTCGGCCGCCGCCGTCCCGGCCAGGGCAAGTAACAACGCCAGCCCTGCGCCGGCTTTTGAAATTCTTAACATGGTCAGGATTTCTCCAGTTCGAACTTCAGCCGTACGCGCACCCCGCGGGTGACCACCGGCACGCCGTTCCTCACTTGGGGCTTATACTTCCATTTGAGTATGGCGTTGAGGGCCGCTTGATTGAAGATGTTGGGCGGCTGGGCGTCCACCACTCGCGGATTGGCCACCGTGCCCTGGGGGGTGATGTCGAACTCTACTTCCACCCAGCCCTCGATTTGCTTTTCCGCGGCCGAACGCGGATACATGGGTTGGATACGCACCAGCGGGATGATGTCGGCGTCGCTGACCACGTTGCCCAGAGAGTGAGAAGAGGCAAGGTTTACCTTGTTTTCCACCTGGGGCGTGGGCACAGAAAGTTCCACCGCATCTAGCTTGCCGCCCGAAGGGCTGTTGGAGGGCATATTCATTTGAGGTGGGGCGGGCTGGTTCTGCACCGCCTGCTTTTGCGGCAGCTCGCGTTTTTTTGTTTCCACTTCTGATTCCTGGCGCAGGCGCACGAATTCGACGACCTTGTAGCTGCGGCGTTTTTCGGACTTGCTTACTCCCAGCTTTATTACACCGTTCATAAGCAGAAACAGGCCTAACGCCACGGCGAATCCGGCCAGCAGTCCGCCGAAGGAACGCAGCATGAGCTACTCCTGAGGAGTGGCGGCGATGGAAATATTTTCCACCCCGGCCAGCCGGGCCTGATCCATTACCTGCACCAGGATGCCATTTTTAGAGTCCCGATCGGCCTGAATAACCACCTGACCCTTGGGGTTTTCGGCCAACAGGCGTTTGATGTTTGGCCCCACCGCCCGCACGTCCACTTGGCGCCGGTCCATCCAGATCTGACCTTCCTTGGTGATGGCGATGAAGATAGAGGCGTGCTCCTTTTTGGCGGCAGTGACTGCACCCGGCCGGTTTACATCCACGCCCGACTCCTTGACAAAGGACGAGGTAACGATGAAGAAAATCAGCATGATGAACACCATGTCCATCAGCGGGGTGATGTTGATCTGGACCTCTTCTTCTTCCTGTACTAGTTTACGGCGCATACCTGACCTCTCTCCAGTGGCATCCGGTCCTCCAGCAGCAAAAGCTTTTCTTTAGCCTTGCGGCTGAGCCGGGCACTGAAAAAAATACCCGAAATAGCTCCCACCATACCAGCCATGGTGGGCAGGATGGCCATGAAAATACCCGAGGCCATGGCCCGCGAGTTACCCGAACCGACCAGGGCCATGATGTTGAATACTTCGATCATGCCCATGATGGTGCCCAGCAGCCCCAGCAGCGGGCAGATGGCAATGAGCGTCTTGAGCAGGTTGAGCCCCCGCTCGATTTGTTCCGAAGCGCGCGACAGCAGCTCGTTGCGTATCTGCTCGGCCGCCCAAGAACTGCGGTCGGAGCGGGCCTGCCACTGATCCAGAATGTTTTTCGAAACGCGAGGAAAGTTGTACGCCCCGAAAATGGCGCGCTCGGCGATGATGGCCCACATGAGCAAAATAACCACGAAGATGGCCAGCAAAGCCGGACCGCCAGCTTCAATAAAGGAGCGCAGGCCTTCCCAGGCGTCAGTTAGCAGCCTGGCCATCACGGCAGGCTTCCTCCCGTCTGCGGGCCACCAGGCCCAAAGACTGTTGTTCAAGAATTTCCGCTACCCCGTGGGCCATGGAGCGCAAAAACCCGTGCAGCAGCACCAGTGGAATGGCAAAAACCAGGCCCTCTTCGGTAGTCACCAGAGCCTCGGAAATGCCACCTGCCATGATGCGGGGATCGCCGGTGCCCATGAGCATGATGTCCTGGAAGACCCGGATCATGCCGGTGATGGTGCCCAACAGTCCCAGTAGCGGCGCTACCGTGGAAATGATCGCCACCACCCACAGGTAGCGGTTTAACTTTGAAGACTCGCGCAGTATGGCTTCGTCCAGCTTCTGCTCCAGAACGCTCACGTCTAGAGTCTTATTTTCTTCGGCGATGGCCAGTATGCGGCCCAAGGGGTTGCGCCGGCTGATACTGGAGCGCGAACGCTGGCGGCGCACCATCAGGCTGACCACTGCCAGATATACCAGGCGGATTAGCGCGCCGGCCAGAGCCAGCAGGCCCAGGACGATGATGGTATAACCAACCGGTCCGCCGAAGGCGATGTGTTCCTTGAAAGTGGGGGTGTCCACCAGCAGCGAAAGTATCTGGCCCTCAGAGGGGTCAATGGCGAAGCGCACAAATCCCTGTCGGGCTTGCTCCAGATCCCGGACGCTATCGAGGAAAATGGCGGAGGGCTGGCGGGAAAGGAGCTTAAGCTCGGGATTGTCGGCTTTTATGTCCCAGTCCAGGTATTTGCCGTCGGCTATGGCGGTAAACGGCCCAACCCGAACCACCCGGGCTGTTTTCTTCTCACCGTTGGCGTCGATGTACTGGGCGTCAAAACGCACCACCTTGCCGGTTTCCACCATTTCCTGTTGCAGTAAGTACCACAGGGTGCGCAGTTGCTCGATGGTGGGCAGGCCCTTGGAGCTGGTAAGCGGCTCGATTTCTTTCTCCCGCCCGGGCAGCTGAGCCGATACCAGCGATGACTTCAGCTGCGCCCGTGCGTCGCCGGCCATCTGGCGGATAACCCCAAACAACTCACCCATGGTGCCCAGCTTCTGCTGCAAGGTCTGCTCCAGCCGGGTAATTTCCGCCTCGTTGATGTCAAATTCCTTTTCCAGTTCCTCGGCCCGTTTCTTGGCTGCTTCCAGACGAGCCCGGGCGGCGTCAAGTAGCTTTTTCTGTTGGTCACGGGCGGCGATGAATTCCTGTTCCCGCCGCTGGGCCTCGGCCTGATCTTTCTGCCAGCCACTTTTTACCTTTTCCAGCAGCTGCTCCATGCTGAGCGGCTTTTTTTCGGCGTCCTGGGCGTAGGCGGCGCAACCAAGCGCCAGCAACACCGGTAGTAAGAACCTGGTCTTCATTTTTTCACCTCCGCTTCCGTCGGAGCCGGCACCGGAATTCTGAGCAGATCGTAGGTGGTTTGTTTGCGGGCCATGCGCAGACCTTTTTTAATGGAGTCACGGTATTCCGGGGGAAGTGGTTCCCATTTGCGCTGGGCCTGGTTCCAGAATCCCAGGTGCTTTTCGTCAGGGGTGATGTAGAGCAACGCCACCCGGCCCACCCGCAGGAAGGAGACCGAAATGGTTTTGCCTTCGAGCTCGATGGTGCCATCGTAATCTTCGATGGTATGACCGTAGTTGACCTCTATTTGGAAGGCTTCCAGGAGCCGGCGGTATTTTTCGCTGTCGGCTACGTCGGCCCGGGTCATGAGCTCGCGTAGTTCCTGCACCCGCTTGTGCCGTTCTTCGGGCAGAAAGGGTACATCCAGGTTGATGAAAGCCTCCAGCGCGTCGATCATGCCCTGGATGAGTGGGAACATCTCACGCCCCACCATGGCCGCGTTGTCGATCTGCTCTTGCAGATGGGCCATTTCCTTGCGCTGGGCGTCGACCAGCTTTTCCACCTGACGCAGGTAAGCTTCCAGAGAGTCGAGCTGGTCGGTAACCATGCGGTACTTGGTGACCAAATCCCCGGTTTCTTCGCTAACCTTTTCAACTTTTTTCTGGGTTCGGGCCAGGGCGGCGTTCTTTTTGACCACCTGCTCGACCAGCTGCTGCAGGCTTTCGGCGGAGGCCGAAAAAGCCCATAGCGCCACAAAAAGTGTTACTAGAAGTTTTGTTCGCATCGGCCATCTCTCCTTATTAAATAGGCAAAATTACTTGGGCTAGCCTTCCTATAGATAAATTTGATTGTCAATATTTTTGCCGCGGCCAATAATGCTACAGCCGCGCCAGTTTTATATCCAGCGTCCGGGCCGGGTTGGTCCGGGTGAGAATGATCGGTTGAAAAAACACCGTATAGCCTTCCTTTTCCAGTCTGAGGGTGAGTTCCCGTTCCAGAGGCAGTTCTTTCAACACCACCGGTGTCACTCCCATCTCCTGTCCGTTGATAAAGAGGTGGGCTCCCGGCGGATCGGAGTTCACCTCCAGACGCCCGGTAGCGGCGGCCGGAGCCGAGGGGTGTTCGGTGCTGGAAAAAGCGCCACTTCGATAGATAAAAAAGGCGGTCAGTAAAAGAACTAAAACCGCAGCCAGTATCGTCAAAAGCGGCGCAAACAGGGATTTGCGCTTGTCTTTAGCCGGGGGGGCGGAAGAGCCATTTTCTTCTTCGCTGGCCTGGGGTACATATTCCGGCAGCGGCTGGTCGTCTTCTTCCGCTTCTTTCTGGTATGGCTCCCAAGGAACGAAGGATTCTTTCGAACTCTTGCCGGCCAATTCCAGGAGCCTGCGCTCTTCTTCTAGAAACTGATGAATTTCCTGATAATCCTCCGGAAAAAGCTTTTGCATGAAGGCCGAAAGATGCTGGGTGGTGACGTTCCAGCCCGAGCGGTTGAGATAGTTTTCCAACGCCCGATGCATCTCGTAGGCGTTTTCGAAACGGTCGACGGTGCGCTTGGCCAGGGCTTTGAGGATAATGGCTTCGAGATCGGGAGGCATGTCTCCGCGCAGTTCCCGGGGACGCTGCACCGGCCGGTGCAGAATGGCCTCCATGGTGAGCAGCTCACTGCTTTCACGAAAGAGGCTGACGCCGGCGCAAATTTCCCACAGCACGATGCCCAGCGAGAAAATATCGCTTCTGGCATCGAGCGGCAGGCCCCGAATCTGTTCGGGAGACATGTAGGAAAATTTGCCCTTCAGTACGCCTTCTTCTTCCTGCTTTACGGTTGCCCGAGTCTTGGCTACCCCAAAATCCAGGAGTTTGGCCAGTCCTTCGAAGGTTAGCAAAATGTTGTGCGGGCTAATGTCGCGGTGGATGATCTCCAGCGGCCGGCCGAACTGATCGGTTTTGGTATGGGCATAATACAGACCCTCGGCGATTTGACTGACTATTTTGGCGGCGTATGGAAGAGGGAGCAACCGGCCGCTCTTTCGTGTCTTCTGCACCACTCGCTGCAGGTCCATGCCATGGGCGAATTCCATCACGATGTAATAGTTGTTTTCGATCTGACCGAGATCCAGGACTTGAACGATGTTGGCGTGTTGCAAAGACACCGCGATTCTGGCTTCGTCCAGAAACATGTCGACGAAACGTTTGTTTTCGGCCAGATGGGGCAGAATAATTTTTATCGCCAGCGGCTTGAAAAAGCCGGCCTCGCCGGCCTTGCGGGCCAGATAAATCTCCGCCATGCCGCCGGAGGCCAGTTTCCGCAGTATCACGTAATCGCCAAATTTTTCGCCGGGCTGAATGCTCATGTCGCCTTAGTTGAAAAGTCACCAGTCGCGCGTGGGATCGATCTCGTCCAAGGGATCGCCCTTAGCGGTGTCGCGCCGCTCGCTTTCCTCGCGGGCCCTTTTATCTCGATTTTCCCGCTCCAGTTCGCTGGGATCGCGGTACCATTCGTCGGTACCGGTTTGTGAATCGAGAGGATCGCCGCGCTCGCGCATGATTTGCAGGGCCTTCCTGCCCTGACGCAGAAAGTCGGCGGCAAATTGACGCAGCCGGCCCTCCAGACCGTAACCCGAATATTCCAGGCCCACCCGGGCCTGATGCACGGTGCGCGCCAGCTGAATATCGAAGAGGTAGGCGTCCAGATTCAAGGAAGAAGAGCCGTGACCGAGCTGGCATAACCAGATCCAATCCAGCCCAAGCAAGCCACCTAGCTTCAAAACCTCGGCCGCTCCGGTGGGTTCGGACACCGCCTCCCCCGCTCGTTGCACCAGATCCAGATAGCCACTGCCGGCCGGCCCGGCAACCAGTTTTATTTCCTGGGACTGGATACCCCCTCCCTCAATTTGCATCGCCTGGCCCCAGTTCTCGAAACCTGGCAATTTCAGGGCCAACAGGTGCTTGCCGGCGGGAATGCCGGCCAGGGTGGTGGGACTGTAGCCGGCCAGTTGCCCGTCAAGGTATACAGCGGCGCCCGGAGGGTTGGACTTGATGCTTAGACTGCCGCGCGGCAACTCGGCAAGCTTTCCTTTGGTTTCTTCAAACAGAGAAATGATGGCTGGTTTGTAGCTGCCCTTGGGTATCAAAAAGCGGGGGTCCTGCACCAGCAAAACCAAAAAAGCGCGTTCGCTAGCCTCCACGTCAGCCATCATGGCCAGCGCCACCGCTCTTACCAGCAGGGCTTCT
>Ga0068707_1004032_pt1 | contig 10198 bp, 8 predicted proteins | sample YNPNPMetaG_FD_66600 | JGI IMG/M metagenome (GOLD analysis project Ga0068707, IMG submission 66600) | Anoxygenic and chlorotrophic microbial mat microbial communities from Yellowstone National Park, USA - YNP NP MetaG | ecosystem: Environmental > Aquatic > Thermal springs > Hot (42-90C) >... | reverse complement strand
GGGCTGACTGTTCGCTGTCCAGGGTCGGGCCAGCCAGCGGCAGCGGGGCTTCCAGTGCACTGCCCCGGGTATGGAGATTAAGCACCCGACCTGGAAACACTTCTAGCAGACGGCCAACCTCCTCCCGACTCAAGCCGAGCAGCAGCTGGCCGTCGATGGCATCGATGCTCTGACCGGGGCGCAGGCCGGCGCGAGCCGCCGGAGAATCGGCGCACACCCGCTCCACCTCCAGCAAACCATCGGCCGCCATATAACACCAGCTCAAGCCCAAGGCCAATTCTGGATCTTTCTCCTCGGTGCAGCTTTCGGTGGGGAGTTGGTGTTGTTTGAGCACCCGGCCACGCGCCGGCTGGCCGCAGGAAAGCTCCACCAGATAAAATTCCACCGGGTCCATCTCGCCGTAACGCACTAGCAACTTGAGCGGCTGGCGAGAGCAGGCTTCCAGCCGACTTATTCTTTCTCCGGGCTCCATCTGCACCACCGGATCGGCGTCTATCATCAGGATCAAGCCTTGCTCGCGCAGACCGCAGTCTCGGGCGGGTGAGCCATGCACCTTTTCGATCCTGATGCCCTGGGATTCTCCATACAGGCTCAAGCCGAGCAGCTTGCCCGCATGTTCCAGGGTGGATTCCACTTCACCCTGTTCCAACGACTGGGCCTGTTTCAGGGCGGCGATGGCCGACTGCACGTCGTACTTTTCGGAATAGGTAAGCTGTTGCTGGTGGAGCGCCAGAAAGTTTTCGAGACAGGCTATTCGCTGGGCTCGCGGCTGGCTTGCCGGTTGCAGGCAGGCCTGCAATTCTTCGTTCAGGCGCTGGGCTTTTTTCTGCGAGGCGCTGCCGCTGCGGCGAATGCGCTCGACATCTTCTGCGGTCAGTTCGGCCTGCTGGATGAATTGCGGTTCGGCTTCGATGCGCTCGATGAGCTGCTGCCAGCATGCCTCGGCCTGGCTGACCATTTTTTCCTTTTCGTACTGCAGGCAGCGGCGCACGTAAGGAGATTTGAAAAATTTATCTTCTTGATTGCTCTTGGTCTGGGTAGCGGTTGAAGCACAGCCGAGGCCCAGAGATGCGAGCAAAGTCCAGGACAGGATGCGGTAAAACATTCTTCCTCCTGCTCGAATCCAGATGATCCGGAGCGGAAATCATGGTATCCTCGGCTCATGATAGAGTCAATCTCGCTCCTGGCCTGGTGGTTGGCGGAAGGTGGCTTTGTCGCCTCTCCTCCTGAGGATCTGCCGATCGCCCCGGAGGCGGCCGAAGTCATGCGCCTGGACCTGCGTCTGGTTGAGGACGCCATTGGCCTGGCCTATTTTGTCGAAGACGACGAGGCTGCTCGGGCCATGGAAAAAGCAGTCGAACAGCAACTGGCCCGGGCGCGCGAGGTTTTGGCAGCCGATGCGCGGTGGCAGGAGCTGGACCGGCAACAGGACGGCATCCTGCGAGAAATGTTTGCCGACCGTCTGCGAAGCTCTGCTGAAATACTGGCAGAGATAACACGCTTTCCGGCCGGACGGAGCGAAAAAATCATCGCCGGCTGGCTGCGTAAAATCTTTTGGGAGGCCGGTGTGTTCCTGGAGCGGGACATCACCAGGCTTTCCCAGCCGGAGCGCGATGAGTTGTGTCAAAAATTGCGCTCCCGGCTGGAGCCACGGAGCTTCGAGCCTTGGCGGCTGCGTGTTCTGCTGGGGCAGCTCAGGGATCGGGAGGCGCTACGGCTGCATCATTTGAAGGACGAGAGGGAGGCCGATATTACCGCTTTTAGCTTGGATCTTTCCCGGATGGAAGGCGATTCCTACCAGGCCTGGAAACGTTACGGGGAGTTGTTGCAGCGGTTGCGTCAGCTTTCGGCAAGGCACGGAGGAGACGACGCCGAGGCACGCACCCTGCGCGGCTTTTTACGGGGCCTGCGCTATATGCCTACCATCCGCCAGGCTTGCCAGGCCACCGGCCTGGACCACCGGCTGATTACCCGCCTGTTCATTCAGGAAAGCGCTTTCGTGCACCAGCGTATTTCCCACGCCGGGGCCTATTCGCTGGCTCAATTTCTGGATATCGCCCTGAAAGACATTTGGCAGTTCCGGAGCAAGATACCGGGTGCTCAAAGATTGCTGGAAAACATCGAAAGCTACGACGAGCTTCGCCGGCTGGTCATCGACGATCCGCAGTGGGCCATTCGTGCCGCCTGCGTATATTTCCGGCGGTTGCGCGACGAGGCAGAGCTCAGGCTGGGCGATGTAAACAACGAAAATATGCTGGCCATCATGAGCCTAGAGCTGTTTGCGGTGCGCCAGGGGCTGGCCGAACAGGGAGAGATTGAATCTCAGCTGCAGGCCGGGCTGCTGGGCCAGGAAAGGGCGTCTTCTCCTCAGTCGTTCTGGCCGGGCTGGTTGCTGGACGCCGGACAGGCGATTTCCGGCTGGGTAGAAGGTGCGGCCAGGCAGCTGGCGGCCCGCCATCTGAGCCAAGAGCTGTTTCGCCAGCGGCTGGACCGGCTCTACGAAGCGCTGGGGCTGGCCGCCTATAACGCCGGGATGGGAAACTTACGCCGCACGGCGGATCGCGTCGGCGCAGCCGGCCGGCTGGCCTTTCCGCTGCAGATCAACGAAACCCGAGCCTATATAAACGAGATCCTCAATGGGCGTGACTATCTGAGCGCCATCCAGCAACAGGCCTCGCCGCTTAGAGACCTGGAATATTCCGAACTGGTAAAACTAACCGGGGAAGTATGCAAGCACCAGCCCGAAGCTAAAAATAGAATCGCCCTCCCAGACAGCCATCAAAGTCAAAGTACAGGGGAGCCGGACTGATAAAGGCCATGGCCGGCACCAATTCCAGAAATACATCGAAAGGAGCCTTGGTAAAAACCATGGTAAGGCCGAAGGGAAAGCGCACCCCCAGGCCAAATCCGTAGTGGCGCTCTTCGTCGGGATGGTCGCGGTAGTACCAGGCGGCCAATTTGAGCCCGCCCCCCAGATACAGATAAAGGTGAAAAGGCGCCATTCCGGGCTTTACCGCTTCGTAGACGTGATACACATAATCGGCGTAAAAGGCCGGCCCGCCGTGAGGCCAGAAGCCGTAGCCAAAAGCCAGATCCAGAGCGCTCGCGCGGTCGAACCAGAGCTTGGCGCTTAGACCTGCCGGCTCACCCAGGCTCAGCCCCAGTCCGAAGGGCTTTCCCTGCGGCCCCTCGGCAGCCGCTGGCTTGGTCAGCAGCAGGAAAAGTAAGACAAAGAGCAACCACTTCGGGAAATTTCTCATGACTTTTCCTCCAGCTGCATACTATTTAGAAGACAGAGCGCTTTTTTGTCAAAAATGTGCTAATAAGTTCCTCATGAAAATTTTTCTTGTTTTGGCGTTGCTGTTCTCCCAAGCCGCCATGGCTGTTGACGCTCCACCGGTGGTGGTGGATAAAGGCGTTCTGGAACGTTGCCAGGTGCGCCTCGATCTGGGTTCGGCCGGTGGGCAGCAGATAACCATAAGCGGCGATCGGGTAAAGGGCCCAGATTTCAATGTAAGCCGCGAAGGCGAAGTCTATTTTGGTTTCACCCGGGAGAAGACCACCAGATTCAAGTTGAGCGATGATAGCCTTAGTGGAACCGTGGCCGGCATGGACCTGATGCTGCATGTAAATTTCAGCGATCGTTGCACCGAGGTAAGCGGGTTGGTGGGGATTAGAAGGGTGAAGGCCGAAGTCTGCCCCGACCGGGTGACCGTTCAGGCCTCGGGTTCGCTTCAGGTAGCTTCCAGCACCAACCTTCATCTTAGCGGCGGCCAGGGCGTTTTGCGTGGTCAGTTTGGTCAGGGCGCCGAGATCGCCGCGGCCAAGCTGGAACTAAGCGGTTGCAAACTCGAAGACATCGCCGCCCGTCCGGCGTTGATTGTGCTGGTTTTCCTTTGGTGGCTGGGGGTTTGATTGTCATGGGACGTTTTTTCAGGAAATCATGCTTTGTGCTAATCGCTGTTCTGGTTACCAGTTGCGGGCCAGCTTCCAGTATGCTTTGCCCTGGGCAGGAGTGCCCGGGTTGTCCTGGGCCTGATTGTGGAGAGCCGCCGGGCAAGGAAGACTATGGCTATGGCTATAGCCTCAATCCCGCCGCGGGAACTGCGGTTCTCTACGAGGTGCAGGTCCGAAGCGCCAACGCCTGCCACCCCGAGGTAGGTTCGCAAGGGCAGCGCCAAGCCTGCCTGGCCAAGGTCGCTCCCGAGATTCCTTACTATGGACCGGGCTGCAGCGAACTTAGCGAGCTCAAGAAAATTAGGCTGGGTACCTTGGACGATATGCTTCAGAACACCGTCGATTACCGCCAGGGCATTACCCTGCGCTATATCAAGGAGAAGGTGGGGGCGAACACCATCTGGTTGATGCCGCTTTTTCCCAACAACTTTCAGTACGATCTTCCCGACCCGTGCGACGACCTGGGCTCTCCCTATGCGGTAAGAGATTATCTACACGTTCGTAGTTCGCTGGCCGCAGGCTGCATCGTCGCCGGAAGGGACGAGTACACCGAGCCGCCCTGTTTCGGCAACCAGGAGCTGGAACAACTGATAAAAACGGCGCATTCCATGGGGCTTAAGGTCATTCTGGACGTAGCCTTCAACCACTTTGGGCACAACTATGTGATGTATGACCTCATGGAATTTACTCCCATCAGGGAACGCATCGCCCGGGGTGAAAATCTGGGAGCGCTCTGGGACTTTGCCGCTAGCGAGGAGAGGGCTCTGCTTTATCCGGAGATACTCGATACCCCCGAAGAACTCCAGTGGCTTGCGGAGCACGATGTCGGCCAGGCCAGAAATTTGGCTGCCTTGCGGGAGCGTTGTCCCGACCTTGACGGTCAGGCTCTGGTGGTGGCCTACAACATGTGGCGGGAAGCGCTTGACTGGGAGAGGGAAAAGTTCCCCTGCGACACGGTTTTTCTGGAATATGCGCTGCCCGGCTTTTATATGGGAGCCAACCGCTGGGATCCTTCTGGGGGTCTGGGTGACAACTTCAGCAACAACTGGCGGGATGTAAAATTTCTCTTTCATCAGAGGCTGAATCAGGCCCATCAGTGGGAATTTGTGCGCAACCGTGAGTACCTTTTCCGGGTGCTCAATTACTGGGTGTCGCGCGGGGTGGACGGCTTTCGGCTGGACCATGCCACCGACGCCGATAGCGGCATCTCGGCCGAAGAATGGGATTATATTCTTTCCAAGGTCAATTACTACGCCCAGCGGCGCGGCCAGCCCCGCCCCATTTATCTGGCGGAGGAGTTCCACGACCAGATGAGCATGAGCCGCGTGGTGGACATCATGACCGAGGGTTACGTGCGCGACATGACCGGCCGGGGTGGGGTAGTAAAAGACGCCGGCCGAGTGGAATGGATCATCGCCAACACCGACCGTTTTCAGGGCCAAACTTATGTCATGACCGCTCTAGAGACCCACGATGAATTGAGGCTTACTGAGGGGACAGGCTTCAACGTCTGGACCGGCGCCGGATTCTGGGCCATAGGGGCTGCAACCTGGTCCACGCCCATGCTTCTCATGGGCCAGGAGTTCGGCGAACCCTACGGTCTGGGCTTTCGCCGTTCGGATTTCTTGCGGGGGCGTTTCGAAGGTACGTCCAACTACCATCCACAGGGCGCGGAACTTACGGAGTTCTACCGCAAGGCCATCAGCTCCCGGCTCGAATGGCGTAACCGCGCCCTTTACAGCTCTCCGCGCCATTTCCTGCGCAGCAAAAGCTCGAATTCTGTCGACCCCAGCATTTTCGCCCAGGTCAAATGGAGCGGGGACGGGAACGTGGTTTTCGTCTTTCATAATTTATGGGAGCAGGAAGTGACGCAATCGTATTATATACCACCTGATGTTGGTCAAACTCTTTGGATACGAGACGACCGGCGCTACCGTCTGGTCAATGTCATGAGCGGTCAGGCTACCGGCCCCTGTCGCTCCGGGGCCGACCTCAAATGGGAAATTTACGTTCATATGCCCGCCCACGAAAGGTTGCAATGGCTCCGTTTGGAGGCCTGTGATTGATTGGGTAGTTTTATCCAGGGCTTACCGTTTTATCGAGGCGTTGTGGGCAAAAACCAGGGCGAGCCTCAAGGGAGAAAACTCTTGACCCATAATGCCGCTATGTGAGATAAATCACTCGCTTTCTGGGGCTGTAGCTCAGCTGGGAGAGCGCCAGAATCGCACTCTGGAGGCCGCCGGTTCGATCCCGGTCAGCTCCATTTATTCGTCTTCTTTTCTAACCAGGCAGGAGGGAAGCCGGGGCGAGGCTTCCACCGCTTCCAGCTGGGGTATTTCTTTGGCGGCGTTGACTCCCAGTTCGGCCAGTTTACGGGCACCCGGAAACACCCGGGCTTCGAGCGAACCCACTGCCTTATTGTAAGCCGAGGTGGCGTTCTCCAGCCCTTTGCCGATACTGGACAGGTGCTCGGCCAACACGCGCATGCGTTCGTAAAGCTCCTTTCCCAGCTCGCTGATTTGTCGGGCGTTCTGATTCAGCTGCTCCTGACGCCAACTGTAGGCCACCGCCTTTATCAGGGCCACCAGGGTGGCCGGGGTAGCCAGAATGACTTTCTGCTCCAGGGCCGAATCTACCAGCTTGCGGTCCTGCTCCAGGGCGGCGGTGAAGAAGGACTCGCCCGGAATGAACATCACCACGAATTCCGGGGTGGGGTCGAACTGCTTCCAGTAGTCTTTGCCGGCCAATCGCATGAGGTGGCTGCGCACCTGGGCGGCATGGCGGGCCAAGGCCTGCTGGCGTTTTTCCTCGGTATCGGCTTCTACCGCTTCCAGGTAGGCGTCCAGCGCCACCTTGGCATCGACCACCAGCTGGCGACCACCGGGAAGATGCACGATCATGTCCGGCCGCAACCGGCCTTCCTCGGTAGTGGCAGTAACTTGCTCGGTAAAATCGCACTGGGAACTCATTCCCGCCAGCTCCGCCACTCGCCTTAGCGTAAGCTCGCCCCAGCGACCACGCACCTGGGGGTTACGCAGTGCCCGTACCAGCCCGGCAGTTTCTTTCTGTAGCTGCTGTTGGGTTTCGGAAAGAGCCTTAAGATAGTTTTCCAGGCCAGCGTAAGCCCGCTGGCGGCTATTTTCCAAGGCGCGGACATGCTCTTCGAACTTTTGCAGGTTCTCTGCCAGCGGTTTTACCAGACCCTCGATGGCCTGTTCGCGTTTTCCCAGATCGCCCCGGGCGTCGGCGAGCACCCGGCCGAAAGTCTCCTGCGCCAGCTGCAAAAAACTTTCTTCGCTTTTTTTCAGGGCATCGACGGCTAGGGCCTGGAAGGCGTCGCCAAGCTGCTGGCGGGCCTGGGCCAGGAGGCTGCGCTCTTCTTCCAGGCGCCGTCCGAGGTTGGCGAGTTCGGTCTGGGCGCGAGTCTTTTCCTCACGCTCCCGACCGAGCTCTCTGGCCAGGTTGTCGGCCGCAGCTTGCGTTTTTTCTAGCTGGAGACGCAACTCCTGAGCGGTTGCCCGGGAAGCGGCGCTTTTTGCGGAAGTTGCCAGCCAGGCCAGCGCCGCGCCTAAAACCAGACCGACCAACCCGCAGACCAAAAACCAGAGCATTTGGGAGCCCTCCTTCCTGTGGCGGCTAACCGTTGCGTGATTCTTGTGTACAACACTGCCGCCCCGGCTGTAAATAGTAACCCGGGAGGCCGACAAAATGACCGATGGCGAGTTCTCCTTCCAGTGGCACGTGACCGACCGTTGCAATATGCGCTGCGCCCACTGCTACCAGAACGATTTTAGTTCCCGCGCCGAGCTCGACCGGACGGCTCTGGGGCGGGTGATGGACAATCTCTTTCAGAATTCGGCAATCAGTTTTTCCATAAATGTCACCGGCGGCGAGCCGCTGCTTTTCCCTCATCTGGAATTCGTCCTGGAGCGGCTGGAGCAGGAGGCGTGTGTCAATGGCTTTAGCCTGATCACCAACGCCACCGTGCTGCAGGCGGAGCGATTGCATTTTCTAGCCGGGTTGCGAAAACTTGAATTTTTCAAGGTCTCGCTGGAGGGAGCGGGCGAAGAGGAAAACGACGCCATACGCGGCCCGGGAAATTTTCGCCGCGTCCTACGGGGAATAGAAGCCATTAAGACGCAGACTGAAAAACCAGTGGTATTGATGTTTACTTTGGGGGGGTGGAACCTGGAGCAGGTAGGACCGGTCTGCGAGTTGGGCCGTAGGCTCGAGGTGCAAGGGGTGATCTTCGAGAGGTTCGTCCCCCTGGGGCAGGGTAACCAGTTGAAAGCCAAAGTTCTCACCCCGGGGCAGTGGCGGCGGGCGCTGGAAAACATTCTCGAAGCGGCCCGAGTGGATGTGCCGGCCGAGGATCTTGCCGGTCATCATGCTTTCTGGTTGGATTTTTCGCTGGGTCTTAAAGTGGCCCACTGCAACCTGGGCGGATCCATGGCCCTGATGCCCGAGGGAACGGTCTATCCCTGTCGCCGCTTGCCGCTCGATACCGGTAACCTGCTTAGAGAAAGTTTTTCCACGGTTCGTTCCCGCCTAAATGAATTCGCTCCGGAGCGGTTGAAAACCAGGTTGAGCGGGCTTTACTGCAGTGGCTGTCCGCTCGATGAATGCTCTGGTTGTAGGGCGCTGGCGGCGGCGGTGGGGGGAGACTATTTAGGGGACGATCCCTGCTGCCTACTTATCGACTGTTGAATCAGGGCATGGGAGGTCCGCCCGCCCCCTTTTGGTTATGGGGGCAGTTGCCCGGGCATCCTTCCGGATGCTGGGGGCCATGGCGGTTCCGCTGCTTTAGTTCGAAGAAAATCTTCTGCACCTTGTCCCATTGTTCGGGAGTCATTTCCGCCCGGGCATCGAGCAGGCTGCCCACGCGGTTTTTCTTGAGCTGAAGTTGCAGTGCCGAGATTTTTTCCAGCTGTTTGAAGATGGCGTTGCGATCCGGCTTTTCCGCCTGCATCAGGCGAGTAAGCTCCAAGCGTTCTTTTTGGATCTCGTGCCGAATGTCCAGCGCCTGTTTTTCGGCTTCCAGCCGCAGCGTTTCCAGCCGGCGAATCTGTTGATCGGAAAGACCGGCGTCTTTTAGCACCTGCTTCATTACTTCGGGCGGGGGACCACCGCGCCGGCCCAAACGACCGGCCTGAGCGCTCAGCGGAAGCATTACGAATACCAGTGACAGGATTCCGATAATGGCCTTTTTCATTTTCCACCTCCTTTGGCGGTAAGCCATCGTCTTCTCATGGATTACGATCCCCCCGCTGTAGAATCAGGTATACAGAAAAATTTGCCAGCAGGCGATGTCGGCTAGTTGTAGATCTTAGAAGAATGTTCCAGCTTAGTCACCGCTTCGTCGATATTGGTGACCTTGAAGACCATCAAGGCCGGAAGCCCGTTCGGGCCGGAGGAAAAATAGGTGTATTCAATGTTGATACCGGCTTCTGCCAACCGGTGTCCGATGCCGGCGGCCATGCCCTTTTGGTTGGGTACTTCGATAAGCAGAACTTCGCTTTTGAAGAATGGTACTGAAAGCTGGCGCAAGAGATTCTCCGCTCGCTGGTGGTTGTCGAGCACCATACGCACGATGCCCACCTCGCAGTCGGAACGAAGATCAAAGGCCAGGATGTCCAGACCGTCTTCGTACAGACTTTCGCAGAATTCGCTGAAACGCCCGGGGCGATTTTCCAAAAAGCAACACAACTGAACGGCCCGCCTGAACATGGTACACCTTCCCTTTCCAGGAGAAAAAACTAATCGGTTGGGGCGTGGCTATCTTCAGCCCCACCGAGGCTCTCGTCCTCCGTGGCGATAGAGATTCTCTTCTCTCTAAGAATCTGGGTTAGGGCATCGTCTTCCACCAGATAATAAAAGCGATCCTGAAACTCTTTTAAAGACAGGCCACAGGTGGCGGCGTATTTGGCCAGCTCGTGATGATCTTCGAAATCGGAGGCGATAAGCCGGAGCATGTAACGCCGGGCAATATAGTAGTATTCAGAGGAAATGTCCACCATGCGAATCTTGGCCTTGCCGCTCTGAGGGTCGAGAATCTTCTCGAATGGTAGCGGAACGAACCGGCCGTCCTGAATGGAAACCATGGCGGCGTTACCGCCTTGCAAGAGAAAGCGTGCGGCGCAGAAGCCCAAGTCGCGGGTATATTCCATGTCGAAGGGAATGGGGTCGGCACAGCGCAGTTCGTAGCCGATGTTCTTGGCCACGATAGTGGCCTTTAGGCCCA
>Ga0068707_1004031_pt1 | contig 10199 bp, 5 predicted proteins | sample YNPNPMetaG_FD_66600 | JGI IMG/M metagenome (GOLD analysis project Ga0068707, IMG submission 66600) | Anoxygenic and chlorotrophic microbial mat microbial communities from Yellowstone National Park, USA - YNP NP MetaG | ecosystem: Environmental > Aquatic > Thermal springs > Hot (42-90C) >... | reverse complement strand
GTGTCCCCCCCCCCGGCCAAGGCGGGGCTTCCGGAGGCCCTTTCGATCCTCGTCGACCCCTCCCGGCGCGTCGTCGAAGGGCCGCGGCGGACCGCCGGCGAGATCTTCCGGGAGACTTGGGAGGCCGGGGCTCCCCTGGTGGACCTTGCCGCCGCGGGCCATCTCTTCCTGTCCCGCGACGACAAGGACTGGCAGCTGGTCCAGGATTCCGTCTTCGTCCGGGGCGCGGGTTTCGAGAATACCTACCGGGGCCGCCTGGTGAAGAATTCGGACGACCTTTCCGTCCTGGAAATGGCGGGGCGGCGGGCGTTGCGGCTCCGCCGGACTCCGGCGGGAATCCAGGTCCTGCCGCCGGGAGGGACGGAGTTCCGGGCCGAAGACTGCCGCATCGAGACGGACCAGAGGACCGAGGCCTACCAGGCCCTGCAGGATTTCCTCCAGGGGTTGGGGCCGGAGAGGCTCGCGGGGCTCCCCGAGAAGGAGACCGTCGAGGCCCTGGCGGGACTCGCCCGCCGGATCAGGGAGATCCGGGGGCGGCCGGCCGAGTCCCCCCTGGAGGCGCTTCTCCTCTTCTTCAGCGCCACCGCCAGCGCTCTGATCGCCCGGTCGGGAGGACGGACCCCCCCGGCGCTCGAGCCCGCCTTGCGGGAGGCTGGATTCGAAAGGTCGGAATTCGCGGAGGTCTGGGGCGGGAAGGCCGACCTAGCGCTGGAGGATTACCAGAAATGGACCGCTTCCGGCGAATACGGGCTGGCGGTGGTCCAGTTCGGGCGGGACTACGCGAACCTGAACGACTTCGCCGTCCGGTACGCCCACGGAGTCCTGATGCTTCGCAAGGCGATCGCCGACAACCGGTTCTACGGACGCGCGGCTTCGCACTTCGAGCAGATGGCCCGGCTGGATTACGCGCCGGAAATCCGGGATCACCTGGCCGCCCTAGCCCGGTCCATTCGGGACGCCTCCCCCTGCATGGTCTGCGGGGGCACGCACGAGGTGAACTGCACGGCCTGCAAGGGCCGCAAGAAACTCACGTTGGAGTGCGGCACCTGCGGGGGGTCGGGCAAGGTCCAGACGCTGCGGGGCGTCGCGGACTGCCGCGCCTGCAAGGGGAAGGGGCGCTGGGTGAACGTGGACTGCCCGAAGTGCAAGGCCACCGGGAAGTCGGAATGCAAGGCCCGATACTGCGTGAAACCCGTCCCTCCTCCCAAGTTCGAGAGCTTTGCCGAGGCGGTCCCCTGTGCGCTGTGCCGGGGGCGCGGGCTGCTCCTGCGCCACGTGGCCTATCCCTGCCGGGAATGCCTGGGCCTCGGGCAGTTCCTCCGGCCCCGGGCGGATCCCCAGAAGGCGATCCGGTGATCGTCCCGGGCCGCGGAATTCCCGCAAGGTCGCGCGGTCCGACCGAGTTCATCCTCGGGGAAGCGCCATGGAGGATGCCCGCCGCAAGGTGATGCGCCTCGCCCTGGAGCACCGGTCCCGCCTCTGGGGATTCCTCATGGGGCTGACCAAGGATCCCCAGAAGGCCGAAGATCTCTTCCAGAACACCTACCTGGTCCTGTGCGAGAAGTGGAGCCAGTACCGTCCGGGGACCGACTTCCTGGCGTGGGCCCGCCAGATCGCCCGTTTCGAATTCCTGGCCTCGGTCGATCCCGGACGCCGGCCCTTCATCACGGTGGAAGCGGAGGTCCTGGAATCGGCCCTGGAGGCGGCCCCCCGCGGGGAAGAGGGCTCGGACGCCGAGCGCCGGGAGGCCCTGGCCCGATGCCTGCAGGACCTTCCCCGTTCCCGCACACGGAGGGCCCTGGAACTCCGCTACGGCGAAGGAAGGCCGGGGTCTTCGGTGGCCCGGGAACTCGGGATCTCGGTCAACGCCCTTTACACGCTCCTGTCCCGGGCCCGGAAGGCCCTTCAGGAGTGCATCGAGCGGCGCCTCCGCGCCGGGGAGGCCGCGGGGTGAACGACCGGGAACGGGCGGAGATCGAACGGTACCTCGACGGGGGCATGTCCGCCGCCGAGGCGGCTTCCTTTCTGGAGTCCCTGCGCCGGGATCCCGAGGCCCTGGCCTGGCTCGGTCGGGTCCTGGAGCAGCAGGCTCTTCTCTACGACGCCGTGCAGGGCCGGTCGGCGGGGGTGCGGCGGGACACGGCCGCCCCCTTGATTCACGCCCGCCGACCCCCGAAGATCCGGGCGTATACGGCCGGCTCGCCCTTCCCCTGGATCGCTGGCCTCCTGGCCGCCTCTTTCCTGGTAGCCTCGATCGTCTTTCGTTTTTCGCCCCGGACCCCTCCCTCCCGGGCACCGGCCGCCCGGACGCCCGTGGCTTCCGGGGCGCCCCCCGGCGGGACGGCGGGGGAGGCCGTCCCGCCACCCTCGACGGGGGTTCCCCCCGGGCAGGCGCCTCCGGAAAGCGGTACGCCGGACCGCAGGGGCCTCCCTTCGGGTCCTCCCACGCAACCGCCGGCGGACGGCCCCGAGAATGTCCCCGCGCCGCCCCGCCCGCCATTTCCCCTCCCTCCCGCGGCCGGAGGGCCGGGCCCTTCGAGGACGTTCCCCGCGGTCGCCCGGCTCGAAACGGTAAAGGGCCTCGTCACGCTCCTCGATGGAACGGAGCTCCGGGCGGACCACCTTCTCCGGGAAGGGCAGGGGATCCGGACCGGAGGGACGAGGGCCACGGCCGTCCTGCGCTTCCCGGACGGAAGCCGCCTCGAGCTGGGCCCGGAGACGCGGGTTTCGGAGATCCGCCTCGCGGAGGGGCGCCGTATTTTCCTGGAAGAGGGAACCCTCTGCGCGGAAATCGCCCGCCCGAGTCCGGGGATGTCCACCGCGTTCGTCACCCCCCACGGGGAAGCCGTCGTGCTGGGAACTTTCCTCAGGCTCGTCGTCGACCGGGAAGGAACGCGGCTGGAGGTCACCGAAGGGAAGGTTTCCCTCCGGAGGCGTTCGGACGGCGCCTCCACGGACGTGGACGCCGGACACTACGCGGTGGTCCGTCCGGGCGAGGCCCCCGTGGCCCGCCCGCTCCCCATCGACGAGATCCTCCTCGGATCCCGACAGGCGGTCCTGTTCGGCCCCGAATGGCGGCTGGTCCGGGATCCCGACGCCCTCGGGGGACTGGCCCTGGAAAACCGAACGACCGCCAATCGGCTGCTCCCCGGGGGAATCAACGCCGACGCCTCCCGGGCCGTCTTCTCCTTCCGGGCGGACGCCGAACGGACCTACTTTGTCTGGGTCCGGGGCCGCACCCTGGGCCCCCGCGACGTCCTCGGGCACGACGCCGTCCTGCTCGAATGGTCCGACGCCCTCGTCCGGGAGACGCCGGGGCCGAACCAGGGGAAAGGAGGCCACCCCGCGCGGTCGCTTTTCAACGGGTTCGTGCACCGGGAGGGCTACTGGTGGGTGGGCGGGGATGCGGACGGCGGGGCCGATGCCACCTCGCCCGTCACCGTCCGTTTCTCCCGCCCGGGTCGCCAGATCCTCGCCATTTACGGCTGCGAACCTCCGGTGCGCCTCGACGCCATCCTGATCTCGACCCGTCAGAACTCCCGCCCGGAATCCCTCCCGCCGGGGATCCGCTGATCCCTCCGACCGGAAGGGCGCAAGGTTTTCCCTTCTCCGCGAGTAGGCTCTCGGGGCGATCCGGAGGAGGGCGCATGACCACGCATCACGCCTTTTTTTGCGGGATCCTGATGTCGGGATTCACCGTGGCCGCCGGGGCGCAGGAAGCCGGTCCCGCCAAGGGCCCCCTGCGGGTGCATCCCGGGAATCCCCGCTACTTCACGGACGGCACCGGAAGGGCCGTCTACTTGACGGGGTCTCACGTCTGGGAAAATTTCCAGGACCGGGGAACGTCCAGCCCCCCGCCGGCCTTCGATTTCACGGCCTACCTGGACTTTCTCCGGGCCCGGAACCACAACTTCATCCGGCTCTGGGCCTGGGAGAATGCCCGTTGGGCGCCTTGGACCACGGGAGACATCTATTTCGCCCCCATGCCCTTCGCGAGGACCGGACCGGGGAACGCCCTGGACGGGGGCCCCAAGTATGATCTGACCAAGTTCAACCAGGCCTACTTCGACCGCCTCCGCACCCGAGTCCTCGCCGCCCGGGACCGCGGGGTGTATGTCTCCCTCATGCTGTTCCAGGGCTGGAGCATCGACAACAACGGGAAGGGAACGGGCAATCCCTGGCCGGGACATCCCTTCCACGGCGCCAACAACATCAACGGCGTCAACGGCGACGTCAACGGCGACGGGGAAGGGGAGGAGGTCCACCGGCTGGCGATCCCCGCCGTCACCGCCTTCCAGGAGGCCTATGTCCGCAAGGTGATCGACACGGTGAATGACCTGGACAACGTGCTCTACGAAATTTCCAACGAGAGCACCGGGCCGGCCACCACGGCGTGGCAGTACCACATGATCGATTACATCCACGCCTACGAGGCCGGCAAGCCCAAACGGCATCCCGTCGGCATGACCTTCCAGTACCCCGGCGGGTCGAACGACGATCTCTTCAACAGCCCTGCCGAGTGGATCTCCCCGAATTCCACGGGCGGCTACAGGGACAATCCTCCCGCCGCCGGCGGACAGAAGGTCATCCTCTCCGACACGGACCATCTCTGGGGTGAGGGGGGCGACGGTACGTGGGTCTGGAAGAGTTTCACCCGCGGCCTCAACGTCCTTTTCATGGACGGCGGCATCACCACCTTCCCGCCCACCTCCGACTGGCGGGAATCGGCCCGGAACGCCATGGGCCACACGCTCCGGTACGCCGCCAGGATGGATCTTGCCGCCATGACGCCACGGGGAGATCTCGCCTCCACGGGGTATGCCCTGGCCAATCCGGGATGCGAGTACCTCGTTTTCCAGCCGGGGAGCGGGGGATTCACGGTCAACCTCGCGGCCGGCGTCTACGCTGCGGAATGGTTCAATCCCTCCGACGGGAGCACCGGGGCGGCGCCCCAGGTCGCGGGAGGCGGCCCGACGGCCTTCACGCCACCCTTCGGCGGAACGGCCGTCCTCTACCTCAGGACGGCGAGGCCCGCGCTGAATTACGCCTATTACGAAGGAGAGTGGAGTTCGCTTCCGGACTTCGCGGCCTTGAGGCCGGTGAAGGCGGGGACGGCCGGGGGGATCGATCTGTCGGCGCGGGGGCGGGACGACTTCTTCGGATTCGTCTTCACGGGGACGCTGAGCGTTCCGTCGGGGGGAACTTGGACGTTCTTCACGACCTCGGACGACGGGAGCCGGCTGTACGTGGACGGGGTGCCCGTGGTGGACAACGACGGGCTGCACGGGATGCAGGAGCGTTCGGGGAGCGTCCCGTTGTCGGCGGGGCCGCATGCGTTTCGGCTGGAGTATTTCGAGCGTTCCGGGGAGCAAGGGTTGGAGGTGCAGTGGCAGGGCCCGGGGACGCCCCGGCAGGAGATCCCCGCCTCGGCCTTCTCACCCGCGGGAGATCCCGCCGCCGGGCTCGGCGGCGAGGTCCGGGATGAATCTTCCCGCTGCGGGGCCCTCGGCGCCGAGCTTTTCTTCGCCCTGATCCTGGCCCGGGTCGCGCGCTGGAACTTCCGCCGGGGAACTGCCGCGCGGGATGGTTGAGCATCTCCTGACGCGTGGGGGGGAATGGCTCAAAATGCCGCCACAGGCCTGCAGGGAGCATTTTACGGCCGTCTTGCCTCTCCGCCACAAAATGCAACATAACGGGCATTATCGGACGTTGCAATCTGGACCCAGGGGGGCGCCTCCTACGGCGTCCAGCCCCCGCCCCGGGTCCGCCGCAGCGTAAAAAGAGTTGACTCCGGACTCCTCTCCTATAAAATTCCCCCAGCTATCCACGGCTGTCTTGTGCAACATCGTTGAGGGGACAAAGAGCGTGCCGCTGGAGCTGCGACCGGGAGTCAAGGTTCCCGTACCCTGCCGGGGCTGTGGACGCGTCATGATCCCGTTCGAGATCCGGGAGGGATCGCACGTCCTGAGCTGCCCCGGATGCCGGAAGGGGATGCGGGTCGAGGTTTATCCCCACCAGGGAGAGTTAAAGATCCGCACTTCCCCCTGCACCGAGGGAGAACCGGCAACGCCCCGGTGCTGATCTAGGGACGCGCCTCCTTCCATCCGGCCCGGAGGAGGGCGCTCAGTTCCTGCACCGTTCCGGCGAATTCGGGACGGGAGGCCAGGTTCCGGGTTTCGTGGGGGTCGATCCGGTGGTCGTACAGCTCGACGCCCCGGAACTCCTTCCCTTCCGCGGTCCATTCGGTGAACCGGTAACGGTCGGTCCGCAGGGAATATCCCATCACGCGCCCCACCCCGGGCACGCTCCGGGGGTATTGGCTGAAGGCGGCCTTCTTCCAGGGGCGATCGGGATCGTCCAGGAGCGGTGCAAAGCTCGTCCCCTCCAGTCCTTCCGGCATCGGCAGGCCGCAGATCTCCACGAGGGAAGGATAGACGTCCACGAACTCGACCAGGGCGTCCGTGCGCCGCCCGCAGGCCTTCCCCGGAACGGAACAGATCAGGGGGGAGCGCACGGCGACCTCGTAATTGGTGTGCTTGCACCACATCCCCAGGTCCCCCAGGTGCCAGCCGTGGTCACCCCATAAAAGGATCACGGTCCGTTCCCGAAGGCCCAGCCGCTCGATCTCGTCGAGCACCCTTCCCAGCTGGGCGTCCATGTAGCTGATGGCGGCGTGGTACCCGTGGATCATGGAGATCGCCTGATCCTCGGAGAGGGGCCCCGTCTTCGGGATCCCGTGATAGGCCCTCAGCTCGCCCCAGTTGCTCAGGGCGTACTTCGGGGCGTCCTCGGGGGGGGCATAATGGGCCGGGATCCGGAACTGGTCCCGCCGATACAGGTCCCAGTACCTCTTCGGGGCCACGAAGGGCAGGTGCGGCTTCAGGAAGCCCACCGCCAGGAAAAAGGGTCGGTCCTTGATCCGGCCGAGGGCCTCGATGGCCTGGTCCGCCAGCGACCCATCGGCCAGTTCCCCGTCAGGCAGATCGGGGGCCTCCCACGGCAGGCCCCGCGGCTGGTTCTGCCGCTTGGAAAGGTCGAGGCCCGCCTTACGCGCCTCCTTGCGCAGCCGCCTGAGAAGCTCCTGGCCTTCGGGGCCGTTCCCGGGCTTCCGGGGGCCCTGGGTCGGAACGCTCCAGGAAGGGGGATCGTCGAAGCCGGGGTGATAGATCTTGCCGAAGGCCTGGGTGTGGTAGCCGTGGTTCTTGAAGTGCTGGGCGAGGGTGACCACGTCGGGCAGGGCCTTGCGGAAATGGGTTTCCAGGTCCCAGACCTTCGTCGTGTCGGGCCGGCGGCCGGTCATGAGGGAGGACCGGGAGGGGCTGCAGACCGCCTGCTGGCAGTAGGCTCGGTTGAAGACCAGTCCCCGCGCGGCGATCCGGTCGATGTGGGGGGAACGGATGGTGCGGTCCCCGTAGCATCCCAGAAGGGGCCTGAGATCGTCCACCGCGATGAACAGGACGTTCAGGCGCCCTTCCCGATCCGGGCCGGCCTCCAATGGGCCGGCGAGGATCCCCAGGAACAGGAACAGGATCGCGCGAGGGATCCCTTTCATGCGTGCGCCCTCCTCCCTTTCCTGGCTGAACCCTGGGAAGCTCTACCGGATGCGCGGAAAATGCGAGGCCCCCGGGGGCGATCAATCCTTGGGCCGCGGGGGAACCGGCGGGGGCGGCCCTTTCGGAGGATTGAGATACCAGTCCCCTTCAATCCATCCCCATTTCAGGACGCCCCTGTGGTTGGCGATCTCGCTGGTCCGGGGCTTGATGACGGTGAAATCCACGGGGATGGACGCCTCCTTCCGGTTCACCACCTGGATCTCCTTTTCGAGGATGTGGTAGCTCTGAACCCGCCCTCCCACGTGAAAGGCGATCCCCAGCAGGAGCCGGATGCCCGCGGCAGCCCAGGGGGCCCCGACCCGCCGGACGTGGACCGGATCGATGAACTGGGCCAGGTCGTCGTTGTCCCGTTCCCGCTCGAAGCGCGCCTCGCGGACGTAATCCAGAAGCCGGCGGCTCCGGTCCAGAACGCGGGCCGTGTGGAGGGCCAGCTCCCGCCGGTCGATCCTCTCCGCCTCGCCCGGGTATCTTCCCCGCAGCATGTCCAGTCGGGGGATGATCTCTCCGAAGGGCCGCTTCGGGTCCTTCGCCAGGGTCTCGATCCCGTTCAGCTCGCGCTCCACGAGCGCGACCCTCAGGGAGGCGGCCTCCTGTTCCGCCTTTCGCCCCCAGGGGGAGCCCGGGAAGTCGCGGGCCACGGAAAGCAGACGCGACAGCCGATCCTCCTCCGAGGCTGCGGAGGAGGCCTGCCGGAAGGCCCGCTCGTCCTTTCCCGGTCCCATCATCGCCAGGATCAGGATCAGGAACGTCAGTACGCCGATGCCCCCGGCGGCCCCGAGCAGGACGAGACGGCGGCGCCGCTGGGGGGTCAGGAGCATTTCGGGCGAGATCTCCGCGGAGGACCGGCCGACCCCCCGGATCCGGTCCACCTCCGCGACGACTTCCTCCGCCGTCTGGAACCGCCGGGAGGGATCCTTCTCCAGGCACCGTTCCACCAGGGCCTCCACGTCTTCGGGGATGGAAGGATCGGCCTGGCGGAGCTTCGGAGGCCGCTCCTGGGGGTTCGTGTGCTTCATGACGATGGAGAGCGGCGTGGGGCCCGTGTAGGGGGGGCGTCCGGACAGCATGCAGTACAGGGTGCCGCCGAGGGAATAGATGTCGGTGCGCCCGTCGACCTTCTCCCCGCGGGCCTGCTCGGGAGCCACGTAATGGGGGGTCCCGATCATCTCGTCCGGATGGGTCACGGTGGCCGAGGCGTGCATGTGCCGGGCCAGGCCGAAGTCGCTCACCTTGACCATCCCCTTGCGGGTGATCAGGATGTTCGCCGGCTTGATGTCCCGGTGCACGATGCCCAGGCGGTGGGCCGCGGCCAGGGCCAGCGCCGCGTGGCGCGTCACGAGCAGCGCATCGCGAACGCCGATCTTCCCCTTGCGGTCGATGATCTTCTGGAGATCGGTCCCGTCGACATACTCCATGATGATGGCATGGACCCCCCCGTGGGACCCCGCGTCGAGGATGCGGATGACGTTGGGATGGTCCAGTTTCGCCGCCGCCCGGGCCTCGCGGAGGAACCGCTCGACGAATTCCGGGTCCTCGGCCAACGCCCCGGGAAGGATCTTGACGGCAACGTCCTTGTCGAGGGTTTCATGGTGCGCCAGATAGACGGCCCCCATGCCCCCCTGCCCGATCTTTCGGAGAATCCGGCAGTTCCCGAGGACCTTGCCTTCCATGGTCTCTCCATGATAGCGCAAGAAAGCCCGGCCACGATGCGGGACTTGTACCGCCCCCCCTTCCCTCGCTGAAAAGACAGCCGTCCTCCCGCGAAGGTTCGCCCCTCTTTACCCCGAGGGATCAGACGGCGCGGGGATGGGCCCGGTCGTAGACCTCCTTGAGCCGGGGGACCGTGACGTGGGTGTAGATCTGCGTCGTGGAGAGATCGGCATGCCCCAGGAGCTCCTGGACCGCACGGAGATCCGCCCCCCGGTTGAGGAGGTGGGTGGCGAAGCTGTGCCGGAGGGCGTGGGGGAAGACGGGTCGGGCGATCCCCGCCCGCGGAACCCACCGGTCCAGCACCCTGCGGACGCTGCGGACGTTCAGGCGGGTCCCGTTCTTGTTGAGAAAGACCGCCGGGGAACTCCTCCCGAGACGTTCCAGCCGGGCGGCCCGCGCCGGGAGATACCGGGACAGCGCCTCCACCGCCCCCTTCCCCAGGGGCGACAGTCTTTCCCGGTTCCCCTTCCCCCGCACGCCGGCCACCCCTTCCTCCAAGTGAAGGTCCCCCAGATCAAGCCCGGTCGCCTCGCTTACCCGCAGACCGCCTCCGTAGATCGTCTCCAGAAGGGCCCGGTCCCGAAGGGTCAGGAAATCGTCGCCATCAGGCGCCTCCAGGAGCCGCTGCATCTCCTGTTCGTCCAGAAAGACCGGGAGCTTCTTGTCCGGACGCGGCGTCCGGACCTGGAGCAGCGGATTGTCCCGCACCCTGCCCGAGTCGGCACACCATCGGTAGAAGGTCCGGAGACAGGACAGAAGCCGGGCCGTCGTGGATTTCCGCAGGCCCGCGGTGTGGAGCCGGGCCAGGTACCGCCGGATCTCCACCGGGTTCCCGTCGATCCCGAGAAGCCGTTCCTCCCCTCCCAGGAACTCGAT